>Ga0214472_10009361_pt1 | contig 10216 bp, 10 predicted proteins | sample RVTome_6_FD_207662 | JGI IMG/M metagenome (GOLD analysis project Ga0214472, IMG submission 207662) | Soil microbial communities from uranium-contaminated site in the Upper Colorado River Basin, Wyoming, United States - RVT140D175 | ecosystem: Environmental > Terrestrial > Soil > Contaminated >...
CCAGTTTGGCGGGGACCAGCAAGCATGTCAGTTGTCACACGTTCCGCCATAGTTTTGCTACGCACTTGCTGGAGAATGGTTATGATATCAGGACGGTGCAGGAACTTCTGGGGCATAAGGACGTGAAGACTACGATGATTTACACGCATGTGTTGAACCGAGGTGGCAAAGGTGTGAGGAGCCCGTTGGACTCGATGTAAGGCGAAGGGGCTCTGGTGCGCGGCCGGGACGCTGCCGGCAGGATGGTGACAGTCCAGGCGAGCCAAGCGGTATGGCGCATGTCTACCATGACTACAATACAAATTTCTACCCAGAGGCACCCGAATAACCGTCCTGGAAGGGCCTTATACCGGCCACCGGGATTGGGTGGATTCTATCGTTTTTCAGCAACCCACTGGAAACGAAGAGAGAGCCTTCTGTTACCAGACTACTCTCGAGTCCGGGAAGGCGGTCAACGTCCGGGCCCTCAGTGTTGCCCCGGCTGGATGAACGACGATGATCTGGCGTGGGTTCTGAAAAGATTGCCAGGACTCACTTTTCCCAGGGAACAGCCGCCGGGCTGAAATATTGGTGTTCAGGTCCAAATGGCCCTGCCACCGAGGCATCCCAAGTGGGGTTTGAAGATTCTTGTGTCTTCTTCACGTCGAGCGCGAGCGAGCGCCCGGAGCGACACGTCGGAACCCATGACATGGAAGTTTCGGGCGGCAAGTCCCAGAGCTTGCGTGCCGATGCCCACCGCGGCGTCAAGTATGTTGCCGCTCGCGATATCCCATCGTTCGTGCAACACACCGGCTAGTGCGGCCCCTTGCCGCGCGATACTTCGGTCCCAGTCCTCGAATATCAGGTGATAGAACTCGGCCAGCTCGTCGTAGAAGCTTGGCGCGAGGGTAAAGGATCGAAAAAGGATCGAAAGTACAGGTTTACAGGATTCGAACCAAAGGCTGGGGTTGGCGGAAGGGCTATAATGGTAAAAAAGTGTGACTCAAATACCTGACTATATGACTCAAGGAGAAAAGCGCATAAGGGGCAACAAAGCGTCGCAGGCCTCAGGTCGATCGCCCGACAATACCTCCTGGGACCATGTGGCCGATTGGTACGATACCATTGCGGCGCAACCAGGTACTGAATTTCACCAGAATATCGTTATTCCCGGAACTCTGCGGATGCTGGGATTACACTTCGGGGAAAAAGTGCTTGATCTGGCCTGTGGACAGGGTACGGTAACCAGGGCCTTGCATCGCGCTGGTGCCCAGGCGACGGGAGTGGACCTCTCACCCCGGCTTATTGGGATGGCGCGCCAGCATTCATCCAGGGATATCCGTTACGTGGTAGGAGATGCTTGCTGCCTGGATTCCCTGCCTGACCAGAGCTTTGATGCCATCGTCTGCGTTCTGGCCGCCCAGAACATCGACCCGATCGAGTCGGTGTTTCAGGAGAGTGCCCGACTGCTGCATCCAATGGGTCGTCTGGTGTTGGTGCTGAATCACCCATCGTTCCGTATTCCCCGACAGACTCGCTGGCAACGGGACGAGGATCGAAAGTTACTCTGCCGGGTGGTAGACCGTTATCTAACTGCCTTGAAGATACCGATCGACACGCATCCGTTCAAATCGCCAGGACGGAAGACTACCTGGACTTTTCACCGTCCCTTGCAGACCTATGTCAACGGGTTGTCCGAGGCCGGGCTATGGACCAACGCTCTGGAAGAGTGGCCCTCCCACAAATCGAGTCAACCAGGTCCGGCGGCTCACGCCGAGAACCGGGCTCGGGCGGAGTTCCCCCTTTTCCTGGCCCTGCGGGCGGTGCGTGTTGAACCCCATTCTCCAGCCCCTTGAGACACATTGGCTCACCCGGAATCTTTGCTCATCGTAGTAATGCTAACAAGATCATGCCCGATCGTGGCTGGCGGTATAATCAGGCCGACATGAATCAATTGGTGCTTCTCGGCGATTCGGTTTTCGACAATGGCGCCTACGTACCAGGCGGCCTGGATGTTTGTCAGCAACTGTGCAAGAAACTACCGGTAGGATGGGGAGCTACACTGCTGGTCGAACCTTCCCTCATCGGCGGGGCGAAGCTGGCAGACCGAATCTGCCGGTTATTCTCGAGCCATAATTTCGAGACACAAGCAACCTGCATTTACTTCTAGAAGGTTGATGAAAAACCCCTTTTCGACCATCCCCCTACCCCCTTCCTGACCAGGAAGGGGGTGGAAATTGTATCTGGGGGACACCCCCAGACCCCTGCCAAAGGGGCTTCACTCCTCTGGACTCCCCTGTTTCAGTACCCTGCTAGAAGGTTCCTGCTACACCCCACCCTCGCCAACCGATCGCGGAACACCCCCAAGCGTTCCCGGATTCGGGCCAGGCGCGACAGCCACTGGTCGCCCACCTCCCCCCAGGAAATGTGCGGTTATATGTGCTTTTTCGTCGACTTATCCACGCAGAAAAAAGCTGGCGCAGGCATCCTCAATGATGCCGGTGTTCGTCATTGGCTAGGGCGACAGGGCCAACCTCCAGTTCCAGAACGCGCTTCATCTCTTCAAACTGCTCCCCGGTAATTTCCCCCAGGGCGTAGCGGCGCTTGAGGATCGCAAGCAACGATTCCTCCTGTGACAAGTCGGCCCTCGGCGCCGGCACGCGGTGGGTTGAATGGTCCATCCCATGCATCTGGCACATTGCTTTTTACCTCCATCGCATGTAGACAATCATCATAAACGCCGCTGTGTCCTACTCGGCCATGTCCACGAAGTCCCCGTGCCAGAAGTGGACGAAAACCTCCTGGGTGTAGCCGTTGACGCCGAGCATCCCGACAGTCTCGCCGTCCCGCAACACGTGGATGGTGTAGTAACCGTAGAAGGGGTCCGCCTCATCTTCGGCCTGCGTCCCCGGCAGGTAGGCCTCCAGGTAACGCTGGGCCGTCTGGATGGCCTCCTCCTGGCTCACCGGCATCTCCGCCGAGGGTTGAGCCGGGGTAACGCCATTCATCATCCGGCCCATGCCGTAACCCTGGTACCCTCCCATCATCATTCCCGGGCTGCCGAAGCCGGCCATGGGCCCATATTTGAGGTTCCACATCATGTTGGGGCCAGGCTCTGGAGTGACCGCCCGGGTCACCGGGTCCACCAGAACCTCGAAGGCGCCAGCGCCGGTGCTCCGCTCCAACACCTGGGCGTAGGCGTGGTTGCTGAAGACCATCACCTCGTCCACCGCCAGTATTTTCCATGAATTCATCTTGGTCTCTCCTTTTTGGGCTTCCATTCAGAATGGCCCTGGTCAGAATGGCTCTGGAAAGAGCCACCTCAAGATAGCAATAATCCATCAAGGCCCGGTGATTCTTGCCTCGGGCCCCGTGAAAAATGTATGAACGCTACCTTGCCAGGAGCCTGCGGGCCTCTTCGTACTATGCTGTGGTGATCTCTCCTCTGGCGTACCGGTGCTTCAAGGTGTCCAGGGCGGTGCCTTCGGAGTTCTCTCTAGCAGTGTTGGAAGGAAACAGGGCCCTGGCCGCCCAGATCCCCAGCGCGATGACGGCCACCCAGAAAAGCACCATCACCAGCGGCCACCATCCCATCCAGCCGAATCCGTACATCATTTCATTTACCTCCTTTTTCTGGCCTTCTGTATTCAGGATAGGTCGGGACCTTGAAGGGCCGGCTAAGGAAGATTAAAGATCGTGTAAAGGTATGAAAGGCGGACGAATCTGAGAGGGTGAAGCATACGTATTTCGTTGGCTACCCGGTACGTACACAGTTCTTTCACGTCAGTCGACCAACATCATCACGGGGGCTTCACCATGGTTGCTTATTGTGGGTTCCATCGTCCAGCAAGTCGAGACGGAATAGGCAGCGAATGTCCTGGCTTGCGAACCACCATTGGGTGCGCTACCCTATTTTGTGCCGGGACCCAAGAGCACGAAGATTTGAATGTACTACAAGAAGCTGACTGAGGCCATATCCCTATTGGGGGCCTGGAGCATTGCCCTGGCGGCACTGCTGACTGTCGTCTCTCCAATGCTCGACCTGGATTGTGGGGTGGATCCAGCACATTCCATTGCCAATGCAGGGAAAGCCTCTGATGCCACATCGGGAGTCCCCTCTGATGCCCCAGCCAGTCCTTGTCATCACTCAGCCGCACCAGCCCAGCCTGAGGGACAAGGCAATCAAGAAGGGCAAGCTGTTCATGTCCATGGGATGAATAGCCATGCGCTGCCGGCCACCCCAGCAGTAGCGATACACTTTGGGAATTCGTTTTTCATTTCACCCCGCCTGGAACCTCGCCTCTCTGACGATATCGTCGAGTTATTTACTGAGCCGCCTCGAATCTTACCTCTAGCTTCCAGATAAGCCGGGCCTGGGGCATCTCCTGGCCGTCTCGCGGCCAGATTCACTCATTATCACCCTGCGTGGGGTCCTTCCGGCCCTGCTCAATAACATACCTGGTAGGGAATACTGACGACTCAATTTATTGCGGGCTAAAGAGTCGGTGAAAGGGGCATTTTCAGGTACACAAGGAGGCAAAAGATATGATGTGGGGTTTTTATGGGGTGGCCTGGTGGTGGATGTTGCTGGGCGCCATCTGCATGATAATTTTCTGGGGGGCCGTCATCTGGCTGGTAGTCTGGGGAGTCCAGCAAATTACTCGAAACCAGGGAAGAGGCCCTTCGCCCGGTGAGACTCCTTTGGAGGTTGCTCAGAGGCGCCTGGCCCGGGGCGAGATCACCCGCGAAGAGTTCCAAGAAATCAGGGATGCTCTGCAACATTAGCACCAGTGAGGCTCGGAAGGAGAGGAATGTTGATAACAGAAATCGGCGTCACCGCCGGCGGCGTCGCGGCCATCGCTGTCCTGGCCTGGTTCTTCTTCGGCCCCAGGAAGGCGCGACAGGCCGAGGTCCGGGGCGGCTTCCAGGAGATCAAGATTACCGTCAGGGGAGGCTACTCACCCAACGTAATCCGCGTCCGGGAGGGAGTCCCCTTGCGGCTGGTCTTCGACCGTCAGGAGGCCAGCGACTGCAGCTCCCGAGTGGTGTTCCCCGACTTTCAGGTGAGCAAGACCCTGCCCGCCTTCGGCACCACCACCCTGGAATTTACTCCCAACAAGTCGGGGGAGTTCGGCTTTGCCTGCGGGATGAACATGCTCCACGGCGCCCTGATCGTGGAAACCGACGGGGCCAGGGAAGCAGCCGTCGGTGAAGCTGTGCCCGCTGGCGATGCACATCGGGAGTTTGCCCAGGCAGTAGGAGTGGGGCCGGAGCTGCCGGTGGAAAAACCGGCCCAGGTGGAGTTTGCCATCTTCGGTGGAGGCGTCAACTGTCCCACGTGTGTGGTGAATATCGAGTCCTTCCTCAAAGACCTGCCCGGGGTCGATGAAGTCCACGTCAACTTCGCCGCCGAGCGGGTGTCGGTGCAGTACGACCCGGCCCAGGTCTCCATTGAACAGATGCAGCAAGTGGTCGAGGGCGCGGGCTACCGGGTCCGCCGCCGCGAGGAGCCGGGTGGCCAGGAGACGGAAGACGCCGAAGCAGCCGGGCGGCGGGCCGAGGTCCACGACCTGAGGCGGCGGGTGATTTTTGGCGCGATCCTCACCACCCCGGTGGCTTTTGCCGTAATGGTCCACGAGTTCTTTGGCGCTACGTGGGTGCCCGGGATTCTGCTTAGCCCCTGGTCCCAGCTGGCATTGATTGCTCCGGTGATGCTCTACACCGGCTGGCCCATCCACCGCACCGGCTGGCTCACGCTAAAACACCGCACCGCCGACATGAATACCCTGATCACTATCGGCACCACCGCCGCCTTTTCCTATAGCCTGGTAGTTACCCTGGTGCCCGGGGTACTGCCCGAACTGCTGAGGGAGGTCTATTACGAGACCGTCGGCGTCATTCTCACGCTGATCTTGTTGGGGCGCCTGCTGGAGGCTATTGCCAAGAGCGGCACCAATGAGGCCATCCGCAAGCTCATCGGCCTCCAGGCCCGCACCGCCCGGGTGGTGCGGGACGGCCAGGAGCAGGACGTGCCGGTGGAGCAGGTCCAGATGGACGACATCGTGATCGTCCGCCCCGGCGAGAAGGTCCCCGTGGATGGCGAAATTACCGATGGTCGCTCTACCCTGGACGAGTCCATGGTCACCGGCGAGAGCCTGCCGGTAACCAAGGGAGTGGGGGAAACGGTCATCGGCGCTACCATCAACCAGACCGGGGCCTTCCGGTTCCGGGCCACCAAGGTGGGCAAGGACACCATGCTGGCCCAGATCATCAAGCTGGTGGAGCAAGCCCAGGCCTCCAAGGCCCCCATCCAACGGCTGGCCGACCTGGTATCCAGCTACTTTGTTCCGGCGGTCATCTTCATCGCCATCGGCACTTTTGTGCTGTGGTTCAACGTTGGCCCGGAGCCAGCGTTAATCTTCGCCCTGGTAAACGGCGTCGCCGTGCTGATCATCGCCTGTCCCTGCGCCCTGGGGCTGGCCACGCCCATGTCCATCATGGTCAGCACCGGCAAGGGCGCCCAGAACGGTATTCTGATCCGCTCGGCAGAGGCCCTGGAGACGGCCCACCGCCTCCGCACCATCATCCTCGACAAGACCGGCACCATTACCCGGGGCAAGCCGGCCCTGACCGACGTGGTGGCCGCGAACGGGCTGGAGGAGGCAGGACTGCTGCGTCTGGTGGCCTCCGCGGAACGGTCCTCAGAGCACCCCCTGGGCGCGGCCATCGTCGAGGGCGCTATTGAGCGGGGAATTCAACTGGCAGACCCCCGCGACTTCCAGTCGGTGACCGGCCGGGGCATCCGGGTCAACGTCGATGGGCGCCAGGTGCTGGTGGGCAACCGCCGGCTGCTGGCTGACGCGGGCATTGCCACTACCGAACTGGAGCAACGGGCCGAAGAACTGGCGGGCCAGGGCAAGACCCCCATGTTCGTGGCGGTGGACGGCCGTCCGGGCGGCCTGGTGGCGGTGGCCGACACGGTAAAAGAGGAATCAGCGGTGGCAGTGGCGGCCTTGCAGCGGATGGGCCTGGAGGTGGTGATGATCACCGGGGACAACCGCCGCACCGCCGAGGCCATTGCCCGGCAGGTGGGCATCCGGCGGGTGCTGGCGGAAGTCCTGCCCGAGGACAAGGCATTGGAGGTGAAGCGGCTCCAGGGCGAAGGCAAAGTGGTGGGCATGGTGGGTGACGGCATCAACGACGCCCCAGCCCTGGCCCAGGCGGACATCGGCCTGGCCATCGGCACTGGCACCGACGTGGCCATCGAGTCCTCGGACATTACCCTGATCTCTGGCGAGCTCTCCGGCGTCGTCACCGCTATCAGCCTGAGCCGGGCCACCATGCGCAACATCTACCAGAACCTGGTGTTCGCCTTTGGCTACAACACCATCGGCATACCCATCGCTGTGGGGGTGCTGTACCCCTTCTTTGAATTTCTGCTGAGCCCTCTGGTGGCGGCCGGGGCAATGGCCCTCAGCTCCCTTTCAGTGGTGGCCAACTCCAACCGTCTGCGGGGATACCAGCCGCCCAGACTAGCCGCAGTGACGGTCTCGAGGGGAGAGTTTCAGACCAGAGTTGAAGTAAGCCCGACCAGTCGGGATGAGGATAAGGAGGAAGAGATGGCAACTGCTGAGAACCTGGTTAAGGACGTTGTTTGCGGCATGGAGATAGACCCCAATAATGCGGCGGCCAGGATGGGGTACCAGGGCAAGACCTACTACTTTTGCTCCAGTGCCTGCCATGACAAATTCATGGCGGAGCCGGAGAAGTATGTCAGCTAGAAAAGCCAGAAGGGGGAGCACCCTTTCCTACCGCCGGACAACTTTTGAACTCGGAGGATCACGCGAATACTTGGCATCCCAGCTGGCCGGGCGAGCCTGCTGGTACTCTGGTGATGTACCTATCAATCAAGTGCCCTCTCGAAAATTCCAACCTTTATGGCATTTTCACTTCAGCAGGTCCTTGGTCCATCCGCTTAGCGTGACTATCGTCTATCATGTCAGCTAGCATAAAGACGTAAGAAGGAGGAAAGAGGAGGAAAATGCAGATTGTAGATAGGGAACTGTGGACCGTACTGCATGGAATGGTCTTTGGCACCATATTTCTGCTTGCTTTTGCTGGAGGCCTGGCAGGTTTGTGGAGTTTGCGGCCCGGACTGATAACCCTTGAAGGTATCAGGGACCGTTTACTGAGGCTCAGGGTGGGGCTCGTAACTATGGCAGTGGTAGCCTGGGTCACGGTTCTTAGCGGCAACTACATCGTGTATCCGTGGTACCGGGCTAGCGACCCATCCAGCGCCCGGTCACGTCTTCTTGCCAATCCGAATACTGCTCTCTGGCACCAGTTTGGAATGGAGTGGAAGGAACACGTTGCCTGGGTTGCGCCAATACTGGCTACCGCTGTCGCCTTTATAGCCATATATTACGGCCCGCGCCTGGTAGGCGACCGGCGGCTCAGGTATTTGACTATAGCCTTGTTTGTAGTGGCATTTGCGGCGGCAGCTATCGCAGGATTACTGGGCGCATTTCTGAATAAAGCAGCCCCCATCGGCCCTACAGGATAGCAGAGATAAAAAGGAGAGCGTAATGGGTAGCAGTTCGGCCCCAAGGGAGCACCAGTTGGTAGAAGAGCTGAGAGAGCTTCGTTCTAAACAGCATGAAGTTGAAGATGAAATCGCTGAGCTTCAAGCCAGAGGGCTGGCAGCGGAAATCAAACGTAATGGAGCAGGAGCAGCTGCCATAGTAGCAGCTGCGGTAGGAGTCTTCGCCATTGGCCTCCTTACTACACTGGCAGCGGCCAGCGAAGATGTAAAGGACTGGCTTAACTGGTACAACCCCACCGGTCCTCTTAGCGGGAAGACAACGCTGGGCACCATTATCTGGCTAGTCGTCTGGATAGCCGCCCATTACGCACTGCGCCGTAATGAAGTGAATCTGAATAAGATAGCGATGGTATCGGCTGTGATCCTGGCTATCGGGCTTTTGCTGATGTTCCCACCAATATTTCAGCTGTTCGAGTAATAGAGAATGGTTAGCCTACCCTGGGGAACAGGTGAGGCAACAAGTCGCCTGGGCTGGCCAGGTTCGCGGGTTCAGGAGGGTTGTTACGAACGGAACGCTTTCCCCAGACCGGCTGCTGGCGGCCTGTCCGCTGCTGCACCTATTCATGCACAGGAATCACGGAGGACACGGGAGCGATGACGGTCCAGATCATCTCGGCACCGGGGCATCCGATGCTCGTTAGTTTGGATGATTCAGTTCCCGCCTACGGGCTGTGGGCGCTGGTGGTCGTCAACTCGCTGGTGTTCATCATCTTTGCCTTCAGCTTTACCAGGCCCAAGACCCCCAGGGACTGGCGGTCCCTGGGGGCGTTCTCTGCCTTCATCGTCGCTCTCTTTACCGAAATGTACGGATTTCCGCTGACGATCTTTAGTACGTCGGTCTCGTACTTGTTATGCTCGGATTCTTGCTCCAATGGCCGACCATCTTGACGCTGGCGATGTTCCCGGTGCTGGTCTGGACGTACGTAAGACTGGCCCGGCGGGAGGAAGCGGAGGTAAAAAGAGAGTTTGGTGAGTTATGGGATACCTATGCGCAGCGAACTCCGGCATTCATTCCCCGATGGCGTTCAAGGGTAGCAGCCCTCCATGAACCATGAGATACGAGTCTAGTGGGGAGGATACAGATATGCCGTCAGCATCTCCCGGGAGGAAATCCTTCAGGCCCACCGGCAGGCTAAAGCGGATCTGCTGGAGGAGGTCGCCCGCAGGACCGGCCTCCGCCTGGACCCGGCGGCCATGGCCCTGGGCTTCGCCCGGCGGGCCACGCCCTACAATCGGGCCGACCTGCTGTTCTCGGACCTGGAGCGGCTGAGCCGCATCGCCCGGGAAGCTGGCCCGATCCAGGTGGTCTACAGGGGGAAGGCCCACCCCCAGGACGGAGGAGGCAAGGAGTTGATCCGGCGCACTCTTAATCAGGGGTCCCAGTTGAAGTAAGTTAAGTCCCGGCGTGAACGTAAGGGGGAGAGGCAGATGACAGTGCCGGCCCTGCTTTGGGCCTTCTTTGGTTTCATATTAGTGGCGGCCCTGGCGGTAGACCTGGGGGTCTTTCACCGCAAAGCTCACGTTGTTAGCGAGAAAGAGGCCCTTCTGTGGACCGCCGCCTGGATCGCCCTGTCTCTGGGCTTCAATTTTCTGATCTACCTCTGGCTAGGCCCAGAGCGTGCCCTGGAGTTCTTG
>Ga0214472_10009363_pt1 | contig 10215 bp, 9 predicted proteins | sample RVTome_6_FD_207662 | JGI IMG/M metagenome (GOLD analysis project Ga0214472, IMG submission 207662) | Soil microbial communities from uranium-contaminated site in the Upper Colorado River Basin, Wyoming, United States - RVT140D175 | ecosystem: Environmental > Terrestrial > Soil > Contaminated >...
GCTCGCGGCAAACAGCAGCGTCGCCACGCGCATCCAACCCTGGGTGAAGAGGTCCTTCCAGACCGCGTAGCGGATCGGCGCCTCACCGATCAGCACCACCAGCAGGATCACCGTGTAGAGCGCCATGATCGCGGCGGTGATGCGCTGCGCCAGCCAGTCGCGCAGGCCGTAGTGCGCGCCGACGACGACGCGCTCTACCACAGCAGCGCCCCCGCCCACGCGGTGAGCGCGAGGCTGGCCACCAGCGCGACGATGCCCGTACGCCTTGCCGTTGCAAGATCCGCGCCCCGGTCCAGGTCGAGAAACAGGAAGCGGATGCCGGCGCAGAAGTGATGGCAATAGGCCCAGATCAGCACCAGCAGCGACAGCTTCACGGGCAGCAGCGACAGGTAGCGGCGCATCGCCTCGAAGCCCGCCTCGGAGGCGAGGCTGCGGTCGAGCATGTACAGCAGCCACATCACGGCCAGGAAAAGCAGCAAGCCGCTGATCCGGTGCAGGATCGATACCCAGCCGGGGAGCGGCAAGCGGATCTCGAACAGGAGCGCGCTGAGGCTCAGGTATTTCGGCCTCGGCTTTCTTATCGTTGCGTTCGCCATGTGAGGAGTGGGCGCTCGGCGCGACCGATGACGATTATAGCGCCGTAGCGCATTGATTGAGTTCCCTTTGTGCACTGCGTTTCGCGCGTGCGCTGCGGTAGAATTGCAGGCCTGTTCGCCCTGCATCCGGAGCTACTGCTCATGTCCCAAGCGCCCGTCCGCGTCGCCGTCACCGGCGCCGCCGGCCAGATCGGCTACTCGCTGCTGTTCCGCATCGCCGCCGGGGACATGCTCGGCAAGGACCAGCCGGTGATTCTGCAGCTGCTCGAAATCCCCGACGAAAAGGCGCAGAAGGCGCTCAAGGGCGTGATGATGGAATTGGACGACTGCGCGTTCCCGCTGCTGCATGGCATGGTGCCGGCCTCCGATCCGATGGTCGCGTTCAAGGACGCCGACGTGGCGCTGCTGGTCGGCGCGCGGCCGCGCGGACCCGGCATGGAGAGGAAGGACCTGCTGGAGGCGAACGGCAAGATCTTCGCCCCGCAGGGCCAGGCGCTCGACCAGGTCGCGCATCGCGACGTCAAGGTGCTGGTGGTCGGCAATCCCGCCAACACCAACTGCCTGATCGCCATGAAGAACGCCAAGCATCTCAAGCCCACGCAGTTCACGGCCATGATGCGGCTCGACCACAACCGCGCCACCTCGCAGATCGCGCAGAAAATCGGCAAGCCGAACGCCGCGGTGAAGAAGATGACCGTGTGGGGCAACCATTCGGCCACGCAGTATCCCGACGTGTTCCGGGCCGAGTGCGAAGGCAGGAAGGTCTGGCCGATGATCGACGACCAGGCCTGGCTCGAAGGCACGTTCATTCCCACGGTGCAGAAGCGCGGCGCGGCCGTGATCGAGGCGCGGGGCCTGTCCTCCGCGGCAAGCGCCGCCAATGCCGCCATCGACCACGTGCGCAGCTGGGTGCTCGGCACGCCGGCGGGCGACTGGGTGAGCATGGGCGTGCCGGCGGACGGCAGCTACGGCATCGCCGAGGGCGTGCTCTACGGCTATCCGGTGAACTGCAAGGACGGCCGCTACGAGATCGTGAAGGGCATCGAGGTTTCCGAATTCAGCCGCAAGCGCATGGACGCGACGCTCAAGGAGCTGCACGAGGAGCGCGACGGCGTGAAGAGCCTGCTCGGCGCATGAGCCCCGGGGCGATCTTCAGAAAGGCATTGCAGGACGAACAGCCCCTGCAAGTCATCGGCGCGATCTGCGCCTACCACGCGCGCCTCGCGCAGCGCACCGGCTACAAGGCGCTGTACCTCTCGGGCGGCGGGGTCGCCGCCGGCTCGCTCGGCATGCCCGACCTCGGCATCTCCAACCTCGACGACGTGCTCGTCGACGTGCGCCGCATCACCGATGTGTGCGACCTGCCCCTGCTGGTCGACTGCGACACGGGCTTCGGCGCGAGCGCCTTCAATGTGGGCCGCACCGTGCGCTCGCTGATCAAGGCCGGCGCGGCGGCGACGCATATCGAGGACCAGGTCGGCGCGAAGCGCTGCGGCCACCGCCCCGGCAAGGAGCTCGTGTCGCCCGAAGAGATGTGCGACCGCATCAAGGCCGCCGTGGACGCGCGCACCGACGCGCAGTTCGTGATCATGGCGCGCACCGACGGCCTGGCGGGCGAAGGCCTCGAGGCGGCGCTCGCGCGCGCCGTGCAGTACGCGGAGGCCGGCGCCGACATGATCTTCCCGGAGGCGGTCACCGAGCTTGCGCAGTACCGCAAGTTCGTCGCTGCCGTAAAGGTGCCGGTGCTCGCCAACATCACCGAGTTCGGCCAGACGCCGCTCTTCACGCTGGACGAGCTGCGCTCGGCCGGCGTCGCCATCGCGCTCTACCCGTTGTCCGCGTTCCGCGCCATGAACAAGGCGGCGCTCGCCGTATACCAGTCGGTGCGGCAGAAGGGCACCCAGAAGGACGTCCTCGCCACGATGCAGACGCGGGACGAGCTGTACGACTACCTCGACTACCACGCGTACGAGAGAAAACTCGATGAGCTCTTTGCCCAACGCCCCTAAGCCCAAGAAATCGGTCGCGCTCTCGGGCGTGACCGCCGGCAACACCGCGCTGTGCACGGTCGGGCGCACCGGCAACGACCTGCACTACCGCGGCTACGACATTCTCGACTTCGCCGACGAGGCCGAGTTCGAGGAGATCGCGCACCTGCTGGTGCACGAAAAGCTGCCCACCGCCGCCGAGCTCGCCGCCTACAAGGCGCGGCTGCGGAAACTGCGCGGGCTGCCGCCGCCGCTGCAGACCGCGCTCGAGCAGCTGCCGAAGAGCGCGCACGCGATGGACGTGCTGCGCACCGGCTGCTCGGTGCTCGGTACGCTCGAGCCGGAGGCGGAGGCGCACACGGTCGAAGGCGCGCGCGCCATCGCCGACCGGTTGATGGCGGCGTTCGGCTCGATGCTGCTGTACTGGCATCACTACGCGAAAGCCGGCAAGCGCATCGACACCGAGACCGACGACGATTCGATCGGCGGGCACTACCTGCACCTGCTGCACGGCAAGCCGCCTTCGCCTTCGCACGTGCGCGCCATGCACACCTCGCTCGTGCTCTACGCCGAGCACGAGTTCAACGCCAGCACCTTCACCTGCCGCGTGATCGCCGGCACCGGCTCGGACCTGTACTCGGCGATCACCGGCGGCATCGGGGCGCTGCGCGGCCCCAAGCACGGCGGCGCCAACGAGGTCTCGGACGAGATCCAGAAGCGCTACCGGTCCGCCGACGAGGCCGAGGCCGACATCCGCCGGCGCGTGGCCGCAAGAGAGGTGGTCATCGGCTTCGGCCACCCGGTGTACACCGTCGCCGACCCGCGCAACAAGGTGATCAAGGCGGTCGCCGAGCGCCTGTCGCAGGAAACGAAGGACATGAGGCAGTATCAGATCGCCGAGCGCATCGAGTCGGTGATGGCAGCCGAAAAGAAGATGTTCGCCAACCTCGACTGGTTCAGCGCCGTGTCCTACAGCAAGATGGGCGTGCCGACGCTGCATTTCACGCCGCTGTTCGTCATCTCGCGCGCGAGCGGCTGGGCGGCGCACATCATCGAGCAGCGGATCGACGGCAAGATCATCCGCCCGAGCGCGAACTACACCGGCCCCGAGAACCTGGGCTGGGTGCCGCTGAAGGAAAGGAAGTAGGCATGTACGAATCGGAGCACACGCGCTTCATGCGCCGCTACCTCGAGGAGCATCCCGAGGAAATCGAGTCGCAGAGGAAGGGCCGCGCCGTCTGGTGGGACAAGACCCCGGAAACGCGCAGCCCGCTGCCGCCGGCGCGCTTGTCGCCGAAGTCCGGCGGCAACGAGTACACCTTCGAGCCCCTGTCCGAGGGCGAGTGATGTCCGCGCACATCTCCAACGTCCGCCCGAAGCCGGACAAGGTGCTGAAGCTGATCGCCGACTACGCGACGAAGTACCAGGTGAAAAGCGCGGAAGCCTACGACACGGCGCGCTACTGCCTGATGGACACGCTTGGCTGCGGCTTCGAGGCGCTCGAGTACCCGGCGTGCGCCAAGCTCCTCGGGCCGATCGACCCCGAAACCGTGACGCCGCGCGGCGCCAGGGTGCCGGGCACGAAGTTCCAGCTCGACCCGGTGCAGGCCGCATTCAGCCTCGGCGCCATGATTCGCTGGCTCGACTTCAACGACACCTGGCTCGCCGCCGAGTGGGGGCATCCGTCGGACAACCTCGGCGGCATCCTCGCCACCGCCGACTGGCTGTCGAGGAACGGCCAGGCGATCACCATGCGCGAGGTGCTCACCGCGATGATCAAGGCGCACGAGATCCAGGGCGTGATCGCGCTGGAGAATGCATTCAACAAGATTGGCCTGGACCACGTGGTGCTGGTGAAGGTGGCCTCCACCGCGGTGGTGGCGCACATGCTGGGCTGCACCTACGACCAGGTGGTGAACGCGGTGTCGCAGGCCTGGGTGGACGGCCAGGCGCTGCGCACCTATCGCCACGCCCCCAACACCGGCTCGCGCAAGAGCTGGGCCGCGGGCGACGCCACCTCGCGCGCGGTGCGCCTCGCGCTCATCTCGAAGACCGGCGAAATGGGCTATCCGTCGGTGCTCACGGCGAAGACCTGGGGCTTCTACGACGTGCTGTTCAAGGGCAAGCCGTTCCGGTTCCAGCGCCCCTTCGGCAGCTACGTGATGGAGAACGTGCTGTTCAAGATCAGCTTCCCCGCGGAATTCCATTCGCAGACCGCGGTCGAATGCGCCATGCAGCTGCATCCGCAGGTCAAGGACCGCGTCAAGGACATCAGGCGCATCAGGATCCGCACGCACGAGGCGGCGATCCGCATCATCGACAAGAAGGGGCCCTTGAACAATCCGGCCGACCGCGACCACTGCATCCAGTACATGGTGGCGGTGCCGCTCCTCTTCGGGCGGCTCACCGCCGCCGACTACGAGGACGGCGTCGCCAAGGACCCGCGCATCGACGCGCTGCGCGCGAAGATCGTCTGCACCGAGGACAAGCGCTTCACCCGCGACTACCACGATCCCCGCAAGCGCTCGATCGCCAACGCGCTCACGGTGGAGCTCAAGGACGGCTCGAAGCTGAAGGAAGTCGTGTGCGAGTACCCGATCGGCCACAAGCGCCGGCGCAAGGAGGGCATGCCCGTGCTGGTGGAGAAGTTCAAGACCAACCTGGCGCGGCGCTTCGCGCCGGATCGGCAGCGCGCGATCCTCGATTTGTGCCTGGACGCGCAACGGCTTGCACAGACCCCGGTCAAAGACTTCGTCGACCTGATGGTCGCCTGAATGAACCGCGTACCGGCGCTCGCCATGGCCGCACTTCTCGCCGGCTGCACCACGACCTACTCGCTCACTTTGATGCCGCGCGACAGCGGGCAGGTCTACACGGGCGAAGCGAGCGGGCAGACCGGCGGCGAGACGCAGGTACGCGTCACCATCGGCGAGCGCACCTACTCGGGCAACTGGGTGGTCGCCAATCCGGCGCCGACCACGGGCTTCGTGGTCGGCGGCATCTTCGGCAGCCGGCGCTCGGGCATCGGCACTTCGGTGGTGATCGACAACCCCCTCGGCACCGAAGCGAAGGCGCTGCTGCGCTCGGCGGACGGCCGCGGTCTGCGCTGCGACTTCAAGGGCGTGACCGGCCCGGCCGGCAGCGGCACCTGCCAGGACGACCAGGGCCTGGTCTACGACGTACAGCTGCGAAGAAAATGAGGACACCCCACATGCACAATCTGCACAATACCCTGCAGCCGCTCAAGGGCGGCAAGTTCTACTCGCTGCCGGCGCTCGGCAAGGCCCTGGGCGTGAAGATCGATCGCCTGCCGGTCTCGATCCGCATCGTGCTCGAATCGGTGCTCAGGAACTGCGACGGGAAGAAAGTCACCGAGGAGCACGTGCGCCAGCTCGCCGCCTGGAAGCCGGGCGCCAAGCGCACCGAGGAGATCCCGTTCGTGGTGGCGCGCATCGTGCTGCAGGACTTCACCGGCGTGCCGCTGCTCTGCGATCTCGCCGCGATGCGCGGCGTGGCGCAGGGCATGGGCAAGGATCCCAAGATCATCGAGCCGCTGGTGCCGGTGGACCTGGTCGTGGACCACAGCGTGCAGGTCGATCATTACGGCACGAAGAACGCGCTCGACCTCAACATGAAGCTCGAGTTCAAGCGGAACGAGGAGCGCTACCAGTTTCTCAAGTGGGGCATGCAGGCCTTCGACACCTTCAAGGTGGTGCCGCCGGGCATCGGCATCGTGCATCAGGTGAACCTCGAGTTCCTGGCGCCGGGCGTGCACCGCTCGAAGGACGGCGTGCTCTATCCCGATACGCTCGTCGGCACCGACAGCCACACCACCATGATCAACGGCATCGGCGTGGTCGGCTGGGGCGTGGGCGGCATCGAGGCCGAGGCCGGCATGCTCGGCCAGCCGGTGTACATCCTCACCCCGGACGTGGTCGGCGTGCACCTGAAGGGGATGCTGCGCGGCGGCGTCACGGCGACCGACCTCGTGCTCACGGTCACCGAGATGCTGCGCAAGGCCAAGGTGGTCGGCAAGTTCGTGGAATTCTTCGGCGAGGGCGTCGAGAACCTCTCGGTACCCGATCGCGCCACGATCGCCAACATGGCGCCCGAGTACGGCGCGACCATGGGCTTCTTCCCGGTGGACGCGAAGACGCTGGATTACCTGCGCTTCACCGGCCGCAGCGCCGCGCAGGTCGAAGCGCTCGGCGCCTACTTCCGTGCGCAGGGCATGTTCGGCATCCCGAAGAAGGGAGCCATCGACTACTCGCAGACGCTCGAGCTCGACCTCGGCGCGGTCGTCCCTTCGCTCGCCGGCCCCAAGCGCCCGCAGGACCGCATCGAGCTCGGCAACGTCAAGCAGGCGTTCGGCGCGCTGTTTTCCAAGCCGGTCGCCGAGAGCGGCTACAACAGGAACGCCGCGGATCTCTCACGCCGCTTCGACAGCTGGTTCCGCGGCTCCGGGGAGGCGGCGGGGGGCGGCACTTCGAATTCGGGAAGCCTTCCGGCAGGCGCGCCGGCCGACGTGGTGGAGATGGTGAACAACCGTCCCACGCCGAGCGTCGTCGCGGGCGGCGGCATGGGCAAGCCGGGGCAAATCTCGCTCGGCCACGGCGACGTGCTGATCGCCGCGATCACCTCGTGCACCAACACCTCCAACCCGGGCGTGCTGCTCGCGGCGGGCCTGCTTGCGAAGAAGGCGGTCGAGCGCGGCCTCACGGTGAAAAAGCATGTCAAGACCTCGCTCGCGCCCGGCTCGCGCGTGGTCACCGAGTACCTGCAGAAGGCGGGCCTCCTGCCCTATCTCGAGAAGCTCGGCTTCAACCTCGCCGCCTACGGCTGCACCACCTGCATCGGCAATGCCGGGCCGCTCGATCCGGGCATCGAGGAAACCGTGGTGAAGAACGACCTCATCGGCTGCGCCGTGCTCTCGGGCAACCGCAATTTCGAGGCGCGCATCCACGCCAACATCAAGGCCAACTTCCTCGCCAGCCCGCCGCTGGTGGTGGCCTACGCGCTCGCCGGCACGGTGCTGAAGGACCTGATGCGGGAGCCCGTCGGCAAGGCCAGGGACGGCAAGGACGTGTGGCTGGGCGACATCTGGCCGGACTCGGAGGAGGTGTTCGCGGCGCTCAAGTACGCCACCGACCCGGCGACCTTCCGGCGCCTCTACGGCAACCTCGCCGAGGCCAACCCGATGTGGAAGAAGATCTCGGCGCCTTCGGGGCAGGTGTACAGCTGGCCCGAGTCCACCTACATCGCCGAGCCGCCGTTCTTCGCCGACTTCGACATGCAGCCGGGCGAGACCGGGGACGTGAAGGGCGCTAAGGTCCTCGGCATCTTCGGCGACTCGGTGACCACCGACCACATCTCGCCGGCGGGCTCGATCAAGCCCACCTCGCCGGCGGGCCTGTATCTGCAGGAAAACGACATCACGGTGGCCGGCTTCAACAGCTACGGCGCGCGCCGCGGCAACCACGAGGTGATGATGCGCGGCACCTTCGCCAACGTGCGCATCAGGAACCTGATGATGAGCGGCAGGGAGGGCGGGCTGACGAAATTTCAGGGCGAGGAGATGCCGATCTACGACGCGGCCATGCGCTACATCGCCGAGGGCACACCCACGGTGGTGTTCGGCGGCGAGGAATACGGCACCGGCTCCTCGCGCGACTGGGCGGCGAAGGGCACCCAGCTTCTCGGCGTGAAGGCGGTGATCGCACGCAGCTTCGAGCGCATCCACCGCTCCAACCTCGTCGGCATGGGCGTGCTGCCGTTGCAGTTCACGGGTTCCGACTCGGCGCAGTCGCTCGGCCTCAAAGGCGACGAGACGGTCGACGTGCTCGGGCTGGACGACATCCGGCCGCAGCAGCAACTGACGCTCGTCATCACGCGTGCCGACGGCTCCCGGCAGGAAGTGAAGGTCAAGTCGCGCATCGACACGCCAGTCGAGGTCGACTACTACGGGCACGGGGGGATCCTGCCGTACGTGCTGAGGGAGCTGATTGCGAAGGCCGGGCCGGCGGCGAAGGCCGCCGCGTAGGGTGGGCCATTGGCCCACCCTACGGTAGTCGCGAGAGGTAGTACGCGAGGACTTTGACGTCGGCGTCGCTGGCCCCGTACAGGGCGGCGGCCATCAGGGTGTCGCCGCCCTTGCGGGTGTAGCTGCGGTAGCCGTTCATCGCGTACTCGAGGTATTCCTCGCGCTGCGCCGCCAGCCGCGGCATCTGCTCGCGACCGCGGTAGTCCGCCTCGTGGCAGGAAGCGCAGTGCCGCTTCTGCGCCAGCGCAGCGCCCCGCTTCATCAGTGCGGGATCGGGTTTTCCCCGTGGCGCGGCGGGCTTCCGCGTGGCGTAGTGGCGCGCGATGAGGCGGATCTCCGCGTCCTTCAGCCCCTGCACCGCCGCCGCCATCTGCGGCACCTCGCGCATGCCCTCGCGCAGCAGCACCAGCTGGTTCTCGAGGAAGATGGCCGGCTGCCCGGCAAGCGAAGGCGTTCCCGCGGTCGCCGAGACCCCGCCCGGGCCATGGCAGGCGTCACACAGCCGCAGCCGCTCGGGCAGCGATTGCGCCAACGCGGGGGCAATAAAAAGGGCGGTGAGCCAGGCCCACCGCCCCTTGCAGGACGAACGCACTACTTCTTGGCGTAGCTGACGCGGTAGATCGCGCCCAGCTGCTCGTCGGACACCAGCATCGATCCGTCGGGCTTCTGCAGCAGGTAGGCCGGCCGGCCCCAGAACTTCGCCGTCTTCGGGTCCTCCAGGAATCCGGTCATGAACGGCTTGACCGAGGCCTTGCCGCCGTCCTTGGACGGACGCACGTTGGCCACGTCGAAGCCGAACTTGACGGTCCGGTTCCACGAGCCCTTGCGGGCGATGAACATCGTGTTCCGGTATTCCTTCGGGAACATGCTGCCGGTATAGAAGATGACGCCCATGGCAGCGGCATGCGGCCCCATGGTGGTCACGGGCAGCGTCACGCCCTTGCAGGCGTTCGCCTTCTTGAAGTCGGCGTCGAGCACGCCCTTGGCGTGGCAGTACGGGTAGCCGAAGTTGAGCCCGGTCTTGGTGATCCGGTTCAGCTCGTCCTCGGGGCCCTTGTCTCCCATCCAGTCGCGGCCGTGATCGGTAAACCAGAGCTCCTTGGTCTTCGGGTGCCAGGTGAAGCCCTGCGTGTTGCGCACGCCGCGCGCGATCACCTCCATGCCGGAGCCGTCCGCGTTGTAGCGGCGGATCTGCGCGTACTCGGGCGGCGGCTCGCAGATGTTGCAGGGCGCGCCGAAGGGTACGTACAGCTTGCCGTCGGGACCGAAGGCGATGTACTTCCAGTTGTGATGCTGCTGCGGCGGCAGATTGAAGCGGTCCGTAAGATCCACCGGCTGCACGTCCGGGTTCTTCTCGATGCCGTCGAAGCGCAGCACCTTGTCGATCGCGAACACGTACAGCGAGCCGCCGTGCATGGCCACGCCCGCCGGCTGCGTCAGCTTGTCCACCACCACGCGGCTGGTGCGCCGGCCGCCTTCGTCGGTCACCTCGTAGACGCGGCCCAGGCCGCGCGTGCCCATGTAGATCTTGCCCGAGTCGCCGCGCGCCATCGCGCGGCCGCCCGGCATGCCGGTGGCCCAGATCTCCACC
>Ga0214472_10009364_pt1 | contig 10215 bp, 4 predicted proteins | sample RVTome_6_FD_207662 | JGI IMG/M metagenome (GOLD analysis project Ga0214472, IMG submission 207662) | Soil microbial communities from uranium-contaminated site in the Upper Colorado River Basin, Wyoming, United States - RVT140D175 | ecosystem: Environmental > Terrestrial > Soil > Contaminated >...
TGCCTTCTTATAGATCACCCTTCAGAAGCTATAGCAAGGTGTTTGCCAAGCATTAAAAATATTGTTTCAGGTTTTACAGAAGAGATGGATTCATTTCTTTTTGATTCTGAATTAGATGTTTTTTGTTTCGACTCAAAGGATTTTGGTTGGAAAAAGGCTAGCGAGTCTTCCCTTGTTTATTCATCTTTTTATAGAAAAAGGAGAGTGGAGGGAAATTTTGACTATTTTCTAGTTGTTTCCAAGGCCGATTCGATCAGAAAAATTCGAATCAGGAGTAGGGAGTGGGCTTTAATAATTGCCAGCGAGTTTATTAAAGAAAAGTTGAGTGTAACGTTTAATGAGGAAGAGCTTACATTAACGGTGCCTGTTGGCCTTTCTTTGCCTGTCCAATTGGCTAGGGTGTTAGTGGCGTGTAGTTTTTCGTTGCCATTGAAGAATGATTATGGGCAGCTTGTTTATTCGCAGATTACTAGAAGCATTGTAAGTATATTTCAAAATAAATTTCCTTCTATAGATATCAAGGAAGAAAAATGAATAAATCGATGCAATCGATATACGACAATATTAAGCGCAGGATTGACATATATATTAAGACTGCTTATCGAACAAACTCAGACGAGTTTAATAATGAGAGATCTGAGTTCTTATTAGATGATGTAGGCGGGCCTATGTTTAGGGAGCCTGTGTTTGAACTGATGGAGAGATATAAACCTGGGGGACTTACTTTTTGGGAGTATCTAGACCAGAAAACTAACATCGTCAGTGGCCTTGAAGACCACGAAAAGGCGCTGATTAAGAATATGCTACAAAACGGATTTGGTAACTATAAGCTTAGAGAGCATCAGATTAAAGCCATTGATAGTGCATTTGGATCCAAGAACAATGTTGTGGTTTCAACGGGAACAGGGTCGGGCAAAACGTTCTGTTTTCTTGCACCTTTGGTCTGCCAGATATTAACAGAAGCACTTTGTAGCTCAAGGCGTCCTTGGAAAAATGAAAAGAGCCCTGATTTCAATGATTGGTGGAATAGCGACACCCCAAGTTATGTGCCTCAAAGAATTGGTGGGTCTAGAAATTCTGGTCTAAGGGCTTTGTTGCTTTATCCCCTCAACGCGCTTGTTCAGGATCAAGTTGAGGGTCTTAGAAAAATATTTGATAGTGAAGAAGCCGACGTCGTTTATGACAAAGTGTTATCAGGAGAGAGAGTTTATTTCGGCCAATATAATGGCGCGACGCTACCTGGAGGTTTAAGGAGGGATTATAAAGAGTGTGCTTCCAAATTGCGTGATATTGAATGTATCGCAGATGAAATATATGAACATGACAACGCGTTGGGACCAGACGAAAGAGATTCAAAACAAAGGCACAGGGCTCAACGTGTTGGTGGCTCCGAGTTGTTGACACGTTGGGACATGCAAGATTTTCCTCCTGATATATTTATTACAAACTACAGTATGCTTAGCATAATGTTAAACAGGGAAGACGAGCAGACAATATTTGAAAATACCAGAGACTGGTTAAACAGTGATAAGGAAAAAAACGTTTTCTATTTAATTGTTGATGAGCTTCACAGCTATAGAGGCACATCTGGTACGGAAATTTCTTACACAATTAAAATATTTTTGGATCGAATTGGACTTCATCCAGACCATCCTCAGCTGCGTATCATAGCGACATCTGCTTCATTGGAACGTTCTAATGTTGAAGGAAGGGACCCATCATTTTTGACCGACTTTTTTGGTACAAATCCAGAAAAAGCGTGTTTTGAGCAAATAAGCAACGAAGATTTTACGGTTAAGCACAGGCCGGGCAGTATCAATCAAATTTCTGAATTAAAAGAATTGTTTGCCGACTTTAGTCGTGGTAATAAAGACGAAGGCGCATGTAGAGAATTATTAGATAAAATATGCGAAAAAAAATGCTTAGATATTGAGCCATCTGGCGAAGTGCTAAATGAGATCCATTTGGCCGACGCATTAGCAGAGGTTTGTTTTCTGGAGAAGCAGCTAAATTTTCCTGAAGCGGATTTTGATATCAATCTTCCTCCACTTACTATTCCAAATATAGCTTTTCATTGTTTTGAACAAGATGAAGAAGCTGCACGAGGGCTGCTGGAGCTGATTTCAAGTGAAAGTAGTTTGCTAGACGGGGCTCTCGTTCAAATAAGAATGCATTTGTTCGTACGTTACCTTAGCGGTGTAATGACTGCCATGCATTTTGAAAATGGTGATTTATCTCAGGCGCGTTTATATGAGATGGGCACGGCTTACTGTGACCACCATAAAGTTCTGACTGTTGAAACTTGTTATTGTCAAGAGTGCGGTCAGAGATATTATCGGGGGTATTTAAATCATACTCTCGATTTTGAATTTTTGATGAATGAGTTGCCGGAGAATGCTTACGGTCCGCATAGGAGAAATTTCAATCAGATCTTATTTACTTTATTGCCAGATACTTCTCAGATGTCACAAAGGAGAAGTGAGTCTCGTTGGGAACTAATGTGGATAAACGGTAGTACGGGGCAGATTGATCGAGATCCAAATGAAGTATACGACCACAGTCTAAATTGGGCGAAGGTTTGGAAATATGAAACCGAGTTGGTGAGTGAAGGAGGCCCGTTCCCACCCCAGTGCCCATCTTGCGGAGCAGACTGGGGTACAAGAGGAGATGGTATTTCTTCTCCAATAAGAACGATGGGTACTGGATACAACAGATTGCATCAAATGTTATGTGAGGAGATTTTTGCGACTTCAAGATCGGTCTCCAACAATAAAGATCCTAAGCTAGTTGCTTTTAGTGATAGTCGAAGAGATGCGGCGTTGCTTTCGGCGGACTTACAATATTCGCATTTTAAGGACGTTGTTCGATTCCTACTGGAAAAACATCTTAAGACACCATCTACAGCGCTAATTGATTTAAAAGACTTTATAGAGATTGCCCAAAAGAACAATGTCGGCGAGTTAATGGCAACTGATTTTTATTCTAAAGATAAATCAACAGCGATGGAGATATTTGCCGTACTCAATGGGCAGGACGCAGCTTTTACATCGGCTCAACGAGATCGAACTCAATCATTAATAAGTCAGGGAGAGATGGATCCTAGGAATGTGTATGGAATCTTGGATGCAGTAGAAAAAGATTTGATCGACCTAGGTATGAATCCAGCAGGTTTAAGGGAACTAGGGCAGTCCCGTTGGTTTATATTATTTGATCAAGAAAAGTGGCCTTCTAACGAAGAAGAACGGGAGAGGCTAAGAAATTCACAAAGCATACTTAGAGACTATTTTATAAGAGAAGCAAGAGAAACAATCAGCGATTCATTAGGGAGAGATTTTGAATCACTAGGTTATGGCTGGATGACGTTTGATAGGCATCATCCTAGTGCGCCACAAGATTCTGAATCGATTGCACTAATAGACACGGCTTTAAGGTTTTTGATTAAGTGGTACAAAACTAGGTCCAACGATCCTAGTTCTCAAGGTGATGAAAACCTGCCTGGTTATTTTGTAAATGCGATACAGGGGCATTCCAGCCTTTTGCGATCGTTGCCAACTAGGTTGCAAGTGTCAAATGTTGTGAAGGAACTGATGCAAAGGGTGGGTCTAGTTGACGACCTTTTTCGAGTAAGGCTTAACAATGTTTATTTGAAAAAACCACAAGAGTCATATTGGGAATGTGATAATTGTAGTTCAGTACATTTATTTTATGGTTTTGGTATTTGTAAAAGAATAAAACATATTGCAGATGCAACTTGTAATGGAAGTCTAATTGAAAAACCGTTAGAAGTGCTTCTTGATAGAGAAAATTACTATTCTTCAGATGTCACGAGAGCGGGTACCTTAGCTGCTTTAAGATGCGAGGAGCTGATTGGCCATACGGATAAATCTGATCAAAGAAAGAGACAGTTAGCGTTTCAAGATGTTTATCTCGGAAAAGAAAGGCTACTTGTTGATCCTGAGAATTTTAGGAAATTTTTAGGAATTGACTTGTTGAGCGTTACTACCACTATGGAAGCAGGAGTGGACATCGGAGAGCTAAAATCTATTTACCTTGCCAATATGCCTCCTAGAAGATTTAACTATCAGCAAAGGGTAGGAAGAGCGGGAAGGCGACAAGATAGGCTATCCTTGTCCGTCACGCTTTGCAAGGGAATGAAACATGATGAATTCTATTTTCAGAATAGATCATTAATGGTTTGCGAAAAAACGCCAAGTCCTAAGATAGACCTCAAAAGTAATCCAATCCTTCGCAGGGTGGCTCTAAAGCTAGCGTTTTTCGTTGTTTTCGAGAACGCTGATGATGATTTTATATCCGAATTTACAGAAGGTCCCGTACGTGGGGGATTAACCACAGGGAATTTTGGAAGCCTGAATAATTACTCAAGAAGAGGAAATGAATTCCTTGATGAGTTACTTTCAAAGAGAGATTTGATATCTGAACGATTAGTTTGTATCAATAAGAATAGATTGGAATCTACGGTAGAAGAACTTTTTGAAAGCATTATTTCTGCTTATAGTGATGAAATAATGCCGAAGATAGCTGATTTTCGTCGCCATTACGAAATAGATACTGCGTTTAGTGAGATATTAACCTTGGAGGGTTTTTTCCCTTTATATGGAATGCCGCTAAGAGTTTCTAATTTTATACACGAAAACCCGAATGGAGATAATAACAAAGGGAAGTTTCCCATTGAGCACGGAATTATTGGCCGCGACCGCACAGTGGCAATTTCAGAATACTCTCCGGGGTCTGAAATAATTAAGGACAAAAAGATCTATAGGTCTGTAGGTGTTATGTGGCCCAGACAATTCCGACAAAATGGAAGAAGATCAGTTATAGGCGATAATCCACCTAGATCAGAAGAGTACACAGTTTGTTTTAACTGTAAAACTGTTGTCATGGACAGAATTGCAGTTTGTGAGCAGTGTGGAGCTACTGGATCCGATAACATATCATCTTATCAAGGTTGGGAACCGACACATTTTATCTCAGATATTTCGAGGTTCCGCATTTATAACGGCAACTTTGAAAAATCGTCAGCCAACATAATCAGCTATCCGCTCAATATTGAACAAAAAGACCCGGTTGTCTCAAAAAATTATCAAATTTATTCTGGGTTATATCCACTACTGGATATTAATACTAATGATTTCAATGGATTTACTTTTAATAGAGTTCGGCAAGGCGCTACTTGCGGAGGGGCATTTTTGGCCTTGGAGGCAAGACAACAAAGGGAAGTTGAAACTTGGTCGCAGTCTGATGTCGAACAAGATGCGTTTAGCGATATTGCTCTAAAAACACAAAGATACACTGACGTATTGATGTTATCGCTCGCTGAAGTCCCCAGTTTTATGATTTCTGATAGTACAGCAGCTGCAATTCAAGTAAGGCAAGCATTTCTATCGTTAGCTACTATTTTGGGTAATGCACTTATCTTTAAGGAAGATATTGAGCCTTCTGAAATATCGGTAGGTATCACATTTGATGGTGGTGACATAGATTATCCTTCTAGATATACGATGTATATGGCAGATACTCTAGACAATGGCGCCGGTTATTCATCTTCATACTCAACACGTGAAAAATTTGAAGAGCTACTTTTATTTGTTGAGTCTCATTTGATTCCGACGTATCAAGCCCATTCTGAGCAGTGTAGAACTAGCTGTCCAAAGTGTTTGCGAAATTATTCAAATCGTTTTGATCATGCGGGTTTAGATTGGCGGCTTGGATTAGATCTTTTTGACCTTTTAGTCGATCCATCAACATCATTTACTACTTCAAATTCGCGCTGGGAAGATGTTATTGCCGGAAGAATGTCCGAATTGTTGCACGGGCTTGATAGATCTGAGTATCAAATAGTTGAAGAAGTGTATCGAGATACGAATATCACCCTTTTGCAAAGTGTTAATGTTGCGCTATACCCTTTACATCCTTTGATTGATCCCGATTCTGCTTTGGCAAACACGATTAGACGTGACTTTGAAGCACAAAGACCGGGCATGAGGTGTGTCTTCTATTCGCCTTATGAGTTAGAGAGAAGGCCCATCCCTGAGGTGGCAAAAGTGCTTAGCGTTATTGAAGATGACAGATAATCTAATGGAAGTGCCGGCGCTTTTAGATATACAAGGTGTAGAGGGCTTATCCAGAATCTCGTATTGGCAATATATTCGTTTTAACAAATGTATCCTAAGTGGTCTATATCCTAGGAACGTAAGAGTTGATCGAAGATTTACAAGCACTGAAACGTACGGCATAAGGCAACTTAGTGGAATTGTCTTTCATAAAATCTTGGAGGAAATGCCAGCAGAAATTTCAAAAAATGCTAAAGGAGATAAGAGTGATTTAGAAAAGTATTGCTTTGATAAAATCCGGGAAGTGGAGAAAAAAATATCGTTGGAAACTGGTGATGTCCGCTACGAAGGTGCTTTGGATGGTGGAGAGGGATCTAAGATCATTAAGTCAATTAAGTCTGTTTTAGATGTAAGAATAAAAAACCATCAGGCAGAAAGTGGCGATATATCCAGATATCCAGAAAAAATGTTCTATTCTAAGGACGGTACCGTTTGCGGTAAGCCAGATCTTGTAGTCAAAAAGGGAGACTGGATAAAAGTATTAGACTATAAGCTGGTAGATCTTGAAAGAATAACAAGTGATCAACTAAGTGACTATAAAAATCAAATCCATCTTTACTCCTATTTGTTGAAGGATAATTTTGGAATTTATCCAAAAGAAGCAGAAATAATTGGATTGTCTGGGAAAAAATTAGAAATCGAGTTAAATGAACAGAATTCGGATGAGGTGTATTTGCGGTTGAAGGTATACTTAGATCAAGTAAACAGGGTTGTTGAGAGAAACCAGCATTCGTTCAGAAATCTATGCAGCCCTGGTGACGACCCTTGTTCATATTGTCAAGCAAAGCCACTTTGTCCAGCGTTAAGAGAATCAAATGTCAATGTGAATCTTCCTAAAAAAAGCCATTTTGTGGTGGGCTACCAACACGGTCAGTTTAGGTATTCAAGAAGGGGTGGCGCAATTATTTCCATAAAGCCTATGTTTAGAACATTTGGTTTTTCCTCTGAGTTAATAACTCTTTCAAAAATTCAGAAGGAAAGATTTCCTAGTCTAACCAATAGTCCGGGTCAGCTCATTGTCGCAACCAACTTTATAGCGAATCAAGGTGACGTCGCTGCAATGGCGGGTTTTGATTCGCGAATAGTTGCGATAGAAGAGAGTAACTTGCATGAGTGATTGGCCAATTGAGTATTGGACGAGGGCGCTCTGGCGATATTTTACACCCCAGATTAGTTCTGGCGGCCCTGTGTATTTTTCAGTTGATAGGGTTATTTTGAATGAACTTGTTTTGGAGATCGAACCTAAAAGGGAAGGCGATGCTGTAGAGCATCTAGCTAGAAGTTGCTGGTCAATATTGGAGATCAGAGGCTCAAATGCATTTTTAAAATATTCGGTTCAGAATGAGGTGAACGGAAAGTCTAACGTTATTTGCCTTGTAGCTCTTCAGGTGGCTGCAGTAGAAGAAATGGCGGAAGATAATGTATTTACTGGGAACGCATATTTCCCAAGGCTTCGGGCGTTATTGGGATTTCCAGAATTCGCAAGACATCCTAGTGATCCCTTTTCGCAAGGGCAGTTCGATGAAATATGGAATAAGTTTAAAACAGAAATACTTTCTGAGTCTGGGGCTTCCCCAAAAACTATTACTTTCCATCGTGGGCGGGGTAGAGATAGGCGGAGAGCGCTCCCGATTTCTCAGGCATTGTTGACCGGGCAGGATTTAGCAAAAATATATAATAAAAATTCTTCAGACCTAAATAATAGAATTTCGAATGGAAATGTCTTCCAGGTTATTTTAGAGGCAAGAAGTTATCTGTCTGATAGAGCTAGGAACCTAATTAATGAAGCTAGGAAGGTGCAAGATAGGCAAAAGCAACTTTGCGAACAGCTACAGAATTTTTCAGAGGACCCAAAATATCTACTAGAAAAGTTTAGGGATGTATCAGAAAAATTTAGCGGTTGGTTTTCTGCTTACAGAAAAATGGACTTTTTGGCTAGAAGCTCAATAAAACTGTATTGGCATGATGAACATGGAGTAGTTACGAAAGAAGAAACTCCATTAAAAATTATCTCTTACTGTAAAGATAGCAAGTACCTGGTCTTTGTCGAGGAAAGTACCGGATTTAAATTCTGTAACGGATCTAGAGATATCTCTGGAGGGGAATCGATTTTAGTTGTCTGCCCAAATGAAAAAATGCATGTGATTGAGTACGTCTTACAAACCTCATTTCAGCAAGCAATATTATTGAGCCAAGTAAAGTGTGAATTGCCTAGTGGTTTTTCGGCATTTTTTGTTGACTTGCCTGTTTCTGAAAGTTGTGTAGCTGTAGTCAACGGTGTTTTATTGGCACCGGAAGTGGTTTCCGAGAGAAGAATTTCCCTATCCTTGGGCGGCGGGGTGCTCATTGATGGACGAAGAAAAGAATATTTGTTTCCTTATGTCCCAGATGCTGTCTTACTAGGGGGAAAAGAGATTCCTCATGAAGAAATGATCTTTCTAAATGGCGAGGAAATCAAAATGTCTCAGTTTAAGGAGTTATTTTTAGATAACGTCTCTCATTTATTAGGTCACAATATAATTGAGTATAAAGATAAAAAGATAACTTTCATGCTATTGCAGAGCGACAAGTCAAAAAGGGAGTATAAAAAATACGGTTATGTTTTTTCCGGGGATGAATTATCACCAACGTTAACTCTTTTGGATGGCGATGCCTATTGTCTGATTGGTTTAAGTTTGACGATACCCAGCGTTGAAAAGTCTGATACTAGACGAATTCAAAAAGAGAATGTGGCAGCCTTCTCTCTATTGTTTTCTAGAGAACACCCTCAAGTGTTAGTAAGTGCTAGAAGATTGAAGGATAGACTGGATACTGCAGTTAAAAATAGATCAATTTCTGTGAAAGTAAGCGAGGAGCTAATTAACAATTATTATGATATTGGAGAAATTTCATCGGTTTCTGCGTTTATTTTGGGGCTTGAGCCTACCCCGAAAGAGCAATTGACAGCTAATGAACCTTCTTGATTCTGAGGGGCAGGTTATTGATGCCGAATGTAGCATTGATATATTGGAAGGCGCATCTTGCGTAGTTGTAGAGAGCAGTGGGGGTGGTAATCCAGCAAAAGGAGTATCTAGACGAAACCCCGATTACAATAAACTTCTGAGCGTTCTCTTACGTAGGCTTTCAGACTCTGAAATTAAAATCACAAAAATCGTACTAGACTCCGCGAAGGTCATGGATTTAGCGATTGATGATCGCACCGCCAAACTGAAAACATCTTATCCAGTGGATCTTAGTAAAATCGATATCGAGAAATTTAGAATAGAGCTGCAGCGAGAAATTTCGCTCATGCATCGATCACCAACTGCAAAGAAGGGTGGGAACGCTCAGAAGAAAATTAGAGTGTGCTTGGATCGAAAGGTTAATTTTGATCGTATAGTCTTCCCTGGCCAGTATGATGGAGAGAAACAGGCGCCCATTGTTGTGTCTGTTTTGAATAAAACTGAACGAGAATATTTAAGTGCTGCCAGAATTGGGCAGGGGCAATTCCGAAAGAACCTCAAGAATATCTATTGCTGTCGGTGTCCTGTCACAGGCATCCAAGATGAGCGATTGCTAGTGGCATCACATATAAAGCCATGGAAAATATGTACTAATGTAGAACGTTTGGATCCAGATAACGGTATTCTTTTTTCAGCTCTGGCAGATAGGCTGTTTGATCAGGGTCTGATTTCTTTTGCGGATGATGGAGGTTTGTTGATTTCCCCGCAGCTCGCTTTCAGCGACAGAATTAGTTGTGGTCTAAGTTCTTGGTCCCCAGTTGAATTTTCTGCAGGCAGTTTAAAGTACCTTGAATATCATCGTGGAGTTGAATTCAAAAATGATTGTTAGTCTTTTTTGATTGTTAGTCTTTTTTGATTGCTATTATTGGAGCTAGTAATAAAAAATGCTTGGCCAGCTTCAGTTTCTGTGTGCCAATTTGTGTACCAAAAACTAAAAAAGCCCAAGCAGTTAGTCGATATTAACTGTTTTGGCTTTTATATTTGGTAGCAAGGTCGAGACTTGAACTCGCGACCGGAGCATTAAGAATGCCGAAGTTCAGGGGACGGTTTACTCCATTAATTAATGTCCGCTTTTGGCCGAA
>Ga0214472_10009365_pt1 | contig 10215 bp, 20 predicted proteins | sample RVTome_6_FD_207662 | JGI IMG/M metagenome (GOLD analysis project Ga0214472, IMG submission 207662) | Soil microbial communities from uranium-contaminated site in the Upper Colorado River Basin, Wyoming, United States - RVT140D175 | ecosystem: Environmental > Terrestrial > Soil > Contaminated >...
CGCCAAACCGCCCAAACCACCCACGCCATCACCCTCAAAGTCGCCCGCGCCCGTAACGCCGCCCAGAGCGCCCTGAGGCGCGGCCAGAGCCTCGGCCATGTCACCGCCGCCATCCTTGAGGCCGCGCCCCTCAAACGCACTCACGCCATCCAGATCAGCCAGCAGGAAGCCCGCGCCCATGAGCGCACCTCCCGCCAGCGCCGCAACGAAGCCATTATGCGCCACAAGGTGACGGGCTTGAGCAATGCCCAGATCGCCGAGCGCCTCGGCCTGCACGAAAAATCCGTCGCCCGCATTGTCGGCAAAATGCGCCGCGCCGCGCCCTGCACCTAAAAAGGAACGCTCAAATGAACATCTTGCAGCGCATTATTGCATGCATCCCGCTATGGATTTCACCGCCGCCACCGTGCTCGACATGCGGATCGTCAGATTTCAGGTTTACCGACCTTAAATATTTGCGCTGCGCAGATTGCGACGCAATCACTCTGCGCCACTCATTACGCAAATAAAAAGGCCGGAGATCGCCCCCGGCCCTGTCCCTATTTGCCCAGGCATCAATCGCCCTGGACTATTTGATGTAGCGCCAAACCACATAAGCGCCCCCCGCCAGCAAAACGAGTTGACCCGCCGTCAACCCGCCAACCGTCGAAGCCGCGCCCGTGTTTGTCTGATTGGCAGGCGAGCCAAACAAAAAGTCCCACAGACTAATCATTTACGGCGCTTCCGCTTTGCCGCTGGCCTTGCCTTAGCCTTCACAATCCGCCCGCCCTTGGCAAAACGATAGCCCTTGGCGAGAACGCCCTTTCGCTTCAATCCTTTTTTGAGAGCCATCGCCCTACCCCTTCTTAAACGCGGCCAAGAGACCGCCGATCAGCGACACAAGCCCAACCGTGTACTGACCGCTTGAGAGCGACGGCCCCGCCGCCGTGATCGCATGCGCCAAGGCCGGAGCCTCATTGACATGCCCCAGAACGCCGACCGCCGAGACGATCAGGCCAAGCCCCGCATAGGTGCTCGCCTCATTGAGGCGCGCCTTAAGCCAATCCAACATTTTTAACCCTTTCCAAAGAAACGATCCGTTCCCCGTGATTTTCCACCGTCGCCGTGAGGCGTCCGAGGCGATAAAACACCCCCACCGAAGCGACTGATCCGAGCGCCCCAAACCCCAGTTGCAGCAAGGTTGCTACGTCCATCGCCATCACCACGCTTTCAGATATTTGCCGCCGACATAAACCGCGCCGCCAATCGCCGCCCATTTGGCAAGGCTCGTCAGCTTGCCCGTGGTCCCGTCAATAATCCATGTCGCGCCGCCGCCGACAATCGCCCCGCCGACAAGCCCCAAAATGAGCAAAGGCATCAAGCGACCTCCCGATAAAAGTTTTGACCGTCAATAACGGTTGTCAGCGCCAGCTTGGAAAAATCCCATGAAGGTAGCGAATAGGCTGGAACCATCGCGCGCGGAGAATAATAGAGCGTTGCGCCGCCCGTCGGATCATCGTAAAGCCCCGTGACAGCGCTTGCCGCAATTGACAAAGCCCTGTCGAAAATGGCATTGCCGCGCTGGACCGCAAGCGCCGTCGAGGCGTTCGGGTTCTGATTATTCCAGCACGAAAATTGCTTGTTCTGCAGACAGACTGCTTTGACCTTGCCGGGATAGCGTCCCGACTTGACGCGGTTCATAATCACCGCCGCTACAGCCGACATGCCCGCCGTGCCGCCGCTTCGATCTTCCGCGTAAATCGTCCGCGCCATCACCTCAACATCAGACAGGCCGCTCAGAATATCGACAGGCGCTGTCGAAGCCGTCACGCCCGCCCCGTCAAGCAAGCCCCCCGCCGAAATATCCGCCTGCGCTGTTTCAATCGGGAAAAGATAGCCCATGCTATCAGGCGACTGGACGCCCGCGCCCTGCCCCGGCGAGGCAAAAACGCCCGACTGCCAAAGCGCCAGCACAGCGCCCCCCAAAGTCAAAAACAAAATAGCCCCTGTTGCCCCATCCATCACGCGCCCCCCTCTACTGGCGCAACATAGGGCGCGGGCATGGCGTCCATTGCCGTTCCGATTGCAGGCGCGGCGCGCGTGTCACCCGGTGCCGGAGCGTACTCGGCCAGCACCCAGACTTGCGCAGGCGAATTGTCCGCGACCGTGACACCATCCGCCGCGAAAATGATTTCCGGGCAGGTAAAAACGCGGCGCTCACCACTGGGAAATTTTTGAATATTTTTGTTCACGCCCTACCCTCATCAATAAAGGTCATAAGAAAGATCAATGCCGATCGTTCCCGAAAGTCGTTCAAGAGCCACCGCAACCCCAGCCGGGACATAAATCTCACGGGGATACACCATGCCGATATTGGCAGCACCCGCCCCAGCAATCCGCACACCGTCAACCGTCAAAAACCCGGAAGAACTGCCACCCGTTAAAACAAAAGCCGAACGAATTGTCAGCCCACGCACATTTGTTGCCGCCGAAACAATATCTTGAGACGACGCCAAAGAAACATGAACAGCCGATCCGCCCCACGCCGTTACGGCCCCACCATCGGATGATTTCCACGCGCCCATTTAACCCCCCGCTGTCATGCGGCAGAGCACCGCGATTGATGCCGGATTGTAAAGATAAACCGCATCGCCAACCGGGGACACCCGCCGCACCTCGCCCGGACATAAAAAAGTACCCGCCGTTGCCGCAGCATCCGCGACAAGAAAAACACGTTCCGTTCCCTGATTTTCAACATCTGCCCATTGCGCGCCAGCCGGGACCGCCATGTTCCCCGGTGATCCAGCCGCCAACGTCACACCACCACCCTGATAAGTGACATTATCGCGCCGCATCACCACGACCGCCGCCGATACGTCCAACGGCGCGACCTGCGCCACGTTGACAGTTGCCGCCGATACGTCGATAGGCGCAGGCGTCGAAATGTCGATAGTGCCGCCCGCTTCATTGACGACCTGCACCTGTCCCGAAACGCTCAACCGCTGATCGCGCAATTCGCCATCGCCAAAGGCCAGACGCACCGTATTGGCAGCAACAGACAAATTGCGCAGACGCACACGTTCAAATCGCACCCCGTCCCCGGCCAGATAGGAAAGCCCTTGTGCCATAAGCATTTTAGAGCCGTCGGACGCCTCAATTTCAAACTCATCATCCGCCGCAAGGCACGAAATAAACCGCGCGTTAATCGCGGTTTGCTCATTACCGCCGATTTCCAGCGTCGTTTTAAAGTATCCCGTCGCCGCCATCACTCACGCCCTCGCCATGATGAAAGCCGCCGCCGCGCCCGCGACAATCCACGGCACAATTTTTGTTAGTTGCGTCGTCTGCGCATCCATACGCGCCTGTACCGCAAAATTTTCTGCACTCGTTTGGGCCTGAGTGCTCGCCCCAATAGCCTTGTCAAGGATGCTGCCCAACTTGTCCGCATACGTCTCGAACCCGCCAGCCACATACTGCAACGCCTGCCCCGCCGTTGTCTTGCTGGCGTCGATTGACGCCAGCGCAATATCTCCCGCCGACTGGATCGCGCCGCCGTCAAGACTTGTTGAATTAATGATTGCGCCAGAGGTCGCCGAAATCGCGTGATCCGTCCCCGCCGCGCGATTGTCATAGGCGTAATTCGTGGTTTTCTGGCTTGCATCGCTTTTTGAAGACCCGCCACCCATTTTCAAATTTCCTTTCGCATCGTCACACACAAGGGGCGATAGCCCTTGCGCCGCAAAATAGGCATGAGCCGGGGGTTATAGATTTCCGCCCGCACAGCGCGGCAGGAAGCCTCACGCGCCAGCCGATCAAATTCCGCCAGCGTTGCCAGCGTCAGCCTTTCGCTTTCGTCACGCGCCGCAGCAGCAAATATTTTCAATTCGTCAAGCCCGGCTTTCCGGCCAATCGATCCCATAAAAGCGCCCTTAACTTCCTCACCCGCCATGACGCCAAACAGCGTCAGACGCTTATTACAAATCGCTTCAATGTCGCTCTCAATATCCGCCAGCGGATCGAGAGCGACGGCGCGCGCCAGAATGTTCCGAATTTCGGCAGTCAGCGGAATATTCGGACGCGCTTTCAGCATCACTTGAGCCAGATCACGAGCGCCAGCATGGCGATAGCCGCAGGAACCAATACCTGAGCATAGCTATCTGTAACGCTTGGCGTGTTGCTGGCCGACTGACCACCCACGATGAATGGTTGGTTCATCGACAGATTGCCACCCGCCAGCGTTCCGCCCATCGCCGAGGAAGGAGCAGACCCGCCCGTCAGCGCGATAGGAATAGAAAGCCCGACCTGTCCAGACGGTGCGGCCATTACTTTTTCACCATCATCACGACCACAAAGCCTGCAACAACAACAAGGCCGACAGGAACCGCCCATGCAGGCAAGCCCGACACCTGCCCTTGAGCAGCGCCCCCCAGCGGCACTTGCGCGTAGGGCGTTTGCGTAATTTGGCCCGACTTGATCGCCGCAAGGTAAGCCGCTTGTGCTTGCTGTTGCTGCAAAAGCTGATTTGCCGCCTGTTGCTGGGAAAGCGTTGACTGAAAATCAAAATAATTTCCGAGCACAGACTTTCCTGCATCAACAACCGTGTTGAATGTGCCGTCCAGCCAATCGCCCAGACCACTAAACCAGCTTGCGTCCGTCGAACTTGTCCCCGCCGTTAGAGGGTTTTGGAGAGGGATAGGCGTTGCCATGCGTCACCCCTTAGCCCTTGATATTCGGCAAGCCCAAAGGCGCGTTGAGCGTCTGGACATAAAGGCCGATTGTGCCCGCCCCTGTTGTCGTCAACTTCAAACGCCAGTCTTCCGCGTTCATGTTGATAACGTCACCCAAACGATTGAGCACCAGCGGATCAAAATGTACCCACCCGGCTTGCGGCACCCGCTGCATGGGCTTGCGCTTGTAAAGCGAGTTCAACACGTCAACGTCAGTGCTGACAATTTCCTGTCCGTTGATTGTCAGCGCGAAAGCCGACACGACAGCCGTGTCCATGTGAAGGCCGACAAGCTGACCAAATGACTTTGGCAGGTCGGAAATTTCCAGAGTGCCCGCGCCCGCCGCATTGTAATGATACGAGCGGCTTTCGATGATCGCGCCCAAAGCGTTGCCGACAGGATCGACTTCCGTATGAGCCTCAAGCGAGGGCGTCACCGCCCCGGCATCAATATCGACTTCGATTGACAGCGTGTCGAGATTGAGCGTTCCCCACGACAAATTGTCCTGCGCCTGAATTGTTTTAAGCCACTTGGCTTGCAGCGGAATATGCAAAATGCCCGCCTCAACCGTCTCGCCAAGAAACGACGTTTCAATGTCGAGAACTTCCTTGGCGCTAAACGTGCGTTTGGCCTCGCCGTTGACCTTGATCCGAATAGCCGTCAAATCTGACTTCATTTCGGCCTCGGTCGCAGCAACACCATTGCGCTTGTATTTCAGCACAAGAGAGCGATAGGTCCAGCCCTTCGGCATGAGCAGCGTGGCCATCTGGCCCGCCCCTACAGTTGCGAAGGCCGGAAGCTTTTTAATATAGCGAAACATTATCAGCCCTCTGATTAAAGAACGTGAAAGCGGAAACCGTCTTGACTGTTGCCAATCAAAACATTGCTTGCCGCATAGTGATAGATAAGGCCCGCGACGATCACGCCAGCGGCCACAATGAGCACCTGCTCAGGAACTGCGCCGAGTTTCATTTGTCCGATCCCCGATTAAAGGCCAAGCGAAGGCTTGACGAATTTGTCATAAACCGCCATCGCGGCAATGGTGACAGCGACACCAACCAAAAGCTGTTTGTTCATTTTGCTACCCTGACATGCGGCGACACCGCGCCGCCTGAAAAATCAATCTGCCCAAGGAACGATTTGCCGCCCTCACGCCTGACATCATGTCGATCATGCCTTGAGGCATAAAAAAAGCCCCCGACGCGGGCCGGGGGCTTAAGTGTCAAGCGCTTTATTTGCGCTTAACGCGATATATTTTGCCCTTTTCAAAGCGCAAATGCTCACCCACGCCAAGAGATTTCAGTTCACCCCCATCTTTCAGCCCGATAATTTTTCGCACCCGATCAACGTCAATATCGTTTTCCAACCGAAAAACATAAGTGCAAGAAACATTGCCACGAAAGGTTGATCCGATTTCAGCAGGCCGTTGCGTTGCGCCAATCAGCTTGACGCCATAGTGCCGCCCCATGTTGCACATTTCGGTCATCGGATGGCTGGAAGGTCGCCCCGGCACATTGGGATAGCAGACCGACATTTCGTCAATAGCAAAAGTCAATGGCGCGCCACCGCGACCGCGCCGATAGCCTTCCTGAAAATTCAGCACGAAATTTGCCAGCCAAGCCAGTTCCGCCTCCCGATCCGAGCCGCGCGGCGCGCGATAGATCAGCTTAAAGCCGCCGCCCCTCGCCGCCATGATGGCGCGCAAAAAACTCGCTCGATCCTCAAAGCACCTGCCCTGCATGGACGCTTGCGGATCAAACCCGATCACGCGCCTGTCATTGTAGATCAGCCGATTGAGCATAAAAGTTTTGCCCGAACCGCTCGCCCCAAAAAGAGCGAAGCGGCCCGGATCGCTCCGAGCCGCTGCCATTAAAACGCCTCCATGCCAGACGGAGGGGCCTCATTATCGTTTGCCGCACGCGGCGCACCATCGCCCGTCGATGCAACCGCACGACGCGCCGCAATTTCCGTCTTACAGCCGAAATAAATAGGCAGGACAAAGGCCAGAATTGCGCCGCCGCGCTGCATCCACTTTCCGCCCGGACGAATGACAAAATCCATGTAGGGCGTTTCGCGGCATGTATCCCAAACAGCATAAGCCGCTTGCTCAAAGGCCGGGTCAGCCATTTCGATTTTAAGCGTCTGAAGACCAGAAACCGCCGATCCCAAATGAAAGAAACCGCCAAGGACAAAAGGGAAAGCGTCACGCTGAATATAGCCCGCCGCATCAATTGGAATTGCACCCGCATGTTCAGGTTCTGCATCCGCCGCCCGCGCGCGCGCCTCACCCTCAACGCCCCCCATAGCCTCTTGCAGCGCATCAGATTCCGCGTCAGTCCAACCATGCGAAGATACGGGTTCGCTTAATGGGCTTGGTTGCGGAGATATCGGGGAGGGAATTTCCTCCACGACTTCCGCCATCACTTCCGGCGCTGGCAGGGCCGGTTTCTTCCGAGGGGATCGTTTCGCCGGAAGTTTCTTCCGGGCTTTTACTTGCGTCGCCATTTAGATCGCGCTCCATAAAGTCGCTTATGAAAGTCGCGCTCTCACTCCCCCCGAAGTTTCTCCGATTGCCGCACCAGCCCCCGCCATCAAATCGCCGCTGGCAGTTGTAATAAACAATGCCGTTGACGTTGACCCGTAGAGGCAGGTCATCGCGCCCGCAATTGCTGCACTCGATATGCTTCAGCGTCACACCGCGCATTGCATGGGGCTGTTTTTCCTTTGCCATTATTAACCTCGCCTCTTAAGCCGCGCGCGGCATTTGCCACGCCGTCACATCCGTCATGAAGCGCAATCTTTTCCCCGCCCGCTGTTGAGCCTCTTTGAATTTCGCTGGCGCATCCTTGACGCGCTGCATAACGCTCGCCGCAATGTCCTGACCCAAGACCCCCGGCACCTCCCCGACACGCGCCCCCAGCATCACCGAATAGGACGCCGCTAGCCCCGCAAACAAGGCCCTGTAACGCTCTTGCATTTGCGCTTGCGTGATCTCAATCACGCGCGACGGGTTGACCTTCTCCACCTCGTTAAAGGGCCGCTCAGCATGGGCTAAAGCCATGTCCCAAAGCACATGCACTTTCTGGCGCGACTTGTTGCTGTCTGTCTGTTCCGCTTGCGGCGCGTTCAGCCGGATGGCGCTTAAGGTTTCGGCATAGATCGCCCCAAGGCTCGCCTCAAGCTGATCGAACGTTGAGACGTTCCAACGCTCTTTCAGGTCACGCTTGCCGGAGCGAATTTCAACACGCCAGACGCGCCGCGCCCGCACCTCTTTGGGCACCTCGCCCGCGCCGCACTCATCAGGGTACCAGATCGCCCACCAGTAGCTTTTCTGCCTGTCAATGACTTCGCGCCGCTTGTTATAAACGATCACTTGCCGCCCCGGCATTTTGCCGATGGTGACGGAATTAATCTTGCCGCCATTGCCGACGATTTCCAGCGCCTCGCCCGTCTCGCTATCGCTCACCATTTCGCGGTTTCTGACCCGATGCTGACCTTGCGTTGCGCGCCAGTGACAGACGAAATTCTCAGGCTCTAAAACGAAATCAGGGGCCTCCACGTCCACCGCAAAATCAATGCGCCCGACGCTATGGCTTAAGACCTCATCGGTGAAGATTTCCAGCCGCTTAAGCAGGCGATCCTTAACCGCCTGATAGCCCAAGGTGGCGAGCGCCAGAGACTTAACCGAAACCCTGACATTCCAGCCGTTTGACTTAAGCGAATTGGCGATAAACCACGTCTCTCCGGCTGGCCCCGTATCGGCGCGAAAACTAAAGCCCACCGCGCCCGTCGCGGCCACGTCCATATCCACCCCGAAGAAATTTATTTTGCAGGTCGCTTGCGTCTTTTGCGCCTCGCTCTTGGCAGCGCTCAGCATCGCTAAAAACGCGGGTTCAGGTCGACACTGAAAACTCACATCAAGCCCGTCGAAGCCATGATAAAGCAGTTTCAAATCCATCTATCCCAAACCCTCAACCAGTATTCCTAAGGGGGGGTGCTACAAACACCCCCAAGAGGCGCTGCGCGCTAAAGCCGGATGCCCGCAACACCGAACAGGCCCGCCGCGTCCAGCACGTCCCACGCCTCGCGCCGAAAGCTTGAGCGGCGCGAAAATTCAAGCCGCATCGAAGCCAAGGCGCGGCCCAAAATCTCGCCATGCCAGCGCCAATTGCCGAGTGTGAAGTGATCCGCCGCGCCGATCCCCTCGACGCCTTCGGCCACATCAATCACCAGTTCAAAAGGACAGCGCACAATCAAATCGACGCCCGCGCCGATCCCAAAAATCACGCCGCAACCGACCTTCGGCCCGAGCGTCAACCAGCTTTCAAGCCAAGGCGCTTGCAAAAGAGCGAGCGGGAAAGCTTCCGCTTCCCGCTCGCCAGATTTCATCCGCTCAAGGACTAATTCGTCCATTAAGCCTTGCCCTTAAGCTTGTCGCGGAAAAACACGCTCGCCGCTATGAGACGCAGGTTGCCGCGCAGGACAAACGACTTAACCGCCGCTTGCGCTTTTGCGAAGTCATCAAAGTCGCGGTCCAGCGTCTCGCATTCATCCCCGATAAAAAACATGGCGCGAACGCGGTATTTGCCAGCATCATCAAAAACCGATGCCTCAAAATGCATGATCGGCAATCGATCACAATCAGCCACGCCGAAGCCGCTCAAAACACAATCTCGTCATTGAGCGCCGCGCCACCGCCCGCTTGCTGCGCACGGGCTGGCGTCCAGACCATTTGCCATTCGTCACCGTCCGCATCGTCCGCAGGTGGAAAGATTGCAACGCTTAATTCTGACTTGCACCAAACGGGGTGAGAAATCTTGGCCTTGAAATATTCGCCGCCGCCATTACGCGCTTCCTGCAACCATGCAACGCCGAAACTGTGCAGCTTGCCCGCCTTGTTCACCTCGACCTGAAATCCGGGGCTTCCATCCTTGCGCTTGTTGATCGGCACCAGCCGCATTTTTGCCGCGAAATTGCCCATCAAAAAGTCACCGACAAGGCCGAATTTGTGATCGACCTCCCCCGTTGCGTCATTGGTACGGACATTCATTTTTGCCAGAACGTGCATGTTTTATTTTCCTGATTTCATGATGCCGGGAAGCCGCCTCCGGCGCGGGGTAGCAAGGGTTTAAGGGACGGGAGGAAAGATTCTTTCGAGTCCGGGGGCGGGGGCCAAAGCCCCCGCCCTCCGTCCCTCAAATCCGCGACGGGCTACCACCTCCGGCGCGGCAAACGGGCTTAAGCCTTGGCGACGACGCGCGGGCCGACCGCGACCGAAAAAGCGTTAACGGGCTTGCCGAGATGGCGCGTCATGGAAGCGGCATGGGCCAGCGCCTCAACGTCATCGGCCAACACTGTGACCGTGCCGGAGGCCGCGCCAAGGACTTGCAACACATAAAGCTTTGGTTTTGAAACGGGGGTGACGGGCAGTTTTTTTGACATGGTAAATATCCACTTGAGGGGTGTTACCTCCCGGCAAATGGCGGGGGCCGAAGCCCCCGCCGATCCG
>Ga0214472_10009366_pt1 | contig 10214 bp, 10 predicted proteins | sample RVTome_6_FD_207662 | JGI IMG/M metagenome (GOLD analysis project Ga0214472, IMG submission 207662) | Soil microbial communities from uranium-contaminated site in the Upper Colorado River Basin, Wyoming, United States - RVT140D175 | ecosystem: Environmental > Terrestrial > Soil > Contaminated >...
CGCTGTGGTGAAGACCTTTCGGTCGCTTTCACCGAATCTCAACAACTTACCCTGTGGAAAAGGCCGGAAGTGCGAAAGTTAGGTTAGGCTAACCCGCTGCCCCAATCCCGGCATCCCGCCCCCAAGGCCCCAAAAAACCAAACCAACCCAACCGCCCACTCGCGAAGCACCGCCCACCGAACCTCAGCCCGCCTCGTCATCTGACGAACCCGCCGTCTACAGCTTGCGTCGGCAGGGCTCGACCCGGACAGTACAAGGGACGCCCCCGACCTGATCCCGGAGTTCGTGATGCCTCCCCCGGGCCCATCCCACCCCGAGAATGTCCCAAAAACACCCTCTTCGTGGGATATTTTGGGACATTTCGCCCCCGGAGGTTGCCCTGGTGTGGGTGATTGAGATCTCCAGGTTGGCCGGCAACCCGACTAAACTGAGACTTGCCTGATTTCAGCCGATACTATGAGATTCTCGGACTCGAGCCCGGCTGCACGCCCGAGGAGCTCAAGCTCGCCTGGCGCGATCTGGTGCAGGTCTGGCACCCGGATCGCTTTCCGGCCAATGAGCGGCTGCGGCAGAAGGCCCAGGACAAGCTTAAGGAAATCAACGAGGCCTTCGATGCGCTGCGGGATTTGAAGGCCGGGCGGCGGCCCGCGGGCGCGCAGCCGCCAAAGTCCGGGCGTCGCGATGCGCAGTGGGCCTGGGCGGGTCCCGGGTCGGAAGCTGAGCGCGATCCGCTCGGTTTGCTGAAAGACGGCGTTCATGCCTGGAATCTGTGGCGCAGCAAGTACTCCGATCTCACGCCTCGCCTCGCCGGCGTCCGAATCCCGCGCGGCGACTACACGGGATTGAATCTCAGGGAGATGGACTTGTCGCAGTCGCGGTTCTCCGAGGCGGCCCTTTACAAAGCGGACCTCAGCCGCGTGACGGCGGCCAACGCTGTTTTCGCCGGCAGCGAGCTCAACCGCGCGACACTGATTGAAGCAAAGCTGACACGCTGCGATCTCAGCTCCGCGGACTTGTCGGCGGCGGACCTGAGCCGGGCTCGGCTGATCGAATGTAACCTGACGGGAGCCGTCCTGGTGGCCACGATTCTCGACGGAGCGCATCTCGATACCTGCCGCGGTTTGACCGCCGAGCAACTCGAAGCGTCACTGACGGATGGCTCGACCCGCCTGCCGAAGTTGACGTAGCTATTCCGGCAGAGGGCGGCGGACGGCGGCGGGGCGCTCTATACTTGAAGCGTTTTCGGGAGGATCGATTGATGCGACGACCGATGCGACGACGCAGCCTGCTGCAAATCGGGGGCGCTTCACTAGCGCTGCCGGCGTTCCCATTCTCAGCGCAGGCCGGGCCGCTGCCCGCCGCGAAGCCGGGGATCACGAATCGAACCGCGATCCAGAAAGTTTGCGCCTGGCCGAACTTGCAGATCTTGCCCGATGGAACGCTCGTCGCGATGATCTTCAACCAGCCTTGTCACGGCTTGTGGGAAGGGGATCTGGACTGCTGGGCGAGCCAGGACAGCGGCAAGACCTGGCGATTCCGCGGCCGCCCGGCGGAGCACGAGCCGACAACGAATCGCATGAATTGCGCCGCCGGTTTCGCCAAGAACGGCGACTTGGTTGTGCTGTGCAGCGGCTGGGCCGAGCGGGCTCCGGTGGGGACGTTGAGCGGCCCGCACCGGCAAGTGCTGCGCGCCTGGGTCAGCCGCTCGTCCGATGGCGGAAAGACTTGGACCGTGGGAGGCAGCTTTCCCGCTGCTCCGCAAACCGCGGCCGGCCGGGACAACGAGTTGATTCCGTTCGGGAACGTTCGAGTGGCGGCGGATGGCTCTCTCTGCGCGGCGTGCTATCTGCGCAAGGGCGACGCGCGTGAGTGTTATCTCGCCCGCAGCAACGACGACGGGCGGAACTGGACCGAGGTCACGCCGCTGAACCCGAATGGAAACGAGACGGATATCCTGCACCTGGGCGGCGGCAGGTGGCTGGCGGCTTCTCGTGAGTTTCGAGAAAAGCGCGACGTCCACATCGAACTGTTCGCGTCCGGCGACGATGCGCGCACCTGGCAACGCGGCATGCCGTTGAGCCTGCCGATGCAGGTGACGGGCAATCTGACGCTGCTTTCCGATGGCCGCGTTTTGGCGAGTTACGGAAACCGCTGCTGGAACAATTTTGGCGTTGATGTTCGATTGAGTGACGACAAAGGCGAGACCTGGAGTCCGCCGATTCGAATCGCGGATTGCCCGCGGCCGGACTGCGGCTACCCGAGCAGCGTCCAGCTCGCGGACGGCAGCGTGGTGACGGCTTACTATACGCAGGTCTCAGAGGATTTCCACTACGAGATGCGCGTGGCGAGTTGGGATCCGAATGGGTTCTCGGTGGATGGGCGGCCGGCGGGTTAAGCAGCCTGCGTTTGAGAGCCGAAGCCCAGGGCACGCCATCCCGTGCCTCTACATCTGACCGGGTACTCAGGGCTTCGGCCGCGGCAGGATGGTCAGGCGCACGGATGACGGCGCTTGCTTTGAGCGATAAACCCGCTGCGTCGCTTTCTGAAAATCTTCCTTCTTGGCGTTGTAGATATCAACGAATTTCTGCGGGTTGCGGTCGATCAGCGGGAACCACGAACTCTGCACGTGCACCATGATGCGGTGGCCGCGCCGAAACGTGTGATACGCGTCGGGCATGATGTACTCGACCTTCGAGACCTTGCCCGGCTCGAACGGCTCCGGCTTTTCGAAGCTGTTGCGAAATCTGCCGCGCATCGCCTCACCCCGCACGAGTTGCTGGTAACCGCCCATCTCGACACCGGCCGGATTCGGGTTGGGGTTGGGGAAGTCGCCCGAATAGACGTCGATCAGCTTCACGACCCAGTCTGAATCGGTGCCCGTTGTCGAGACGTGCATGCTCGGCGTGATCGGGCCGGCGATCGTGATGTCCTCTTCAAGCAGGTCGGTCATATAGACAAGCACGTCCGTTCGAGAACTGGCGAATCGCTGGTCGTCCAGCATGTGTTCGCGCGTCATGCCGATCGAAACGTTCGGGATGAACGGCACGGGCTTGGCGGGGTCGCTGATGTACTCGTCGTGCGCCGCGTTTCCCGTCTCAGCGGGCGGGTCGAAACTGAGCACGCCGCCGTTATGAAAGTAGAGCGTTTTCTCAGTGACGGCCTTGGGGGGCCAGGTATCATAGCGACGCCATTGGTTCGTGCCCGTTTCGAAGACGTAGGCATCGGGCAAATCGAGCCCCGGCTCATCCTTGAGATAGTGCTTGAAAAACGGCAACTCGATCTTCTCGCGATAAAACAGCGATGTCTTCGCGTTGAAGGGGACGTGCCCCATCTTGTCGCCGTCGTTCCCGGCCCACTGTCCGTGATACCAGGGGCCCATCACCAGCATGTTGTGCGCGCCGGGAGTGGTTTTTTCAATCGTCTCGTAGACCTTCAGCGGGCCGAACAAATCTTCGGCGTCGAACCAGCCGCCGACGGTCATGACGGCGGGCTTGATGTTCTTGAGGCCCACCCGCAGGTCACGCTCCTTCCAGAAGTCGTCGTAGGCGGTGTGCTGGGTCATCTCGTTCCAGAATGGAACTTCGTTCTTGAAGAACCTTTCGTTGAGATTGGTGAGCGGACCGAGGTTGAGGAAGAACTCATAGCCGTCGGGGGTCTTGAAGTCGAAGGTCCGCACCGGATTGCGGGTCGGCTCTTCGACCGGCATCCCGAAGCGCCAGAAGAAGCGAAAGGCGTGCGCCAGGTAGAAGGCTCCGTTGTGGTGAAAGTCGTCACCGATGAACCAGTCGGTGACGGGCGCTTGCGGCGACGATGCTTTCATGGCGGGATGCGCGTCGATCGCGCCCATCGCCGCGTAGAAGCCCGGATACGAGATGCCCCATTGGCCCGCCTTGCCGTTGTTGTTGGGTACGTTCTTGACGAGCCAATCGACGGTGTCGTAGGTATCGGTCGTCTCGTCAATGTCCTGGGGCCCGCTCTTGACCGGCTTATAGGGCCGCACGTTCACGAACTCGCCTTCCGAGCCCATCCGTCCGCGGACGTCCTGGTAGGCAAAGATGAACAGGTCTTTGGCGAACTGGCGTGAAGGACCAATGCTTGTCTTGTAAGAGTTCACGCCGTAGGGGCTGACGCTGTAGGGCGTCCGCGTCAGCATGATGGGATAGGGCTTCGAGTCGTCCTTCGGCGCGTAGACCGAGGTGAAAAGCTTCACTCCGTCCCGCATCGGAATCATGTGTTCGTACTTGGTGTAATTGGCCTTGATCCAAACGGCGTGTTCTTCCGGGGTCTCCTCCTTCTCCGCGGACAGCGTCAGCGCGGCCAGGAGAAGGGAGGTAGCCAATGAGAGGGCGATGCGTTTACTCATGATCGAAAAGCATACAGCAAAGGCGCGAAAACTCCCAACCTGCGAAAGTGCGCGCGGTGGGGTTCCTGCGCTTTTCCCGGCTAGGTTTGGGCCCGTACCTGCCCGAGCCTTTTCCTCAACTCCGGGGAGAGGCCTTGCTCAATCTCGTCAGTGATGAGTCCGACTCCGTCGAGATCCTGGATATGAACTTGATCCTTGAGCCGGAAGCTCGTGAGCTTCATCTTCACCAAATCCGCAACGGAGCTAATCAACAGGCCGTCGGCATTACGCAGGGCGTCGAGCATAGCTGGGACTGGCTCGATATAATCCGGCCGAACCTTCTCGTTCAAGAACACAAAGTGGATCGCGCTCCTAGCGGACGGAGACTCGCGATCAACGAGCATATCGACGCCGGCAGCGTGCCGGAACTCGAATCCTGCTCCGGCTGCTGCTGCTCGGATTCGCTTCAAGTCGTTCCGGTGGACCGCAACGTCAATGTCACGCGTCGCCCTGGCTGCAAGCGCGTCGCGCTCTCGTACATGTAGGAAGACGGCGAGCCCGCCAATGATGCGATACTCGACGCCGGCTCCATCAAGCGCGGTCTTCAGCCTTTCGGCGACTTCGATGAGCTGTCCAATATGGGCGTCGTATGAAGCGATCGTAGTCACCTGTATCCCTTTGAACTACGTGCGTTTAGTGTAGCCCTTCCGCCAGGCTGAACAGGGCGAGACGGCGCAGACTCCGACTCTACGCCTATGACCGGCCTCCGGCGATGGCGGCTACGAAATGAACTTCGCTGTCCTCTGCGACATCTTGCAGCAGCCCGACGGGGCTGACCACGCCGTCGACCGCCACCGATATATTCGGCTTGAGGCGATTGTCTTCGACGAGCCAGTCCTTGATGCCTGGGTGAGATCGATCGAGTTCGCTGATGATCTCACGGACGGTCGAGCCTCGGACCTCAATCTCCGCTTGTCCGGCGCTTAGCTCGCGCATGGAACCGGGGATGAAAACGGTCGGCATGAGCTCAGGCCGGGACACCTTCTTTCTTCCATATGGCTTCCATCACAGCGACGGGATTCATCGGCAAGCGGTCCATGCGCACGCCGACGGCATGGTATATGGCGTTCGCGAGAGCGGCCGGCGGGGGCACGATGTTGGCTTCGCCGACGCCGCGCACTCCATACGGGTGCCCTGGGTTGGGGACCTCGATGATCACGGTGTCGATCATCGGCAGGTCGAGACTGGTCGGCATGCGGTAGTCAAGCAGGCTCGAGTTCATCATCTTGCCCTCGGGGTTCATGAAGTACTCTTCATTGAGCGCCCAGCCGATGCCCTGCACGCTGCCGCCCTGCATCTGGCCTTCGACATAACTGGGGTGGATGGCCTTACCGGCGTCCTGGAAAGCGGTGAACCGCAGGATCGTCACTTTCCCGGTTTCGGGATCGACCTCCACGTCGGCGATATTGCCCGAGAACGAGCCGCCGACGCCCGGAGGATTGATGGCGGCGCGCCCTACGATGGGCCCGCCGGTCGAGGTGAGTTGTTTGGCAAGATCTTTGAACGAGATGCTGTTCTTCGTGCCGTTACTCGACATGAAGACGCCTTTTTCGAACTCGACGTCCTCTGATTTCACGTCCCAGATTCGCGCGACACGCTGGATCATCTGATCGCGCAGGTCGCGCGCGGCCTTGATAGCCGCGATGCCGGTCGCGAAGGTGACACGGCTGCCGCCCGTAACGGCGGTGAATCCCACGCTGTCGGTGTCGGCCACGGTCGGCCGAACGTCCTCGGCCGCGATTCCGAGCACTTCAGCGGCCTGCATCGCGATGGACGTGCGTGTGCCGCCGATGTCGGGCGAGCCTTCGATGAGCATCACGGTGCCGTCGGCGTTGACGCTCATACTGCAACTGGACGGCAAGCCGGCGTTGAACCAGAAACCGATCGCGACGCCGCGGCCGCGGTTCGGCCCCTCGAGCGGCGCGTTGTAGTGCGGGTGGTTCTTCATCGCTTCGAGAAGTTCAACGCAGCCGATGCGGGGATACTTCGGTCCGTCGGCGCGCCGCGTGCCCTTCGTAGCAGCGTTGCGGAGCCGCAGGTCGAGCGGGTCGATGCCCAGCTTCTCGGCGATCTCATCGACGATGGATTCGGTCGCGAACGCCGCGTTGGTTGCTCCCGGCGCGCGGTAGGCGGCGGTGCTTGGTTTGTTCACGACGACGTCGAAGCCATCAATGACGATGTTCTCGATGTCATACGCCGCGAAAACGCACATCGAACCCGGCACAATCATCGCGCCCGGGTAGGCGCCTGCTTCGTAAGCCATCCAGGCCTGCGCGGCCACCATCTTGCCGTCGTTCTTAACGCCGATCTTGACCCGGATGCACGACCCCGGCGTGGGCCCGGTGGCCTCGAACTCGTCGGCGCGGCTCATCACGATCTTGACGGGATGCCCGCTCTTTTTCGAGAGCACCGCGGCGACCGGCTCGAGGTAGACCGGGATCTTGCCTCCGAAACCGCCGCCGATCTCCATCGGCGTCACTTTAACCTGAGAAACCGGCACTTCGAGGATGGCCGCTGTTGTGTCGCGGATCGCGAACGCGCCCTGCGAACTGCACCAGACCTGCACACGCCCGTCGTTGTTCCAAAGAACCGTCGTGTTGTGCGGCTCGATGTAGCCTTGGTGGACGGTGGCGGTGTTGAACTCTCGCTCGATGACGAGGTCCGCTTCGGCGAAGCCGGCTGCGATGTCGCCCTTCACGTGCTGGAAGTGACTAGCGACATTGCTCACCTTGTCGGTCGGCTTGCCGAGTTCGGTGGTCTTGAGACCCTCGTGCAGAATGGGAGCGCCGTCGCGCATGGCGTCGGGCGCGGTCAGCGTGGGCGGCAGGACCTCATACTCGATCTTGATGAGCTTGAGGGCTTCTTGGGCATCGTGAAGGCTGTTGGCGGCCACAGCGGCGATGGCATGACCCTTATAGAGAACCTTGCCGCTCGCGAGCACATTCCCGCGCAGGTATTTCAGAGGCGTCGCACCTTCACCGAGATCGATAATCTCGTCTCCAGCGTCGGGCAAGTCCGCGGATGTGACGACGGCCTTGACGGCGGGGTGCGCTTCGGCTTTGCTCGTGTCGATCGACTTGATGCGGGCATGGGCGTGGGGGCTGCGCAGGATTGCGCCGTGAATCAACCCCGCCAGCTCGATGTCCGCGCCGTAGAGGGCGCGGCCCGTGACTTTGTCCGCCCCGTCGTGTCGCACAGGACGTGTTCCGATGACATCGAATTCCGTAGTCGACAGCACCATGTTCGGTTCGTAGTTCTGCGTGCTCATCTTGCCTCCTGCATTCGCCCGGCCGCGGCCTGAACAGATCGGACGATCTTGTCGTAGCCGGTGCAGCGGCAGAGGTTATTCGCCAGCCACAAGCGGATTTTCTCTTCCGACGGATTGGTGTCCTGGTCGAGCAGCGCCTTGGCCGCGACGATGATGCCCGGCGTGCAGATACCGCACTGCAATGCCGCGCCCTCGAGGAAGCATTGCTGGATAGGGTGCAGTTCATTGCCCATGGCGACGCCCTCGATGGTCGTGATCTGCTTGCCTTCGGCTTCAACGGCGAGCACGAGGCACGAGGTGACGATGCGGCCGTCGAACAGGACGGTACAGGCGCCGCAGTTGCCGTCGTTGCAGCCCTCCTTGGCGCCGGTCAAGCCGACGATGTCACGCAGGGCTTCCAGCAGACTTTGGCGGGGCTCGCACAGAAATTCCACATCCTCGCCGTTGATTTTGGTCTGAACTTGAACTTTTCGCGGCATTAGTTGCTCCCCTTCGCTCGTTGAACCGCGACTTGCAGGGCACGCCGCGTCAGAACTTCACACAGGTGCTTGCGGTAGCGGACTGTGCCACGCATGTCGTCGATCGGCTTGGCCGCGTTCTTGGCGATCGCGGCGGCTCGCGCGATGCTCTCGTCATTGACGGGCTGCCCAGCGAGGGCCTCGCCTGCTTCCTTGACGAAGAGCGGCGTCGGCGCCACGGATGCGAGCGCGACGCGGGCGGAGGCGAAGTTGCCGTTCTCGAGCACTACAGAGACGCCCGCTCCGGCAACGGCGATATCCATTTCGTTGCGCGGGATGAATCGCATGTAGTGAGCCCCGGAATTGGGTTTCGGAGCCGGGAAGTGAATCGATACGAGCAGCTCTGCCGCTTGCAGGATATTCTTGCCGGGCGCGGTGCAAAAGTCCTCGACAGCGACTGTACGCTCGCCGCTTGGGCCGACGATGCGGCAGGTCGCCCCGAGTACGATCATGAGCGGGATCGCGTCGGCGCTCGGCGCCGAGTTGCACAGATTCCCGCCGAGCGAAGCGCGCCCTTGAATTTGCGTTCCGCCGATTAGAGAAGCCACATCGATGATGCCGGCGTAGTGCTGTTTGATGTCGGCGTTACCGTAGATGCGGTAGCACGGTACGGCCGCGCCGAGCGTCAAGCCCGTCGAACCGTCCCAGTGAATCTCATTCAATTCCGGAATGTCCTTAACGTCAATAACCATTTCAGCGGCGCGGGCGCCGGCGCGTAGTTGAACCAGGATGTCCGTTCCCCCGGCCAGAATGCGCGCCCTGTCCCCGTGCTCGGCGAGCAGCTTTGCCGCCTCGTCGAGCGTCCGCGGTCGGGCATAGTCAAACCACTGCACGGCTCCTCCATGACGGCACGGCCGAATGGGCGTCCGCCGTCGAAATATGAATTATACGTGTCGGGGATGCCGCGGCGTTGTTACAACATGATGTCCGTGACGGCGCGCTTTCTAGGCGTCGGCGAGGCGAGCGGTGAGCAGCCACAGAAGCATGCCTTGGGGGCGCGGCGAAACAGTGGGCACTTCCAGCATCGCCATCGCTCCTTTTTTGAGCGCGATGCCGTACCCTGATGCGCCCGTGAGGAAGCAGGCAAAATCGCTGAGCAAGGGGTTGTGTCCGACGACCATCAGTTCTTCGGCATCACCGTGGCGTAGAACCTGCTGCCATAGTTCGACAGCGTTCCCATGGGGGACAAGCGCTTCGGTCTCGATCAGCTCGCCTTTGAAATCCAGAGCTTGTTTTGCGACTTCCGCTGTTTGGCGCGCCCGCGCATAAGGACTTGTGAGAATTTTGTCAGGTTGAACACCGGCCCGGTGCGCCGTTGCGAGTATTTTCTCCAGCTTCTCGATACCCTTGGCCGTCAACCGGCGCCCGGAATCGTCCTGGCCCGGGGCGGCGTCTTCGGCTATACCGTGCCGGAAAATATAAAGGCGCATACGGCCAAGAGTAGCAGGACGTAACGGCTATGCCACTGCTTCGCGCGAGCTTCTTCGTTCGTGGTCGAGGAGAAACTCCTTGCGGTCGAGCCCGCCGGCGTAGCCCGTCAGTTTGCCGGCGGAGCCAACAACGCGGTGGCACGGAATCAGCAGCGAGACGGGGTTACGCCCGACGGCCGCTCCCACGGCCCTTGACGCCGATGGCTTCCCGATCGACTCGGCCAAGGCGCCGTAGGTGGACGTCACGCCGGGGGCGATACGTTGGAGCTCGTGCCACACGGAAAGCTGAAACGGGGTTCCGCGCAAATCGAGGGCAATATCGCTTGCGTAGTCCATGTCCCCGGCGAAGTAGCAGTAGAGGAAACCTTCGGCGCGCAGCAGCCAGGGGTTGCGGCGGGGTCCCGTGCGTTGCTCGCGTGGAAAGCGGCGGTCCATTGGCGCGATCTGTGGATCGAAGTAAAGGGCGGCGAGTCCCGTCTGACTCGCCAATAAGTGGACCTTGCCGATGGGAGAGGCAATTTTCGTGTAGTTCAGTAAGCTCTCATCCATGCGCGGTCCTGGAAAAGAAGTTTATCGCAGCGAGGCTTGCTGCATTG
>Ga0214472_10009367_pt1 | contig 10214 bp, 9 predicted proteins | sample RVTome_6_FD_207662 | JGI IMG/M metagenome (GOLD analysis project Ga0214472, IMG submission 207662) | Soil microbial communities from uranium-contaminated site in the Upper Colorado River Basin, Wyoming, United States - RVT140D175 | ecosystem: Environmental > Terrestrial > Soil > Contaminated >...
GCACGATCTTAAAAAATTCCCAGCAAGACTCCGTCGCCATCGATCGGATCATGGAGATCATCGTCAGCAAAAAATACAAGCCGCGCAAATCCTGGATGCCTAAAGACATCGGCTTCGGTCTCGACATGGCTCGCGAGATGGAAGTGCCGATGCCGTTCGTTGGGCTGGCGCAGCAGATGTTTGCCATCGCCCAGGCCACCGGCCAGGATGGTTACGAAGCGACCGGCATCGCCTGCAACGTCTACGACATCATCACCGGGGCGAAAAAATAACGAGGCAACGTGGCACTCGCACCCGAACGGCTATCGCGCTTTCTGACCTTTCTCTTGCGCCACAAGCCCAAGGATTATCCTTTGGCGATGGACCGCGAGGGCTTTGCGCCGTGGCGCGAAGTGGTCGACATGCTGCAAGAACGATTCTACGAAGTGACCGAAGAGCAGATTCGCGCCCTGATCGAGGGCGCAGAAAAGAAACGCTTCGAGCTGCGCGGCGACAAAGTGAGGGCGACCTACGGCCACTCTTTTCCGGTCGATCTTGACGCGACGGCAGCGAAGCCGCCGGCGCAACTTTATTACGGCGCAGTCCGAGACCTGGCCGAATCGCTGCTACGCAGCGGTCTCAAGCCGCGTGACCGTCAGTACGTTCACCTAAGCGTCAGCGCCCAAGAAGCCGAGTCGGTGGCGCGGCGCCATGACCCGGCGCCGGCCATTCTCGTCGTCGACGCTCAAGCGGCGCATGCCGAGGGGGTTCGTTTTTACGAGTCCGGACCGCTGTTTTTGGCGGATCAGGTGCCGGCGAAGTTTTTGTCGCTGGCCTAAGCGTGGCTCTCCTTTCCACTTAACCGCTAACACCTTCGTATCGCGACCGTGGCTTGGTTTGCACAGGCCCGATCATTACGTTAAATTGACACCGTTGTTGTTCGTTATTCCCGCGAAATGATGTGATCAGATTCCTCGTTCGAGCGACAGCGCTCGCAGCGAGAGTGAGTGTTAAGTCTAAACGGATGCGAAGTCACCTGCAGGCGCTTCTAGCCCATGCCGTCGAGAAAACAGCTCTGGGCGAAAAGCTGAGTACGACAGAGCTCCCCCCTTTGCTGCTTGAGCCACCGAAGCAGCGCGAGTTTGGCGACCTATCGTCCAACGTCGCCATGCTGTGGGCCAAGGGTGCGAAGCGGCCGCCACGCGTGCTCGCCGAGGCGATTCTCAAGAACATCGACGACGCCGATAGAATCCTCGCGCGTAAGGAAATCGCCGGGCCGGGCTTTTTAAACTTCGCCTTTGCACCGAAATTTTACTTCGAGCGGCTGCGCGAAATCGCAGCCGATAAAAATTTGCGGCTCAATATCGGTCAAGGACAAAAAGTTCAAGTGGAGTTCGCCAGTGTCAATCCGACCGGGCCGCTGCATGTGGGCCACGGACGGGTGGCGGTGATCGGCGACGTTCTGGCGCGCCTGCACGAGGCGACGGGCTTCGCCGTTGAAAGGGAGTACTACGTCAACGACGCTGGCCATCAGATGGATAATTTGGGCCTGTCTTTATACGCGCGTTATCGGGAACTGTTCGGCGAAGTCGTTGAGTTGCCCGAAGGCGGCTATCCCGGCGAATACCTCAAGGATTTGGCCCTTCAGGTGAAAGTGCGCGAGGGCGACAAATATTTGCATGAGTCCAAAGAGACCGCGGTAAAATTCTTCCGGGAGTTTGGTGGCGTCGCGTTGCTCGACACGATCCGCCGGCAGCTGGGCGAGTTCGGCATTCACTTCGATTCTTATTTCAGCGAGAAGGCGATGCGCGAACGAAGCGAAGTGGCCGAGTCGATGGAGCGCTTGCGCCAGCTCGGCTTGCTTTATTCCCAAGACGGCGCCGAGTGGTATCGCTCGACTCAGTTCGGCGACGACAAGGACCGCACGGTGATCAAGAGCGACGGCGAGCTGACCTATTTTGCCGCCGACATCGCCTATCACCGCAACAAGTTCGAGCGCAAGTTCGCCAAGCTGATCAACGTCTGGGGCGCCGATCACCATGGCTATGTGCCACGCTTGAAGGCGGCCATGCAGGGGCTGGGTTACGACGCTCAGCGACTGCAAGTCGTGCTCGTGCAGATGGTCCAGCTTACCCGCGGCGGCGAGCCGGTCCGCATGGGCAAGCGCACCGGCGAATTCGTCTCGTTGGAAGAAGTTTTGGAAGAGGTCGGGCGGGACGCGGCGCGCTTCTTTTTCTTGATGCGCAAGTCGGACAGCCACCTCGACTTTGATTTAGAGCTGGCAAAAAAACAGTCGAGTGACAATCCGGTTTTTTACGTGCAATATGCCCATGCGCGGATTGCTAGCATCTTTGAGCAGGCGGCGAAAAGTGGCATCGCGCGTGGGCCCGACGACACTATTTTTGTCGAACGCTTGGAGCTTGCCGAAGAACTCGAGCTGGTTCGCCAGATGATTCAATTTCATGACGTCGTGGAGGAATCGGTGCGCGAGCTTGAACCGCATCGGCTGGTGTTTTACCTGTTGGAGTTCGCTGGCGAGTTTCATCGCTACTACAACCGGCACCGGGTGGTTTCGGAAGACCGGGAGCTTAGCCGGGCACGTTTGTTGTTGCTGGACAACGTGCAAAAGACGATTCGCCGAGGTTTAGAGATCTTGGGCGTGACGGCGCCGTATAAAATGGCTAATCGCGCCGAAGCCTAGTCTGCGCATCCTGATTCAAGGCGGCAGGGGAAATTTTACATGGCGGAAAATCGCAGAGGCAAAGAGAATCGCTACTATTTCAGCCGCGCCCAGATGGTTTTGCTGGGCGGTGTATTTATCCTGGCCTCCGTGGTGATATTTTTTCTGGGCATGGTGATCGGCAAGACCCTTGAGGAGAGAAAAATCGCCACGAAGGCAGAACCCCTGGCGCGCATCCCGGTGAAACCGGGCGGTGCCGCAACAAGCGGGGCGGCGGCGCCGAAACCAGACGGGGTTACTTTCAACGATGGCGAATCGAAAGCGTCTAGCGCTGCCGTAGTTCAAGATAAGTCGCCATCGGATCAGTTGCCGGCAAAAATAGCTAAGGCGGAGCCCCCGGCGCCTAAGGCGGAGAAAAAACCTGAAAAAGTTACGGTGGAAGCGGCGCCAAAACCGAGCGAAGCCGTCACTCAGAGTGAAGCCACTGAAGCAGGCAAAATTTGGCGTGCTCAGGTCAATGCATTTCCCGACGAAAGGTCGGCCAAACTACTGGTTGATCGGCTGAAAAATAAAGGCTACAACGCTTACGTGAGCGAGGTGCAGAACCGGGGTAGAACTTGGTATCGCGTCAGCGTCGGCCGGTATAATTCCCGTGAAGAAGCGGATAAAGCCGTCGAAACGCTCAAGACCAAGGAAAAGTTCTCGAAGGCTTTTGCGGCGAGCAAATGATGACATGGACAGTTAGATGAATATTCGCGAAGCGATCGATAAGCTGGTTAACCGCGTCAATCTATCCGAGGCGGACACTGTTGACGTGATGAATCAGATCATGACCGGCGAAGCGACGCCGTTGCAAGTGGCCTCTTTTCTAACGGCGCTCCGTATGAAGGGTGAAACCGTGGAGGAGATCACCGGCGCGGCACGGGTGATGCGCGAGAAAGCTCACCGGGTCGACGTCGCTGGCAAGACCGTAATCGATACCTGCGGTACGGGCGGCGATCAGAAGGGCACGTTCAACATTTCGACCACCGCCGCGTTCGTCGTCGCCGGCGCGGGCGTCGATGTCGCCAAGCACGGCAACCGATCGGTGTCGAGCCAGTCCGGCAGCGCCGACGTGCTGGGCGCTCTTGGTGTCAAAGTTGACGCGCCCAAAGAGCGGGTCGAACAGTGCATCGCGAGAATCGGCATCGGCTTCTTGTTCGCACCGCTACTCCATGAGGCGATGAAGTACGCCGTCGGACCGCGCCGAGACATCGGCATTCGGACGATTTTCAACCTGCTGGGTCCGCTGACCAATCCTGCCATGGCGAGATATCAGTTGATCGGCATCTACAGTGGCGATCTGGTCGGCGCCATCGCCAACGTCCTCAAGAATCTTGGCAGTGCGCGCGCCATGGTGGTGCACGGCTTAGAGGGGCTCGACGAGATTTCGCTATGCGGTCCGACCAAAGTCGCTGAGCTGCGTGACGGTCAGATTAAGGAATTCGTTTTGGAACCCGAGCAGGTGGGCTTGAAGCGTTGCCAATTGGCCGAGCTCCACGGTGGCAGCGCCGCTGAAAGCGCCGAGATTGTTCGCGGCGTGTTGGCTGGGAACAAGGGGCCGGCGCGCGACGTCGTCCTGCTCAACAGCGGCGCGGCGCTCTCCGTCAGCGGCAAAGCCGCCAGTCTACAAGACGGTATCGCGCTTGCCGTGGTGTCGATCGATTCGGGCAGAGCGCGGCAAAAACTTGAGCAATTGGTCGAGTTAACCAATGCCGCCTGAACTTCCATGGCCGCGATTCTTACCACTATCGCTGAGCATGTGCGCGGCGTCGTCGAATATCGCCGGCGCGCGATGCCCTTGCCGGCGCTCCGCGAGCGACCGTTATTCAGCGCGCCGACGCGCGGCTTCGTCGAAGCCTTGAGCGGCACCAGCCGCCGCGTCATCGCCGAAGTCAAGAAAGCTTCACCGTCCAAAGGGCTGATCCGCGCCGACTTCGATCCGGTCGCGATCGCTCATGATTTCGCCGCTCACGGTGCCAGCGCGATCTCGGTATTGACCGAAGACAGCTTTTTTCAAGGCGAACTGAGCTATCTTGAGCAGATTCACGTCGCGGTAAGCCTGCCGCTGTTGCGCAAGGACTTCATGCTCGATCCGTATCAGCTTGTCGAGGCGAAAAGCTACGGCGCCGACGCCGTACTGTTCATCGCGGCGATGCTCGACCCCAGCTTGATGCGCGACTTGCGCGCGCAGGCGACGGAGTTAAAGATGGATTCGTTAGTCGAAGTGCACACGGAACGGGAATTGACGGCGGCCCTCGATGCCGGCGCTGAGTTGATCGGTATCAACAATCGCGACTTAACGACCTTCGAAGTCAGCTTGGCAACCACCGAGCGGCTTGCACCGCTTGTCCCCGCGGGTAAGCCGGCGGTGTGCGAGAGCGGTATCGATAGCATTGAGCAGATTCGCCACGTCGAAAAATTGGGCATCCACGCCTTTCTGATCGGCGAGTCGCTCATGCGCGCGCCCGCGCCGGGGGAGAAGCTGGCGGAGCTGCTGGAACGCTAGAGGTTCAAGTCGTTCAAAAAGTTCAAATCGTTCAAACGGTTTGAACGGAGCGAAGCGGTTGAACACCGTGAACCGATTGGACTTTTGACCTGAAAGTACAACGGGCGCGAGGCTAACAGTTGTCGGTTATGGCATCGGTGAAAATCAAAGTTTGTGGCATCACCTCTTTGGCCGATGCCGAAAAGGCACTGGAGTTCGGCGCCGATTTGCTCGGCTTCAATTTTTACCCGCCGAGCCCGCGCTGCCTTCGGCCAGAGCAAGCACGGGAAATTCTTGAACGGCTGCCGCGGACGTCGTTCAATGTCGCGGTGTGCGTCAACGAGTCGCGCGTCAAAGTGCGCTCCATCGTGGCTCACGGCCGGTTAAGTGACGGCTGGCAAGCTTTTCGCGGTTTGCAGTTTCATGGCGAAGAGGACGCAGACTATTGTCGCGGCTGGGACATGACGGTGATCAAGGCGATTCGTGTGCGGGAGCAATCATCCCTCGACGACATGAAAAAACTTCCGGCCGATTTTTATTTGCTCGATTCTTTTTCGCCGGGCTATGGCGGTTCGGGCGGGCAGTTTTTGTGGCAATGGCTCGATGGGGTCGATGCGAGCAAGCTCATTCTTTCCGGCGGCTTGCGCGTCGACAATGTCGTCGAGGCGATTCAAAAGATTGGTCCGTACGGGGTCGATGTTTGTAGCGGCGTGGAATCGCGCCCAGGTATTAAGGATCATGGCAAACTCAAGGAATTTATCTATGCTGCCAAAGGTGCCTGACCGGCGCGGCCATTTTGGTCCCTACGGCGGCCGCTACGTGTCTGAGACTCTGATGCCGGCGCTCGCCGAGCTCGAGCACGCCTACGCCAAGGTGCGCCGAGATCCCGCGTTTCGTAAGGAATTTCAGCTTTACTTGCGCGAGTATGTCGGGCGCGAGACGCCGCTCTACTTTGCCGAACGACTGACGCAAAAATTGGGCGGCGCGAAGATTTATCTCAAGCGCGAAGACCTCTGCCACACCGGTGCGCATAAGATTAACAACACCATCGGCCAGATTCTTTTGGCCCGCCGGATGGATAAAAGGCGCATCATCGCCGAGACCGGCGCCGGCCAGCATGGGGTAGCGACGGCGACGGTGGCCGCGCGCTTTGGCCTTGAATGCGAGATTTTTATGGGCCAGGAGGATGTCCAGCGCCAGTCGTTGAATGTCTTTCGTATGAAGCTGCTTGGCGCCAAGATGCGCGTGGTCACATCCGGCAGTCAGACACTGAAAGACGCCATGAACGAAGCGCTGCGCGATTGGGTGACCAACGTGCGCACGACCTATTATCTCATCGGCTCAGTGGCCGGGCCGCATCCCTATCCCATGATGGTGCGCAACTTTCAGTCGGTGATCGGCCGGGAGGCGCGCCGGCAGATTCTTGCCAAAGAAAACCGGCTGCCAGACTATCTCATCGCTTGCGTCGGCGGCGGTAGCAACTCCATGGGATTGTTTTTCCCCTTTTTGCGCGATCGCAAGGTTAAGATGGTCGGTGTCGAAGCCGGCGGACTCGGTCTCAGTAGCGGTAAACATTCGGCGACGATCCAGCGCGGCGCGGTGGGCGTGCTCCATGGCAGCAAGAGCTATGTTTTGCAGGATGACAAGGGGCAGATTACCGAGACCCATTCCGTCGCCGCGGGTTTGGATTATCCCGGCGTTGGACCGGAATTGAGTTACCTGCGCGACAGCGGCCGGGTGCAGTTCGATTCGGCGACCGATGCGCAAGCGATCGATGCGATTAAATTCCTCGCCGAGATCGAAGGCATCATCCCGGCATTGGAGAGCGCCCATGCGATTTCCGTCGCGCGCCGCCTGGCGCCTACTTTATCGAAGCGCCAGACTATCATCGTCAATCTCTCCGGGCGCGGTGACAAGGACATGACGACCGTGGGCGACTATTTGGGAGTAAAATTATAAGCTTCGTTCAAGGTTCAAGGGTTCAAAAGTTCAAGTGAAAACGAAGGCGACATGCCGTGGACTTTGAACGCTTGAACCAGTCGGTCGAACCATGAGCCGTATTCAAGAAAAATTTGCTGAGCTAAAAAAACGCGGTGAGGCTGCGCTTATTCCCTTCATCACTGCCGGCGATCCTGATCTGGCGACGACGTTGAAGATCATGAGCTCGCTCGAACAGGGCGGTGCCGACTGCATTGAATTGGGCATCCCGTTTTCCGATCCGAGCGCCGATGGGCCGACGATCCAACGATCTTCCGAGCGCGCCTTGAAGCGGCCGGTGCCTCTGCCTGCTGTGTTTCGCCTGGTCCGTGACTTTCGCCGGATCTCGGCGGTGCCGGTGATTCTGTTCGGCTACTTCAATCCTTTTTTTCGCTTCGGTTTGGAAAAATTCGCCCGCGCGGCGGCCGGCGCGGGTGCCGACGGGGTGCTGTGCGTCGATTTGCCGCCGGAGGAAAGCAGCGATCTCAAACGTTGGACCGACGCGTTTGGCATCGATCTGATTTTTCTCTTGTCGCCAACGAGCGGCCCCGACCGTGTGAAACTAGTCGCGCGCCGGGGGCGCGGCTTTATTTATTACGTCTCCGTGACGGGGGTGACCGGCGCGCGCCGCGCTTTCGATGCCGGGTTGCGCGGCCAGGTGGCGCGGGTGCGGCGGGCTTGCTCGTTGCCGGTGGGCGTCGGCTTCGGCATTTCGACGCCCGAGCAAGCCGCCTGGATCGCCGGCTTCGCCGATGCTGCGGTAGTCGGCAGCGCGCTGGTGGAAAAAATCGAGCACGCCAGAGGCAACAACGAAAAAGCCAAGCAGGCCGGCGCTTTCGTTGCACGTTTGAAGCGTGCCATGCGCCAAGCGGGCAAGACCCTATAATCTAATATTCCCCGCAGCTTGCTGCGGGCACAATTAAATGGGGTTAGCAAAGGGGGCGAGCATCCCCTTTGGTCGCCTGCGGGGTTAATTCCCCGCAGGCGAAATGCCCGGGTTTATTGATGAGATTGACTGCGACGCCTGGCATGATCGAGCGTTACAAAGGTCGTCTAGCGTTTAGAGTCTAGGGTCCAGGGTTTCATCTGAACGCCAGACGCAATCAACGGCTGTCGATGGACCGTTACTCCGAAACCCTCGAGCATATCTACAATTTGCGCGGCGGCATGATCGACTTGCGGTTGGATCGCATGGAGCGGTCACTGGCGCTGTTCGATCATCCCGAGAGACAATTTCCAACGCTGCATATCGCTGGTACCAACGGTAAGGGGTCGACTTCGGCGATGCTCCAGCGCATCCTCTCGTTGGCCGGGTATCGCACCGCGCTTTATACGTCGCCCCATCTGGTTTCCTTTACCGAGCGCATGCGCATCGGCGAAGATGAGATTACGCCCGATGACGTCGTCGCGCTCGCCGCCGAGGTGCGCCAGCGCACGGACGAAGCGGCGCTGCCACTGACATTCTTTGAGTTCGTCACGGTCATGGCATTTGTCTACTTTGCGCGCCGGCAGATCGACGTCGGCGTGATTGAAGTTGGCATGGGCGGACGCTTGGACGCGACCAACTTGGTGACGCCGTTGGTTTCCGTGATAACCACCATCTCGAAGGATCACGAGGCTTATCTCGGACCGGATGAGATGTCGATCGCCCGCGAAAAGGGCGGGATTATTAAACCTGCTGTGCCGGTAGTTTGCGGCAAGATGACTCGCGAAGTCGCTCAGTTGCTCCAGGGTATCGCCGGCGAGCGCGGTGCGCCGGGCTATTTTCTCGGCGTCGATTTTGGATTTTCCTTGAAAAACGAAGGGCTTTTCGATTATACAGGTATAAAACGATCATTTAAAAATTTAAAACTAGGTTTGCGAGGTCGCCATCAGCGGGCAAATGGTGCGCTGGCGCTGGCTGTGGTGGAACTCCTCCAGGGGCGCTTGCCTGTCAGTGCCAAGGCTTTGCGGCAAGGGCTGGCGACGGTGCGCTGGCCGGGCCGGTTGGAGGTCATGCTTGAGCGTCCCTTGGTGATCTTGGATGGGGCACATAACGGCGAAGGCGTGCAGGCTTTGGTCGATGAGCTCAGTGACTTACGTCAAGGACGGCGGATCAAACTGCTATTTGCCGCGATGGCGGATAAAGAATTGGAGTTAATGCTGCACGCGCTAACAAAAGTCGTGGACGAAGTGATCTTTACCCGGGCGGAGTTGGCGCGCAGTGCGGATCCTGAGCAATTGGCGGCGAAGCTAGCCGGGGCAATTCCCAATCGCGTGATCCGCGACTCCAGAGTTGGCTTGCTGACTCTGCTCGATGAGGCACGGGATGACGATATCGTCGTGGTTGCCGGCTCGCTTTATCTGCTCGGCGAGATTCGCCCCACGATGGAGAAGTTCGCCTTAGCCAAAGCGCCGGGTGGGAAGGATTCCAACCAGAATTTCTGAAACGATGAAGCACCCATTGCAAATGTTCGCCTCTGCCTTATCCAGTTTCATGTTGCTGGCTGTTTGCCAGTTGGACGCGGCCCAGCTGACGACCAAGAGCGGCACGGGTGGGGAGAATGAGATTAATGTCACCGCGGACAAGTTATCCACCGCTGACGGCTCTACCCAGATCGAAGCCAGTGGCAACGTCGAGCTCAAGCGGCAGGAGATGACGCTCAAGGCCGATGAAGTTCGCTTCAATCGGACGACCCAGAATATCGAAGCTAAGGGTAGGATTGTGGTCGAGGACCCGGAATGGAAGGTCAAGTCAGCTGATGCGATTCAGATGAATATGGGAACGGAAGCCGGGGTGATTGAAAATGGCGATATATTTCTGGAAAACGGCCATGTCAGCGTGAGCGGCCGGCGCTTTGAGAAGTTTGGCGGCCAGAGCTACCACATCGATGACGGCTTTTTAACCACCTGTCTGTGCGATTCTGGCGCGCCGTCGTGGAAATTTTACGCCGAACAAATGGACCTGACCCTGGAAGGCTCGGGGACGATCAAGAACGGCTATTTTTATGTTTTGGACACCCCGGTGCTGTATATCCCCTATGGCATCTTTCCACTGCGAAGCGAGCGCCA
>Ga0214472_10009369_pt1 | contig 10213 bp, 7 predicted proteins | sample RVTome_6_FD_207662 | JGI IMG/M metagenome (GOLD analysis project Ga0214472, IMG submission 207662) | Soil microbial communities from uranium-contaminated site in the Upper Colorado River Basin, Wyoming, United States - RVT140D175 | ecosystem: Environmental > Terrestrial > Soil > Contaminated >...
GCAATCCGCCAAATCGAACCCACGTAAGCGCCGCGAGCGGCGAATCGCGCATCGGCTCGATGCAGGCGGTGCGCTCGGAATAGGACAAAATCCGCCTGCAGGAGGGATGGCGTGCTCCGTCGATAGCGATCCGCGATAGAATGATAGTTGCCATGCGATCCCAGATTCGGCGACTTTCTGTGATATTTAAGGGATCGTCGAATACATTTCCGTTGTCGGTCGCCGTTCTCTTACCGGCCGTTGGGATTGCGTCACTCCATTTAGGCGCCAAGAGCCAAGGCGAGTATGAATTTCGGGATCTGGCGGCCGAGCAATCCGGAGCCACCTTCGCTTGGGACATCAACCATCACGGAGCGGTGGTCGGAGGGGGAGGCTTCCCGTTTCTCTACCGGGACGGCGTGTTTTCAAACTTGGGCACTCTGGGCGGCAATGACGGCACCGCCCACGGCATCAATGACCGCGGCGACATCGTCGGCAACGACACCGTCGCCGGCGGAAATCAGGCTCATGCGTTTCTGTTCAGGGATGGCCGCATGATCGATCTCGGAGTCCTGCCGGGCGGAGCGGGTGGAGGCGCTTTCGAGATCAACGAAACCGGCGTGATCGTCGGCCGTTCCTCGAGCAGCGCGGCGCCGCACTCGTTCCGCTGGGAGGACAGTCGGGTCTCCGACATCGGCAAGCTCGGCGGCATCGGCAGCTATGCCACGGCGATCAACAACAAGGGCTGGATCGTGGGCTCGTCCAATTTCGGCCCCGACCGCAGCTTGTACCATGCCTACCTATGGCGCAGCGGCAGATTCACCGATCTGGGAACGCTGGGCGGCGCGAACAGCTTCGCCCACGACATCAACGACAAGGGCGCGATCGTCGGCGAGGCGGAGCTCGGACCCGGAGGAAGACGACACGCTTTTCTGTGGCGCAAAGGCGTGAGGCAGGACCTCGGCGCGCTGGGGGAACGCAGCGCCGCCTATGGAATCAACAACCGCCGCTGGGTGGTGGGATGGTCGCGACTTCCCAACGGCAGCGCGGAGCAGGAAGCGGCCTTCCTCTGGCGCAACGGCACACTCATAAACCTGGATGCATTCGCACCCTCCGATTGGGAGCTCTCGGTGGCAACGGCGATCAACGATCGCGGCCAAATCGTCGGTTACGGCCACTACAAGGGAGTCATCCCCGGTGGGCTCCGAGCCTTCTTGCTCTCCCCTTCCAACTAGCCGAGGGCTTCGCCGTTCTTATCTGCCGTCATGGTCCTGAATGGGTGGCATGATTGGTCGAAGGCGGCCCATGGACGAGCTGCGGCTACCACAACAGGGATGGCCAGCTTGACGAAAGCTAGCCCCGCTCCTAAGGTGAGATTACTCGAGTAGGCACAACCACTTTAGCCGGGAGGCAAGTATCGATGGGCATCGCGATCCGCAGTATCCGGCTTGCAACCGCAGTGTGCGCCCTCTCCATCTGGGGGGCTCCGTCCTCATGGGCCCATGGCGGCCCGAGCCTATCGGGCTCCGGCACCGCGATCATCGACGGCGTCATGCAGCCGGGCGAATGGGACAGCGCCGCCGTCCACTCGTTCCCGTTCAATCTCCCGCCGGAGGAGGGCGGCACCACCGCGGCCACCATCTTGGTCATGAACGACGGCCAAAACCTCTTCCTCGCTCTTCGAGTCGACCGCGACACCTTGGGCTTCAACAGCGCCTCGTTCCAGTTCGACAACGACCATGACGGCATCCTTTACGAGAACGGGGACGACTTCGTGTTCATCGGCTCCAGCAGCGGTTTCTACGACGGGGTCCGCAGCAACCTGCCGCCGTGCTCTCCCGGCCCTGCGGGAAATTGCGGCTACCCCGACACCACGATCGGCGGCACCAACGACGGCGCCGGCGCGGTCCAAAACAACGGCAGCTTCAGCTTCTATGAATACGCTCACCCGCTGGACAGCGCGGACGATCTCAACGATTTCAGCCTGAAGAGCGGCGACAGCGTCGGCTTCTTCCTGACCACGAGCTTTTGTGGGCAAAGCTCGTGCGCCGAAACCGATGTGAACGATGGCGACATCCTCGTCACCCCGCCGCCGCCGCCGCTGTCGGTGTCCCTCGAGGTCCACGCCGCGGCCCGCGGCCCCAGCTTCGGACCCGGGCAGACATTCGGGGTCGGAATCGGCTTCGACAATCCCGGTATCCACACCATCGTCGACCTGATCTTCGGAGTGGTCCTGCCCGACGGACATACCGTGCTGACCTTCAACGATCTGGATTTTCACGTGACGCTCGGCGACCTTTCCGACCTCGCCAGCCTGGATCCGATCGCCGAGAACTTCGACTTGACCACCCCTTTGTCCGTCAGCGCGCCGGACTTCTTCACCTACACCTGGAACGGCAACGAACCGGCCGGCAGCTATCTGTTCTTCTTCGTCGCAGCGGTGCATGGCAGCTTGGCGGATCACTCGGTCGATCCCGGGGATCTGGTCGCCTTCGATCTGGCCGACCTCACGTTCGTTCCGTAACCACCGGCCCCCCAGTCCACGAGCTTTGAAGCGCCGGGTGCGATCGCTGGTTCGGCCGGGGTGAACCGTTGGGCGATTCCGCTCGCAAGTGGATCTTCAACCTCGGGTTGATCGTCTGCTTACTCCTCGGCGTGGAGCTGGGAAGTTGGGCTCGCTGCTCGACCCGCGGTTCTGGAGCAAGCGCTGCAGCGCGCCCTGCCCCAATCAAGTGGCCAATGCATGCAAGTGCGGCCGGTTGCCCTGGGCGGGTACAAACAGCCGCAGCAGCTGATGGCGCTCAACTACCTGCTGACGCTCGGCGTCCGCCTCGATGTCGTGATCGAGCTCGACGGCTTCAACGAGGTGGCGCTCCCGGCCAGCGAAAACCGCTCAGCCGACGTTTCGCACTATTACCCGCGCGGATGGCAGTGGCGCGCCGCGAGCGTTCTCGAACCCGTCGCACTGAAGCTGATCGGCGAGCTCAGCTTCCTGCAAGCGCGCCGGACCGAGCTGGCCGTCCGGTGCTCGCAGTTCGTGGTCCGGCACTCGGGTCTGGGCAATCTCGTTTGGCGGCTGCTTGATCGCAACCACGTCGTCCGGCGCCGCGCGCTCGAACAAGAGCTCGAGGCCGCCTCGCGGGCGCGCCTGCGTTTCGCGACCCATGGGCCGAAAACACCGTACGGGAGCGAGGCTGAGTTTTATCCCGAGCTGGCGAGAATCTGGCGGGTCGGCTCGCTCCAAATGTTTCACCTGTGCCGCGCCAATGGGATCCGCTACTTTCATTTCCTGCAGCCCAACCAGTACTTTCCGGACAGCAAGCCGCTCAGCGCCGAGGAGCGGCGTTTGGCATTCGTGCCCGGCCACGGTTACCAGCGGCCGGTCGAGCTCGGCTATCCGGCGCTGCGCGCGGCCGGCCAAACGCTGCGCGGGCTCGGAGTGCCGTTCGAGGACCTATCGATGATCTTCGCCGGCGTCCGCGAAACGCTGTACATCGACGACTGCTGCCATCTCAACGACTCGGGCAACCGCTTGCTGGCCGATGCGATCGCGGCCCGGGTGGCCCAGCGCTGGTGACCGGACCTGAATGCTCAAGGCGAGGCGGTCGGTGCGCATTGGATCCCGCCGGCATCCACCCGCAAGAAGTCCGAATCTTCGTGCGCGCCGAATTTCTTGTACTTGCTGACGCAGCTCAGAGAGCCCGATTTGACGATCGCTCCATCCGTTCCGAACAGCAGATAGGTGACGACCACGCCCCCGCTGTGCGACAGGATGGCGCTGCCGAAGCTGGTCCACAGATTCCGCGTAGTGCGGTTGTTTCCCCCCGCGGCCGAGGCCTTCACTTGCAGCAAGTAGCCCTCGTCCTCTAGCAGCTTAGAAAATCTTTCCGCCTTGAGCACCAGAGTAAGGGCGGTCTGACTCTCCTTTTCGTCCAAGGTGATAAGGCTGCCTACCAGCTTGTCCATCTGCAGATTGAGCGCCTTGAGCTGGCTGGCAATCCCTTTCTCAGGCTCCTCACAAGCTTCCTTCTTAGCTTCGCACTCCCTCACTCTCTTTTCGGCTTCCGGTCGATAGGAGTAGAGCTCCCGAATCAGCTTCAGGACTGGCGAATCTTCAACCGGATCCTTGGACGACCAGAATGGCAGATAGAGGGCAGGGTAGTAGATGTGGCAGTCGTTGCCGCATGCTCTGGAGAGCGCGGCAACTACCGCCGCCTCTTCGATCGCCACGGAGGCTGCTTTGATCTCGGTCTCGGTGCGGAACAGCGACGTGACGTCCAAGATCGACCGGAGCACAGCGCCGGCGACCACAGGACTGCCGAACAAAGGGACCATCTTCCTCTCTTCCGGCAGCAAAGTAACGTACCGTGCTTGCAGATGTTCGAGTTGAATCACGACGGCTTTATACATTCCGATCGAGTTCACATCGGCTTGATTGTGCACCAGCAACTTTGAAGGCTTCGGTACGACTGCTTGAATCTCGTGGATGATCGCGGCCGAGATCTTGTCCAGCGCCAAGTAAGCCAGCGCGCTGCTTTCGATCAAGGCTCCATCCAGCTTGGTGGTGCCGGCCAGCGGCTGGGTGGTGGTATCGGGGAGGGAATGCTTGAGCTGTTCTTTCTCGGCCTTGGCGATCGCGGCTTCGAGCTCGGCCCTTTCCTTCTCGCGCTGTAGACGCTGGGTCTCTTCGTCGGTCGGGTCTTGGGCGAATGCCGCTCCGGACAGACTGCTCAAGACGATGAGTGCGGCGATGAGACAGCCCGCAATGACCACCGACCCAAACAGTCCACGGAAGATGGCAGATCGGCTCTGTGCAGAACATCTGAGAACCAGCGGCTGACTCATCGTCCCCTCCCAGGAGCGCCCCGCCCCATCCGGCAACGGAGTATACGCCGTTTGCCCGGCGCGCTTGGACCAGCGCTAACTCATTCCAATGAGACGGACCATTCCTCTGGATTTCGGCGCCGACCCCCGAGGCCCAGGTCACCCCCGATTTGCCCGGGGTCACCCTACAGCGGGGCCGGGCGCGATCGGCCCAATCAATCCCGAGCGGGGAAATTTTCCGCGCCGCTTGGGGCTGCGCGTTTTTCTTCACCTCCGCTGCATTTCGAGGCTCCGGAACCCCTCCGACTGGTTTAGGCGCGCGACGGGTGGTGGCACTGAACTTGCCCTCTCCAACCAATCGCCGGCAACGGTGAAGCGAAACCATTTTGGAGGTGAGCTTTGGTTATGCGAAGAGAGATCGAATCGCCAACCGCAGTCGCCCTTGTTGGTCTGTTGATGGCCTTGGCGCCGCCCCACCCAGCCGCGGCTGAGGAGCCGGTGCAAGCGATCCAAGCGATCACCGCCACCCGCGAGAGCATGGCGCTGACCTATCCCGAAGGCCCCACCATCAGCATCGAGTTCCAAGGCACCAGCCGGCTGCCGCGGGCCAACGGCGAAGCCAAGGTCGAGCGCAAGAAGGGCATGACCGAGATCGAGATCGAGCTCGACGAGATGAAGCCGGCGAGCTTCTTCGGCGGCGACTACAACACCTATGTGCTGTGGACCGTGTCGCCCGAGAGCCACGTCGACAACGTCGGCGAGTTCATCCTCGAGGGCAATCGCAGCAAGCTCAACGTGTCGACGCCGCTGGAGACGTTCGGCATGTTCATCACCGCCGAGCCCCATTTCCTGGTCGAGACCCCGAGCCGTTTCGTGGTGCTTGAGAACACGCGCCCGCGGAGCCGGATCGGCAACCCGATCCAAGTGTCGCAGATCCGCTATCGCGGCTTCGATGGCGAATACGACTTCGAGCAGGAGAGCCTGCTCGAGCTGCCCGAGACCAAGGGTGAGATCCGTTCGGACCTGGGCCAGGCCTATACCGCGGTCGAGCTGGCCGAGCGCGCCGGCGCCGAGCAGTATGCCGGCGCGGCCTTGAGCGAAGCGCGCGCCGCTTTGGAGCGCGCCGAGGGCGCAGCCCGGCGCGGCGTCGACCGATACAACCTGATGCTGGCGGGCCACGAAGTGGTCCGGCTTGCGACCGAGGCGGAGAAGCTGGCCGAGGAACGCGCTTTCCAAGCCGCGTTGGATCGCGAACGACAGCAGCATGTCGACGAAACCGCCCGCCTGGAGCAGGCGCGGCACGCGGCGCAGACCGAAGCCGAACGCGAGCGGCTCCGGGCCCAGCAGCAGCAGCTGCAAGTGCGCATGGAGCAGAATGCGCGCGAGGAGGCGCAGCAGGAGGCGCGCGCGGCGACCCAGCGGGCGCTGGAAGAGGAGCGGATGCGCCGCGCCGCGGAGCTGCGGGCCGAAGCGGCGCAGGCGGAGGCCAATCAGATGGCCAGCGCCAAGTCGGCGGCCGAAACCGCCGCCGCCGCCGCCCGCGCCGAGGCCGAACGCGCGGCCGCCGAGCGCGAGCGGGCGCGAGCCGAGATGCAACGCGCGCTCAGCCAGCTGGTCGAGACCCGCGAGACCGCGCGCGGTCTGATCCTCAACCTGCCGGATGTCCTGTTCGACTTCAACAAGGCGACCTTGCGCCCACATGCCCGCGAGCTGCTGAGCAAGATCGCCGGTATCCTGCAGGTGGCACCCGACTACGGGCTCCAAATCGAAGGCCACACCGACAGCATCGGCAGCGAGGCGTACAACTTGAAACTCTCCGAGCGCCGCGCCGACGCGGTGCGCGATTACCTGGCTTCCGCCGGGGTGCCGGCGCGCCTGCTCTCGATCGAAGGCTTCGGCGAGGACCAACCGGTCGCTTCCAACAGCCATGCCGAAGGGCGCCAGCAGAACCGGCGGGTCGAGATCGTGATCGAGGACAAAAAGCCGGTGCTGATCGGCGGTCGCTCCAGATTGGAGTGAAGGCCTGAGCTTGTGCTCGGCTCCGGTTACCATTCGGCCGGTCGCCGGGTCCGCCCGCGGGCCCGGCGGCTGGCCGCGCTGGTCGCGCTGTCGGCCCTGGCCCCGCGACCCGCCTCGACCCAAGATCAGCCGCTCGCCCCCGCCAGCAGCGCCCAATTCAAAGTCGAGGTCGGACTGGTGCTCTTGGCGGCATCGGTGCGCGACGCCGCTGGCAACCCGGTGCCGGCGCTGCAGCGCGCGGACTTCGCCGTCTACGAAGACGGCGTCGAACAGGAAATCGTCCATTTCGAAGAGGAAGATTCGCCCGCGGCGATCGTTCTGCTGCTGGACGCGAGCAGCAGCATGCAGGGAGGTCCGCTCCAGGCGGCTCAGCGCGATGCGCTCGCATTCATCGAACAGGTTGATCCCGAAAGCGAGCTGGCGCTCTTGGCCTTCGACCGCCGGCCCCGCTTGGTGCAGGATTTGGCCCGCGATCGGGCCGGCCTGCGCGCCGCGATCGAGCAGCTCGAAGCGCGCGGTGGGACGGCGCTTTACGATGCGCTGGCGCAGGCGATCGAGCTGGCACAGACCGCGGCGGCGAACCGCAAGATCATCGTGGTTCTGAGCGACGGCCAGGATCTCGACAGCGCGACCCGCTTCGGCGCGCTGGCCGATCGGGTCAAGGCGAGCGCAGTGGTGATCTTCACTCTAGGAGAATACTCCGCCGCCGAACACAAGCTGTTCATGACCGGGGCGCAGTACACCAAGGAGCCGGCTCTAGAGGTCAATCTCAACCCGGTCTGGGTGCTCCAATCGCTGGCCGAGCTCACCGGGGGCGCGGCCTTCTTCCCGGCGCCCGGCCGGCCGCTGGGACCGCTTTGGGACCGGATCGCCCGTGAGATCCATCACCAGTACGTGCTCGGCTACCATCCTCCACCGCGCATCGGCCCAGCTCGGTTCCACCAGGTCGAAGTGCGCGCGATCAGCGCCGCCCATCCGGAACCGCTGCGGGTCCGAACCCGCCGCGGCTACGCGGATCATGGCTCCAGCTCTTAGCGATTTGGATGCGGCCCGGGGGCGGCTAGTGGCCGATGCTGGCCAGCGTTCCTTCGACTTCGTAGGCCAGATTGAAGTTCTTGCAGATGATGTCGAGCGCCTGATCCCACGGCACGTCGCGCAGCGTCATGGTCAGCCTGCCTTGGACTTCAGGCGCCACCACCACGTTCAGACCGCTGATCCGCGCCATCAAGCGGAAGACATCTTTGAGGTCCGCGTCCTTGAGATCGAGCGAGATCCGGCTGCCGTTCCAGCGGCGCGGGCCGGCGAGGGCGCTGCTATGGACGGCAGCGCTGCGGGTCCAGATCCTGCGCATGTTTGATTCCGGATCCGGGCGCGGCTGAATCCGGCTGCGGCTCCAATCGACCTGATCGGCCCGCAGCCGCAGCACGACGCCGTCTCGGCCCTCGAGCGCGAGCTCGGCATCGCGCAGCCAGAGCAGCGCTCCCTGCAGGACCAAACCGTCGCGGCGCACCACCACCGAGTCGGCGGGCGCCGCCACCAGGCCGGCGAGCACAACCAAGGTAAGCCCAACACTCATCGACGCTCTCGCCCAGTCTACTTCAAGGCTCCCGGCCTTGGCCGGCCTGAGCTCGGCTGGAACAGCTCCGAGTCCTGAATGCGAGGCCCGGCAGGCAGCCCTCCTGCCTTCGGCCCCCCAGCTGTAACGATCGAGGCTGAGCGGGAACTTGGGGATCAGGAGAGGTTCCGATGAACGCTCGGGGAGCATGAGGCGCATACCCCTCGCTCTAATAACCTCTAATAAGGAGGGCATACCATGCCCATAGCCCGTTCGCCTGGGGCGCGGCGTTCGGTCGGCGGGCTGATGCTGGTTCTTTTCCTGACCGCGGGATGGATCCCCAGGCTCGAAGCTGCCAACGAGATCACCGCCGGGGCCGGCCCCGGCGGGGCCTCCCATCTGCGGCGCTTTTGCAACAACATCGACGCCGACAACGACGGCTTCAGCGCCTGCGCCGGCGATTGCAACGATTCCAATCCCGGCATCCGCCCCGGCGCCGCCGAGCTCTGCGACGGCGTCGACAACGACTGCGATGCCCTCACTTCGGACGGCTCCGGTGAGCCCGCCGTAGGCAGCGCCTGCGACGGCTCCGACGCGGACTTCTGCCCCGAAGGGATGATCGTGTGCGCCGAAGCGACGCTTTCCTGCAGCGACGATAGCGCGGACAGCCCGGACTTGCCGGATCCCGCCTTCATGGATTCCAACTGCGACGGCATCGACGGCGACGCGGCGCAGGCGATCTTCGTCGATTGGTTCACCGGCAACAACGACTCCCCCGGCACCATGGCTCAACCCATGCTCACCCTCGGCAGCGGCATCGCCGCCGCCGCGGCCCAGGGCAAGGATGTCTACGTCTCCGATGGAACCTACCCCGAGAGCCTCACCCTGGCCGACGGTGTGAGTCTCTATGGCGGCTACAGCTCTCAGGCCGGATGGAGCCGCTCCGGCGGTTTCGTGGTTCAGATCGTGGGCGGCACCACCGCGGTCGCCGGCACCGGACTGAACCAGCCGACCGAGCTGCAGCTCCTGTCGATCACTTCAGCCGACAACGGAGCACCGGGAGGCAGCGCCTACGCGGTCCGAGTTGCGAGCTCCACCGGGCTGCTGATCTCCAACAGCATCTTGATCGCGGGCGGCGGCGGAAACGGCCAATCCGGAGCCGCGGGAACCGCGGGCGAGGATGGAGGCGATGGCGTGATCGGCCGGCCGGGTTGTGAGGACAGCGGCGGCCTCTGCAGCAGCTGCTCGCGACCCACTGGAGGGCTCGCCGGAGCCAGCTCATGCAGCCGCACTGGAGGCGTTGGAGGGCAGCCCGGACACGGCGGGGGCGGCGGCCTGTCGGGCGGCACGGGCGTCGTGGGCACACCGGGCGGCGCCGGCGCGACGTGCGGCGGCAGCCGGGCGTGCGACGGCACCCCGGGTGATCCTGGTGCACCCGGCGGCGCCGGCCAGGACGGTTCGGGCGGCTCGGACTTCGGAATGGCCGGCTCAGGCGGATTCGTTCCGGCGAACGGAACCACTGGTTCCAGCGGCGCGCACGGAAACGGCGGTGGCGGCGGTGGCGGCGGCGGTGGCGGCGATGACAATTGTGATTCTTACGGCTCGTCCGGCGGCGGCGGCGGCGGCGGCGGTTGTGCCGGCAGCCAGGGAACCGAAGGCACCGGCGGTGGCGGCTCCTTCGCTTTGTATCTCTATGCCTCGAGCACGGCGGTGATCGACTCCGACTTCATCACCGGAATCGGCGGAGCTGGCGGGGCCGGCGGAACCGGAGGGACAGGAGGGCTCGGCGGCGCGGGCGGGCCCGGCGGCCCTTACGGCGGAGGCGGCGAGCAGGAT
>Ga0214472_10009370_pt1 | contig 10211 bp, 8 predicted proteins | sample RVTome_6_FD_207662 | JGI IMG/M metagenome (GOLD analysis project Ga0214472, IMG submission 207662) | Soil microbial communities from uranium-contaminated site in the Upper Colorado River Basin, Wyoming, United States - RVT140D175 | ecosystem: Environmental > Terrestrial > Soil > Contaminated >...
TCCGATCCGGAATACCTCCGCGCTCTGCTGAAGTACCGGGCGGTGCTTGCGCAGCGTAATGCCGCTCTCCGTGCCGGCGAGGCGGAAGTCGTGATGGTGTTCACCGCAGCGATGGTCGAGCCCGGATCGTATGTCGTTGCTCGCCGACTCCTGTGGGTAGCGGAGTGCGCCGAGCGCTACGCCAAGGAGAGCGAAGGGCTGGGCGAACAGGGACGGGTCACCTTGTCATATCAGGGGAATCCCGACCTCGCCGAAGCCGGTGCCTGGTCGGCGAGTGTGGCGGAGGTCGAGCGGCGGGAGTTTCATCGCGGGGCAACGCTGATCGGACCTCAGCGCGACGATTTGCAAATCAGACTGAATGGGCGGTCGTTGCGGGAGTTCGGATCGACTGGTCAGCAGCGTGCAGCAGCCGTGGTGTTGAAGGTCTGTGAGCTACTGACGTTGGAGGAGGCCCACGGTCAGACCCCGGCGTTCCTGCTCGACGATGTGTTTGCCGAACTCGACCGGTCACGCCAGGAACGACTGACCGCCCGACTCGCTGGACCGGGAATGGGTCAGGTCTTCTTGACGGCACCGCGCCGGGACGAACTTCCCTCGGCGATCGATTTGGAGGTGTTCCACGTGCGGGACGGCAGAGCGCATCCGGCTGAGGTAACCGTATGAGCGACAAACGACAGCCGGCTTCCATTCGCCAGGCTCTCGAGGATTGGGCGCGAAGTGCAGGTCTGATACGCCGCCTGGACCTCGCACGGGCCGTCGAGGATTGGCCTGATCGCGTCGGACCGCAGATTGCGTCGGTCACCCGCGCCGAGTCCGTGACCGCCGACGGCATCCTGTGGGTCCGAGTAGCCAGCGCGGCCTGGGCGAACGAATTGAGCATGATGGCCCCTGGGATTCTGGCCCGATTGAACGAAGGCCGACGGGGACGTATCCGTCAGATCCGGTGGCTCACTGGGTCGATGAGTCGGCCTTAACCCCTTCTGTGGAACGAGATATGGCACGCAAACCGAAACCGAGTGGCAATGGGGACTACGATGCACGGTCGATCACAGTCCTCAAGGGCCTCGAAGCCGTCCGGAAGCGGCCGGGGATGTATGTGGGCTCGACCTCCGAAAACGGCCTGCATCACTTGGTCTATGAGGTAGTCGACAACTCGATCGACGAGGCCCTCGCCGGGTTCTGTGACCAGATCGACGTCACGGTCCACGCGGACAATTCGGTTACCGTGAGCGACAACGGGAGGGGCATCCCTGTCGATCTCCATCCTACGGAGAAGATCCCTGCAGTAGAGTTGGCGCTGACGGTTCTCCACGCGGGTGGGAAGTTCGACAAGTCATCCTACAAGGTGTCGGGTGGGCTACACGGTGTCGGCGTATCGGTGGTGAACGCCCTTTCCGAGTATCTCGAAGTCGACGTCGATCGCGACGGGCATCGTTATCACATGGAATTCTCGCGGGGCCAGACGACCAAACAACTCTCCCGAACGGGAAAGGTCTCCACCACGGGGACCACGGTCCATTTCAAGCCCGATCCGCAGATCTTTACGGTGCTCGAGTTTCACTACACGACCCTCAGCGACCGCCTGCGCCAACTGGCCTTCCTCAACCAGAACGTCCGGATCACCATACGCGATGAGCGGAAAGACCCTCCGTCCGATGAGGTGTTCTTCGCAAGAGGAGGCCTGATCGAGTTCGTGACCTGGCTCAACCGAACAAAGAAAACCCTGCACCCCAAACCGATCAGCTTCTCGACCACCAAAGACGACGTCGAAGTCGACGTGGCGATGCAGTACACGGATGGCTACAACGAGAACATCTTCACGTTCGTCAACAACATCAACACCCATGAAGGCGGCACGCATCTCACCGGATTCAAGTCGGCGTTGACCCGGACCGTGAACGCAACCGCTCAAACGATCGGCCTACTCAAGAAAGAGAACTTCACGCTCAGTGGGGACGACGTACGGGAGGGCCTCACTTGCGTCTTTCACGTCAAGGTCAAGGAACCACAGTTCGAGGGACAAACGAAGACCAAACTCGGGAACTCCGAAGTCGAGGGCATCGTCAAGCAGGTGATCAACGAGCACCTGACATCGTACCTGGAGGAGAATCCCCCCGTCGCACGTGCCATCATCGACAAGGCTGTCAGCGCCGCCCGGGCGCGGGAGGCAGCTCGGAAAGCACGAGATCTGGTCCGCAAGAAGTCGGGACTCGAAAACGCGGTGCTGCCGGGCAAGCTGGCCGACTGCTCGCTGGACGATCCTGCGCTCTGTGAGATCTATCTGGTTGAGGGCGACTCAGCGGGCGGGACTGCGAAACAGGGTCGCGATCGCTCCTTTCAGGCGATTCTCCCTCTCCGCGGCAAGATTCTCAATGTCGAGCGTGCGCGGATCGACAAGATCCTGGGGAACACCGAAATCCGATCGATGATCACCGCGATCGGATCTGGCATCAAGGAAGATTTCAAACTCGAGGAAGCCCGCTATCACAAAGTCATCATCATGACCGATGCCGATGTGGATGGGGCGCACATCCGGACCCTGCTGCTCACCTTCTTTTTCCGTCAGATGCCCGAACTCCTCGAAGCCGGTTACATCTACATCGCCCAGCCACCCCTGTACCGGGTGTCCAAAGGCAAGGAAGAGTTCTACGCCTTCAACGACGAGGAGCGGGACGAGTACGTCAAGCGCATCGGCGGTGAGCCGAAGCGGATCATGATCCAACGGTACAAGGGTCTGGGAGAGATGAATCAGGATCAACTCTGGAAGACAACCATGGACCCCGCCGCGCGGACGATCTTTCGGGTCACCCTGGAGGATGCGGTCGAAGCGTCAAATCTCTTCGACGAACTGATGGGAGACGAGGTCGAACCACGGCGACTCTTCATCGAAGAAAATGCGCGATACGTGAGCCATCTCGACGTGTGAGCGAAACGAACGACGGCAACATTCGAGGCCGGGGCTACCCGGCCTCGAGTGTCTCCAGCCCCGACGCATCCAGCCGGTGGCTCACCAGGGGAGCAACCGGTAACGGATCTCCGATGGAAATGGCGCGCTCCACCACCTGCTCAGCCGCATCCGCAGACGCAGCATCGGCGGCATGGATCGTCGCCAGGTGTTCGCCACGCTCCACCCTCATGCCGGGTTTGACCCGAATCACGAATCCGACGGCTGGATCGATGTGATCGGTTGTCCGTTGGCGGCCCCCACCCAAGCCGATGACGCCGTATCCGATGGTCCGCGGATCGACCCGCTGGACGGCCCCTTCGATGGAGGCAACAACGTCCCGACGTACGGCTGCCTTCGGCAACCGCTCGGGATCTCGAACGACAGCGGGGTCGCCTCCCTGTGCCTCGACGAGCGAGGCGAACTTGTCGAGTGCCGCCCCGCTCTGGACTACGCCCTCGAGGCGTTCGCGGGCCGCCGTTCGGACGGTCTCCACCCCGGCGACGAGCAGCATCTCGACCCCAAGGGCGTAGGTCACCTCCATCAGATCCTCGGGACCCTCACCCTGAAGGCCGTGAATCGCCTCAGCCATCTCGAGCGCGTTGCCACAGGCCCAGCCGAGAGGGCGGTCCATTGCGGTCAGGAGAGCCACCGTCCGGCATCCTTTCGCCTCACCGATCGCTACCATCGTCCGGGCCAGATCGAGCGATTGGGCCCGTTCGGGCATGAAGGACCCGCTACCGGTCTTGATATCGAGTACCAGACCGGTCAGGTCCTCCGCCAGTTTCTTCGACATGATGCTGGCAGCGATGAGGGGGATCGACTCGACGGTGCCGGTGACATCCCGCAAGGCGTAGAGTTTGCGGTCGGCGGGCACGAGTTCGGGGGTCTGGCCGATCATCGCTACCCCCAGGTCCCTGACCTGTCTCAGGGTCTCGTCGAGCGAGAGTCGGGTGCGGAACCCGCGGATCGATTCCAGTTTGTCGAGAGTCCCCCCCGTGTGACCCAGCCCTCGTCCCGAGATCATCGGAACCGCCACTCCGGCACAGGCAAGCATGGGGGCGAGGAGCAACGAGGTCTTGTCCCCTACACCTCCGATGGAGTGCTTGTCGACACGGGGGACCGGCCAGGCGCCAAAATCCAGCCGATCTCCCGATGACAACATCGCCTCGACCAACTCCGAAAGTTCCTCGGCTGCGAGTCCTCGGAAAACGACCGCCATCGCGAGCGCGGCAACCTGGTAGTCTGGGACCTCGCCGGCGACATAGGCCTGGATGAGCGCGGTCCACGCACCCGGTTCCAGCGCCATTCCATCGCGCTTGCGTTCGATCAGGCGGGGCACGACCATACTAGGCATGCCGTATCTTCCGCGTGGATTCCGTGCTCTCCCGGTGATGGTGCTCGATCCATCGCGGGCGATGACCTCTCAACGTTTGACCCGTGCCAGCCGCTTCTTTGCCCGGCGTGCCAGGTCGCTGGTCTCCTCCTCCGCCCGCTTCTGGAGACGGCGGACTCGCTTGCCGAGCTTCCGTCTCGTGTCTTCCCCGGCCTCCGGGGCGAAGAGAAGGGCGACGGAAAGACCAAGTACCGTACCGAGAATGAGGCCGGCGAGAAAACTCCGCGGCCCTGGGTTCGCCTCGGTCTCGACTACCGGGTCCGAATCGTCTTCAACCTCCCCGACCCTCCCGGACTCTCCCGTCTCCTCGTTATCGTCGTCAATCACCATGGCTCCCTCGGTAGATTGCAGGATCCGTATCCTAGTGCCAGGCGGGTCGGGCTTCAACACGACCCCCTTGCTTGACCATGCCCCTGTCGGTCCACAATGTTCCGGCGCCAGAACCGGTTGAGGTCACGTGTCCGTACCCATTGATGCCCGCACGACACCCTCCTCGGCCCGCGAGGAAGTCCTGCGGCTCCAGGCACGGGTCGAAGCCCTCGAGAACGAGCGCCGAAGGCTCATCGCGCTGCTCGAGATCCTGCGAGACGTGACCGGGTCGGCCAACTACACCGACATTCTCCAGGCGGTCACCCGACGACTCGGACATCTGTTCGGGCTGGATCGCTGTTCCGTCTTCCTCGCGGCACGCTCGATCAGTCGCACCGTTCACTTGGTCGCGAGCTACGAGGACCCCTCCATTCGCAATCATGTCGTCGACCTCGATCGATACCCAGAAATTCGTCGTGCCATCGAAACCGGTCAGATGGTCCACATCCCAAACGCCCTCGCCGACCCTTCTCTCTCGCCGGTTCTACCGGTCTTGTCCGGCCGGAGGGTGAGAACCATCACCGTCGTGCCGATGCACTGGGCCGGCAATGTCATTGGGGCCCTCTTTCTCAGAACCTATGAAGGAGGCAACCCGTTCACCGAGGAGGATACGTCCTATTGTCGGGTCGTCGCCGAGGTGACCGCGAGGGGGTTACTCCAGGCTCACCGGACGGAGCGCATGCAATCGCCTGGCGGGACCCAGCACCTCCTCCGGGCGGACCGCGAGCGTGCGTCTCTCGTGGCGTTCCTCAAGCGCCTCCTCGCCGCCGCGGCGGCCCGTGACCCCGCCCTCGATGATGGTCTCGTGGCGAAGGCATCCACGGCGGAATTGGACCGGCTCGTGGGAGTGGCGATGACCGTCCTGGCTCGGGAAGCGCGTACGCGGTGAATCGAAGCCAGATCGCGGCGCGGATCGACGTCCTGCGAAATGTCATTCAGCAAGCGAACCAGGCCTATTACGAACTCGACGAGCCCGAACTGTCGGATGCGGAATACGACAGGTTGTTCCGTGAGCTGCAGGACCTGGAGGCCGCGAACCCCAATCTCCTCACACCCGACAGCCCGACCCAGCGGGTCGGCTCCGCCCCTGCCGCAGCCCTCCACAAGCATGCCCATCTCCGTCCAATGCTCTCCCTCGCGAATGCATTCTCTCACGAGGAACTGGTGGCCTGGGTGGAGCGCAACACCCGCCTCAACCCGGATGTGGTAAGCGCCGACTATACCACCGAGATCAAGATTGATGGAGCGGCGGTAAGCCTCACCTACGACGAAGGGCAGTTGGTGATGGGCGCGAGCCGGGGGAACGGCATCGTTGGGGAGAACCTCACCGCAAATCTGAAGACCATCGAGGACGTTCCACTGGTCTTGCGGGGACGAGATTACCCGGCTCTAATGGAGATCCGGGGTGAGGTGTACATACCCGTGGACACATTCCGCCACCTCAACCGCGAGCGAGAAGAGGCGGGCGACCCCCCGCTGGCCAACCCCCGAAATGCTGCCGCCGGAAGCCTGCGACAACTCGACCCCGCCATGACGAGGGCCCGCCGTCTCCGCATGCTCGCCTTCCATATCGAACCGTTGCGGGGCACACTCCCCGCACGGACGCACCATGAGGTACTCGCCTTATTGGAGCAATGGGGCTTCCGGGTCGAGTCACATCATGGCCTCCATCCGAACCTCGGTGACGTCAGGCAACGCGTCATCGAAGTCGAGTCCCTGTTGTCTTCGTTGCCTTTTGCGGCCGACGGCGTCGTCATCAAGGTCAACGCCCGAAATCTCCAAGAAGATCTCGGCGTCGTAGGTGGTCGCGAGCCCCGCTGGGCGATCGCACGGAAGTTCGCACCCGAGGTCGCCATCACACGCCTGCTCGATGTGAAGATCAACGTAGGACGCACCGGAGCGCTCAATCCTTGGGCAGTCCTCGAACCCGTCGAGCTGGGCGGCGTCACCGTCTCGAGTGCGACGCTCCATAATCAGGACGTGGTGAGCGCCAAGGATGTCAGGATTGGAGATTGGGTCGAGGTCGTTCGGGCCGGAGAGGTCATTCCGCAGGTCCTCGGCCCACTCAGAGAAAGACGGAATGGGAGTGAACGCTCCTTCGATTTTCCCGTGGACTGCCCTGCGTGTGGCGAGCCTGTGGAGCGCCCCCCGGACGAGGCAACAGTCTATTGCGTCAATCCCGCGTGCCCCGGCCGAATCTATGAAAGCATCGTGCATTTCGCCTCCCGAACGGCGATGGATATCCGGGGACTCGGCGCGGAGCGGATCAGGCAACTGCTGGAAGCAGGCCTGGTTAAGGACGTCTCGGACCTGTATCGGGTGACCCCGGCACAACTCGTGCAATTGGAACGATTTGCGAAACTCTCGGCGGAGCAACTGGTACGCGCGATCGAGGATTCCAAGGCCCGCCCATTGTGTTGCCTGTTATTCGGGCTTGGCATCCGACACGTGGGAAAGACCGTGGCTGTGCTCCTCGCCCGACACTTCGGGACGATGGAGCGCTTGGCGGCTGCCGATCAGGAGGCGATTTCCGCCGTCCCCGGTGTCGGTCCAGTAATCGCAGAGGCGGTGACCGATTGGTTCGGGAATCGCGATAACCACGATCTCGTGACTCGGCTCGGTGCACTGGGTCTACAGTTCTCCGAACCAGATGCCGTAGAACAAGACGGTGCACTGAACGGAAAGACGTACGTTCTGACTGGATCGATGGAGAACATGACACGCGATGAGGCCCGCCATCATATCGAACGGGCCGGTGGTCGAGTGGTCGGGGGAGTGACCGGGAAGACGGATACGCTGGTGGCCGGACGCGACCCGGGCAGCAAGCTCGAGGCAGCGAAACAGCGGGGAATCGAGATCATCGACGAGGCCGAGCTTCGTCGGAGATTGGGTTTGACACTCACTACAGACGATGGTGCACGATGAGCGAAGCGGTTCACACTCCAGATGCGTGCGTCGCCTTGGGTCGGCGCTCACTCCACCAACTCCGATCCGCGCTCGAGCGGTCCGTGGGAGTTCAAGCCGCACCCCTGCTTCAGGAAGCGGGGTTCGCGAGTGGGGAGGCTCTGTTCGATCGGTTCGATCTCTGGCTCAGCAACGAATACCACGTCGACGATGTTCGTGATCTCGATGCCAGCTTCCTCGAGGAAGCGCTGTCGCGTTTCTTTGGGGAGAGTGGGTGGGGCGTGTTGACGCTCAAGAACCTCGGCGAGTCCGTGATGATGATCGACGCACCCGACTGGGCCGAGTCGAACCCCGGCACCGCACCCTACCCGTCCTGCCAACTATCGTCTGGTATCTTTGCCGACATCTTCACGCGGATGTCCGGCGGTCAATTCGCCGCCATGGAGGTTGAATGCCGTACCCGGGGGGACGCTCGGTGCCGGTTCCTGCTCGCGTCACCGGAGACCTTGACCCTGGTATACGAGCGCATGACCCATGGACTCACCTACGAACAGAGCCTGGGACGGTAGTCAGCGGACACGCACGTCGACACCATCCAGCAAGATAGACGGCCCGCACCACGACCCGATCCACTGCTGCTCCCGGCCAACCGCGATGATATGCTGCAAGAGATCGAACACGTTGCCGCTGATCGTGGCGGACCGGAATCGTCCAACGCGCTCGCCCTCAGACATCCAATAGGCCCACGGGGTAACCAAGGTCAGTCTGCCGTCGATCACGTTGCCCGTCGGGATCGGGAGGTCTTCGACCAGAATAGCCTCGCCTTCGGTGAGGAACTCGGCCGTTGGGACCTCGCCGGAGCCCACGATCAGGTTGCTATAGGCGACCCGGGGTGGCGCGTGGGATTGGCGCCTCGCATGGCCCGTCGAAGGAATCCCCAAACGTGCGCCCGAGGCCAGATCGGAGACCCAACCGGTGAATCGTCCTCGATCGATCAAGACCAGGCGGCGTGACACCACCCCGTCGTCGTCGACGGGTCGAGAGGCAGGCCGGAGAGATATCGTGGGGTCGTCCACGAGCGTGAGCACTTCGGGAATGACCACATCACCCACGCGGTCTCGAAAGGGTGACGATCCATCGAATACACTCTCCCCAAGGAGCCCAAACTCCAAGGGGCGGAGCAAGGCCCGGACTGCCCGGGGTCCAAGGCAAACCCTCACCGGGTCTGGATTCGGGAGTCGATCGAGCGGCGGTGGAGAGAGCCATTGCGTAACAGTGGAAACCAGGGCTTCCACGTCGAGGCCAGTAGGCCAGGAACTGCCAACGGTCTGAAGGCTCAGCGGTACCGGAGTGGGGTCGCTCGAATCGAGAACCGTTACTCCGACGCCTACGAGCGTTTGGTCGTAGCCGGCCACCACTCCTCGCGTATTGGCGACCTCTACTCTGCCGGCGGAGCGCTCGGCCCATACTTCGACCCGCCATCGGTCCTCCTCGAGTCGCCCGACCACTGACCTTGCCAGGTCAAGCAGCTGCATGGGACCGGCGCTCAGCGCCACTCGATCTGCGGTGTGGACCTCGGGGGTGGCAGCGGGAGACGGGAGAAAGAGTGGCGCCAGGGTTCCAACCTCGGCACTGTCGATGGCGGCTTGCCGGAGCTGCTGCCAGCGGTGATCGGTTGCCCCTGCCATTCCGATCCGACCGTCTTTGAGCACCCTGAGATGGCAACCCACTCCGTCGTACAGTTCCAGGCGTCCGACGTGGTCGACGCCGATCGAGACAGTGACGGTTTGGTCGGTCTTGAGCACGGCATCTGCGGCTGTGACGAGCGGCGCGACGCCGTCGAGCAGGGTGGTGATCAAGACTGGTCTCCCACGAGCGCTTCGACCAATCGGACGTGCGGCGCGCCACTCCCGACCGGTACGGTCTGTCCAGCAAGAGAACAGGTCGCCGCGGCGGTGTCCCAGGTGAAGTCGGCGCCCACCGCGTCGATCATCCCGAACAATCCCAGCGGGTTTCCACTGAGGGAAGCACCCTTGACCGGTTCGGCGAGTTCCCCCCGCCGGATCATCCGGCCCAACCCCGCGCGCAGGGTGACCATGCCATCGTCGGTGACCGACACGGGTTCTCCGAGATACACACCGAGATCCACCTCGCGAATCAGGTCAGCCGGTGTGCCAGACCCTTTTGCCAGGTAGGTGTTGGTCAACCGAGCACCCGGGAATCCAGCGGATGGCGCCCTGGCGTTGCCCGTGGAAACCGATCCAGCCTCCCCAGCACTGGCCCTGGTGTGCAAGTGCGCGACGACCACCCCGTTTTGCACGATCGTGGTGTTCTGGGTTTGTACCCCCTCACAATCGAAAGCCGATGTTCCCCGTCGTCCCGGCGTCTTCCCATCGTCTCCAATCGTGAGGGACTCCGGGCCAATCCGGGTTCCGATGGGTAGCAGCGGGGCCCCCGGATGCCACCCCGCAGCGCAGCGATGTCCGATCACGCGATGGACGAGCAGGCCGGCAAAGGAAGGGGCGAGCACGACCGAGTAGCGGCCGGGCGTCACGGGAACGGCGTGAAGGGCCGCAACCGCACGCTCGGAAATGGACG
>Ga0214472_10009371_pt1 | contig 10211 bp, 7 predicted proteins | sample RVTome_6_FD_207662 | JGI IMG/M metagenome (GOLD analysis project Ga0214472, IMG submission 207662) | Soil microbial communities from uranium-contaminated site in the Upper Colorado River Basin, Wyoming, United States - RVT140D175 | ecosystem: Environmental > Terrestrial > Soil > Contaminated >...
CCGCGACCCCCGACTGGCGGCCGAGCTGGCGCAGGAGACGTTCGTCCGCATGCACGCAACGTTACGGGAATTCCGTCACGATGCGGCCCTGGCGACCTGGCTCTATCGCATCGTCGTCAACCTCTGCCACGACCGGCAGCGCCGCGCGGCGCGCGACCGGACCCTGCCCCTGGACGAGGCGACCGCCATGCCTTCCCCGGCCGATCAACCAGATGTAACCACTGAAGCCGCCGAGCGCACCCGCGTGCTGGACAGCATGGTGCAGGCGTTGCCGGCTCCGATGCGTGACGCAGTCGTCCTGCGATACGCCGGTGGGCTGGCGTACGACGAGATCGCTGCGGCCCTGGGCTGCGCCCCGGGGACGGTAGCGTCCCGAATTCATCGCGCCCTGCGAGCCATCGGGTTGATGCTCGAGACGCGCGGCATAAGGGAGGATTCCCTGTGACTCACGAAGAAGCCCAGGCGCTGTGGCTGCTGGCTGGCGATGACGGCACGGACCCCGGCCGGCGCCGCGAGGTCGAGTCGCACGTGGCGTCCTGTCCGGCCTGCCGGGCGGAGATCGACCGCCTGGAGGCAACCGATGAGGCCCTGCGCGAGTGGGGCGCCACGAGCATGCCGGCGCCTGAGCGGTCGGCTCCAGGACAATCGGTGCCCATCGGGGACCGGCCGTGGTGGCCTATGGCGCTTGCGGCCGCGCTCGCGGGCATCACGTTAGGCCTCGCCGGGGGATTCGCTGCCGGCAGGCGTGGGCCGGAGCGGTCGGTGGTCTCCGCACCAATAGCCGCGTTGGACAGCCTGCCGCGGTTCGTACTCATGCTGGAGGAGCCCACGGGCCAGTGGCCACCGAGCGGCCCGCTCATGCGGCCGGGCTACTTCGAGTGGATGGACTCGCTGGTGGCGCGCGGGCAGTACGCCGATGGCCTCCGCCTGTCGGAGGACGACGGCTGGTATCTGCCGGCAGGGGGTGCGCCGATGCCGGCGAGCGCCCGCGCGGCGTCCAGCGCGAATTTCAGCGGCTTCTTCGTCATTCGGGCGCGCGACTACGACGAGGCCGTGGCTATTGCCGGGGGGAGTCCGCACCTGGCGTACGGCGGCGTGCTGATCCGGCGGACCTTCTGAGATCCGCTTTCGCGGCGCACGGACCTTCCGCCATACAGTCGGGGTCCGGCCGTCGGCTATTCCGGTGAGCGCGCCTTGCGCCGCCCAGGACGGCCCTGCAGCGCGCTTCGAGCCGCGGTAGTTTCCATGCCGGACGGCGTGCAGCGGGCCGTCGCGCTCCCGAAGCCACGCCCCGACCGGCCGCAGTCACGCCGGCCGGCCGCTCAACTCCCAGGCATCGCAATGGCCCAGCGCGTCTACAACGACATCCTCGGCACGATTGGCAACACGCCGCTCGTGCGACTCAACCGCATCACGCGAGGCGTCCCGGCGACGGTGTACGCCAAGGTGGAGACGTTCAATCCCGGCCATAGCATCAAGGACCGGATGGCCGTGAAGATGATCGAGGACGCCGAGCGCGCCGGACTGCTCAGGCCGGGCGGGACGATCATCGAGGGCACGAGCGGCAATACCGGCATGGGCCTCGCGATCGCAGCGATCGTGAAGGGATACCGCTGCATCTTCACGACCACGGACAAGCAGTCCCGCGAAAAAGCTGACGCCCTGCGCGCGTTCGGCGCGGAGGTGATCGTCTGCCCCACCGACGTCGATCCCGAGGATCCGCGGTCGTACTACTCGGTGTCGTCGCGACTCGTTCAGGAGACGCCCAACGCCTGGAAGGCGAACCAGTACGACAATCTCAGCAACACGGAGGCGCACTACATGACCACAGGGCCCGAGGTCTGGGAGCAGACCGAAGGGCGGGTGGACCATCTTGTCGTCGGCGTGGGGACCGGCGGTACGATCTGCGGTGCGGGACGCTACCTCAAGGAGAAGAAGCCGGGCGTAAAGGTCTGGGGCATCGACACGTATGGCTCGGTGTTCCGGAAGTACAAGGAGACCGGTGAGTTGGACAAGCACGAGATTTACCCGTACGTGACGGAAGGCATCGGAGAGGATTTCCTGCCGAAGAACGTGGACTTCAGCGTCATCGACCACTTCGAGAAGGTCACCGACCGGAACGCGGCGATCTTCACGCGCGAGATCGTCAGGCAGGAAGGTATCTGGGCCGGGAACTCGGCGGGCTCGGCGATCGCCGGATTGCTGCAGTTGAAGGACAGGTTCCGCCGCGGCGAGACCGTCGTGGTGATATTCCACGACCACGGCACGCGGTACCTGGGGAAGATGTTCAATCCGGACTGGATGCGCCGCATGGGGTACGAGAATCTCGATGGTCCCACCGCGCGAAACCTGGTGCTCAACAAGACGGTGGCAGCGATCGTCGGCGTGGAGGTCGGCGCCACGGTTCGACAGGCGGTCGCGCGCATGAACGAAAACGACTTTTCGCAGATCCCGATCACACAGGAACAACGCATCGTCGGTTCGCTCAGCGCCTCGCATGCCTACGGCTGCATCGTGAAGGACCCGTCGATCACTCGACATCCGGTGAGCGAGATCATGCAGCAGGCGTTTCCCTACGTGGACATCGAGACGCCGGTGGAGCTGCTGGCGCCGATGATCACGCCCGCGAACCCGGCGGTGCTGGTGCGCGACTTCCCGGCGGACACGACGTACGTCCTCACCGCGTACGACTTACTGCAGGCGATCTGAGGTCTCAGGCCGCAGGTCTCAAGTCGCCGGTCTCAAGTCGCAGATTATGGCCAGGTAGTTGCCCTCTGATCACTGAATCCTGATCCCTGAACGCCGTGGACGAATACGCCGAAGCTGCCGAGTTCTACGACTACGTCGTCCCGTACGCCGGCCGTGGGGATGTGGATTTCTACGTCGATGAAGCGCGCCGGTCTGGCGGGCCGGTGCTGGAACTCGGCTGCGGCACGGGACGCGTGCTGATCCCGATTGCCCGAGCAGGAGTGGACATCGCAGGACTGGATGCGTCAGCGGCGATGCTCGACCGCTGCCGGGAACGCATGGCTGGCGAGTCGGGGGGCGTTCGATCGCGCGTCACGCTCGTCAAGGGAGACATGCGTGCCTTCCATCTCGGCCGACGCTTCCCCCTGGTGATGATCCCGTTCCGCCCGTTTCAGCATCTGCTCCCCATTGACGATCAGTTGGCGTGCTTGCGCTGCGTCCACGACCACCTGGACCAGGGCGGACGGCTGATCCTCGACCTGTTCAATCCCTCGATCGACCTGCTCGCGAACCGGCCGCTGGGCGTGGAGATCAGCGAGGGCGATCCCTTTACCATGCCTGACGGACGGCATGTGGCACGCAGCTTCCGGATCGTCGGCGCGGACCGCTTCGCGCAGGTCAATCAGGTTGAGCTCATGTATAACGTCACGCATCCGGACGGGCGAACCGAGCGCCGGGTGCACGCGTTTGCGATGCGCTACCTGTTCCGGTTCGAGGCCGAGCATCTCCTCGCGCGCGCCGGCTTCGAGGTGGAGCAGCTGTATGCGGGTTACGATCGAAGTCCGTACGGCTCCACCTATCCCGGAGAACTGATCTTCGTGGCGAAGAGAGCGTAGCGCCGAGAGCAGGGGGTGCTGATCGCTGATCGCTGGGGGGCGTGGTCGCTGATCGCCGGCAAGATCCCTGGCCCTAACGACCGGGTCGCTCCCACGCACCGGCACGCCGCCCCTCCGCCATGACGCGCTCGATGTCGTCGGCCCGCCTGGGAACATGCGCCGAGAGGTTCTCGTGCCCGGCGTCCGTCACCAGGATCTCGTCCTCGATCATGATGGCGATCTGCAGCTCCGGGATGTAGAGCTTGGGTTCGATTGTGACCACCATGCCCGCCTCGAGCGGCCGTGACCAGTCGCGCCCGTCCGTAGCCTCGAGGCCCACCATGTGGCCGATGTCCCGGACTCCGAAGCCCGCGGCCGAGTATCTCGTGATGCCGGCATTCCGCGTCAGGTAGTGCGTCGGCGAGGGCAGGAGCCCCCATACGCGGTCCGGTCCCATGCGGGCGATGTCCTCGTTGGCCTCTAACCCGTGGCGGCGGAAGACCTCCGCGGCCCGCTTGATAACGTCAACCATCATGACGCCCGGGCGGATCGCCCCAATCGCCGCTTCCTGCGCTTCCAGCACGATGTCGTAATACTTGCGCTGGTCGGCCGTGAACCGCCCGGAGACCGGAATCGTGCGGCACAGGTCGGATCCGTACATGTTCCACTCGGCCGCGCCATAGTCGATGAACAGCAGGTCCCCTGCCTGCATCACGTTGTCCACCGCGTTGTATCGCTCCCGCTGCAACGTGAACAGCGTCATGAGGTTGGGTCCGGACATCACGATGGGCGTGAACGCGGCGCGCTGCGCTCCCTCGCGTTTCCAGACATACTCCATCAGCCCACCGATCTCACGGTCGTTGCGACCCGGACGAGCCGCACGCATGGCCTCGATGAGGCCGAGTCCCGCGATGTGTGCCGCGCGCCGCAGAGCCTCGATCTCATGCCGGTCTTTCACGGCGCGGAGGCGCGCGACGTGCGTGTGGACATCGCGCACCTCGGCATCGGGAACAAGCGCCGCGACGCTCCGCGCCAGTTGCGCCTCGTACGAACGCGGGGGCGCAACGCCGGGTGGCGCATACAGTGTCGAGCCCGTTGGCAGGAAGACCACCCGTCGGTCACCGGTAAGCGCCTTGAGGTGGACGGCGAACGAGTCGAGCGGCAACACCACATCGACCCCGGTGGCCGCCGCCGCCGCGCTGCCCGGCACAAGCCGCAGCTTCGGCCGGTTCCACATCGCCTGCCGGAAGGCGGAGTCGGCCATTGGGTACTGGCCGCCGGCAAACTGGAATTCCGAGGGGAGGAAGAGCTCGCTGCGCCACGCTCGCGGCCCGGACCCGGTCGACGGGGCCATGAGCAGGATGGCGTACGGCGACTCCACTCCCGTCAGATACCAGAAATCGGGATCCTGTCGCACCGGCTCGTCGCCCGGGCTGATGAGGTAGCGACCCGGGACGACGACGATGGCGTCAGGCAGGTCGCGGACGAGAGCGGCGCGTCGGGCGATGTATACGTCCGTCGGAAAGGCGATATCGCTCTGCGGGGACGCCGACGCGACCGGCAGTGCACACAGCCAGAGCAGGAGACCGATTCGTGTGCCAGTCACGGGGCCGGTGTCGGAGGTCAAGGGGGGCGAGTGTCGATCGGAGCTTTCACACGTGCTCCGGGGAAGCAACCAGCTATAGCTAGCTGAGTTAGCTAGCCGGCCTGAGTCGTGAGTGCTGGATGCTCGACCTGCTTCCTGGTCCTGGAGCTGGTGCTGAGCCAAACCCCCAGCGCCAGCAAGAGGCACCCAGTTCCAGCACCCAGTTACTGAGCACTCAGCGATCTGGCCTGAGTGGTGAGTCGATGCGTCTCTCTCGTTCCCCTCCCCATCCCATCACGCGCTCCGAGTTTCAGGATGGACGCTAGCTAGCTAGCCACCTAGCTGGTGCCAGTCTCAGCACCAGCGCCAGGAAGCAGGTCGAGCATCCAGCACTCACGATTCGGGCCGGCCAGCAGCTTACCACCCAGTCGTTCAGAGTATGACCTGCTGAACCTGCTGGACGTCGGGGACCGCCCGAAGCGAGGCGAGAACGGTCTCCTGCGCCGGTCGGTCGATCCGGATCAGGGCGAGCACCGCCCCGCCACCCTCGCGTCGGGCCTGCTGGTACTCGTCGACGAAATGACCCGCCTGCGCGAGTGCCGTGCCGAGGAGGCCCATCACCTGCGGGACATCTCGGTTGTGCACCACCAGCAAGGTACCGCGCGGGGAGAGGCTCACGCTGTAGTCATCCACGCGCACGATCCTCTCATGCGCCTCCCCCAGCATGGCTCCGACCAGGCGGGCCTGACCGGTGTCGGCCGACACTCGCACTTCGACGAGCTCGGCGTACGGCGCCGCCGAGTCCAGCTGCATCTGATCGACGCGGATGCCTCGAGACTGCGCCAGCCGTGTGGCATTGACCACGTTGACTGCGCCCCCGGAAACATGGGTGAGAGCGCCCGCTACACCCGCCGCGGCGATGACGCGCAGCCCGGATGGGTGCGAGCCGGCGTAGCGCACCTCCACCCCCTTGAGCGGACCACCGGCTATGGCCGCGCCAAGGGTCCCAAGGCGCTGGGCGAGGTTGAGGATCGGTCGCACACGCTGAACGTCCACGCCGCCGAGACTGGGCGCGTTCACCGCGCGGGACAGGTCCCCATCGACCAGCGCGGCGCGTACCGCGCCGGCGATTTCTATGGCGACCGAGTGCTGTGCCTCGGAAGTGGAGGCCCCCAGGTGTGGCGTGAGCACCACGTTCCGGAGCGACCGGAACGGATGGTCGGCCGGGAGCGGTTCGGTCTCGAACACGTCCAGCGCCGCGCCCGCGACGTGACCCGACTGCAGGGCAGCGAGCAGCGCCTGCTCGTCGACGACACCGCCACGAGCCACGTTGAGCAGGAGTACTCCCCGCTTCATCCTGGCGATCTGGGCTTCGCCCACCAGGTTGCGCGTGCTGTCGGTCAGCGGGACGTGAACCGACACCACGTCGCTCTTTTCCAGGACTTCGTCCAGTGTGGCGATCTCGACATCGAGCGCCAGCGCCCGTTCGGTGTTGAGGAAGGGGTCGTACACCAGGACGCGCATCCCGAATGCGCGGGCGCGACGGGCAACCTCGCTGCCGATCCGGCCCGCACCGACCAGCCCGAACGTCTTGCCGCATAGCTCCGTTCCCGTGAAGCTCTTCTTGTCCCACTCGCCGGCTTTCATGGACCGGTCTGCACCCGGCACCTTGCGCGCGAGCGCCAGCACGAGCGCCATGGTGAGTTCTGCCGCGGAGATGGTGTTTCCCTCCGGGGCGGTCAGAACAGGTATTCCGCGCTCGGTCGCCGCATCGACGTCTATCGTATCCACCCCGACGCCGGCACGGCCGATCACCTTGAGACGATCGGCCTGCGCCAGGGACTCACGTGTGATCCGCGTGGCACTGCGAACCAAAACGGCATCGGCATCGGCGATGGCGCGCGTCAGCTCGTCGCCTTTCAGGCCGGGTCTGTTCACCAGTTCAAAGCGGGCGTCGTCGCGGAGAGGCGCCAGGCCGTCGAGGGAAATGGCGTCGGCGACAAGGACACGGAACCGGGCTGTCATGCCGCGAGCACCTCGTCCAGGGCTTCGAGCAACACGTCCAGCTCTGCCACAGTATGCTCGCCCATGTGACCGATGCGGAACATCGCGTCCTTGAGGTCGCCGTATCCCGCCGTGATGACGAATCCCTTCTCCTTCATGGCCGATACGATCTGCGGTCCGGTCTGTCCGGGTGGCGCGCTGATGCAGGTCACTGCCGGCGAGCGGTATCCCTCCGGCGCAAACACGCGAACGTCCCGGCCCTTCTGTCGCTGCCCATCGACCCACGCTGCCGTTCGCGTTGCCATGGCCGAATGCCGGGCCCATCGCGCCTCCATGCCCTCCCTGGCGATGTGCTGCAACTGAGCGTCCAGCGCGTACAGGAGCGAGACGGCCGGCGTATTCGGTGACTGGTGCTTCTTCCAGGACTCGTGAATCTCGGTCAGGTCGAAGTAGAGTCCCCGGCTCCCGCTCGCCGCGGCGCGCTCCATGATGCGCTCGTTTGCAGTGGCAAACGACAGTCCCGGTGGCAGGGCGAGCGCTTTCTGCGAGCCGGTGAGGACATAGTCCAGGCCCCACGCGTCGCATTCGATAGGCGCCGCCGCCATGCTGGATACGGTGTCGATCACCATGACGACGTCGCCGGACGCGTGTGCGACGGCGGCCAGCTCGCGGATCGGATTCAGCACTCCCGTGGACGTTTCCGAGTGCACCACGCTCACGGTGTCGTAGTGATCGCGCGTCAGCGCCGCGGCGAGCATGTCCGGCGTGTGCACATGCCCGTATTCGACCTCCAGCTTGTCGCAGGCGATGCCGGAGTTCACGGCCGCCTTGTGGAATCGCTTGCTGAAGGCACCGTTCACCAGACACAGCAGCCGCGATCGTACGGCATTGCGAACACCGCCCTCCATCAGGCCGGTCGCGGACGACGTCACCGTGAACACGGGCTGCGTGGTCCGGAAGACTCGTTGCAGTTCCTCGTCAATGCGACTCTGGATCGCCTGGATCTCGGAACCACGGTGACTGATCATCGGACGCGACATGGTGTCGAGAATGTCCTGCCGGACTTCGGTGGGACCTGGAAGAAAGAACTTGCCGAAGGGAGTCATAGGGGACGCGTAAGGAGGGAAGTGGTGAGGCAGGAAGGGCGCGGGCCGGGATCGCGCCGGACCCCGGCACGGTGAGCGACGGAATCGTCCGGTGCCGCTCGCTCGTCCGGGCTGCTCAAATGTGAATCGCCCTCCCCAGCACCCCGAGCGCAGCCTCCTTCGTGGCCTCGGACAGCGTGGGATGAGCATGCACGGTGAGCGCCAGGTCCTCCGACGCACCGCGGTATTCGAACGCCAGGACGACCTCGGCGATCAGTTCGGAGACATTCGGGCCAATCATGTGGCAGCCCAGCAGTTCGTCGGTTCTGGCATCGGAAATGAGCTTCACGAACCCCGAGGTTTCGCCCATGGTGCGTGCGCGACCGTTCGCCGTAAACGGGTATTTCCCTGACGTGATGGGGAGCCCGGCTTCGTGCAGCTCACGCTCCGTGGCACCGACCGACGCGATTTCCGGCCACGTATAGACGACGCTGGGAATGCTGTGGTGGTGCATTCGTGAGGACAGCCCGGCGATGCACTCGGCGGCGACGATGCCTTCCTCCTCCGCCTTGTGCGCCAGGAGCTTTCCTCCCGTCACGTCGCCGATGGCGTACACGTTGGCGCGGCTGGTCCGCATCTGGTCGTCCACGACGATTTCACCGTGCTTCCCGAGGGCGAGACCGAGGGCGGCCGTGTCGATGCCCACCACCGATGGGCGACGCCCCACCGCAACGAGCACGTGGCTGGCTTCGAGAGTCCTGGCCTGGCCGTCACGGTCGAGCGATACGGCAATGCGGTCGTCGTCGCGGTCGGCCCCGGTCACTCTCGTCCCGGTGTGGAACTCGAGACCCTGGCGCCGGAAGACCCGGTCGGCCTCGCGAACGACGTCATCGTCCATCCCGGGCAGTATGCCGGGCATCAGTTCCACCACCGAGACCTTCGCACCCAGCCGGCGCCAGACCGAACCGAGTTCCAGCCCGATGACGCCTCCACCGACGACGACGAGGTGCGCGGGAACCTCCATGAACGTCAGCGCTCCCACGTTGGACACCACGCGCTGCTCGTCGAAGGGCAGGAAGGGCAGTTCGATGGAGGACGAGCCAGTCGCAATGATGACGTGCCGGCAGCTAACGGCCTGGACGTTTCCATCCGGCCCGGTGACCTCGACCACGTTGCCGTCGAGCAGCCGGCCGCTGCCCCGCGCCCAGGAGACTTTGTGCTTGCGGAACAGGAACTCGATGCCGCGCGTGTTCTGTCCGACGACATCGTCCTTCCGCTTGAGCATCTGGTGCAGGTCGACGCGGAGCTCGTCGAATCCGATGCCGTGCTCGTGGGCATGCAGCCGCGCGAACTCGAAGTGTTCGGACGATTGCAGCAGCGCTTTTGACGGGATGCACCCCACGTTGACGCAGGTGCCGCCGAGCGCGGGCCCGGAGTCGACACAGACGGTCTGCAATCCGAGCTGGGCGGCCCGAATGGCGGCGACGTAGCCGCCCGGACCACCACCGATGACGACGACGTCGGCGCGCTGCTGCTCGTTCGACATCACGGGCGACGGGGGTGTACGGGGAGCCGAAAACATAGCGGGTGTGACCGCCGATGGCGACCACACCCGCTACCCCCACCGCGCCGGAACGCGGTGCCCCAACCCTACGCCGCTCGCGTCACGGATCCGATACGCGTTGCGGTGAAATGGCCCATGCGCACGGTTTCGCGATCTCCGTGGCGACGGGTGTGAAACGTCCCCTCCATGCTGCCCTCGCAGTGGGCGCCCTCGAGCACCGTGACCACCGGGATTCCGGCGCCGGGATCGAGGTATGGTCCGATGAGGACGACGCAGGTTCGCTGACTGGCTTCGAGGAGCCGGGCGCCGGCGACGAGTCCATCGGGAGTGCTGAAGAGCTGAAACTGCCCCGGGAGGCGGTGATCGGTGGAGTCGCGCTGCAGATTGAACGACTCGGCGTTGCCGAAGGC
>Ga0214472_10009373_pt1 | contig 10210 bp, 6 predicted proteins | sample RVTome_6_FD_207662 | JGI IMG/M metagenome (GOLD analysis project Ga0214472, IMG submission 207662) | Soil microbial communities from uranium-contaminated site in the Upper Colorado River Basin, Wyoming, United States - RVT140D175 | ecosystem: Environmental > Terrestrial > Soil > Contaminated >...
GCCCTGGCGGTGGATGTGGTCAAGCCGTTCAAGGCCGAGAGCGATCTGGTCCGCTATGCCTATCACTACGAACTCCTCGATGCCGTGCTGGAGCGCACGGTCGCCGCCTATGGTCCCTACCGGATGCAGCCCTACACCGAGCCGATTTCCGTCGTTCGCGGGCACGAGGAAGCATTGCGGGGAGAACTCCTCAATGTGCTGATCAGCGACGCCGGCCACGAGCTCCTCGACGAGGGCATGATCCCCATCCCCTATCCGCTGGACAAAGGCCTGCTCGGTCACCGCGTCTCCCTGATCCTCAAGCAGACCCAGCCCAAAATCGAGCGGGTCCGCAACATCGCGGATCTGCGCGCCCTGAAGGTCGGCCAGGGCAAGAATTGGGGTGACGTGAAGATCTTCGAGTACAACCGGATTCCGATCGAGCAGGCGACGACCGCCTACGAAGGCGTGTTCGCGATGCTGATCCGCGGCCGCTTCGACCTCTTCCCCCGCGGTGCCACCGAGGTCGTGCAGGAACTGGCGGCCTACGGTCCGCGCTATCCCGAGCTGGCGATCGACCGCCACCTGCTGATCCGGTATCCCTATGCCCAGTTCTTCTACGTCAGCAAGTCCGCGCCGCGACTCGCCGCGCGCCTCAAGGACGGGCTCGAGCAGATGGTCCGGGACGGCAGCTTCGACGCGCTGTTCGACAGGCATTTCGCCAAGGCGCTGACCGAGCTCAAGCTCGGCGAGCGGGTGGTGATCGAGCTGGCAAACCCGTATCTGCCGTCCTGGGTGCCGTTCGACCGCAAGGAGCTGTGGTTCGATCCGAAGAGGCGGGCGCACAAGGCCGCAGGCCGTCGTCCACGGCGTCGGCGCCGGGCGGCGGATCGCACCGCGGCGCGGCGCATCCGCCGGCCGTCGGCAACGTCCGGCAATCGGCCGCCTTACCACCACGCCTCCACCTGTAGTCCGTAACTCGTCCCGCTGCGTGCGCCCCCGAACGGCCCGCCAGGTGAGAGGGAATCGCCAGCGGCGGCGGCCGCGGCGGCCGCGTCGTTCCAGTGCGCGCGGGTGACGAAGGCGCGCAGTTGCGGCCGGGCCATGAAGCGCGGCTCCGGCGACAGGAGCACGGCAAGAGTCGCCTTGTCCAGGCGGCGGACCGGCGCGCCGTCCGGTTTCACCTGGTCGCGGCCGACTTCCAGCGCCAGCGCCCAGTGCCGGCTGAAGTGGTATTGGGGACGCGCTCCGATCGACATCCAGGTCTGGTCGCCCGTCGCGTCGGCGCCGCGCCGCCGCTCCCACACCGCGGTGAAGGCGCCGGTGAAAGCGCTCATCGCCGGCTGCCACACCAGGTATTCGACCGCGCGCATGGCCTCTTCACGGCGCGCGGTGCTGACGATGCGCCCGCCCGAAAGATTCGCCCCCGCGCCCTTGCCGTATTGCAGCGCAAAGGTGTTGCTGCCGCCGAAGACGCCGCGCTGCGTGTGCATCACGCTCAGCCACAGGCCGCCGGGCACGTCGGGCGCGCTGCTGCGGCCGACGCCCGGGCGCAGGTCGATGCCGACGGCCAGCTCTCCGCCGGGATTGGCCGCGATTCCGTATAGCCTCAGATCGTGCGTCCACAGATGGCCGCCGTCGGGGAGCGGATTGCGGCGCAAGGCGTAGGCGAACTTGCCGAAGCCCAGCGCCACGTCCTCGATACCGGCGCCCTCTCCGGAGTTATCCCAGAAGAAGAAGTCCGAGATATGGACATCCTGGCGCATGTAGAAGCGCCTGCCGGCCCATAGGCGGGCTCCGTCCGCGCCGCGGGTCTGCACCCACAGCTCGGCCGTGCGGCGGACGATTTCCTTGAACGCCTGATCATGGGGGGAGGACAGCGAAATCCGGCCGGTGAGCTGCCAGCGCCGGCCGTCGGTCTCTCCGGCGGCCTCCCCCTCCAGTTCCGCGAAGGTCTCGCACTCGTTGCCGAGGCGGAACTTGGAGCCCGCTCCGGCCAGCGCGAAGCAGGGCTGCTCGCCACCGCCCTCGCGGCTGCCGCCACCGGTGCGCAGGTAGCCGTGCCAATCAAACGCGGCCGCGTGGACGGCGCCGGCAAAGACGCCGGCGAGCAGCGCGGCCGCGAGGAAGTTGATGAAGCCACGGGCGATATGCACCGCCGTCACCGGGCCGCGTCAATGGCACGGCAGGCGATGGCCTTCGTGCTGCCGTCGCAGGAGCTCGGTGAAGGCGTCGGCCGATACCGGCTTTCCGAAATAGAAGCCCTGCGCCGCCTCGCAGCCGTGGGCCGCGAGAAAGGCCAGCTGGCCCGCGGTTTCCACGCCTTCGGCAACCACCTTCAGCTGGAGGCTGTGTGCCATCGCGATGATCGCCGTGACGATCGCGGTGTCGTGAGGATTCGCGCCGATGCCGCTGACGAAGGAGCGGTCGATCTTCAGTTCGTCGATCGGAAAGCGCTGCAGGTAGGCGAGGCTCGAGTAGCCGGTGCCGAAATCGTCCACCGCCAGCTGCACCCCCATGTCGGACAGTTGGTTCAGCGTCCTCAGGCTCTCCGGGTTGTGCACCAGCAGGCTTTCGGTGATCTCGAGGTCGAGCGCCGACGCCGGCAAACCGGTCTCGGCGAGGATGCGCGCGGCGAGATCCTGGAAGCCGGGCTGATGGAACTGGCGCACCGAGAGGTTGACGGCGATGCACAGGTCCGGGGCGCCGGGCTCCTCGCGCCAGCGGTGCAACTGCTCGCAGGCGTGACGCAGCACCCACTCGCCCATCGGCAGGATCAGGCCGGTTTCCTCGGCCATCGGCACGAACTCGCCCGAGGCGACCAGGCCGTTGCCGGGTTGCCGCCAGCGGATCAGCGCCTCGGCGGCGAAGATGCGCCCGTTCGCGAGGTCCACCTGCGGCTGGTAGTGAAGTTCCAGTTCGTCGTGGCTCAGCGCGCGGCGCAGCCAGTCGGCGATCGTCCGCCGGCGCTGCGCCATCTCGCTGAGGGCCGCGGTGAAAAACCGGAAATTGCCGGGTCCCTCGTCCTTGGCCGCATACATCGCCATGTCGGCGCCGCGCAGCAGCGCATCCACCGTCTCGCCGTCGGCGGGGAAGGCGCTGATGCCGATGCTGCCCGACACATGCACTTCGCGCCGATCGATGAGGAAGGGTTGCTCGAGCGCCCTCATGATCTTGTGCGCGACCAGCGCCGCGTCGTCGCGCGCGGCAAGCTCCGCGAGGCTGATCACGAACTCGTCGCCGCCGAGGCGTGCGACGCAATCCTCCGCGCGCACGCACTGCTGCAGACGTGAGGCCGTGTCGCGCAGGATCTGGTCGCCGGCCTGATGGCCGAGGGTGTCGTTGATATGCTTGAAGCCGTCCAGATCGATGAACAGTACCGCCACCGACCGTCCGTGGCGCAAGGCCTGGGCGATCGCCTGGGCGAGACGCTCCTCCAGCACGCCGCGGTTGGGCAGGCCGGTCAGCGCATCGTGACACGCCAGCGCATACAGGGCTTCCTGCGCCGCCGTGCGCTCGGCGATTTCGGCCTCCAGGCTGGCATTGGCCCGGCCGAGGGCCGCGGTGCGCGCGGCCACCCGCTGCTCGAGTTCGTCGCGGGCCGCCTGCAGCGCGGCCTCGGCTTCCCGGCGCACCGCGATCTGTTCCGCCAGGTAGGCGTTCTGCACCGCAAGCTGCTGCTGGCTCGACCGCAGCGCCAGATGGGTGCCCACTCGCGCCAGCACTTCGTCAATGTGGAAGGGCTTGGCGACATAATCGACCGCCCCCGCCGCGAAACCCTTGAGCTTGTCCTCGACGTCGGCCAGCGCGGTCATGAAGATCACCGGGATGTCGCGCGTGCGCTCGTCGGCCTTCAGGCGACGGCAGGTCTCGAAACCGCCCGCGCCCGGCATCATCACGTCGAGCAGGATGAGATCCGGCAGCGCGAAGCGCGCGCGCGTCAGTCCTTCCTCGCCCTCCTGCGCGACCAGTACCCGCCACCCCCGCGCTGCGAGATGTTCGACCATCACGCCCAGGTTGGCCGGCATGTCGTCGATGATCAGGATCGTCGGGGTGCGATCGCTTGCCGACCGTTCAGCCACGGCGTTCATCTCCCCCTCCGGCTGTCATACCATCGCCACCGTTGTCGCAAGTCCCCGGTCAAGGGACCTTCGGGCGGGCGGTCGCGACACGCCCGGCGCCCGGGCACGTCGTTGAAATCCCCGGGCTCGCGCCGGGGTAATTTGCAATGCAGACCCCTACAGCGAACACTATAGACGCTTCACCCCCCTTGTCCCAGCACGAGTCGCGGCGGGTATCCGGGGGGTGGCGCGGGGCCCGGAAACATGCGGTAATAGCCGCTCCCCGAGCATCCCGAAGCGAGGCATCAGCATGACGAACCCTTCAGCGTCCGTCCCCGACGTCGAATCGGTGCGGGAGATCCTGCGGCATGTCATCGACCCGGAAGTGGGCGTGAATATCGTCGACCTCGGTCTCGTGTATCGCATCGACGTGACCCCGGAGCAGGTCCTGATCGAGATGACGATGACGTCCCCGGCGTGCCCGATGGGCGACATGATCATGGACGACATCAATGCGGCGATCGAGGCTTCGCTCCCGGAAGACCTGCCGGTCGTCGTGCAGCTGGTGTGGGAGCCGCCGTGGAATCCCGGAATGATGAACGAGGCCGCGCGCGAGCATTTCGGCTGGGAGAAGGACCGATAGGCTTCCGCAAACCCGACTTTCGCACCCCCGATTTCCGACGCGCCATGAATGCGGCATCGACGAGCGGGCCCGCCGCCGCAACTCGTCGGTCGCGCTGTCGCGCCAGCCGCTTCGTTTCGTGACCGCCTGACCCGGATGGACCTACGCATCCTCGCGCGTTTTCCGCTGCTCGCGCTCGGCATGCTTTCGCTGCTCGGCGGCGTGCTCGGCGGCCTCGCGCGGCTCGCGTTCGACGTCTCCTCGCTCGGTGCGGCGCAGGCCGGTGTTCACGGCGCGCTGATGATCGCGGCGTTCTTCGGCACGGTGATCAGTCTCGAACGCGCGGTCGCGCTTGCACGGGGATGGCCGTATCTCGCGCCGGCGTTTGCCGGGGTCGGGGGGCTTTCGCTGCTCGCCGGGTTTCCGGCGGTCGTCGCGCAGTGGCTTTTCGTCGCCGCGGCGCTGACGCTGATCGCCGGAAGCGTTCGGGTGATGCGGCGGCAGCGGGTGCTGTTCACCATCGTCCTCGCCCTCGGGGCGTTGTGCTGGCTCGTCGGCAACGTCGCGTGGCTCGTCGTCGGCAGCGTTCAGGCGGCGGTGCCGTGGTGGCTCGCGTTTCTCGTGCTGACGATCGCTGGCGAGCGGCTCGAGCTCACGCGCTTTCTGCCTTCGCGTCCGGCGGCTCCGCCGCTGTTCGTCGTCGCGGCGGCGATCGTGCTGATCGGCGCGCTCGCGAGCTTCTGGCGAGAGCAGGCGGGGCTCGCGATCTTTGCCGCCGGGCTGCTGGCGTTGTCCGCGTGGCTGCTGCGCTATGACCTCGCGCGCCACAACGCACGCCGGCAGGGCCTGACCCGATTCATCGCGCTGTGCCTGCTGTCCGGTTACGTCTGGCTCGCGATCGGCGGCGTTCTCGGCATCGGCGGCCATTTCGTCCCGGGCGCACCGCTGCGCGACGCTGCGCTGCATGCGGTCGCGCTCGGCTTCGTGTTCGCGATGGTGTTCGGCCACGCGCCGATCATTTTCCCGGCGGTCGCGAAGGTGAAGATTCCGTATCACCCGATGTTCTACCTGCCGCTGGCCGTATTGCATGCGTCGCTCGCGGTCCGGGTGATCGGCACCTGGACCGGCGGGTTCGCGCTGCGACAGCACGGCGCGCTCGTCAACGCGCTCGCGCTGCTGCTGTTCATCGCGACGATGGTCGCGAGTATGCTGCGCGGGCGCAGGCGCGACGTCGTCAGTCGACCGGCCTCGCGCAACCAAACGCACTGAAACTCGTCTGAACCGCCGTGACCCGGCGCTCGGCCGTCGGGATTTTCGTGCCGACGGGCGGACAGGCCGCCGCGTCGAGTCCGGTTCGTCTGCACGGCCCGGAAACCCGGGCGGGTAGCGCGGGGGAGGGGCGAAATGACTTCCAAACGAGACGCTTCGTCGTCGAATGCCGCCGCAACGCTGCTGGCGCTGATCGACGAGCTCGTCGCCGAGTTGCGTCCCGGTTCGCGGGTTCGCGCGGCGCCGGGGAGCCTTCTCGACCGCGATCTCGGTCTCGACAGTCTTTCGAAGGTGGAATTGCTCGCGCGGATCGAGCGGACGTTCTCCGTGCGCTTGCCGGACGATGTGCTCGCGAACGCGGGCACGCCCGCAGACCTGCTCGACGCGGTCGCGCGGGGCAGTCCGTTCTCCCGCAAGGAAGGGGGTGGGCAGCCGCAAGTCGACACCGCGCCGGCGACGACGGGATTCCCCGAGCGCACTCGCGATCTGGGCGAAATGCTGCAGTGGCACGTGGACCGGCATCCGGAGCGCGTCCATGTCACCTTCTACCGGACGCCCGACGACACCGCGACCCTCACGTACGCGGATCTCGCCGAATCGGCGGCGGTCGTCGCCGGATCGCTGACGCGCGCCGGGGTCGTACCCGGCCAGTGCGTTGCGCTGATGCTGCCTTCCGGCCTGGACTTCTTTCGCTGCTTCTTCGGCATCCTGCTTGCGGGGGCGATCCCGGTGCCGATGTATCCGCCCGCGCGCCCGGCGCAGATCGAGGATCACCTGCGTCGGCAGGCGGGGATCCTGCGGAATTGCCGTGCGCCGGTCCTGATCGCCTTCGACGCGGTGCGGCCGATCCTGCACCTCCTGCGCGGGCTCGCGCCCGACCTGAGCACCGTGACGACGCCGCAGGAACTCATCCAGGGCGATCCGCTCGCGCGCGCCCCGGCGAGACACGACGACGTCGCGCTCGTCCAGTACACCTCCGGATCCACCGGGGACCCGAAGGGCGTCGTGCTGACCCATGACAACCTGCTCGCGAACATCCGCGCCTGGGGGCACGCGATCGCGCTGACGTCGGGCGATGTCGGCGTGAGCTGGCTACCGCTATACCACGACATGGGATTGATCGGGGCGTGGCTCGGGAGCCTGTATCACGCGTGTCCGCTGGTGCTGATGTCGCCGCTGGACTTCCTCGCCCGCCCCGAGCGGTGGCTGTGGGCGATCCACCGGCATCGCGGCACGGTCACCGCCGCGCCGAACTTTGCGTTCGAGTTGTGCCTGAAGCGCCTGCCGGAGTGCGATCTCGCCGGGCTGGACCTGTCGTCGTGGCGGTTCGCGGCGAACGGGGCCGAGCCGGTCAATCCGGATACCCTCGAACGGTTCGCCGACGCCTTTGCGCGGTTCGGTCTGCGTTCCGGCGTGCTCGCCCCGGTGTACGGCCTCGCGGAATGCTCGGTCGGGCTCGCCGTCTCGCCACCGGGACGGGCGCCGCGCATCGACCGGATCGAGCGCGAAGCGTTCGCGACGCAGCGGCGCGCCCGGCCGGTGGACGGCGGCACGCAGCCGCTGCGCTTCGTCTCCTGCGGTCCGCCACTGCCCGGGCACGAGGTGCGCATCGTCGGCGATCACGATCAAGCGCTCCCGGAGCGCCACATCGGCAGACTCGAATTCCGCGGGCCGTCCGCGACATCGGGCTACTACCGCAATGCCGCGGGCAGCGCCGCACTCTTTCATGGCGACTGGCTCGACTCGGGCGACTTCGCCTACGTCGCGGACGGCGAGATCTACATCACCGGTCGAGAAAAGGACATGATCATTCGCGGCGGGCGCAACTTCTACCCGTACGAGCTGGAGCAGGCGGTCGGCGCGTTGCCGGGCATCCGCAAGGGGTGCGTCGCGGCGTTCGGAGTGACCGAGCCGCGGTCCTCCTCGGAGCAGCTGATCATCGTTGCCGAGACGAAGGAGCGGGACGCCGAGCGGCGGAACGCGCTGGAGCGCCACATCATCGCACTCGGCACCGACGTGCTCGGGCTGCCGCCCGACGTCGTTGTGCTGGCGCCGCCGCACGCGGTGCTGAAGACGTCGAGCGGCAAGATCCGCCGCGGCGAGATCCGCGAGCGCTACCGCAGCGGAACGATCGGTGCCGCGAGCCGCAAGCCGTGGATGCAGCTCGCGCGACTCGCGGTCGCGGGCTTCGCGACGAGGTGCGCCGGCGGCGTCAGCCGCATGCCCGACCGGCTCTACGGCGCATTCGTCTGGATTCTGCTCGGAATTCTCGGGCCGCCGGCAGTGCTCGTCGCGCATCTCGTGCCGGACGCCGAGCGGCGATGGCAAGCCGTGCGCGCACTCGCACGTCTGTGCGGCCGACTCGTCGCGTGCGGACCCGACGCCGCCGGGTTGGAACTGATGCCGGCCGGGCCCTGCGTTCTCGTCGCGAACCACACCAGCTACGCGGACGGAATTGCGCTGATGGCAGCACTGCCGCGGCCGGTCGCGTTCGTCGGCAAGGCGGAACTCGCGCGGATTCCCGTGCTCGGGGGCCTGTTGGGGCGCATCGGCGTGCACTTCGTCGAGCGTTCCGACTCGCGCAGAAGCGCCGAGGACGCCGAGGCGCTCGCGGCGGGAGCCGCCGACCGGTGGCCGCTGTTCTTCTTCGCCGAAGGGACGTTCGGCCGGCAGCCGGGGCTGAGGCCGTTCCGTCTCGGCGCGTTCCAGGCGGCCGCGCACGCGCAACTGCCCGTCGTGCCAGTCGTGCTGAAAGGCGTCCGCGAGTTTCTACCGGAAGGCCGCTGGCTGCCGCGGCGGCGCCGCATCTCCGTGACGATGTGTCCGCCGGTACGCGCCGAAGGGGACGGCTGGCACGATGTGCTCGCGCTGCGCGACCGGGTGCGCGAAGTCATCCTCGCGCAATGCGGCGAGCGCTCGATCGAGCGTTGAAGCAGCACTCCCGCGAATCGAATGGCATTGCATGCGCAGCGGCGAACGCGGGTCGCGCCGATCCCCGCGCGCGATCCTCTGTGGCCGATGACCGTCCATTCACCGCGCGCTTTCGCGCCGGACAGGCCGCGGCGAAGGGAAACGTAATACTCGGCAACGAAACCGAACTTTCCAACTTGACCCCCCTCCATTTCACGTGCCGACACAGTGAATATGATCCCCGGTTCGAATCGGGGAGCGGCGAACTTGACCCCGGCATGAAAGGAGATTCCTATGAATAAGACAACACTCGTTCTGGCTGCCTCGCTTGCTGCCCTTCTATCCGCGTGCGGACAGAAAGAAAGCGACGAGGCGGCCGCTCCACCGGCCCCGACGACGACTCCCGCACCGGCGCCGGAGCCCCCCGTTGCACCGACTGCGCCGGCCGAGCCCGCGACCCCCGCGCCTGGAACCACGGCGCCCGGAACGACGCCGCCGGCCGCCCCCGCGCCTGGAACCATGGCGCCCGACACTTCGGCACCCGGCACCCCGCCGGATACGACCGCGCAGGCGCCTGCGACGACCGCCCCCGCGGCTGGCGCGAGCCCGACCGGTGCGAGCGTCTACACCAAGACCTGCGCTCTGTGCCATGCGACTGGCGTCGGCGGCGCGCCGAAACCGGGCGACAAGGCGGACTGGGGTCCGCGCATCGCGCAGGGCAAGGAAACGCTCTACAAGCACGCGATCGAGGGCTTCACCGGCGCGAAGGGGATGATGCCGCCGCGCGGCGGCGGCGCGTCGCTGACGGACGACGAAGTCAAGGCGGCCGTGGACTACATGGTCGAAAAATCGAGCTGAGCTTCGAAGGCGGGCGGCCTCGTGCCACGCGGGGCCGCGCGCAGCGAGAGCAGCGCGATCTCGTCGACGCCGCCGTAGCGCTGCACGACCGCGTCCCGGTTCCCGCGCAGCGCGTAGTTGACGCGAGAGGCTTTCCGAGCTGTATCGCGTCGTCGGGCTCGAAGCCGCCGCAGACGCGGGTCGCCGCTACATGCTCTTGTCGTGGAGGGCGCCGCCGTCGAGGGTCGCCATGTCGGGCGTGACGTCGCCGAACGCGAGCACCTTGCCGCCGTGCTCGGCGGCGAACTTCTGCGCGTCGGCCTCGAGCGCGAAGGATGCGATCGTCGGCCCCATCGAGCCGTGACGCGTGCTGCCGTGGACGTACCACGCGGCCTTCGCGTCGATCCAGTGGTCGCGCGGCTCGTTCCAGTCGGCCTTGCCCATGTCCTGGACGAACAGCGCGCGCACCGGACGGACCTGCTCGGGTTTGAGATACACCGCGAACATTTCCACGGTGTCGCAGAAGAAATCC
>Ga0214472_10009374_pt1 | contig 10208 bp, 7 predicted proteins | sample RVTome_6_FD_207662 | JGI IMG/M metagenome (GOLD analysis project Ga0214472, IMG submission 207662) | Soil microbial communities from uranium-contaminated site in the Upper Colorado River Basin, Wyoming, United States - RVT140D175 | ecosystem: Environmental > Terrestrial > Soil > Contaminated >...
TCGCCGTCGTCATCCTCGGCTCGGCGTTCCACGCGGCGACCTTCTGGGGCGTCCGCGACATCGAGTCGATCCGCAGCCTGGCGATCCACATGGAGCCGGACGGCGGCGACTGGGACGAGGTCGGCCGGACGCTCGGCGAGCTCTTCGGCCCCGAGGACGGCGTCCTGATCGCGGTCGGCCCGGCGGGGGCGATCCCCTACTACTCGCGGCTGCCGGCGGTGGACATGCGCGGCCTCGTCGATCCCTGGGTGGCGCGCCACGGGATCATCGTCAGCACGGTGCCGGGTCACCAGCGGATGGCGCCGCTCGCCTACCTCGTCGACCGCGGCGTCAACCTGGTGGTCGGTCACCCGCAGGTGATCGCCCGGCAGCGCGGCCTGCCGGCCGCCTACACGCTCTCCAGCCTCGGGCAGCTCGGCCTCGCCGACGCATCGCCGGCCACCGTGCCCCTGGGCGCCCGCATCCTCGGCATCCCGATGCCGGGCGACCGGCTGCTGCTGGTGCTGTATCTGGTGCGCGATCTCGCGGTCGACCGCGCCATCGCCGAGAAGGGCTGGCCGACCGTGCCGCTGGTCGATTCGGTGGAACCCCTGGGTTAGCATCGGCCGCGCCTGGTCGAGGAAGTGCAGGGCTCTGTGCAGGCGGCCAGGCGGTGAGACATAGCCCGCGCCGCCCAGTCGATGCGGGCTTCTCCGCGCTGGAGCGGAACCGGTTTCAGAGAATCCAGAACCACGAGGATTGGCCGGGCCCTCTGGGCGCCCGGAGCAGGAAACCGATGAGAATGCGGGCCAAGGCGCTCTACGGGATCGGAGCCGTGCTCCTTCTCGGCGCCGGGTTCGTGTACGGCTACCTGGCGCACCACAACGGCATCCACGGCGACCTGCTGGCGATCTACGAGGGCTTCGGGATCATCAAGCTCGACCGCGACTCCAACCTCCTTGTGGAGCTGGCCGCGGACGGCGGGCGCCGGCGGCTAAGGTGGTCGCGACGGCCGTGAACCGTTCGGCGGCCATGGGGAGACCGCCGGGCAAGACGAGCTCGGCACCCATCACGACCTGTTCGTCGACGCCGAGGGCATGATCTGGGTGCTGACCCGGCGCGCCGGCATCGTCGCGCGCATCAGCCCGGGCTGGCCGATCCTGGAGGACTTCATCACCGTGCTGACGCCGGACGGCGAGCTGGTTGCCAGCTTGTCGCTGCTCAAGGCCTTCGAGAGGTCCCCGGCGACACCCCCGCCGACCTGTTCTCCGAGACCTGCGGCTCCAACCAGCGGCTGCCCAACGGCAACACGCTGATCACCGAGACGGATCGGGGCCGGGCGATCGAGGTCGATGCCGCCGGCGAGATCGTCTGGGAGCTCGTCAACCCGTAGCGGGCCGGCGAGCAGGACGAGCTGATCGCCAGCCCGTTCGAGGTCATCCGGCTACCCCTCGATTTCGCCGCCTGGCTCGAGTGAAGAGGACTCCGTCCCTCCAGGGCGGCGTGTCGTGTCGCGAACCCTATCGCGCGACAGGGCCATCGCAGCGTTGCCGGCAGCATGTGATGCAGCAATTTCACGAAATAGCACCTGTTCACTGCGGTTATTTCAAGAAATAATCGCAATCACGGGCCGGCCCGCGCGCACGCCGTCACTCCGGATCGGGATAGAAGACTTCGCTGAGGCCGCGCAGCACCGTGCCATGGCGGTAGCGAAAGCCGCGCTCGACGCTCTTGCCGAGCACGTGCAGGCGGATCAGCAGGTCCGGTTCGTTGAAGCCGGCCAGAGCCCTCAGCGCGGTAGTGCCGGAGAACCTCGGGTTGATCTCGAAGACCACCAGCTCGCCGCGATGCACGCGGCACTGGATGTTGAGCGGCCCGCGCGAGTCGAGCTCCTCGGCCAGGGCCTCGCAGGGGCCGCGGACTTCGGGAAAGTCGTCGATCCTCCCCTGCGAGATGCCGCTGCTGATTGCCAGCACCTTGCCGAGCTCGCTCCGCCCCGTCCGGTTGGGCACCTTCGCCCGGTTCGAGATGCCGCCGAGCAGCGCCCGCCGGATCGCGATCGAGTGGATCAGCACGCCCTCCATGTCGCGCAGCACCGCCACCGTGAACTCCGAGTGGGCATCGCCGACGTATTCCTCGATGGCGACCCGCTCCTCGAAGCCGAGCAGGTAGCCGGCCAGCGCCCGCAGCTCGTCCGCCGACTGGGCGATGAACACGTTCGCTGAGCCGCTTCCCCCGTACGCCGGCTTGACGACGCAGGGGAAGTCGCTCCATACGGCTGCCTCGTCGATGGACTCCACCGCCAGGTGCGCGGGCGTCCGCACGCCCGCCGCGGAAATCTTCTCGAGGGCCTCGAACTTGTCGTCTCCGGCGCAGATCAGCTCGTGGCGGTTGATCGGCAGGAAGATCCCACGCTCCGCAAAACGGTCGCGGGCGCCGCTCACGACACGCAGCTCGGCCTCCGAGGTGGGGATCAGCGCCTCCACCCGATGCTCGGCGCAGAGGCGGAGCATCTCGGTGAGGTAGCCCTCGTCGGACGCCGGAGGGACGACGTGAGAAACGTCCGCCAGCGTCAGGCCGAAGCTCTCGCGGACCAGGTCGGTGGCGATGATCCGGTAACCGGTCGAGGCGGCCCGCAGGGCCTTGAGGCACTGCTCGCCGAGCGAGGCGCCGCCCACCCCCGTCACCACGACCGTGACCGGCCCCTGGTTGCCGTGAGCCCGTCGGTGTGACCCGCTCCCGCCGCCGGTCACGGCGACCCGTCCCGGCCCCGCCGGCGGACCCACAGGGCGCCGTCTCGATCGTCGACGAGTCTGAACTGCTCGCGAATCAGCGGCCAGTCGCGCGGAAACAGAGGATGCTCGTACAGGGCGTCGACGTCGTAACGATCCACGAGGTAGGCGAGGTCCTCTTCGCGGTTCGGAAAGGCGATCGCCCGGCTGCGCGTGAACCAGGCGATCTCGTACGGCATGTCGGAGACGATCACCGGATCCTCGGCCACCAATGTCTCGACGTTGTCGGCCATGCGCGCGTAGTCGAGGTGGCGGACGGCGAGCAGCGAGCCGATCAGTCCCATCGGATCGCGGTAGGAATTCCACAGGGTGACGGCGGCCGGGTAGGCGACGAAGTAGACCGCCGCCGCCGCGACCAGCGTCTTGCGCAGCGCCGGCCGGACGCCGTGGACCATAGCGCCGAGCCGCGCGCCCGAGTAGAGGCAGACCAGCAGCATGAGCGGCAGCGTATGGGCGATGAACCTCGCCGTCAGGAACACGGGCCAGAATGCCATGAGCGTCCAGCCGATGATCGCCGCGAACAACAGATATGGCTCGGCGCCGGCGTCGCCGGGGGCAGGCTCCCGGTCGGCGGACCGGCCGGTCTGTTCGGCAGGTCCCCGGGCTCTCTCCCGGGCGATCGGCAGGAACTTGCCCGGGGCGACCGCGTCGGCGACCAGCAGCAGGCAGGAGAGCAGGAGCGCCGGGAACAAGACGCCTGCCATCGCCGGCCCGGAGAGCGCCGCGATGATGATCTTGGTCCGCCGCACCATGCGCGCCACCTTGCCGAGGTACTCGCCCGGGTGCTCTGCGATGTAGGACCAGGCTGCAGGGGGTTCGACGCTCAGATAGGGCAGTTCGGAGGTGATTCGGCCGACCTCGATCAGCAACCCGTGGGAGTAGGTCCCGGAGGCCTCGAAGAGCTGTACCGATCCGGCGGGCAGCAGCAACCAAGCCAGCAGCAGTGCGACGAAGGTCGCCAAGACGTAGGAGACGGCGGCGCGCAGCTTCGCCGGGCTCGGCCGGATCCGGACCATCAGCCGCGCTCCCGCGGTTTCGCCCCGCGGCACCGCCGCGCCGTCCTTCGGCAACGAAGACCCGGCGCCCCGCAGCCACAGGAAGGCGGCGAACAGCGGCACGTAGATCAACCCGTGCCCCTTGATCAGCATCAGCGCCGCATTCAGGGCCCCCGCCGCGACGATATCCGCCGTCCCGCCGCGCAGCACCAGCAGGACCATCAGCGTGAAGCAGGCGAAGTAGAGCGACTCGGGGAGCGCCTGGACGCCGTATTGGGCCATCACCGGGTGCAGCACCGTTGCCCCGACGGCGAACAGCGCCGCCCCGTTCCCCCAGCCCAGGCGCCGGGCCAGCAAGTAGATCGCGCCCGCGAAGACCGCCATGCCGACCAGGGCGACCGAGAGCATCGCCCGGACGCTCTCCCCGGTCACCAGCCACGCCAGCGCCGCGAGCAGCTGGAATCCCGGCTGCTTCATCGGCTCCGGCACCGGAAAGGCGTCGACCGACGGCGCTTGCAGCGGATAGAGCACGTTGCTGACGTAGCCGCGCCCCTCGTAGAGGTTGCGGGCGAGCTGGGCGTGCCAGTACTCGTCGTTGATCAGCAGGCCGAGCGTCCATTGCCGCGGATACGCGGCGACCAGCAAGAAGACGCAAGTCAGCGCGAAGATCGCGATGAAGACCGCAGCATCGCCCCGGCCCCCTGGGGCCCTCGCTTCACCCGACCCCCCTGAGGCCGTCGCCCTTTCCGCTGGTTTCGCCATGCTCGCCGCCCCGGTGCCCGCCTCGTCGCGGCGCTATTCTAGCCCGCATCCCCGGAAGGGGTCGCTACTTCGTGAACAGTGGGCCGCCTGCGGAGCGCGGTCGAAGCGGCGGCGATCGCCGGATGGATCGAGCCCGGAGGCCTCGACGACGGGTGTACGACAGATTTGTGAGATGACCTCACGGTACGCGTGTAGTCGCAGCACGTGCGGCGGCCGAGCGGCGTTCCCAGAAGTCCTCGAAGCGGCCGCCTTGCCTGTCGCCACCCCCGGCGTGGATCCTGCCGGGCCCATGGAAAACGCATCCGCGTTTCCCACAGGCCCTTGGACGCCGCTGCGCGGCGCCCACGGGCTCCACACCTCTACGACTACTACTTCAATCCGTTAGGATCTGTTCACCCAAATCCAGGAGGTCCAACCTGATCGTCGCTCCGCTCCGATGAGGTGATCACAATCACCGAAACAGCTGATCAGCTTCCCCCGAAACAATCGATCACAATCAGCGAAATACGCAGCTGCGCGTCTTCCCGGTCGACAATCGCCCTTCCCGTACAGCAAGAGGTTCGACAGCGATGGTAGCAAGCAACCCGGCTTCTCAACGTGCCGCCGCGTGGTTCGTAGCGTCACTCTTGATGGGGCTCGGCTTCGTCGCGACGGTGAACTTCCTGGTGGATCCGTACGACCTATACCCCCCCGACCTGCTGCAGCCGATCACCTTCGCGAGCCATCGAGAGGCCGCGGTGATGCTGCCGCAGGTATCACCGCCCCCGCGCATCCTCATCCTGGGCACGTCAAAGGTCGGAACGTTGGACCCGGCTTACGTGCAGGCGCAACTCGGACTCCCGGCGTTCAATGCCAACCTCAACGCGGCAAAGACCGAGACTCTGCTCGCTTACTTCCGCTACGCGCTGGAGGTCCTGCCGCAGCCTCCCGAGCTGATGATCGTGGGCCTGGACGTGCGAGCGTTCAGCAACGCGGTAGGGATCGATGAGCAGCTCATCAACACACGGCAGCTCGCGCGGGAAGTGCCCGAGATCATCGGCATGCGGGAGCGGGCTCCCGTGTGGCTGCGGCTGCTCAACCAGTATCAGCTCGAGGGATCGATCGAGTCCCTCCGCATGGCGGTGACCAGCTCGTACCCAGAACCACTCTTCCACTTCACGTCCGACGGCCGGCGCGTATGGCGCGACGAAGGCGCAGTGGCCGGCGACCCGGAGTTGCTCGAGCAGTCGGTCGCGGAGCTGGCGAGCGAGCTCGCCGCACAGTATCGAGACTTCGACCAGCTATCACCGCTCCGCATGGAGGCATTCGAGCAGCTCGTCGAGCTCGCCGATTCCGTTGGCACCGAGCTCGTGGTCTTCATCACGCCGACCAACTCGCGGCTCCGCGCCCGTTTGGTGGAACAACCCAACTTCGTCGCCCGCGGTGAGCAGCTGACGGCTTTCGTCCGTGATGTCGCGCGAGATCGCTTCACCTTCGTCGACCTTTCGGTTCCCGAATCCTCGTGGCCGACAGACGACTGGCTCGACGCACTCCACCACGGTGTGCCGACGGGCCGCGCGATCATCGATCGACTCCTGCAAGCGCGGGCGCGCTGAATGCTCTTCAACAGCTACGTCTTCGTCCTCGGCTTCCTGCCGCCGGTCCTGGCGGCCTGGTGGTTGCTGCGCCGCCACCCGCGTCCCGGCTTCGTGTTTCTCACCGCCGCCAGCTACGTCATGTACGGCTGGTGGGACTGGCGCTTCTGCACCCTGCTGCTCGCGTCGACCCTGGTTGACTACGTAGCCGGCAAGCGCATCTTCCTTGCCACGGACGCAACCGCGAGACGCTCGTGGCTGGCGCTCTCGGTGGGCACGAACCTGGGCCTGCTGGGCTTCTTCAAGTACTCCGGCTTCCTCGCGGAAAGCGCGAATCAGGTGGCGAGCTGGCTGCACGTCGGTGGAGCGCTTCCGGTACCACACATCGTCCTTCCCGTGGGCATCTCCTTCTACACCTTCCAATCGATGAGTTACTCGATCGATATCTACCGGCGCCAGAGTGAGCCGGCCGAGGACCTCTGGCGCTTCGCCGCGTACGTGTCGATGTTTCCGCAGCTCATCGCCGGGCCGATCGTCCGTTACAACGAGATCGAGGAACAGCTGCGCGCCCCTCGAGAACACATGGACTGGCATCGAGTGTGGCGGGGCATCGTGTACTTCACCCTCGGGATGGGCCAGAAGGTGCTCATCGCGGATCGAGTTGCCGCCGCCATCGACCCGCTCTTTCTTCGTTACGGGGATCTGCGGTTGGTCGGCAGCTGGCAGGTGATGCTCGGGTACACCTGCCAGATCTACTTCGACTTTGCCGGCTACAGCAACATGGCCATCGGGCTGGGGTTCATGCTCGGGTTCGTCTTCCCGTCGAACTTCGAGTCCCCCTACAAGTCGGCAAGCATCGCGGAGTTCTGGCGACGCTGGCACATCTCCCTGTCGACCTGGCTGCGCGACTACCTCTACGTGCCGCTCGGCGGTAGCCGCCACGGCACGACGCGAACGCTATGGAACCTCTTCATCGTGATGTTCCTCGGCGGCCTGTGGCACGGAGCTGCGTGGACCTTCGTCATCTGGGGCCTCTATCATGGCGCTCTGCTGGTGATCCATCAGGCTGGCAAGATCGCTGGGCTCCCGCGCCTGCCGCGCGGAGTCGCCATTCCGCTGACCTTCGTCGCCGTCGTCGTCGGCTGGGTGTTCTTCCGCAGCGACTCCCTCGAGATGAGCCAGGCGCTCCTCTACGTGATGGCCGGCGGCCGGGGCGTGGAAGCAAGCCTGTCGGGAGCGCTCACGTCGGGCCAATTCGTGACGCTGGTCGGCGCCCTGGCGATCGTCTTCGCCCTACCCAACGTTCGCCAGATCGAAGAGCGCACCATGCCCGCACCTGCCGCCGCTCTCGCGCTCGCGGTGCTGCTGGTCATGTGCATCCTGCGATTCGGTGACCCGAGCCCGTTCTTGTACTTCCAGTTCTGAGCTACCGGGCGGCACGCCTCGTTCACCCGGTCGGGATCCACGCGGTGCCGGCGCCGTACATGGCCTTGGCCACATCCCATAGGTGCCCCTTGGCGTGATACAGGTCGACGATCTGGATGGCGCCGGGGAACTGCTCGTCGGCGAGCTTCCAGATCCACGGAGCGCCATACCCCAGCACGACGCGCCGGGGGGCCTGGTCGAAGCCGCGGCGCTGTCCCTCGCGCGCGGCACGCTGGGCGAACGCGGAGGGTTGCTCGTCGGTATCGAGTGTGGCGGCGCTTTCGATGCCCGCCGAGTAGCTGACCGAGCCGGGATCGCGGACGGGGATGCCCTCTTGGTCGCGCCCCTCGGCGCTCCAGACGGTGACCAGCTTGACCTCCCGGGTCTTGGCCGAGCCGTCGGGTTGCTTGCCGGCACGTCCCTGAAGCTCCGCCGCCCGTATCGGCACGCCGGTGCCGTCCATCCCCAGGGACATGGTCGGTGCCGCGGGCTGTGCGGGCTCCACCACGGTGCGTTCATGCTGGGCGATCTGCTCGCCCAACGCCTCGGCCTTGCGCTCCACCTGCTTGGCCGTGACGCGCACGCCGGCAAGCTCGTGCATCGGCTCGCTGCTCTCGGCGAAACTGACCATCGCTGCCGCTATCCCCACCATGCGCGTCACGGCAGGCGACAGCGAGGAGCCTTCCAACCCCAGGGCACGATCACGGGGGCAGAAGCCGGCCTGACAGGCCTCGCAGTGACAATAGGCGCGTTCCAGCACCAGACTGCCCAACGCACTCTGGAACGTCTTAGTGCGCCGACCCACGTAGCGCGCCGGCCGGCCACACTCGCACGGCGCCGTGGACCCGACGTTGTCGGAGGTGTCGGCGTTGAAGCGCTGCTGGATCGCCCTCGCCGCCAAGCGCATCGCCCTACGGCGCACCGCCGTCTCGATGGCCTCGAAGTCCAGCTCCTGAGCCGTCCCGGCGCCTACGAGCGCTTCGATCTCCGCGACGATTTCCGAGCTGAACGCTTCTTGGAGCCCCCTTTTTCGGGCTCCTGTTGCGAGGCCCCTGCCGACGCATCGAGTCGAGCATCGGCCCACCATTCGCACGCATCCCAGTACGCCTCGAGGTCCTGGCGGAACTGTTGGCCGGCTTCAACCTGCTGGCGGGGGTAGCAGGAATACCTTTCCAATATCATATTGGAAGCTCCCCAAGCCCCAATGCCCTCACCGCAGCAACGTCACTTTCCTGACGTACGCCCCTCGACGACTCGGCGGTGGTGCGAAGTGATAGAGTCTGAGTCCGATGACACCGCCCGCCAGGATCGCCGTCGCCCTCATCGTATCGTTGTCGCTGCTTTGCCTTTCCGCCTGCGGTGGAGGTGGTGGGCTGCAAGGTGGCGATTCCGGCGTCGGAGACCCAAGCGGAGAGCGGGATCCCGGCGAATCTGCAGGGGGGTCCTCGCCGACGCCTGCGCGGGCGGCCGCCGGGGGCCCGCTGCTGATCTCCTTCGAGCTCGACACGACGGCTTTCATGGCGCCGCCGGCGCCGGAGTTCGTCGTTCCCTTCGATGTCGTCTCGGCCGACATGGACCTCGACGGCGACCCGGACGTGTTGGTCAACTGGCACAACGTGGCGCGGCTCGAATTGTTCGAGAACGATGGCGGTACCTTCCGATTGATCAATCCGGAGGGCGGCGACCGTTCGGGAATATTTGAAAAACCGGGAATTCCCGACCTTTACGGTTCGGCCGATCGGATGCTCGCCAAGGCTCGTGAGGCCGGGGTCGCCGGCGTCTTCGTCTGGCACGATCCCGACCGGCGCGGGGACTGGAACTTCTACGTCGTCCCCGGCGGCAACGAGCCGGTGGCGCTCGAGCTGCGCGCCAACCGGCCGCTGACGTTAAAGCTCGATCCGCGCTTCGTGCGCGAGAGCGGCGAGTTTCAGGCTCGCCTGCAGCTCGACGGCGAGATCCACTTCGCCGTCAACGTGGCGTTCGTCGCCACCGAGCTGGCGCTGCGCGCCTCGCTGCCGCTGTTCGTCGGCGCCGACCTGCAGCCGGCCGGCAACGAGGCGGAGCTGTGGAAGGACGATCCCCACGGCATCGCCTGGATCGACGTCCGCGGCTCCGCCGAGCCCGACCTCTTCATCACCCGCGGCGCCCTGATGGGCACCCTGGTGCCGCCGCACGACCCCAAGGTCGATCGCTTCTTCGTCTACTCCGGCGGCGATCCGCTGTACGCCGACGCCCGCGCGGCGGTCCCGCCGAGCTACGGCCGCGGGCGGCGGATCGAGTGGGTGGACATCGACGGCGACGGGGTCAACGAGCTGTACATCGGCAACACCGACACGCCCAACGAGCTGCTGGCGCTGGATGGGGCGGGCGGGGCCTCGCAGGGTCCCTATCGCGATGTCGCCCCCGAGCTCGGCCTCGACGTGCAGCACGGCGACACCTTCGCCTGGATCGACGCCGACGGCGACGGCCGCGACGACCTCGTGTTCGTCGGCGCCTCCGGCTTCGAGGTTGCCTACAACCGCGGCGGCCGCCCTTTTGAGATCCGCCCCGGCGCCGCGGCCGGCCTCGTGTTTCCAACCGGCTCGCAGCCGCTGGCGATCGAGGAAGAGCTGTTCGTCCCCTTGTCGCTCAACGTCATCGACTTCGACAGCGACGGGCGCCTCGACCTGTGGCTCTCCGGC
>Ga0214472_10009375_pt1 | contig 10207 bp, 11 predicted proteins | sample RVTome_6_FD_207662 | JGI IMG/M metagenome (GOLD analysis project Ga0214472, IMG submission 207662) | Soil microbial communities from uranium-contaminated site in the Upper Colorado River Basin, Wyoming, United States - RVT140D175 | ecosystem: Environmental > Terrestrial > Soil > Contaminated >...
TGGGCGCGCACTCTTCTGGCGTTGGGTGTCGCCGAACTCGACGAGTCGGTGATCACCGACACACTCCACGTGCTGCTCAAGCACCAGCCCGACATCGAGCGGGTAGCGGCAGGCCTCCACGAGGGCGCTTCGCCCGGCTGATGGCGGGGTTCCTGACCGCATTCGTCGGCGAGCTTCGCGAGGCGGGCATCCCGGTCTCGATGGTGGAGACGGTCGATGCGGCGCGGGCTCTCGAGCACATCGACATCGGCTCTCGCGGCGCGCTGAAGGCGGCCCTGGGGTCGACGCTGGTGAAGAGCGCCCGGCACGTCGACGCCTTCGAAGCCGCGTTCGAGGCGTTCTTCTCCCTCGCCCCGCCCGTCGGTGTCGAGGCGGAGGCGCTGGTGCGAGCCGACGGCCAGGCGGTCGCCGGCTCGGGCGGGACCGGTAGCGGCGAGGCAGACGTCGACGACCTCGTGGCGGCCCTCTTCAAATCGCTGCGAGACGGTGACCACGGGCTCATGGACGCGGTTGCCCGTCTGGCTGTCACCCGTCTTGCCGGGATGGAGCCGGGCAGGCCGGTGGGTGGGGCCTATTACCTGTACCGGGTGCTCCGCCCGCTGGACCTGGACGCCCTCGGCGGGCGGCTCCGTGAGGAGTTGGAGCCGGGAGGAGCGTCGGCGATCGAGGCCCGCCTCACCCGCGACGAGGTCGATCGCCGCCTCGAGGAGTTCCGCGAGGCGGTGAGGGCCGAGATACGGCGCCGTCTCGTCGCCGACCGGGGGCGGTCCGCCGTGGCCCGCACCCTGCGCCGCCCGCTCGTCGAGGACATCGACCTGACGACGGCGACACGCGAAGACCTGTCGCACATCGAGGCGGTCGTCCACCCCCTGACACGCAAGCTGGCCACCCGGCTGGCGCGCCGTCGCCGCCGGGGCCGCGATGGGCGCCTCGATGTCCGTCGCACCCTGCGCTCATCGCTTCAGACCGGCGGCGTCCCCATCGATCCGCGGTTCCGGGCGCCGCGCCCGGGGAAGCCGGAGATCGTGCTGCTCACCGACATCAGCGGCTCCGTCGCCACCTTCGCCCGGTTCACGATGCAGTTCGTCCACGCCATCGCCGCCCAGCTCAGCCGGGTGCGGACGTTTGCGTTCATAGACACGATCGACGAGGTGACCCGGTTCTTCGGACCCGGAGTCGACTTCGCCGATGCAATGATCCGCGTCGGCACCGAGGCCGAGGTGGTGTGGCTGGACGGGCACAGCGACTACGGCAACGCCTTCGGCACCTTCGTAGACGAACACTTCGATGTGATCACGCCGCGCACCGTCGTGATCGTCACGGGCGACGCCAGGTCGAACTACCACGACCCCAACCCGACGGCCCTGGTGCGGATCGCGTCGGCGGCGCGATCGCTGTACTGGCTGAACCCGGAGCGCCGGCGGTATTGGGACACCGGCGACTCGGTGATGAGCGTCTACGCCGAGGCCTGCGACGAGGTGCACGAGGTGCGCAACCTGCGGCAACTGGAGCGATTCGTGGAGAGGGTGGCCATCCCGGTGTCGCGCCCCGTGCGCAGGCTGGTGTAGGACCGCTTGCAGCTTGCGCGGTTCTTGCCAGTTGCCAATTGCCCCGAGGACCCGAGATCGGCAATGGACTCAAGGCAGCACGGCACCTTTCCGATACATCCGCGAGATCAGGAGAAAGGTCTGCCCGTGCCGAAGCGTGTACTGGTCGTCGAGGACTCTGCCGTCATCCAACGGCTGATCTCGGTGTGTCTGCGACCCGCAGGTGTCGAGGTGGAGACCCGTGCCGATGGCCCCACCGGCCTCGAGGCGGCGCTGACCACACGGCCGGATCTCCTCATCCTCGATGTGGGCCTGCCCCGCATGGACGGCTGGGAGGTGCTCGATCGCATCCGCTCAGACGTGCGCACCCGCGCGATGAAGGTCCTCGTGCTCACCGCCCACGCCCAGGAGGAGACCAGGGAGCGGGCGGACCGCGGCGGCGCCGACGCCTTTCTCACCAAGCCGTTCCGCCCCGATGACCTGCGCAGCGTGGCTCTCGGCCTCCTCGCCGACCCTGCGGAGGCGATCGCGTAGGGCTCGCTTCGCTCGCCAGCGATTGGCGATGGGCCAGACGCGCCTGAGGTCAGAAACGTGATCGCCGGGCGCTTGCTGCGTATCGGGGGCAACCTGAGCTCTTCTGTTCGTCGTATATGTCCCATATGTTCCGGTTGTGGCGATTGTTCTCATCCTCGCCCTGATCCCGGGGCCGTGCCTGTTGGGGTTGCCCGCCGACGGGCCGGTCGTCGCCCCGTTCGCTCCGGTGGGGGCCTACGGGGGCCATTGGGGGATCGATCTCGCCGTGCCGGTGGGCACTCCGGTTCGGGCCGCCGCCGATGGCGTGGTCACCTTCTCCGGTGAGATCGCCGGACGGTCCAGCGTCACCATCCATCACGGGGGAGGCGTACGGACCTCCTATTCGTACCTGGCGAGCCGGGCCGTCGCCGCGGGGGCGCCGGTCACCCGCGGCGAGATCGTCGGCATGTCCGGCCTGGATCACTCCACGCCGGCCGTCCACTTCTCCCTTCGGATCGGCGATCGCTATCTCGATCCGGCGGCGGCCGTGTGTCGACCGACCACTCCTGAGGTCGGGATCCGGCTCGCACCGGCAGCCTGATCAGGTGTCACGGCACCTGCCCGCCCTATCCTCCCGGGGTGCGCCGTGGCATTCTCGGAGGGACCTTCGACCCGCCTCACTGGGCCCACCTCGTGGCCGGTGAGGCGGCCTTCCGCGAGCTCGACCTCGACGTCGTCACGTTCATCCCGGCAGGGTCCCCGTGGCAGAAGGCGGAGCGGGAGGTGAGCCACACCGGGCATCGCTGGGCGATGACCAGCCGGGCGGTCGAGGGGGTGGAGTACTTCGACGCCGACGATCGCGAGGTGCGCCGCGACGGCTGGACCTATACGGTCGACACGCTCGCGGAGTTCTCCGACGACGAGGTGGCCTTGATTCTGGGTGCCGATGCCGCGGCAGGGTTGGGCTCCTGGCACCGCTGCGAGGAGATCATCGATCGCGCCGAAGTGGCCGTCATGCCACGCCCCGGCACTGATCGGGAGCTGGTCGAAGCCACTGGGGCGCGCGTCCGTTGGCTCGACGTGCCCGATCTGGCGATCAGCGGGACGATGCTCCGCAGGCGCCGTGGCGAGGGCGGGAGCATTCGCTTCTTCGTGCGCGAGGCGGTGTATGCCTACATCGTCGAGCACGACCTCTATGCCGAGGGGTAGGCGGGTCCTCGGTGGTCGACGTCTCTATCATCGTCGGAGACGACATTCCATCCGGGAGGGTTGAGCCCATAGCTCTGCACACAGACACGGCCGAGGCCGCCGAGGCGGCCGCGTCTGCGATCGACGACAAGAACGGGCTCGATGTCGTCCTCCTCGATGTCTCGACGGTCATCGTGCTCACCGACGTGTTCGTGATCGCCACCGGGACGTCGCGGCGCCATGTGCGCACCCTCGCCGAGGAGATCGAGGCAAGGCTCGCCGACCTGGAGCGCAAGCCGTTGCGGCGTGAGGGCGTCGAAGACGGGACTTGGGCGCTTCTGGATTTCGGGGACATCGTGGTCCATCTTTTCGACGAGGAGACGCGGCGGTACTACGAGCTCGAGCGGCTGTGGAGCGACGCACCACGGATGGCATTCGAGCGGGCGTCCGGCTGACGCCGATGGACGCCTGGGACGCCGTTCGCTCTCGCCGCAACGTTCGGGATTTCACCCCGGATCCCATCCCGCAGGCAGACCTCGACATGGTGCTCGATGCGGCCCGAAGGACCCCGTCGTCGCGGAACTGGCAGCCGTGGGACTTCGTCGTCGTTACCGAGTCAGGAGCGCTCGAACGACTCGCCGGCGTGTGGCAGGGCGCCTGGCACGTCGCCGGAGCCGCTGCCGCCATCGCCATCGTCGCCCCCGAGCCGGCGGAGGAAAACCGCAACTGGCTCTACTACGACCTCGGCCAGGCGACGATGAGCATCATGCTCGCTGCCACCAGCCTTGGCCTGGGGACGGGCCACGCCGCCGTCGCCGACCAGGGATTGGCGCGTGAGCTGCTGGGCTTCCCGGAGGACCGGTTCTGCGCAGCCGTCATCTCGGTCGGGTATCCCGCCGATAGGCCGTTGCGGCCGATTGCCGAGCCGAAGCGGCGCCCCTTCGACGAGGTGGTCCACCGCGAGCGGTGGTAGTTGGTCAGCCGCCCTGTGCCGCGGCGCGACGCGCCATCCCTTCGGGCGGCACGGACCCGGCGATTCAGCAGCTCTGATTCTTCATCATGGCGTCATCCCTCGCCGCACTGTGCGTCGAGGAAATCACCGATGTTCTCGCCCGCCTCCTCGACGCCGGTGGCCTGGAAGGCGTCGGCGGCGGCGGTCATGGCGGCCTGAGCCTCGGCGCTGGAATAGGTCGCCGGGTTGGAGAAGTCGATCCCCGCAGCCTGGAGCGCGGCGCCGTATTCGGCAATCGCCTGCGAATAGAGGGCGAAGTCTGCGGAGATCTCCGGCGGCACCGATGCCGCAAGATCGGCCAGCGTCTCGGCCGATGCCTCGAAGTCGCCGCCGAACCCCACTAAGCCGGCCGACACTGCCTGGCTCCACGCGAGCACGACATTCGTGCACTCCTCGTTGGAGAACCCCTCGAAGCCGCTGTCGCCGTAGCGACCACCCGAGGTGTCCTGGTTCCCGCCATCGGGCGCTGCGGTGGTCCCCACGCCATCGTCGTCGCCACAGGCTCCGGCCACGAAGACAACGAGGAGGGCGGCCAGCGCAATCTTCCGTGTCACATTTGCTCCTTGGATTCGATTTCCCAGAATCCTAAGACCCTTCGTATGCTCCGTGATCGGTCGGGCCCACGGTCGGCCGGGCAGGGACCCGGCGGACACTGCGATGAGGCGTCAGCCGAAGAGCCATGAGCAGGGTGGGCCTGGCTGGGCAGGACGTGGGGCAGTCCGGAGCGTCGGGCCCACGGTGGGCCGGGCAGGGACCCGGCGGACACTGCGATGAGGCGTCAGCCGAAGAGCCATGAGCAGGGCCGTGGAGCTGAGGGGATTTGAACCCCTGACCTCTTGCATGCCATGCAAGCGCTCTGCCAACTGAGCTACAGCCCCGGGAGCGGTGGATTGTATCAGCGGGCTTCGTGGCTCCCGCCGGGAGATACGGCAGGTTGTGGTTTCGCGGTCTCCCCGTCGGGGGTATCACGGTCTGGTCCGACGGAGGAGGAACAAACACATGCTCCCGTTTGTCACGCCGACAACCGACACGCGCCGCGACGACCAGCGGGTGACCGATGCCGCTCATGTCCGGGCAGACACGGGATCTCGGGGTCTGTGGCAGGGCCTTCTGCTCGTCGCCGCGATCCTCTCTGCCGTCCTGCTCGCCGTGGTGCTCGCCTCGACCGGGGACTCCGGTTCGGAGCCCCTGGAGCCGACCCCCACGATCCAGCAGCAGCAGTGAGCCGACCAGCGTCCGTCGAAGAGGTGCCCGGGGTCCGGACCGGGCACCTTCTTCGTGCGGCCTATCCTCCGGCTTCCCCGGGGGCGATTGATGAGCGCATACGACCATCTCGAGATCGAACGGAAGTGGCAGGAGCACTGGGACCGCCACGGCACTTTTCGCGTCTCGAACCCGGGTGATCCCGGGTTCGGGGAATCGCGGCCCAAGATGTACGTGCTCGACATGTTCCCTTACCCGTCGGGGGAGGGCCTCCACGTCGGGCACCCGATCGGTTACATCGGCACCGACATCTACTCGCGGTATCAACGCATGCGCGGGTTCAACGTCCTGCATCCCATGGGCTTTGACTCGTTCGGCCTGCCCGCCGAGCAATACGCCGTGGAGACGGGGATCCATCCCCGGGTGACGACGGAGCGAAACGAGGCCAGATACGAGCAGCAGCTTCGTTCGATCGGGCTCTCCTACGACTGGTCGCGGTCGCTGTCCACCACGGACGTCGGGTACTACCGGTGGACCCAGTGGATCTTCCTCCGCCTGTTCGATTCATGGTTCGACGCCGGGGAGCAACGGGCACGCCCGATCGCCGAGCTGGTCGAGGAGTTGGAATTCGGGGCACGCGATGCCGACGGTGTCGCCTGGGCGGCCCTCGACGAGCCATCCCGCCGCCGCTATCTGGACGGGCGGCGCCTCGCCTACATCGACCACGTGACGGTCAACTGGTGCCCGGCGCTGGGCACGGTGCTCGCCAACGAGGAGGTCACCAGGGAGGGGAAGAGCGAGCGCGGCGACCATCCGGTGTTCCGGCGCCCGCTCCGGCAGTGGATGCTGCGCATCACGGCGTACGCCGATCGTCTGATAGACGACCTCGATCTCGTCGAATGGCCGGAGTCGGTCAAGGCCATGCAGCGGAACTGGATCGGCCGCAGCGAGGGGGCGTCGATCCGATTCGCGGTGGCCGGCTCGGACGCGTCCGTGGATGTGTTCACCACGCGGCCCGACACGATCTTTGGCGCCACCTACATGGTGCTGGCGCCGGATCATCCGCTCGTCGACGAGCTGACGGCCGGCTCGTGGCCGGAGGGAACCCGCCCGCGCTGGACGGGGGGCGCTTCCTCGCCGGCCGAGGCGGTCTCCTCATACGTGGCCGAGGCACTGGCGAGAACCGAGATAGACCGCCAGGCGGAGACGCGGGAGAAGACGGGTGTATTCACCGGCTCGTTCTGCCTGAACCCGGCCACCGGGCAGCAGATCCCCATCTTCGTGGCCGACTACGTCCTGATGGGGTATGGGACCGGGGCGATCATGGGGGTGCCCGGTCAGGACGAACGCGACTGGGAGTTCGCCGAGTTGTACGACCTCCCGATCGTCCGCACCGTCGAGCCCGCAGCGGGCTTCGCTGGCAAGGCGTATCTCGGCGACGGCCCCGCGATCAACAGCGGGTTCCTCGACGGGCTCGACGTTGCCCGGGCCAACGAGCAGATCATCGAGTGGCTCGAGGCCGAGGGCCGGGGCGCCGCGACGGTCACCTACAAACTCCACGACTGGCTGTTCAGCCGCCAGCGCTATTGGGGCGAGCCGATCCCGATCCTCCACGGGCCGGACGGGGAATTGCGCGCCGTCAGCGATGCCGATCTGCCGGTGTTGCTCCCCGATCTCGATGACTTCAAGCCGGACACCGCCATGGACGATCGGTCGGATCCGGTACCGGCGCTGGCGCGCGCCGGCGAGCAGTGGCGCACGGTGGTGGTCGACGGGGTGCGTTATCAACGCGAGCTGAACACCATGCCCCAATGGGCCGGGTCGTGCTGGTACTACCTCCGGTTTGCCGACCCGGGCAACGAGCACCGTTTCGTGGACGGCGCCGCCGAGAGCTACTGGATGGGGGAGAACGGCGTCGACCTCTACGTTGGCGGGGTGGAGCATGCCGTGCTCCACCTCCTGTACGCCCGCTTTTGGCACAAGGTGCTCTTCGATCTCGGCCTGGTTTCGACTCCGGAGCCGTTCGGACGGCTGTTCAACCAGGGGTACATCCTCGCCGACGCCTTCGTGGACGACCGCGGGATCTACGTGCCCGCGGAGAAGGTCGAAGAACGAGACGGTGTCTTCCTCTACGACGGCCAGGAGGTGGAGCGTCGCACCGGCAGCATGGGGAAGTCGAAGAAGAACTCGATCACGCCTGACGAGTTCATCTCCCGGCACGGCGCCGACACGCTTCGCCTCTACGAGATGTTCATGGGCCCGCTGGATGCGTCGAAGCCGTGGACGATCCGGGACGTGGTCGGGGTGGAGCGCTTCCTACAGCGGTTGTGGCGCAATCACATCGAACCCGAGACCGGCGACCTGCTCGTCGACGATGCCGATCCCGACGACGGACTGCTCCGCCTCCTCCATCGCACGATCCGCAAGGTCACCGAGGACATGGGCCAGCTCCGGTTCAACACCGCCGTGGCCCGCCTGTTCGAGCTCAACAATGCCCTGGTTCCGCTCGAACGGGTGCCGCGCGTGGTGTCGGAGGCCTTCGTGCGGATCCTGGCGCCTCTGGCTCCGCACATCGCCGAGGAGCTCTGGGAGCGGCTGGGGCACGAGCCCTCCATCTCGGTTGCCCCATGGCCCGGATACGACGACGAGCTGGCGCGCGAGCAGACCGTGACGCTCGTCGTCCAGGTCGCCGGGAAGGTGAGGGACCGAATCGAGGTGGCTCCCGACATCGATGAAGACGCCGCGCGGCGTCTCGCCCTCGGGTCGGAGCGGGTCCAGGACCTGCTCGGTGGTGCCGAGCCGGCACGAGTGATCGTCCGGCCCCCGAACCTCGTCAACGTGGTGCCTTGAGGTTCTCCGCAGCCGAGGCCGTCGACGCAGCCGGTATCGATCGAGGCCGGCTCGCCGCGGCGCTGCCGCGAGTGGATCCCTCGCGGGTGCCGGTGTGGGCGGCCTCGGGGTGGTTCCGGCTGGTCTGGGCTCGCGGCATCACCGCGGTCGCCATGCCCTGGGGGATCTATGTGCATCCCGACCGGTTGCAGGCACCGCTCGCAGAGATCGGCCCGCTGATCGTCCACGAGCTCTCCCACATCGAGCAGTGGCGGCGACTCGGCCCGCTGGCGTGGCTGCGGTCGTATCTGGGCGACTATTTCAGAGGGCGACGGGACGGCATGCGCCATCGCGACGCCTACCGGAGCATCGGGCTGGAGGTGGAGGCGCGTGATGTCGCCGGCCGAATCGCAGGCTGATCGCCGGCCCTGGCGGCCCATCGACGCCTTCTATCTCCTTCTGTGGTGGATCGCCGGGGCACTCGCCGCCGCGCCCCTGGTCGGCGAGGAACTGAGCGTCTTCGATCTCTTCGGAGTGGTTGCGCCCTTTCAGGCGATCGGGGTCTTAGTCGGATTCGCCGTTCTGGCGCACATCCGCTCGCCGTGGGCTTCGGCGATCGGTGCCCAGCTCGAGCCGGAGGACCTGCGCGGTCTCCTCGAGGGGGCGGGCCTCCAGTTCGGCCTCAGCCTCGTCCTGGCTCTGGTGGTCCAGATGCTCGGTGGTGAACTGCCGTCGCAGGAGGTGGTCGAGGAGGCGCGCCTTGCGGTCAGCGGTCTGGACCGCGTCATGGTGGTCGTCTCGCTCGTCGTCCTCGTACCGGTGTCCGAGGAGTTGGTATTCCGCGGGGTTCTGTTGCGCGGATTGCGGAATCGCTACGGACCGGGGCCGGCCGTGGTCGGTTCGGCCGGCGCCTTTGCATTCGTCCACCTGCTGGACCCGAACCTTCTGCTGGTCATCCCGCTCTTCTTCGCGCTCGGCCTGGTGCTCGGCTACGCCGTCATCCGGACCGACAGGCTGGGACGAGCCGTGATGATCCACGCCGGGTTCAATCTCGTCACCGTCGTGGTGGTGCTCTTCCTGTAGGCGGGCGGGCCCAAGCGCGGCTCCCGTCTCCCGTCTCCCGTCTCCCGTCTCCCGTCTCCCGTCTCCCGTCTCCCGTCTCCCGTCTCCCGTCTCCCGTCTCCCGTCTCCCGTCTCCCGTCTCCCGTCTCCCGTCACCCGACTCCCGTCTCCCGGCAAGAACGTCCTCCTCCGTGCCGAAGGCACGGGGGAGGTGGCTCGGCCGAAGGCCGAGACGGAGGGGGCGGCGGAGACAGCGTGCGCGCCGGCCAACCCTGCTGCCGGCTGCCCCCCGGAACCATGCCGATCAGTTGTCTTGCGTCTTGCGTCTTACGACTCTTGCCCCCCTTCAATCTGTCGGCGTCGCCTGATACAAAGCCCGGGGTGGAACGAACCTGGATCGCCGCCGCGACCCTCGCCGCCGTCGCCGGCGGTGCGCTGCTGCTGTGGCCGGGGAGCGCAGGGGCGCCACTGCCTCTCGAGATCGTGGCGGCCCGGCCCGCGGAGGCGCCCATCACCGTCCACGTCTCCGGCGCCGTGCTCCACCCCGGTCTCGTCTCGCTTCCCGCGGGCGCCAGGGTCGCCGACGCCGTCGTCGCCGCCGGAGGGGCAACCGCCGGTGCAGTGCTTACTGCGCTGAACCTGGCGGCCCCGGTCTCCGACGGCCAGCAGCTGGTGGTGCCCGAGCAGGGCGCCGGCACCGGTTCCGGCGCCGCCGGGGATGGCCGGATCTCCATCAACACCGCCGATGCGGCAGCCCTGGAGGGCCTTCCCGGCGTCGGTCCAGTACTCGCCGAGCGGATCGTCGAGCACCGCGATCGGTACGGCCCGTTCGCGGTGGTCGAGGATCTGCTCG
>Ga0214472_10009376_pt1 | contig 10207 bp, 6 predicted proteins | sample RVTome_6_FD_207662 | JGI IMG/M metagenome (GOLD analysis project Ga0214472, IMG submission 207662) | Soil microbial communities from uranium-contaminated site in the Upper Colorado River Basin, Wyoming, United States - RVT140D175 | ecosystem: Environmental > Terrestrial > Soil > Contaminated >...
CGCCGAGTTCGCCACTGTACGTCTGTTCCCGCACCGTTTTCACGGCGACTGGAACTACACGATCCGGTCGCGTCGTCTATCGTAAATGTTATTTACTGACGTGGCCTAAGGTGGCACCGAGCCAATCGGGTTGGAGAGCAGAGTCCACCAGCTTAGTCGGGCTAGCACGTCCATCGCGTGCGACACCTGTGTCCTCTCTCCGGTACGGGGGGCTCCGAGTTCGCTGCCCTCCGGACTGATTCGTCGGGCACGGAAACTGCGGAGCGGCGTCGTCAGGCTCGTTGCCCAGTCGGGACCACCCTATGCCAAGTCCAACGCGCGGGGCGTTCGCTGTAGCCTTGGGGCTCTCGTTGGTCGGTCAGCCAGCTCGCGCTCAGATCGGTGCGGTAGTGAACGGGCGGGTAGAGGATGCCGCATCACGCGTGCCCCTCGTCGGTGCGAGGGTGCTTTCGCCCGACTCGGCCGCGGTCTTCACGGACTCCCTCGGTAACTTCTCGATCCTCATCCATCGCGATGCGCCACTGGAAGTGACGGTTGACCAGTTCGGGTATCAGTCGCAGCGGTTTGAGCTAGGAACCGATGCTCCGGCCCGGATCTCGGTGCTCCTTCTCGAGCCGGCGCCGATCGAGCTGGACGGCATCACTGTCGTCGAGGAGTCGGCGATCGACAGAGTCTTCCGACAGCTGGCGAGGCGAAGAAACGCATACCCGGGGTCGGTTGCCGCCTACGACAGGGAGCGGCTACAGCGGTTTGCGGGTCCCGGCACCGCCTGGGATTTCGTGAGCATGAGAGCACCGGGTCTCTTCGAGTGTAGCGAGGGGCGGAGCGGCCTATGTGTACGAGGTCGTGGGCCGACGCCGCGGGACCCTTACCCCGAAGACCCCGTCACGGTGTGCGTTGACGGTTGGGAGTCATGGGCGGCTGTGAGCGAGCTCGGAAGTCTCGACATGAGGATCGTGTCCCTCGTCGAGATCTACGGTCGTGGGCGGGGAGGTATCCGCGTCTATACCGCCGGATACGTGGCCTCAACGGCCGCTCTAGGCAGGAATTTTGCTACGCCGTTCGGATTCGGGTGTTGACGACGGGCGTGGAAGGCCGCGGCACCGTGGCTCAGGTATCTCCGTAGTTCGATTGAAAGGGCGGCGGCGGTGTGCTGCTTAGCTAGAAGTAGACGGAGCAGGCTTGTAGACAGCGCTCGACGGGGCTCGCTTCCGCGCCGGTGGACGTGCGGATAGGTTGTGCTCGGCGTCTTGGACTTGCGACCTGTAGGCCCGCGCCAGCAGAATTCCGAGTCCGTTGGACGGCGGCTCAGCGTTCTGTCGAAGCTGCCCGGTACAGCCACCCCGATGCAGCGGTTGCGTGCTCGGTGCCGCCTTGATACGGGGCGGTCCTACCCGCGAGGAGAAAGGCGATGTTCATGGTTCGTGAAGTCCTCAACTGTCAGCCTGGCAAAGTCGGCGAGCTTGTTAAGAAGTTCAGAGCCTTGGGCGACGTGATGCAGGAAATGGATCTCGAGCCGTTCCGGATCTACACCGATGTCGCTGGTGAGCCCTTTTGGACACTGGTACTCGAACGCGAGTACGACAGCCTCGACGCGGTGCCTGCCTTGGAATCCAAGGTCATGGCGGACAAGCGTGCCCAGTCCGCCATGTCTGGATACCACGACCTGGTCCGGAGTGGGCGCCGCGAAATCTACAAGGTCGAGTCTTAGCATCGCCGAATGCGGCGGGGCGGGTCCACTCGCACGGCGGTGAGCGGTAACCCTGATGGTAACGCTCAGGTCCTGGACGACGGCCTGGGCGCCCGGCGGCTCCGACGATGGCTGGGCGGTCGCTGCAGGCTGCACCGCCACCCGGATGCTCACGGTCGGTCGAAGGCCCGCGCGTCCACTGCACCGCCATGATGTCCAGCTCCCGGCGTGAAGCGGATCTCCTTCTCTCCCATCTCGCGTCCCGTCCGCCGGGACTCAGCGGCCGACGCGCTCGCGCAGCTCCTGGAAGTAGCTCTGGATCAGGGTGGTCGCGCCGGCGTCGGGCTCGGGCGTCGAGGAGCCGGCGCCCGTAATCATCAGGAACCGCTCGTCGCTCGAGTCCAGGTCGAAGGCGCGCCAGTCCCCGTCCCCGGTATAGGGCTCGAGACTGAACAGGCGCGTACGGCCCTCGATCATGAACGTGGGTTCGGTGCTGTAGGTCGCCACCCACATGGAGCCGTCACCGCCGTAGAAGATCTCCCGGCCGTTGTGTGCCCACACGGCGCTCCCGCCCTCGCCCGTCGACACCTGGACGCGGGTCGTCACGTCCGGGAAGGGTCGCAGAAAAATCTCCGGTACGCCGGACGAGTTCGAGGTGTAGGCGAGCCAGCGGCCGTCCGGTGAGATGCTCGCGCCGTGCTCGTTGAACTCGGAGGCGACGAGCACGCGATCCTCGCCTCCGCCGTCGAGATCGACGAAGAAAAGATCCGCCTCCTGCTGGTTCGTGTCGCCCTGACGGAACAGGAGACCCCGGCCGTCCGGGTCGAAGAACGCCTCCATCACGATCCGTGGGCGCTCGAGGAGCGCTTCCGCCACGCCCTGCGAGCTGCCGTCGGCGGGTACGATGCGGACGTGCGGGTCCGGCGGATCCCCGCCCTCGGCAATGAACGCGATCTGACGCCCGTCGAGGGACCACACCGGCCTACGCACGCTCGTGGAGCCGGTGGTAAGCCGCGTGAGCGGCCCGTCGGGAAGCTGCTTCACCCAGAGGCGATCGACCCCGTCGTCCGGGTCCGTGATGATGAGCGCGAGGCGGTCGTCCCGCGGCGAAAGGATGGCGGCGAGGTAGTTGTCGGCCGGCAGCGAGCTATCGACAGGGACGGCGAGGCCGGTGCGGTCCACCCATACCAGGCCCCGGCCCCCGCTGCTCTGGCCGCCCCTCGAATAGAGCACGGTCCCGTCGCTTCCCACCGCGAGCTCCGGTGTGCTCACGTTCACCTGGACGCCCTCGAAGAGCGGGATTCCGGGACCCGTGAGCTCGAGCGTTCCCAGATCGAACGGAGCGGCGAAGACGGCTCCGTCCGTACGCACGTACATGAGATGCCCGGTCGGCGTGTACCAGCCTCTGACCACGCCGTCCAGCAGCAGGCGTGTGGTGTCGGCGCCGAAGTCGACGACGCCGAGCGAGATCCCTCCCGCGCAGGGGCCGGAGCAGAGCGCGACGAGCGCGCCCGGGGAGCGGGGGAGCGGACCCGCGAACGCCAGGTTGGTGAAGCCGTGGTCCGTGAATACCGCGATGGTGTCGGCCCGCCCGCCCACCTCGGGCACGCGCATGAGCGTCGCTCCAGGGGCCTCGTAGAGGATCGTGCCGTCGTCGAGCCACGCCACGGCGTTCATGGACGCCGGACCCACTGCGCTGAGCCCCTCGGCCAGCGTGAGCGTCGACCCGTCTCCGAGCGGCCTCATCTTCAGCTCGGTTCCGGCGACGAACGCGATCGAGCGCCCGTCCGGCGAGTAGACGACGTTCTGGCCTCCCTCGGTGCCGCCCAGGGGGTTTGCCTCGGATTCCCGGCGCGGCTTCATCCAGAGGCGCCAGCCCGTCTCGTCCGGCAGGGCGTAGACCATGCTGGAGCCGTCGGGGGCGAGCGCCGTGAACGCCCCGATCGGGCGCGGCAGGTCCGCGCTCAGGGGGGCGATCGTCTGGCGCATGAGCGGCCCGGCGCCCGAGGGTGCGCGCACCAGGCTCCACGCCGCCACGCCCAGCGAGACCACCGCCACCGCGCTCGCCGCCGCCGCGACACGCTTCCACGGGCCTACGACCGCGGCAGCCGCGGCAGCAGCCTCTTCACCATGCCGGAACGTCGGATCGGCGAGCGCCCGGGCGAACGCCTGCGCTCCGGTGAACCGATCGGCGGGCAGCTTCTCGAGCGCCTTGCGGATCGCCGCGTCGACGTTCGGCGGCACGGAGCGACGGACCGCGGTCGCCGACACCGGCAGCCCCTGGATGATCTTGCCGAGCACGGCCTGCGCCGTGTTGCCCAGGTACGGCGGCTCGCCCACGAGCATCTCGTACAGGACGCACGCCAGGGCGTAGATGTCGCTCGCCGCCCCCACGAGCTGGTCGCCCGTCGCCTGCTCCGGCGACATGTAGTAGGGCGTCCCCACGCTGAGGCCCGTCTCCGTGAGGCGGCTGCCGCCGGCCGCGCCTACCGCGAGCGCGATGCCGAAGTCCGCCACGAGCGGCTGGCCGCGGCTCAGGAGGATGTTGCCCGGCTTGATGTCCCTGTGAACGACCCCCTGGTCGTGTGCGGTCTGGAGCGCGTGTGCGACCGCGGTCGCGATCCCGAGCGCCTCGTCGACGGGGAGCTGCTTTTCCCGCCCGACGCGCTCGGCGAGCGTCTCCCCCTCGATGTACGGCATCACGTAGAAGAGGAACCGGTCCGCCTCGCCCGAGTCGAAGAGCGGAAGGATGTGCGGGTGCTGGAGGTTCGCCGTCGTCTTGATCTCGGCCAGAAAGCGCTCGGCGCCGACGACCGCTGCCAACTCGGGCTTGAGCACCTTGAGCGCGACCTTCCGCTCGTGGCGCAGGTCGTCGGCCAGGTAGACCGTGGCCATGCCGCCCTCGCCCAGCTTGCGCTCGATGCGGTAACGGCCCTCGAGCGCCGCGTTCAGCCGTTCGACCACGTCTGCCATGGGAACATGCTACGCGCGAGATGGGGCGGCGCAAGCGAGCGACGCCCAGCGCGTCGCCGGGTCGGGCTCGGTGGGGTCGAAGGTGCCAAACGCTCAGCGTGCGCGCGGTGCTACCCGACGACCTCCAGCCCGAAGCGCGACAACAGGTCGAGGAACCGGGCATCCGCGTGCAGAACGCGGAAGCGGGGATCGACGCCGACCGATAGAACCCCGAAGCCGGGCTCCCGCGAAGCCCGGTCGAGCGCCTCCAGAGCGCCATCGACATCACCGGTTCTGGCATACGCCAGCGCGAGCAGGTAGGGAGACACGGGCTCGCCGCCGGCCTGCTGGGCCCGCAACACCGACAACCTGGCCGCCCGCAGCGCCCGGGCCACGTCCGCATCCGCCCGCCCTCGACCCGTCGGGAGCGCGTCGGCCGGTACGAGCCTCGCGTCGACCATGAGCGTACCACCCCACGCAACCGCCTCATCCGTCCTGCCCGCCAGCGTCAGCGCGTCGAAGGCGCACTCGATCGCCCACGCGGGCAACTCGTCCGAGAGCGTGATCACCTCGCGGCACGAGGCGATCGCATCGTCGTAGCGGCCCGCCCACATGTGCAGGATGCCGACGTCTCCCTGCACGGTCGGCGAGAGCGGGTCGAGCTCGAGCGCGCGCCGGATCGCGGCGTCGGCTTCGTCGAAGCGCCCCCGGACGGTGGACAGGTAAGCGCGCGCAACCCAAGTAGGCGCCTCCTCGGGACCCGCCTCCAGCGACCGGCTGAGCGCCGACTCCGCCTCGTTCCATCGGCCCCCGAACATCTCCAGGCTCGAGCGGGTCCGCAGGCCCATGGCGTCGTGGGGGTCGAGCGACAAGGCGATGTCGGCCGCGCGCCGCGCCTCGGCATGCCGGCCCAGGAAGAGCAGCAGCTCCGAGCGGAGCGAGTGGACACCCGCGACGCCCTCGTGCTCCGGCAGGAGCGAGTCGACGAGCGCGAGGGCCTTCCCGGGATCCTGATAGCGATCGTGGACGAGGCGCGCCTTGGTGAGCTCGATCAGGACCGCGGGTGGGACGGAATCCCTGCGTGCATCGGCGGTCGCGAGAGAAAGGAGCGCCGTCGCAGGAACCGTCGCACCGATCGGGACGGGGCCGCCGCGACACCGGCGGTCGCGGGCGCGTCCACCCACGCGATGAAGCGATATCCCCGCCCTCGCAGCGTCTCGACAAAGCGAGGCTCACGTGGGTCGTCCCCCAGCGCGGCCCGGATTTGCCGCACGCACGTGTTCAGCGACGGATCGGCGACGTGCGGAAGCCTGGGCCAACCCAACTGGAGGAGCTCTTCCCGAGTCACCAACTCACCCACCCGCTCCACGAGACGCGCCAGAATACGTGCCGGCATGGGCTCCAGTGGGATGCGCTCCTCGCCGCGCCACAGCTCCAGTGTGCTCGGGTCGAACCGGAACGGCCCGAACGTCGAAACGTCGCTCACCGAATCCTCACGAGATCCTCAGACAGCCTCCATGGATTCGGCGACCGCGCTTCGCCACCGTCCGTCCGACCCGCCTCATCCCGCTCGTAGGGAGGGTGACCAACGATGACTTCCCCGACCGTCCTACGCACGCGCCGACCCATCGCCAGCGCCATCATCGCGCTCGTGCTGATCGGCGGCAAGACCGACCCCGCCGCCTCCCAGACGCCCGCGCCCGCGCCCGACTCCGCGCTCGCACCGCTCGCCTTCCTGATCGGCAAGTGGGAGGAGGAGCTCGTCGCGCCGCCGAGCGCCGACGCCGACCGGCCACCCAACTATGTCGAGCTTTCCTGGGACGTGGGAGGCCGGGTGATACGCCGCTCCGAGGTCCGCAGCGACGATGGCAAGGCATGGCGGGGGACCGGCCTGATCGCCTGGAACCCGGTCAGCCAGCGCATCGAGCTCCAAGAGCACGCCGACTGGGGCAACTTCCTGCGCGGTACGATCGAGGTGCTGGAGGAGGGCGTCATCCGCCGCAACCTCGAGGTGTCCTATCCGGACGGATCGACGGCGAGCTGGAGGACGACCGTCCACTCCACCGGCGCGGACAGCTTTCGAGCCGAAACGGAGAAGCTCGTCGACGGGGAGTGGAGAAAGCAGTGGGAGCTGACGGGCGAGCGGGTGGCGTCCTTCCCGTGGGAGGTCAGCGCCGTCGGTCGCCCCGGTGGCTACCGCGCCGACGACGCAGCGATGGCTCGCTTCGAGCCCTTCCTCGGCATCTGGGGACCGCCTCCCGGAGAGGAGGCGGCGGGCTATCGCCTGCTCCTCGAGTGGGGCATCCCGAACAAGACCGTGCGCTCCTCCGAGTACCGCACGGTCGACGGCGAGCTCGTGCAGGCCACCGAGGCGGTGATCGGCTACCACTACGGCCGCCAGCGCATCGAGTACCTCGAGTTCGTGCGCGACGGCCTGGCGCCATTCGAGGTGATGAACGAGGGCTTCTACGAGTTCTCGGAGGACGGCTCCCTGGTGCGCCGCTACCGGTCCTTCGACCCCGACATGAGCAGCCGCGAGTACCGCGAGACGTACACTCTGGACCCCGACGGCAACCGAGTGAACACGATCGAGTACCGCGACGACGACGGCGCCTGGCAGCCCTGGCCTCGAGGCCCCTTTCGTTCGGTCCGCTACCCGACGCTGGCCGGCGGCCGCGCGGGAAACGCCGGCGCAGGCGCCTCGCAGCTCGCTCCTCAGCCCGACCGCGGCCGCATGGTGGACATCGGCGGCCTGCGCCTGCTCCTCGATTGCGTCGGCACGGGCTCGCCGACGGTGATCATCGACGGTGGCGCCGGTACCTGGTCGGTGCACTACCGGCACATCCAGGACGCCCTCGCCGGAGACACACGCGTGTGCACGTTCGATCGTGCCGGCCTGGGCCGCAGCGGCGCCGCTCCCGGGCCCCGCACGTCGTCGGACGCGGTGACCGAGCTGCACCGGCTGCTGCGCGCCGCCGAGATCGAGCCCCCGTACGTCCTCGTCGGGCATTCCTACGGCGGCTACGGTGCGCTGATCTACCATCGACGGTACGCCAACGAGGTGGCTGGGGTGGTGCTCGTCGAGTCCGGACATCGACAGCAGTGGGAGCGCCTGCCTGCCGAGATCTGGGCCTCCGTGGAGGCGGCCGTTCCCGCGATGTTCGCCTTTGCCGACGCCGTGGCCGCGGACCAGATCCCCCCCGCGGAGCTTCCGCCGTGGCCCGGCGACCTGCCCGCCGAGCACCGCGCCGAGTACGAGCAGGCCGTCTTGCGCCCGGAGCTGCACCGCACGATCGCCGAGGAGTTCGCCGGCGCCCGGGTGAGCGCCCACCAGGTGCCGTCCGAAGAGCTCGAAGATCTTCCACTGGTCGTCCTGTCGGCCGGCAGGAGCTTCGACGCCTTCATCGGCACGGGGATGCCCATCGAGCCCGCGAATCGAGTGTGGACCGAGCTTCAGCGTGAGCTCGCGAGTCTTTCCTCCAGCGCCACGCATCTGATCAGCGAGGCGGCAACCCACGACATTCATCGCGACGACCCCGGCATGGTGGTCGACGCGATCCGACTGGGACTGCGACAGGCACGGGAGTGCGTCTCGTCCGAGCCGTCCCTCTCCACGCTCGGCATCCACCGTCTGCCGCCACGCTCGACGCCGGAGATCGACGCGCTGCTCGAGGGAATCGAGGAGGCGTACCGGGCCATGGACGTCGACGCCTTCGTCGGCCATTTCACCGATGACGTACAGCAGCTGGACATCAATCGTCGCGTCCTCATTCAGGGTAGGGACGCGTGGCGTACGCAGACGGTCGACGTCAACGGTGCCCACCTTTGGATGGAACGCGTCCACCACGGCCGCCTGCTGGCGGGCGATCGCCTCATCGTCGAGATCGAGTGGGCGGGGCAGCTCCGCGGGCAGGCCCTGGGGGCCGACCGTGAGGATCTCGAGTACCGCTACACCGGCCTCGGTGTGCTGGAGCTCGCCGGCAACCGTGTGCGCCGTCAGACGCTCTACGCCGACTTCGCCACCCTCGCCGCGCAGCTCGATGGGCGCACGAGCCCGTCCCGCTGCGCCTCGCAGCCACGATAGCGTAGACCGATAGGCATCATAGGGGCATGGCGGTTCGAGGTGGATCCCGGGGTGGCGCTGCGAGGTCGATAGCGACCTCAGCGTCGGTGGCTACGGCTTCATGCCGCGTCGTCCTCGACGTCCTGGGCGAACATGAGCTCGATGCCGTTCGGATCGCGGATGCCGAACTCCCGCTGACCGTAGAAAGCGGTGTACAGGTCCACGGTGAAAGGCACGTCAGGCGCATGCTGGCTGTCCCCAATGAGCGTCGCGCGCGCCCCCTCGATCTGGATCCTCTTCAACCAAGCGTAGAGCTCATCGAGGCGGTCGGTGCGGATCCAGAGGCTCAGGCCGGTCACGGCGTCGCGCGATGGGCTCTGCGAACGCGTGAACATGATCTGCGCCTTTCCGAACGAGACCAGAGCCCAGTCCATCTCGTCGCCACCGTGGCTTGCGACGAGCTCGAAGCCGATCCATCGATACCAGGCAACCGTCGCCTTCACGTCCGCCGCCGCCAACATGGGAGTGAGGCTCTCCACGGAGGTGCGCAGGTCAGCTGGGTTCGGCGGAGACGGCTCGACGACCGCCGCAGGAATCTCGGCGCCGGCCGAGTGAAGACGCCGAATCGCCTCCTGATCGGACCGAAGCATCGCGACTTGCATGGGAGTCCGCCCCCGCGCATCGCGTGCCTCGAGATCCGCCCCCAGCTCGATGAGCGCGTCGAGCAGGTGGTAGTGATTGCCCGTGCGGAACCGTCCTCCGACCAGGCCGTCCGGCGGCGCAATGACGTAGTGCAGCGCCGTCTGACCTTGCTCGGTGACGGATAGGCGCCGATCGAGCGCTTTGGAATCGTGTCGTACCACTCGGCGCAGGAGGTCGACGTCTCCGAGCGCCATGGCGGAGAAGACGTGGTGGTGTGCGCCTCTTCCAACGAGGAGGTCCACGACGTCGCGTCGCGCCTCCTCGAGGCAGGTGGCCCATCCGATGGCGTCCAACTCATGCGCATCCCCAGATCCCTGCACGTCCGAGCCGGCATCCAGGAGCGCGCGAACCGAGTCGAGCGCGGCGCCGCCAGCGGCCAGGTGGAGCGGAAGCGCGTTGTCTCCGACATCGCGAACGTTCGGATCGGCCCCCCTCTCGAGGAGGAGTTGGACTGCATCCGGATGCCGCACGGCGGCATGAAGTCCGGTCGAGCCCGAATGACGAGCTCGGACGAGATCCGGTTGTTCGTCGAGGAGAACGCGAATCTCCGACACATCGCCCGCACGACACGCAGCAAAGAAGCGCTCTGCGGCGGACGCGCTGCGGCGGTCGACCTCGGCCTTCAGGGCGCGCCAGCTGGGGAACCCACGCTCTCGGGCCACGGCGCGCTGAGCATCGGACAGCCGGGCTTCTGGTTCGTTCTGGCGGAGCGTTCGCAACCGCTCCTTTGCCAGCTTCTTCAGGTACTCGAGGGAGGCCCGTTCAGGTAGATCGACGGCAGACATGGAACCCCTCCTTCC
>Ga0214472_10009377_pt1 | contig 10206 bp, 11 predicted proteins | sample RVTome_6_FD_207662 | JGI IMG/M metagenome (GOLD analysis project Ga0214472, IMG submission 207662) | Soil microbial communities from uranium-contaminated site in the Upper Colorado River Basin, Wyoming, United States - RVT140D175 | ecosystem: Environmental > Terrestrial > Soil > Contaminated >...
TCATACATGACCCGGGTGACATGAAGCCCGCGGAGGCCCGCGAGGCGGCGCTCCGCACCCTCTACGAGGCCGATCAGCGGCGCCAAGCCCCCGACACCGGGGACCTGGGAGAGCGGACTCGCCAGCTCGTCGACGGCGTCTGGGAGACGCGGCAAGACCTCGACTCCGCCATCGGAGCAGTGTCGGCGGGATGGCGGGTGGAGCGCATGCCACCGATCGACCGGAATGTGCTGCGCATCGCGCTGTGGGAGCTGCGCCACCGATCCGACACCCCGGTCGCGGTGGTGATCTCGGAGGCGGTCCGTCTCGCCAAGCTGTATTCGACCGAGCGGAGCGGCGGTTTCGTCAACGGCGTGCTTGCCAGGCTGGCCGTCGAGCGTACCCCATGAGCTCCGTACTCGCCCTGGTGCCGGGCAGGAGCGCCGAGGAAGCGGTGCGAGCCGCCGCCGCGAGCGAGGGCGTCGCCGGGGTCGTAGTCGGTGGCGACCTGCTCGCAGGCCCCGGCCCCGCCGTGATCGCGGCGCTTGCGGCCACCCACGCCGTGCTGGTGCTCGCCGGGCTCCACGGCGATGCGACCCGGGCTGCGACCGCGGCCCGGCGGTATGCGGAGTACGGCGCCACGTGGGTGACCGCGCAGGCAGCCGACGGGCCGGCGCTCGTGGAGGCCGCCGCTGCCACGGGAGTTCGGGTCGTCGCGGTGACACTGCGTCACGGCCAGGGCGATGCCGAGGCTGCTTCGATCGGCGGGCGGTCGCGGGGAAAGGCGGTGTCGCGTCTTGCGGAGGCGGCGGTGCGGGTGGGAGCCAAAGGCGTCCTGTGTGATGTTCCCGACCTGGGTGTCGTCGCGCAGGTCGCACCCGGTGCCGCCCGCTTCGTATGGGCCGGCGGTCCCGCCGATGCCGTCGCCGCCGCGACGCGCGGTGCCGAGTATGTCATCGTCGATGCCGCTGCCGTTGCGGAGACGACGGCCGCGATCGCCGGGACTGGGTGAAGGGCCTGTTTGCTGCGTCCCCACCCCATCCATATCCTGCGGGCATGGCGTCCACCCCGCCCCCTCTGTCGCCCGAGCAGCGCGCCGCCGCCCTGGCGAAGGCAGCCGAGGCTCGCCGGGTGCGAGCCGACCTGCGGGAGGCGCTGCGGGTCGGCGACGCCACGCTCGCCGACGTGCTTGCCCGGGCCCAGGAGAACATCGTCGGCGGTATGAAGGTGAAGGCGGTGCTGACGGCGCTGCCCGGGCTGGGCAAGGTCAAGTCGTACCGGCTGATGGCTCGGCTGGGGATCGCCGAGAACCGCCGGGTTCGCGGCCTGGGACCGCAACAGCGGAAGGCCCTACTCGAGGCCCTCGGCTAGGGGGTGAGCGAACGCACCGGCCCCTAGGTCCGCCTGTCGCCGTGCTCGATTGCCCGGTGCACAAACTCGGCGGTGGGCATGCCGGCGATCTCCTCCTCGCCGTACGCCGCCAGCTCGCACCGCACGAGCAGGTCGCCGTCGGCCTGCGCTCGCTCGAGCACGTCCTGCCCCGACACGAGGACCGCCGCGTCGTCGTCCACGGCGATCCTGAGGACGTCCGATTCACCGTGATCCACAGGGATTGCGGACGGCAGGAGTCGCAACGGGTCGAGCTGGCATACCGGCCGCGGCTGGCCGCCCATTCCGGTGAGGTGCGCCACGACGAGATCGGCGATGAAGCCGACCTCCGCCCGGCTGGTGTCGACCACGAGGTCGTAGTTTCTCCAATCGTCGACGTGGACCCCGTAGAGGTCGTGGTATCGCTCCGCCTCGACTCGCTGTCGCGCCAGGATGTCTTCGGCGGCTTCCTGAACGGAGGCATAGCGCTCGTCCTCGCGAACCGCTCCGTAGACCCGGCCGACGGCGACCCTGGGGTCCACCACCAGGTAGACCTTGTACGACCCGGGTACGAAGTGCCAGGCCATCCGCGAGTCGATGACCGCGCTCTTGCCAGATGCCGCCAGCCGTCGCAGGTGGCCGTCCACTTCGTCGTCGATCGACCGGTCGGTCTCGGCTTGCTGGTTCAACTCGAGGACGGTGAGGCCCCGGCGAGCCGCGAGCTCTCTGAAGAGCCGCCCGGTCGACACGATCGGCCATCCGGTGAGCTCCGAGAGCCGCCGCGCCACCGACGACTTCCCGCTGCCGATGTTCCCGGCGATGGAGATGGTGTCCGGCGGGGTCATGACGAGAAGAGGCTAGGGGTTCGCGGTTACCCGTTACCCGTTCCCGCTTCCCGCTTCCCGCCTACCGCTTCCCGACGCTCGCGTTAGTCGACTAGACGCGTCTCGCTGATCCCTGGGCTTCTGTCGAATTGCGAATTGCGAATTGCGAATTGCGGCCGAGCGCCAGCGAGGCCCCCATACCCCCTATAGTGAGCAGTCCTCATGATGATCGACCCACCCATCGAGACCGTCCTTGAGCGGACCAATGAGCGTTTTACGCTTGTTGTCCTGGCGGCGCGCCGCGCCCGTCAGATAAACGCATATTTCAACCAGCTCGGTGACGGCATCGGCGGCTACGTGCCGCCGCAGGTGCACTCGCTCTCACGCAAGCCCCTGTCGATCGCGTTCGAGGAGATCGCCGCCGACAAGGTCGTCGTCGACTCCGGCGAGTAGGCAGGCCATGCTGGCGGGACGCCGCATCGTCCTGGCCGTATCCGGTGGAGTGGCGGCCTTCAAGGCCGCGTATCTGGCACGGCGGCTCGTCGAAGCCGGTGCCCTCGTCGAGACGATCATGACGAGATCGTCGCTGGAATTCCTGGGTCCACAGAGTCTGGCTGCGATCACTGGCTCGCATCCCCACCTCGACTACTTCGACGACGAGGATGTCAGCCCGCATACGACGCTGGCGCGGTGGGCGGACGCCATCGTTGTCGCCCCGGCCACCGCAGCCACCCTCTCGCGCATCGCCAATGGCCTCAGCGACGACCTCCTGTCGGGCACCGTGCTCGCCTTCACCGGGCCGGTGGTGGCGGCTCCGGCGATGCATACCGAGATGTGGGAGCACGCCGCCACCCGGCGCAACATCGCCCTGCTCGAGGGGGATGGGGTCGTCCTAGTCGGGCCGGTTTCCGGGCCGCTCGCCGGAGGGGACGAGGGACCCGGCCGCATGGCGGAGCCCGAGGACATCGTCGCTGCGCTCCAGTCTGCCCTCGGGGCCGGATCCCTTGCGGGCGTGAAGGTGGTCGTGAGCGCCGGTGGCACCCGGGAGCCGATCGACCCGGTGCGCTTCATCGCGAATCGCTCGTCGGGGAAGATGGGCAACGCCATCGCTCTCGAAGCCGCCGACCGCGGCGCATCGGTCGTGCTCGTGACGTCGGCCGATGCCCCCGAGCACCCTGCGATCGAGGTTGTCCCGGTCGAGACGGCAGAGGAGATGGCGGCGGCAGTGTGGGACCGGGCGCCGGCGTCGGATGTGGCCGTGCTCACCGCCGCGGTGGCCGACTTCCGTCCTCGAGGCCCCTCGAAGGGCAAGCTGCGGCGGGCCGACGGGCCCCCCGACATCGAGCTTGAAGCGACCCCGGACATCCTCGCTGGAGTGGCGGGCCTGGCTGACCGGCCATTCCTGGTGGGGTTCGCCGCCGAGGCGGGCCCGGCATCTGGTGCGGCGGGCAAGGCCTCGTCCAAGGGCGTGGATCTTCTGGTGGCAAACGACATCTCGGCCGTGGGATCGGGGTTCGGGACCGACACCAACGCGGTGACGGTCTTCACTCCCGATGGCTCGTCGGAGGAGTGGCCGACGATGCCGAAGCGAGCGGTGGCTGCCCGCCTGTGGGACCGAATCGCCGAGATGCGGGCGTCCGCCGCCCCATGAGCGAAATTCCCGCCTCCGGTGGCGGATGACGCCGGAGGACGCGATCCGGCCATGACGACGGTGGTTCGGGTCGTCCCGGACGTGCCTTCCTTCTCCGTCGACGACGGCTTCGCCTACAGGCTTCCTGAGGGCCTCGAGGTCGCCGTGGGTTCGATCATCCGGGTGCCCCTCGGCGGGCGGCGGGTGCGCGGCTGGGTCGTCTCGATCGGGGAGCCCGAGCGTCCCCGCCTCAGGGAGGTCCTCGGGGTGTCGGGTGACCTCCCGGTTTTCGATCAGCGGCTCCTCGAGGTGCTCCGCTGGGCGGCGGCGCGGTATGTGGCTCCTCTGGCCGCACTGCTGGCCAAGGCGACGCCGCCCAATCTTCCGTATCGAAGCACCGGACTGGAGTACGCGCCGCTGGAGCCCGGCCCTTTGAATGGCCTCGACGGCACCGCCGTCGTCACCCTCGTCGGCCCGGGTCCCTGGGCTCCCATCGTCGCCCCACGGGTGCTGCGGGCCGCCGCGGCGGGTCGGTCCTCGGTCCTCATCGCATCCACTGTCGACGAGGCCCAGGCGGTTGGTGCGGCAATGCGAGCGGTCGCCGGAGATCGCGTCGTGTTCGCTTCGTCACATCTCGCCGCAGCCGACGTGACGAGTGCCTGGGTGCGGGCGTCGACCATGGCGGGGACGGTGCTCGTCGGCACACGGGAGGTCGCACTGTGGCCGTGGGCCGCCCCCGGCCTGGTCGTCCTCGTGGGGGAGGGCCGGCGGGGGATGAAGGACAAGGCGACGCCCACTATCCACACCCGCGACGCCGTGCTGCGGAGGCAGGCGGTCGAGAGGTTCGGGGTGGTGATGTGCGACCTCGTTCCGTCTGCGGAGGCGATCACCCGGAGTTCGTCCGTCACGCCCATGGGACGCCGCGCCTGGGGACACGTCGAGATCGTGGACAGGCGGGATGACCCGCCCGGAACCGGCTTGTTGGCGCCGGCGACCCAGGCGGCAATGCGGGCGTCGTTGGCCGCCGGCCGCCGGGTCCTGATGTTCACGGATCGACGGGTTGCCGCGCAGCGGTGCGTGTCGTGTAGGTCGATCCGCCGATGCCCAAGATGCGGCGCCGGCCCCAGCGGGGGAGACGACTGTGCCCGGTGCGGCACGCCGGTGGGGGCGTGCTCACAGTGCGGGGGGCGTCGGTTCGAGGCACTTGGATCGGCGGCGCCCCGGGTGATGGCCGAGGCGGCGCGGATCGTCGGCCACGATGCGGTCGGGGAGGCCGGCTCCACCCGGCGGGTCGTTGTTGGGACCGAGCGGGACCTGCCTGGCCTGTCGGTCGACCTGACCGTGGTCGTGGACGCCGATGGCCCGTTGCTCGCCCCCAACTACAGGGCCGGAGAGGATGCGCTGCGGGTTCTGGGGCGCGCTGTCGCCGCCGCGGGGACCGGACGCGGGCGACGCGCCGTCGTGCAAACCGCCGACCCCGGACATCCGGTGATCGCCGCTCTGGTGGCCGGGGACCCGGTCGACTTCGTCAGGAGCGATGCCTCGCGTCGTTCGGCGGCCGGGTTCCCGCCGGGAGGGGAGATCGTCGTCGTCGAGGCATCCGGGTTGCCGTCGGGCGCGGAGCGAGAGCTGGCGGAGGAGATCGGTCGGCGCGCCGAGGTCCACGGACCGGCGCCATCCGGTGACGGCCTGCGCTGGCTGCTCCAGGGCCGCGATCTGGTTCCGGCCCGCACGGTGCTGAGGGGCGTTGTGGGTCGTTGGCGCGAGGGTGGCGCCCGGGTGAGGGTGGACGCCGACCCGCTGGAGCTCTGACGAGCTCCAGCCCCAGCCCCAGCCCCAGCCACGGCCAGACCGCACCTGCAGAGTGTCTGCCCGGGGCTGGAGCCGGAGCTGGAGCCGTTCCTGCGGGCGGCAAGCGGCGAGCCGCCGGCCCGGTATCCTCGCCGGCCAATGGCCATTTTCCCCATCAGGGTGTTCCCGGATCCGGTCCTGCGCATGAAGGCCAGCCGGGTGAGTGCGTTCGACGACGGAATGCGGCATCTGGTCGCCGACATGCTGGAGACCATGTACGCCGCGCCGGGCGTCGGTCTCGCCGCCAATCAGATCGGAGTCTCGCTGGCCGTGTTCGTATTCGACATCGGCGAGGGTCCGCATCATGTCATCAACCCGGTACTCGAGGAGAGCACGGGCACGTGGACCTACGAGGAGGGATGCCTATCCGTGCCGAATCGCTATTGGCCGATCAGCCGCCCGGCGTTCGCCGCGGTGTCCGGGGTCGACATGTTCGGTGAACCCGTGCGGTACCAGGGCGACGAGCTGGTGGGCCGGGTCCTCCAGCATGAGTTCGACCACCTCGACGGCACCCTCCTCCTGGCGCGGCTCGGCCGGCGAACCCGCAAGCAGGCGATGCGGGAGCTGCGCGAGGAGACGATGGGGATCGCGTGAGCCGGATCAAGGCTGGGTTCTTCGGCACGCCCGCTGAGGCGATCCCGATCCTGTCCGGCCTCCTGGCCGTTGCCGATGTCGAACTGGTCGTGACCCGCCCGGATGCACCCCGCGGCAGGTCGAAGGATGCGGTGCCGCCCGCCGTCAAGGTGACCGCCGAGGGGCTCGGATTGCGGGTACTGCAGCCGGAGCGACCCGCCGAGATACTCGAAGAGGTGTCCCGCCTGGACGTCGTCGTGTTGGCCGCCTACGGCCTGATCATTCCCTCGGCGCTGCTGGCGTCTGCGCCACACGGCTTTCTCAACGTCCACTACTCGCTGCTGCCCCGGTGGCGCGGGGCGAGCCCGGTGGTGCGCGCCATCCTCGCCGGTGACGAGCGGACCGGCGTCACCCTCATCAGGATGGACGATGGGCTCGACACTGGCCCGATCCTGGCCGTATCCGACACCCCGATCGATCCGGAGGAGACCGCCGGGGAGTTGACGGGTCGGCTGGCGGCGCTGGGTGGGGATCTCGTAAAGGATGTCCTGGCCGATGTCGCGGGCGGGCGGTTGGGGGCCGAGCCTCAGGACGACGACGGGGCCACGGCGGCAGGGAAGGTGGAGGTCGAAGAGGCGTTCCTCGACCCGCGGCGTCATACCGCGGAAGCCGTGCATCGGGCGGTGCGGGCCTTCAACCCCAAGCCAGGCGCCTGGGGCATGGTCGACGCGGAGCGGATCAAGGTGTGGCGCGCCCGACGGCACGAACCGGGCGACCCCCCCGCCGATGGGCTACAGCCCGGCACGGCTGCGCTGGCGCACTCGCCGGACGGACCCGACCGCGTCCTGCTGGCGTGCGCCGACGGCCCGGTGGTCCTCACCAAGGTCCAGCGGCAGGGAAGGGCTGCAATGGACGCCGGGGCATGGTTCAACGGCCGCCAGGGAGAACCGGCCGTCTTCGAGTCGTGAGCCTTGGAGGGCTTGGAGTCGAGACACTCCTCCCCAACTCGTCGCCCTTACCGGTCGGCCGTTCGGCTCGTCGTGCCCGGGTAACGGGGAACGATTCAGATGACTACCACGTCGCTGAGGTCCTCCCCCTCCGGATACTTCATGTCGAAGCCCTCGAGCGTGTTGACCAGGACGCCGGCCACGACGAGGTTGCGGTACCACTTGCGATCGGCAGGCACCACGTACCAGGGAGCCCAGTCTGTGCTCGTGCGGGAGATGGCGTCCTCGTAGGCAGCGACGTACTCATCCCACCGGGCGCGCTCCTCCAGATCGGCGCGAGAGAACTTCCAGTGCTTCTCCGGCTCGTCGAGGCGGCTCCGGAGACGCTCCGCCTGCTCCTCCTTCGAGATGTGGAGGAAGAACTTCAGGATCGCCGTCCCCTCGTCGGCCAGCATCCGCTCGAAGGCATTGATGTGGTCGAATCGCCGTAGCCAGCGCTCCTCTGGCACTAGGGAGTGGACCCGGACCACGAGGACGTCCTCGTAGTGGCTGCGGTTGAAGATCATGATCTCCCCGTTGACGGGGACGCGCTGGTGCACCCGCCACAGGTAGTCGCGGGCGAGTTCGTGTTCGCCGGGCTTCTTGAACGAGGCGACGTCGACTCCCTGTGGGTTGACGCCCTCGAAGACGTGACGGATGGTCCCGTCCTTGCCGCCGGTGTCCATCGCCTGGAGGACCACCAGCACCCGTCGCCTGCCCTCGGCGTACAGCAGCTCCTGAAGCCCCTCGAGCCGGACGGCAAGGTCGCGCAGGTGGTCTTTGCCCTGCTTTTTTCCGTCGTCGAAGTACGACGTGTCGCGGGTGTCGCGGTCGGACAGGTTGGGCGCGGTGCCAGGTGTGATGCGGTAACGATCCATGGGCGGGGAAGATACTGTCGCCTGTCGCCTGTCGCCTGTCGCCTGTCGCCTGTCGCCTGTCGCCTGTCGCCTGTCGCCTGTCGCCTGTCGCCTGTCGCCTGTCGCCTGTCGCCTGTCGCCTGTCGCCTGTCGCCCGCAAGAGGGGCGATAGCTCTTCGCCAGGTCATCCGTCGTCTGTGCCAATTGCCAATTGCGGCCGAGCGCTAGCGAGGGCGTCGGGCCGCGGGTTGCGGGAGGCGGGAGGCGGGAGGCGGGAGGCAGGGAGGCTCCACGGGTAATCTCAACCCAATGCCCGTCAAGATCGCCCCTTCCCTTCTCGCTGCCGACTTCGCCCGACTGGCGGAGGAGGTGGCTCGGGTCGAAGCCCACGTCGATCTCCTGCATCTCGACGTGATGGACGGGCACTTCGTGCCCAACCTGACCTTTGGCATGCCCGTGATCGAGTCCCTGCGGGCGGTGACCGACCTGTACTTCGACTGCCACCTGATGGTGACGAACCCGGTGTCGCTCTTCGAGCCGCTCGCTGCGGCAGGCGCCAACCTCGTAACTGTTCACATCGAGGTTCACCCCGATCCCACTGCTCCGGCTGCAAGGGCCCGGGAACATGGGCTCGAGTTTGGCCTCGTCCTCGATCCGGGGACCCCTTTCGCGGCGGTGGAGCCGTTCGTGGAGTTGTGTGACCTCCTCCTGGTGATGTCGGTCCACCCCGGATTCGGCGGTCAGGCGTTCATACCGGAAGTACTTCCCAAGCTGGAGGCAGCGAGGAAGTTCGTTGACTCGGCTGGTGTGCGTACCGATATTCAGGTGGACGGGGGAATCACCCCCGAAACGGCGCGACGGGCGCGGGATGCCGGTGCAGACGTATTCGTCGCCGGAACGGCCATTTTCCGGGTGCCGGATCCGGTGGCCGCGATCCAGCGCCTGCGGGCGGCGGCAGACGGGACGGAATGAGCGAACGGATTCTCATCATCGACGACGACCCCGACATCGTCAGGTTCGTAGAGACGAGCCTGGAGCTGGACGGGTACGACGTGCGGAGTGCCGTCGACGGCCGGGCGGGGATCGACGCCGCCCTCGCCGACCCGCCCGATCTGGTGCTCCTCGACTTGATGATGCCCGACGTCGACGGATTCGAAGTGCTGCGGCGCCTCAAGACCAGCCCGGCTTCGGCAAACGTGGCGGTCGTCCTTCTCACCGCAAAGGCGAACGTGCGCGACCTGGTGCACGGCCTCGATGGCGGCGCCGACGACTACATCACCAAGCCCTTCGACATCGAAGAGTTGCGAGCCCGGGTGGGCTCGGTGCTGCGGCGGTCCAGGGCCATGCGAGACCTGTCTCCGTTGACGGGACTTCCGGGCAACTTCCGGATTGCCGAGGAGCTGGAGCGCCGCGTCACCAGTGGAGGGCCGGTGGCCGTGGTGCATGCCGACCTGGACAACTTCAAGGCCTTCAACGACCACTACGGGTTCATGCGCGGCGACAACGTCATCAAGTTCACCGCCAACTCCCTCGTGGAGGCGGCGCTCGAGGTAGGCGACCCCACCTGCTTCATCGGCCATGTTGGCGGGGACGACTTCATCATGGTCATGGACCCGTCGTCGGCGGAGCAGTTCTGCAAGGCCGTTGTCGAGCGGTTCGACGACGGCATCCTCGACTTCTACGACGCCCACGACGCCCTCCGCGGCTACGTCGAGGTCATCGACCGCCGGGGAGAGCGCCATGCCTTTCCCGTCGTGGCCATCTCCCTCGGTGTGGCTACCAATACCCGGCGCATCTTCACCAGCGAGTGGGAGGCCTCCGCGATCGCCTCCGAGATGAAGGAGCACGCCAAGGGAGAGGCGGGATCCTCGTTCCGCATCGACCGAAGGACAAAGTAGGCCGCCCAGCACCCGTCGCCCGTCACCCGCAAGAGAGTCCTCACGCCGGGACGCGAAGACGAGGTTTCGCCTTTCGCCCATCGCCCATCGCCGCGGAGGGAAGACGACGCTCCTGCGAATTGCGAATTGCGAATTGCGAGCGAGCGCAAGCGAGGTCCTGCGGGCGACGGGCGACGGGCGACGATAAGTCCACCGACCCTGGTCTGACGCCTCCGGGCCACCTGTACACTCTCTTTTGCG
>Ga0214472_10009378_pt1 | contig 10206 bp, 9 predicted proteins | sample RVTome_6_FD_207662 | JGI IMG/M metagenome (GOLD analysis project Ga0214472, IMG submission 207662) | Soil microbial communities from uranium-contaminated site in the Upper Colorado River Basin, Wyoming, United States - RVT140D175 | ecosystem: Environmental > Terrestrial > Soil > Contaminated >...
GGAAATCCTGGCGCTCCTGAAGCGCAACGGCGGCCTCTCGGTCGGCGAACTGGCGGAAGCCCTCCGACTCGCCCCGGCGACCATCCGCCAGCACCTCACCCACCTCGAGCGCGATAGCCTCGTCCATGCCGAGCGGGAGGCGAATGGGAACGGCCGGCCCCACTACCGATACCGGCTCACCGCCAAGGCCCACGCCCAGGCCTTCCCCGGCCGCTCCGACCGCATGGTCGAACTCCTTCTCCGCGAAGTCGGCCTCCTCGTCGGCGACGAGATCGACGGCCTCTCCACCGCCCAGAAGACCCGCCTGGTCCTCCAGCGCCTCGCCGAGCGCCTCGCCGACGAGTACGCCCCGCTCCTGAAGGGCTGGCCCCTCCAGGAGCGAGTCGCCTTCGTCACCGAAGTGATGCATGCCGACGGCGGCTTCGCCGAGTTCGCCGCACACGAGCGAGGCTACGAGATCCGCGACTACAACTGCCTGTTCCATCGTCTCCTCGGCGACCAGGAACAGGGCGAGGTCTGCGAGTGGCACCGCACGTTCCTCACGCGTACCCTCGGCACAGAGGTGCGCATCACGCCCTGTCCCGAGGCCGGCGAGTCGTGCTGCCGCTACCTGATCGAGAAGGTCGCGGCGCGTGAGCACGCCGTAGCCGCGACGTAGGCAGGGAGAGCATGGCCACCGAACAGGACGTCCTCGAAGCGCTCAAGCGTATCGAGGACCCCGACCTCCACCGCGACATCGTCTCGCTCGGTTTCGTCCGCGACATCGACGTCAGCAACGGCCGCGTCGGTGTCCGCATCGTCCTGACCACGCCGGCCTGTCCCGTGCGCGACCAGATGAAGACCCAGGCCGAGGAGCTGCTGCGCGGCCTCGACGGCGTCAGCGACGTCGACGTGACGATGGACGCCGAGGTGCGCTCCGGCAGCCCGATGGCGAACAAGCAGCCGGTCGAAGGGGTGCGGCAGATCATCGCCGTCGCCAGCAACAAGGGCGGCGTCGGCAAGTCGACCGTCGCGGTGAACCTCGCCGTTGCGCTCGCCAAGCGCGGCGCCCGCGTCGGCCTCCTCGACGCCGACGTCACCGGGCCCAACGTCCCGATCATGATGGGCATCGAGTCCGGCTTCATGGCCGAGCACGAGCGAGGGCTGGGCACCGTCGACAAGTACGGTGTCCGGCTCGTCTCCCTCGGCTTCGTGCTGCCGCGCGTCTCGCCCGTCGTCTGGCGCGGGCCCATGGTCGGCACCGCCGTCCGCCAGCTCCTCCACGACATCAAGTGGGGCGAGCTCGACTACCTGCTGATCGACCTGCCTCCCGGCACGAGCGACGCATCGATGAGCATGGCCCAGGACGCGCCCATCTCCGGCGTCGTCATCGTCAGCACGCCGGCCGACGTGGCCTGGGAGGACGCGAGCAAGGCCGTCGCGATGTTCGACAAGCTGAACGTCCCCGTCTTCGGCGTCGTCGAGAACATGAGCTATTTCGTCTGCCCGCACTGCAACGAGCGGACGGAGATCTTCGGCCACGGCGGTGGGCGCCGCGCCGCCGAGGAGCTCGGCCTGGAGTTCCTGGGCGAGATTCCCCTCGATCTGAAGACGCGCATCGGCGCCGACGAGGGCGTGCCGATCGTCGAATCCGACCCCGACTCGGAACAGGCCCAGGCCTTCGTCCGCGTCGCCGAGCAGGTGGCGGCGCGCTGCAGCACGCTGCAGTTCGCCACGGCTGGTGTAGAATAACCCCGTGACGCTCCGCTTCTTCCGACGCAAATCCGCGAGCTCGAAGGCCTCCTCGGACGGCAAGGCCGAGGAGAAGCCCGCAGAGGAGCCCAAGCGCACGCGCAGTCGCAGCACCACCGCCAAGTCCACCACCCGAACCAAACGATCCACCAGCATCGCCAAATCCACCGCGGAGAAAGAGACCGTGTCCACTACCACCGCCAAATCGACTACCAGCAAGACCCGTCGCGGCCGTCGCGGCGGCGTCGGGCGCAACAAATCGCGTACCAAGGCCGCCGAATCGGCGCCGGCGCCCGTGATCCCGCTGCGCGCGAACGCCGACGCCGCGCCGGTCACCCCGCCCTCCGAGCTCAACGAGAGGGAGCTCGCCGAGGAGCAGCTCGCGACCCTGCGCGGCCTCCAGGGCTCCCTCTCGGCGATCGAAAACCGCCTCGCCGGCATCGAGCGGATCGGCGTCACCGCCGAGCAGCCGCGCGTTGGCATCTTCGTCGACGTCCCGAACGTCATCTATGCTGGCGACCGCCTGGGCGTTTCGCTCGACTTCAAGAAGGTCCTCGACTTCCTTGTCGACGGCCGGGAGCTCGTACGCGCCAGCGCCTACGCGCCGATCAGCGACGCCCCCAACGCCAAGTTCGAGACTCAGAGGTTCGTCCAGCCGTTCGTCGACCTCGGCTACCGTGTCGTTACCAAGCCGCACAAGCGCTACGCCGACGGCTCGATGAAGGCGAACTTCGACGTCGAGCTCGCCATGGACGTGCTCACGATGTCGGACCGCCTCGACATCGTCACGCTCGTCTCCGGCGACGGCGACTTCCGGCGCCTCGCCGAGATCGTCGCCAGCAAGGGCGTCCGCATCGAGGTCGTCGCCTTCAGCGAGAGCACGGCGGCGGAGCTCCGCGCCGTTGCCGACAAGTACATCGACCTCAACCAGTTCATCAACGAGCTGCGGGCGGAGTAACATGCCGAGGGTCCTCATCGCCGAGGACTACCCGGACTTCCGCGCCCGCCTCCTCGCTCTGCTCGAGCCGCTCGAGCTCGAATGCATCCCGGTCTCGAACGGACGCCTCGCGATCGAGGTGCTGCAGGACCTCTCGCAGGCGCTCGACCTGGTGATCACCGACATGGATATGCCGGTCCATACCGGCTGGGAGGTGATCGAGGCGGCGCGCGCCCACCGCGGCGAGTCGCTACCGGTGATCATGCAGACCGGTGAGGCGCGCTACACGTACGTGAAGCGCCGGGCCGGCGAGTTCGGCATCGTGCTGATCGATAAGCTCGACGTCGACATCCAGCTCGGCCCCGCCGTGCGCGAGGCGCTCGGGCTCGAGCCGGATGTCGCGCCTTAGGCGCGGCGCTAGTCGTCGACCTCGATCCGCTCTGCCAGGCAGACGCGAACGCCCTGTTGCGTCACGAGCACACCCTCGATGCGCGCGGACACCCCGACGGCGACCGCGCCGCGAATGCGCTCAGCCTGCGACGCATCGACGGCGACGCCGTTCACCGTGATCGGGTCGACGCTCGTGACCGCGCCGCGCAGCTCGCACTCGCCATCGTCGAACTCGGTCCGCGGCTCGTCCTCGGGCTCGGGGTCGGGCACCGGCTGCGCCGGGGCGGGGAGGTCTTCGACGCGTAGCTCCTCGGCCACGCAGATGCGCTCGTCAGCCACCAACGCCGTGCGGCCGCGCACGCGGACGAACGTCCCCATCCCGATCTCGCCCCGCACCTCCGCTGCGGTCGACGCGTCGATGACGGTTCCGTTCACGATGAGCGGGTCGAGGCTCGTCACCGGGCCGCGCAGCTCACACTCGTTCCCGTCGAACTCGGTGCGGGGCTCCGCATCATCGTCGTCTGGGGCGGCCTCGGTTGCGGGCTCCGTCTCCGTGGCCGTGGCGGCGGCGAACACCTCCTCGTCACTGCTGTCGGAGTCGGCCGGCGGCGCGGTGTCGTCGCCGCCGAAGATGCCGCGCAGCACCGGCACGTCGGGCTGCAGGACCGCGGCGACGGTCGTCAGGCCGCCGAACGCTAGCAGCAGCGCGAGCGCGATCGGCAGTGCGTACGGCAGTAGGACCGCCCGCCGGATGCCGGCGCCGGCGAGGCGGAACGGCCAGCCCAGCAGGAGGCCGTCGTCGGCTCTCGCGGCCCCCGCCTCGGCCACCGCGCCCAGCAACCGCGCCTGCGCCCGCTGCTGGGTCGCGGCGTCAACCTCGATCGCGGGGCTGCTGCCAAGGAGCGCCTGCGCCGCGACCAAGTGAGCGCGGAGCTCGTCAGCATCCTCTGGGTACCGTGTCAGGCACTCGTCGATGCTCATGCCATCCCGAACAAGCTGGAGGCACTGTTCCAGATGCTCTTCGAACTGCTTGGAATCCATCGTCTTACCTCCCATCGGGCGTCAACAGCCGCCCGAGCGCCTTCAGAGCCCGGTGTTGGAGCGCCCGGACCGCTCCCGCCCTGCGCTGCATGACCTCGGCGATCTCCTCGTGAGAGAGGCGTTGGTAGAAGCGCAGGACGAGCACCTGCTGTTGTTCTTTCGTTAGCTGACGCAATGCGTCGTGGACGTCGTGCCGGAGCACCGCCTCGTCTGCCCGGTCGTCGACCTGAGGGATCAGACGGGCCCCATCGCCGGCATCGAGCGACACTGAAGGCCGTGTTGCGCGCCGCTTCAGGTGATCGACCGTGAGGTTGTGGGCGATGCGATAGAGCCACGCGGCCAGCGGGACGCCTCGGTAGCGATAGCGGTGGATCCCCCGCAACGCTTCGAGGAAGACATCCGACGTGAGGTCTTCCGCAGCCGTCCGGTCGCCTGTGCGCAGGAAGCAGTAGCGCAGGATCCTCGTGTATTGCTCATCGAAGATGCGCGTCCAGGCATCGTGCGAGAACGCCTTCGCCTCCTCGACCAGCTCCTGTGTGGTGAGCTGCGCTGTCCTGGCTGACATCGTCTCAGTGACCATCGGCGCTTATCGGGTATATCCGGCGCCGGTAGTGGAATGTTACGGGCTAGCGGGGAGGTCGTGCCTGGCCGCGGGCGCGCGGGCCTTCCTTCGCCACGCGCTCCTTCGCCAGCGCGGCGTACTCGGCCTGCGATTCGATCAGCGTCCAGCGCCGGCCGTGACGGGCCGCGGCGACGGCGAGCGTCCCCGCGCCGCCGAACGGGTCGAGCAGCAGTTCGCCCGGCTCGGACGCGAGCAGGACCGCGCGCTCGACGAGCGCCAGCGGCTTCTGCGAGGGGTGCGCGCCGTTGACGCGCTCGCGGCGCGGCGTTACCGGGAACTCCCAGAGGTTGCGCATCTGCCTGCCGCCGTTCATCTCCTTCGCGTCCCAGTAGTTGAACGTCCACTTCTTCGCCCGCTTCGGCGTCTCGTTCACAACCCAGACGATCTGCTCGGTGCTCTCGGTCAGCATGCGTGCTGTCACGTTCGGCTGGGCGTTCGGCTTGAACCAGACGACCGAGTTCAGGATCCGCCGCTCGAGCATGTGGCCGAGCACGAACCCCAGCAGGTAGATGTTGTGGAACGTGCCGAAGACGAGGATGTTGCCGTTCGGCTTGACGACCCGACAGACTTCGCGCAGCCAGTCGAGCGTGAACTGAAAGTACTCGTCCTCGCCGAACTGGTCCCACGCCTCGGCCATCGTCACGTGCGACGAGAACGCCCAGCCCAGGCCGCGCTTGCTCCTGCGGCCGCGCCCCGAGCCGATGTTGAACGGCGGGTCCGCGATGCAGTGGTCGATGCAATCGTCCGGCCACGAACGCATGACGGCGAGGCAGTCGTCGGTGTAGATGTGGTTCGGGCGGGGGTTCGGCATGGATCTGATCACCTGCTATCGTACGTGAGGCGATCCCGCGCGTCAACGTGACGCGACATAACGCTAGACCGCTAGGACGTGCCCAGGTACTCGAGCGCTAGCTCCAGGCAACGCTCGAGCGGCTCGGTCGTGTCGACTCGCAGGTAGGCGCCGTGCGGGGTGTGCGTTTCGGGTAGGCCGTTGAGCACGTCTTCGCCCGGGTTGCTGCGCATGCGAGGGCGTTCGCGCAGGCGGCGGCGCAGCTCCGCCTCGTCCGGGCAGTGGCACTCGATGAAGTAGTAGGGGACCGCGCGCTCCGCCGCGATCGCTGTTCCTCGCTTCGGGATGCTCTCCCAGAACGAGGGGCTGTCGAGCACGACGCTCCGGTCCTGGCCGAGCAGGTGGCCGGCCAGCGCGAAGAACGCCTCGTACGACGCCGGCCCGGCCAGCTCCTCGCTCGCGCCGGTGTCGAGCAGCGCCGACTTCAGCACGTCCTTGTCGATCACGACCGCCCCCGTGCTCGCGCCGATCAGTCGCGCCAGCGCGCTCTTGCCGGAGCCGGGGACGCCCGCCATCTGGAGGAGGAAGAGCGCGCTTACCACGTCAGCTCGCGCAGGTCGAACATCGGCCCGTCCTTGCAGACGAGCCGCATGCCGCGCCGCGTCTCGATCGCGCAGCCGTAGCAGATGCCTGTTCCGCAGCCCATGTTCTCCTCGAGCAACGCCTGGAGGGGCCGCCGCGCCTTCACCGAGCGCATCGTCTCGGCCAGCGCGCGGAACATCGCGTTCGGCCCGCAGGCGAACGCCTCGTCGCACCAGTCGAGGTAGTCGGCGAACGCCTCCGTCGCCAGCGCCTCGCGGCCGAGCGAGCCGTCCTCGGTCGTCACGACGACCTCGACCTCAGGCGGCAGCTTCGACGCCGGAAAGATCTGGTCGGCGCTGCGCCCGCCCAGGACGAGCGTCACCGACGGCCCGCGCGCGACCGCTTCGTCCGCAAGCCACACGAGCGGCGCGACGCCGATCCCGCCCGCGACGAGTAGCAGGTGTCGCGACGTCGACGCCGGCTCGTACCCGCGCCCGAGCGGGCCCCAGCAGAAGACCGTGTCGCCCGGCCTTCGCGACGCGAGCCAGCGCGTGCCGCGACCGACGGTGTCGTAGAGGATCGCCCACTGCGTGCCCGCGGCTCCCTCGCGCAGGCGGTGGATGCTCATCGCCCGCGGCAGCAGCGGGTCGTCGGGCAGCGAGGCCGCGTCCTCCGACGTCACGTCGACGCAGCGGAGCATGACGAACTGACCGGGCTTCGCGCCGTGCGCGATCTCCGGCGCGTCGAACCACATCAGGCATGTGTCGCCGTAGAGGCGCTCCTGCTCGACGACGCGGGCGAAGGCGGTGTGCATGGGCCTACCGTATCCCGCCGATGGCCAGTCCGGCCAGCGCCGCCGCGCCAATGAGGACGGCGCTGTGCACTCGCCAGCGGAGGAGCGCAACGAGCGCGACCACGCCGATCGCCGCCGTCCAGCCGTCGACGAACGCGCTCTCGCCCACCCGCGCGGTCGCCGCCAGGATCGTGCCGACGACGGCGGCGCCGATGCCCTTGAGCACAGCCCGCGCGAGCTGCGACGCCGCCAGCACCTCCAGGAAACGCGCCGTCAGCACCGCGAAGACGAACGACGGCAGGAAGATGGCCACGGTCGCCAGCGCCGCGCCGGGCAGTCCGGCCGCGGCATAGCCGACGAACGTGGCCGTGATCACGATCGGGCCGGGCGTGGTCTGGCCGAGCGCGACGCCGTCCAGGAACTGCTCGTCCGTCATCCAGCCGAACGTCTCGACCACCTCGTGCTCCATCAGCGGGATCATCACGTAGCCGCCGCCGAAGAGCAGCGCGCCGGTGCGCAGGCAGAGCAACGTCACGTCGACCAGCGCGCCCGGCTCCCAGACGAGCGCCGGCACGGCGCCGGCCAGCGCGCCAATCGCGAGCGCGCCCCCGCCCGCGCGCCAGCGCGGCCCGTACCAGGCGAGACCCAGGCCCCCCGCGGCAAGCAGCACGAAGACCTCGGCACCGGCGAAGAAGTAGGCGAGCGCGCCGCTGCCGGCGAAGAGCAGCCGCGTCCGCCAGTCGTCGACCGCGCCCAGGAAGAGGCGGTACGACGTGACCACGATCAGCGCGATCACCGCGGGCTTGATGCCGTAGAAGAGGTCGTCGACGGCCGGGGCCGTCTGGTAGCGGAAGTAGAGCCAGCTCAGCAGCAGCATGAGCAGGAACGCCGGCAGGATGAACGCGACGCCGCTCGCGATGGCACCGGCGGTGCCCGCCCGCACGTAGCCGAGGTGGATGCCCATCTCCGTCGAGTTCGGTCCGGGCACCAGGTTCGTCGCCGCCAGCCCGTCCAGGAACCGCTCGCGGGAGATCCACCGGCGCCGCTCGATCGCCTCGCGCTCCATCAGCGCGATGTGCGCCATGGGCCCGCCGAAGCCGATCATCCCGAGCTGGGCGAACAGCGCTGTCACCTCGCGCAGACGGCCGTGCGGTTGCGGTGGCCCGGCGGGCGGCGGGCCGTCAGTCATCCCCGCGGAGGTACGCCGCGAGCGGTTGCACGTCGTACGCTTGTGTACCGGCGAGCAGCGCGTCGATCGCCGCGCGCGCGGTGTCGAGGCTCGTGAAGCAGGGGATGCGGCGTTCGGCCGCTGCGCGCCGGAACTGGAAGCCGTCGCGCAGCGTCCCCGTCATGCGACCCTCGGGCACGTTGATCACGCCGTCGACCGTGCCGTCGCGTATCACGTCGACGACGTTCGGGTGGCCCTCGTTCAGCCGCTTCGTCACCTCTTCGACCGGCAGGCCTAGCTCGCCGATCATGCGCGCCGTCCCCTCGGTTGCGTAGAGGCGGACGCCGCCCTCGGCGAGCCGGCGGATCAGCGGCTCGGCCTCAGGCTTATGCCGGTCGGCGATGCTGAGCAGCATGGCGCTCTGTGCTGGCAGCGCCATCTCCGACGACATCAGCGCCTTCGCCAGCGCCGCCGGGAACGTACGGTCGACGCCCATCACCTCGCCCGTGGACTTCATCTCCGGGCCGAGGTAGGTGTCGACGCCGATCAGCTTCGACATCGAGAACGCCGGCGCCTTGACGGCGACGAGCGGCTGCGCCGGCTGCAGTCCACCCTGGTAGCCCTGGTCGCGCAGCGAGCGCCCCAGCATCACCTGCGCGGCGAGGCGCACGAGCGGCACCTTCGTCACCTTCGAGATGAAGGGCACCGTGCGGCTCGATCGTGGGTTGACCTCCAACACGTAGACCTCGCCGCGCGCGATCACGTACTGGATGTTCATCAACCCCTGGACGTCGAGCGCGATGCCGATCCGCTGCGTGTAGCCGACGACGGCCTCGATCTCGGCTTCGGATAGCCCGATCGGAGGATACACGGCCATCGAGTCGCCCGAGTGCACGCCGGCGCGTTCGATGTGCTCCATGATGCCCGGGATGAGCACGTCGCGGCCGTCGCAGACGGCGTCGACCTCGACCTCGCGCCCCTCGAGGTACTTGTCGATAAGGATGGGCTTGTCGGGGCCGGCCTCGGCCGCGGCACGAACGTAGCGCTCGAGCTCGGTGTCGTTCTGGACGATCTCCATCGCCCGGCCGCCCAGGACGTAGCTCGGCCTCACGAGCACCGGGTAGCCGATGCGGTTCGCCGTGCTCAGCCCCTGATCGACGGTCGTGACGGCGGCGCCCGGCGGCTGCGGGATTTCGAGCCCCGCGAGAAAGCGCTCGAACCGGCGCCGGTCCTCGGCGATATCGATCGCCTCGGCGCTCGAGCCGATGATCGGTAGCGCTGCCAGGTGCAGGGGCGAGGCGAGGTTGATCGCCGTCTGGCCGCCGAACTGGACGATCGACGGCGGCGCGTCGCCCTCGCCCGCCTCGTTGTCGAGGATGTCGCGCACCGACTCTTCGTCGAGCGGCTCGAAGTAGAGCCGGTCGGAGGTGTCGAAGTCGGTCGAGACGGTCTCCGGGTTCGAGTTCGCGATCAGCGCCTTGTAGCCTGCCTCCTGCAGCGCCCAGGCCGCGTGCACCGAGCAGTAGTCGAACTCGATCCCCTGGCCGATCCGGATCGGCCCGCTGCCGACGACGAGCGCCTTGTCGCCGGGGAGCGGCGGCGCCTCGTTCTCCTCCTCGTACGTGCTGTAGAAGTAGGGCGTCGCCGCGTCGAACTCGGCAGCGCAGGTGTCGACCATCTTGTACACGGGCCGGATGCCCCACTCGATCCGACGCTGGCGGACGCGCTCGGGCAGCTCGTCGGCCAGCGTGCCCACCTGCTCGTCGGCGAATCCCAGCCGCTTCGCCTCGCGCACCAGCTCCGGCGAGAGCGGCTCGGCGAGCAGCCTCCGCTCCATCGCGACGATGTTCGCCAGCTTGTCGCAGAACCACGGGTCGATGCCGGTGCGCTTCGCCAGCGTCATGGGCGGTACGTCGCGACGCAGCGCCGCCATCAGGCGCCAGAGGCGGTCGTCGGTCGCCGGCAGCTCGCTCGCGCAGATCTCGTCGTCCTGCCACGCCGGGTCCTCCCAGGCGAGCGACCGCGCCTTCTGCTCCAGCGAGCGCACCGCCTTCTGGATCGCGGCCTCGAAGGTCCGGTCGATCGCCATCACCTCGCCCGTCGCCTTCATCTGCGTGCCGAGCGTCCGCTCGCCCAGCGGGAACTTATCGAA
>Ga0214472_10009379_pt1 | contig 10206 bp, 13 predicted proteins | sample RVTome_6_FD_207662 | JGI IMG/M metagenome (GOLD analysis project Ga0214472, IMG submission 207662) | Soil microbial communities from uranium-contaminated site in the Upper Colorado River Basin, Wyoming, United States - RVT140D175 | ecosystem: Environmental > Terrestrial > Soil > Contaminated >...
CACCACTTTCGGCGGTTGATCTCCTTCATGGTGTCGATCTCGAGATCACGCTCGGCAACGATCTTCTTGAGCTTGGCGTTCTCGATCTCGAGCTGGCGCAGGCGCTTGATGTCGGCCGGCTGCAGCGTCCCGAACCGACGCCGCCAGGTGTAGATCGCCTGCGCGCTGACCTTGTGCTTCCTGGCGACCTCGGGCACCGGCACCTTGTCGGCCTCCCGCAGGATCGCGACCATCTGCTCTTCAGTGAAACGGCTCTTCTTCATCGGCTCCTCGCTCGTGGGCGGGAGCCATTCTCTCAAGTTACGATTGGTCCTAAGAACCGGGGCAGGTCAGTAGGTCGGAGTGGCAGGGTTTTTTCTTGGACCTTGGTGTGCTTCTCCTCTTGGTGCGAACGATCTTCGAGAGGAATGGCCTTGGACATGCGAGATTCTATGCATACCGAAGTTGACGCATGGCGATTCGCCACGCGATCCTCGCTGGCCGAGTGGAGGGCAATGCACATGAGTTCAGCTTAACCCGGTTCTTAACCGTCTGAAACAAAAGTTTCTTTGCGAACCACGCTTCGGGGTCACCGAAGCGCTCGAGCAATTCCTGAAAGGTTTCGTGGTCCTCACGGGAAAACGGCTTTAATTGTCCGTTCTCGTGCTGTACCGGATTCGGTGGGTAGAGATAGAGAACTGGAAGCATTCCTTCTGGAACCGGCAAATTCGCCGAGTGTGAGCGGTCCATCCAAAGAAGCTTTTCAATTAAGTGGGTGTGGGGCCCGATGGGAGTTCTTTCGCCGTGTTTCGCAATCTTTTGATAAACCTCGACTCGCCCCAACCTTGATCTAATGACGCGGTGAGGGCTCTCCTTAATAAGACGATCCCATAAGCACCGGGCATCGAGGAGCGCTGTTCCTGAATGAGCTCGCAGAGCTTCAACCAAGCCTGGAGTAGAAGCCCGGATACAAAACTCGGAGGTGGCGCCTCCTACACCAAGGTCGAACAAGATGTCTCTCCTGTCGTCGACGCGGATCGCCTCGTGGTCGTAGCCGAACTCGGTGATGACTGTTCGACCGGACATTTGCGCCGACTTCTCGGGCACGCAGAACATCACGCCATGATGCCACACGTCGGCGCGTGCACTGATAAGTTCGTATGCGCGAGGCGTTATCCGTTCGTGTGGTGAAAAGCGCAGTCCTCCACGCGATGTGACAACCGTCATTCCGTATTTCTCGAAAGGCTCCCCAGGGTCGCGATTGAATTCTCCGATTGCTCCCAACGTGCCAATGCTCCAGCTACTTGTACATGATCGGAGGTGCTCCACCACAAGACGGACTGCGGAAGGAGCATCAGCAGAAACACTAGAACGTTTGCGTGAGGGCGCTTCCTGATGTGGCATTCTTTACTCATCTCGTCGGTGTTTGAAGTTCTGTCGGGCCTTCGCCAAAGAGAATGTGCAACGTTAGGACACTGCTGACATCGGCGTTAAGTTGAACGCTCGAAGTACACGCTCTTCAGGCCGCGTCGGTTCTCAATGCTGGTGTTATCCTTGATCAGAGTTCCTCGACGTCGCCGGCCGACTTCGAATCCGGGCCTCGACTGCGGTCAGCGCTGCAGTTGATTAAGCAGCGCAACCACGCGGTCAAGCGGCAGAACGTCAGCGTATTTCATCTGCATGTCGAACAGGTTCACCTTGTGCGGAACCTCCACGCGATCGGCCACGCATTCCTCGGGCACGATCACCCGGTAATTCAGGGAAAATGCGTCGACCACCGTGGCGCGCACGCAGCCGCTGGTCGATATTCCGGCCACGATCACCGTATCGGGCCGATGAAAGGCGAGGATGCCGGCCATGTTCGTGCCGAAGAATGCGCTGGGCTTCCCCCGCAGCAGGACTGGCTCGTCGGCGCGCACCCCCAGTTCCTCCGCGATCGACAGGGGGTCCGGCAGCTCGACCGCGTCCCCGGTGACCGGGCGCGGCCGTTGGCATTTCCAGAACCCGATTTCCTCCGGACGCAGACCCGGATCCCAGATTGTGAACGCGCGCGGCACATGCAGGCGGCGCGCGCAGTTGAGCAGGGTGGCTGTTGCCTTGACCGCGCGGCGCGCCGGCTCGCCGCAGCCGGTCGAGAACCGCTCGTCGATGAAGGATTCCTGCATGTCGACGACCACCACGACGGGGCGCGAACCCATCCCTACGCTCGCTAGCTGGGTGTATTGACCGTACTTTTCCCTGTCCGTGAGCGGTACGACGTCGTCCCAAAGCGCCATACCGGTTCTCCTATTCGCGATCCAGGTACTGGTCTTTGCCGTTCGCGCTCACGTCCGCGAGCTGCAATCCCCCGATTCGCGCGTGCAAACGCCCGCGGCTTGCGGCGGCCAGAACGACCACCACCTCGCCGGGAAGGGGTGCATCCGGCATCGCGACGTCTACGGTATCGTAGTGCGACCGCACGAAGAGGGCCTGCTTCGACGCAAGCGGCACGTCGAGATGCCCTCCCATGGTAGCCCGCTTGACCGTCGAGGTCATCCACGCGGTGGCGTTTTTTCCGAACGCAGCACGAATGGGGCGTGCGAAAGGGCGCGTGATGAGCGCGTAACCGTGCTCGATCTCGCCCAGCTCGCCGACCAGCGCTCCTTTCCCGTAACCCTCGATCTTGCCCGCATCTCCATCGAACTCCTTCAGGACTCGCGCGGCCATGAGAGTGCCCAGCTTGCCGCCGAACTCCATCATCTCCGACAAATCAGGCTCGAAGCGATTGACCAGCGGGTTCGTCACCGCGACCATCATCACGATGCGGCGCATCGGCGCGCCGTCAGCTCTGCCGGCTTCTAAGTGGACCTCGTCGATTAGCACCGTGCTTTTCCGTATCTCGTACACTGTTCTCTCACTTGAGTTCGCCGATCCGGTGGTTGCGGTATCGAGGCTAGATTTCGCGATGCCACGGCATGATCCTGAGTTTCAGGTGCCGGTAGACGCGACTTTATAGAAGCTCCACTTTGATGTCCGTAATCCTCCAGCCGTTGCACGGATTCTGATCCTGTGGGCACGCGGTCAATGCGACCAGACAGTCCACCTCGGCATGGAACTCCACAAAATCCCCAGGTTTCGAGAGTGGCTCCCGCGTCTGGAGCCGCCCGTCGAGCGCGATGAACGAGTGCTGAAAGATGTTGAAAGGATCTGGAATTAGCGCCTCCGTAATCCCGTACGGTGCGAGGAGCTCGCATAGAATACTGAGGCAGCTGGCATGTGGTTCAGTGAGGCCGAACCGCACCTTATAGTCGTAGCTACTGCACGAGGAAAATAACAGATCGTGCTCCCCAACTGTATCCGCTGTGAGGCGGAGAAGTGGGCGGCATCTGGTCGAGTAGAGTGCCGCGCCACGCGTGATCTTCAAACGGCCGTTGATCTTGCGTGTGTTTGCCACCGACAGTCGCTCTGAAACATCCTCTCCCAGGAAGGCTACTAGGTCACTCACTTGCTTGCCATCTATGTCGATTACCCTGAACCGTTCGCCGGCACTGATGGTAAACGCATATCCACTCGCGCCTTTGACCCTGACTTCACGCATCTACTAATCCTTGTGTCTCTCCCGTCGCTTGTCTCGGCACCTTCTGGCCTCGCAGCCAGCCAGCAACGTCCGCAAATGGCGTTCTGTTCAGCGGTCCGCGGCGGGTACTCAGTCTGGGGTGCGGGCTTCGGCCACACCGATCATACTGTCTCGCGTAACCAGTGCGGCAAGCTCCTCCTCACTCATACTCTCCGTGCCACTCGGGCGTTTTGGGATGACCAAGTACCGGACGTCTGCCGTACTATCGTGAACTCGCACTTCCACCTCCGGAGCCAATACGAGACCAAACTCCCGCAGCACATCTCGCGGATCAATGACTACCCTTGCGCGATAGTTCACACTTTTATACCAGGCCGGTGGCCGGCCCAAGAGCGTGAACGGGTAGCACGAACAAAGCGTGCAGACGATGGCATGGTGAACGGTGTCGGTATTCTCCAGCGCAACGAGTTCGTAGGAAGGCGATCGCGAACTAACATTCAGGCCGACCCCAGCGATCGCGGTCCTGGCGTCGGTCAGCAGTCTCGTCTTGAAGTCCCGGTCAACCCAAGCTTTGGCCACGACTCTGGCGCCAACCGCGGGACTCTTCGAGTCCATGTCGTCGATCGACCGTCGAACCTCTTCAGCTGTCAGAACTCCCTTTTCGATTAACAGGGCTTCGATGGCGTTCGTCCGTCTGGCATAGTAGGAGAGTTCTGGATCTTCGGCGAGAGGAGTGAGTTCACTGTGGTCGTGCATGTCTTGCCTCCGTCGTCACGCTGGTTCGAGCCAGTGTTCGAAGACTTCGACCAGGAGCTTATCCTGGGGCTGTCCCTTGTAATCCACCCATACGTGTGTCTGGTCAAAAGACACGAGGTAAAGAGCCACTCGCGGCAATCCGTCCCCACCGTGGCCGCGTGACTCTGGGTTGCCGAATTCTCCCCGGACTGCCTCAATCGTCCCACTCTTACCTTGGATATATCCAGGTGTTCGGATATGGCCGGACACCGAAAGCCTCCGAACCCCCACACGATCGCGTCTATTGAACCTTATTGCCATTGTCAGCCCCTATCGGGTACTGCTGAGCAGCGGCAGCCCTTGCTCGTCCTCATCCCCTACGCGTCTCGAGGTTTCTCCATAATTCGGTCGATTTCCTCCCTTGTCATCAAACCCTTCTCGACCATGAGTGCTTCCATCGCGACGAGCCAACGCTCATAGTAGCTAAGCCTTTCATAGTCTTCTGCTGTTATACACTCCATCGCGCGTCGCAACTCGTCAACGTGCATTATCCGCTTCTCCGGGCTCGCCAACACTCTCATGACTGCGTCAATCTTCTTCTCCCACCAAAAGAGCTCGTGCTCGCTTCTGTCGATTGGGCCGGCGGTGCGCTGTCCTCCTACATCGTGAACGCGTTCCATCTTTTCCTCCTTCTCGTCATCGCCGTCATTTCTCACTCACAGTGTCCTAGTCAGCAGCTCGCTGCTGCATGGCCTTCAATGCCTCTTGCTTCACGAGACTCCAGAGATGGTCTCGCGCTCTCAGGTATTCAGGCGAGGAGCGTAATGCCTCCGACCGAGGACGAGACAGTGGACTGACGAAACACTCTCGAATGATTCCGGGACGCGCTGAGATAACGACGATCCGGTCCGAGAGAAGGACCGCCTCATCGATTGAGTGTGTCACGAAAAGTACAGTCTTTCGCTCCCTAGGAGGCAGGTGTTCGCCCCAAATCCTGAGAAGCTCCTCTTGCAAGATCTCCCTGGTCTGAGCGTCCACGGCAGCAAATGGCTCGTCCATAAGCAAAAGATCGGGATCGTTTGCAAGAGTTCGTGCCAAGGCACAGCGCTGTCGCATCCCTCCCGAGAGCTCGTGCGGGTAGCGGCTCTCGAATCCCCGAAGTCCCACTAGGTCGACGTACTTCTTGACTAGCCGATCTCGCTCCGCGGTCGGCAGGCCCCGAAATTTCGGTCCTAACGCTATGTTGGCGGCTACTGTCTTCCAAGGCGGCAGTGCGTATTCCTGAAATACCATGCCCCGTCTAGGACTTGGGTCGGTAACGCGGGCGCCGTCGAAAAACACCTGTCCTTCCTCTGGCGATTCTAGTCCCGCAATAATCCGAAGAAGCGACGACTTGCCACAGCCGCTCGGCCCAATTAGGCTGACGAACTCCCCTTGGTCCACCGATAGGCGAATCCGTCCGAGGGCCTCGACCCTTTGTCCGTCGCGCGGCAACGTGTACACCTTCCTGACGTCGACAATATCGAGCTGAGCCATCTTTCTTATTGAAGATTGACGTTCCAGGGCAGAAGCCTCCGCTGGAGGAAACGCATTCCTCCGTCCATGGCGAGCCCCAGAAGGCCGATGACAATCATTCCGACAAGAACGCGTTCGGTTAGGAACGCGTATCGCCCGCTCTGGATCAAGAAGCCGAGGCCTGCCCGTGCAGCCATCAGCTCCGCAGCCACCAGTGCCATCCAGCCGATGCCTAGGCCTATTCGAAGACCAGTCAAAATGAGCGGAAACGCACTGGGTATGACAATCTCTCGCACAATCTGCCGGTGGGCCCCGCCCAGTGTGAGTGCGGCCCATATTAGTGTCCGGTCCACATTTCGGACACCCGCGATCGTGTTCAAAACGATCGGGAAGAAGGCGCCTAGAAACAAAATAAAAATGTTCTGGGCGTCGCCAATTCCAAACCAGAGGATTCCGAGCGGAATCCAGGCAGGGGGCGGGATCGGTCGAAGGAACTCAATGACTGGATCGACGGCGTCTTCAAATAGGGCCCACAGTCCGATGCACAATCCAATTGAGATACCGAACACTGCAGCCGCCGTCAGCCCCGCTAGAATCCGCAAAACACTTCTGCTTATATGGTTGAGTAACTCGCCCGTCATTAAGAGTTGCCATGCATCCACCACCACCACACTCGGCGGTGGGAGCACCTGACGAAGGGCATGGCTAAGCGGAGACCATCCACTTATGAGCTCCCAGATCACCAGGAGCAACAAGGGGAGAGCAATAAACCGCGCGATCCTCGTCAGCATTACCGTTTGAACTCAACCCCCCATGGAACCAGGATCCGCTGCATGCCTCTCATGAGTTGATCCATTGCAAGCCCCAGAAAACCTATCAGCACCATTCCGAGCAGGACTCGCTCCGTATACAGGAGATTTCGAGAGTCCTCGATCAGGAAGCCCAGGCCAGAGTTCGCAGCAACCAACTCAGCAGCGACCAGCGCCATCCACCCCGCTCCTAAGCCGATCCGGAGGCCGGTCACGACCAGCGGTAGGGCTCCGGGCAGGACTATCTCCCACAAAATCTGTCGGCGCGTGCCGCCAAGCGTCAGCGCCCCCCACACGATGGTGCGGTCCACGCCATGCACTGCCGCGATCGTACTGAGTACTATGGGGAAGAGTGCTCCCAGAAAAATAATGAACATGTTCTGTGTGTCGCCAATTCCGAACCATAGAATGCTCAATGGGATCCATGCCATCGGTGGAATCGGTCGCAGAAACTCCACGACCGGATCGACAAGGTGGCCAAGGACACGCCACCATCCCATGACTAGGCCAAGCGAGACACCGACCACCGCGGCAAGAGTGAAGGCGACCAGCACTCGCTTCAGGCTTTCTACCACGTGAAAGACGATCTCCCCGCTACGTAGTAAGTCAATGAAGGCGACTACTATACTTGTCGGCGCCGGCAGGAGGGTCACCGCATGTGGCGCCAGTAAGTAACTGGACGTCCCCTGCCATGCTAGGAAAAGCCCAGTTATAAGAGCCACGCGACGGACACGTCGACGCGCGACACGGCCCACCCACCGGATCACCGGGTGCTTGGACAACAGCACCACCCGTTTCACCGGCCCTTAGGTTGGTACCACTTCCCCCCAAAGTACCATGGCCGCTCCAAGTCCTCGGGCTCCGGCCACGACTGCGCTGTCGCAAGTTCGTAAGGCTTGATCAAGCTGAGGCGCTGGTCCGTCTTCAGCCATTCTCTGAAGGTCGCTGTTGTGACGCCGGGCGGGAAAAACGGCGGCTCCTTCGGGACTTTCCAGCCGAGCTTTGCGTAGGTTCGATTTACCAACTCCGGGGCACCGCGAAAATAGGTCCTGTAATCCTCTTCAGTCACCAGGTCTCTGAGCCGGCCTTTCTCATGGAGCCATTTCGCGGCTTTCACTCCCGCCGCGGCATAGATATTCACGAACGGATACGCCCAGGTAGGTTTCAAATTGTTCATCCATGCGACATTCTCTTCATAGATGAGTTCTGCCGGGTAAGCGCGTAGCGCTGGCACCTTCGCCATCATCTCCGCGGCTTCCCGCGTATAAAGTCTCTCCCACAGGATCGCCTCGATCGCCATATCAACGATGGCTTGGACGACGTCCGGCACGTTTTGGATCAGCTCTTCACGGACATGAAGGCCGCCCCAGCCGAAAATAAATGGTCCTGTATCGTCAAAGATTCTCGCGTTCTTGTGATACTTCCACATTAGCCTCACCGTAGGCATCCACGGGGCGACGGCGTCGATCCCTCTTGGCAAGGTGATTTGATCGGGAATCGGAGTCGTCCTGAAAACGAAGTCCTTTCCCGGAGTCATACCATGTGCTCGCGCGTACGCCTCGACGGCGAACTCTCCCGAAGATCCACCCAACGCGCCAATCGTCTTGCCCCTCAAATCGGCGGGCTTCTTGAGCGGCGAGTCTATAGGGACCAGGATTTGGATTTCCTGCACAGGTGTCCAAATGATCCCGACACTACGGATCGGCGCCTTTCTAGAGATGAGGGATGTAATCGGAAGATCGCCGCCACTCGAAACCTGCAACTTGCCGGCGATAAGCCCCTCATTCATGGGAGGGCCCGCGAAAAATGACTGGACCTCAATTTCGAGTCCCCGAGCCCGATCCAGTTGCTTCTCCTTCACGATCAGGGGCACCGCAAACTGGGCCACCCATGTGGCGCTATACCCGTACTGAAGTGGCCACCAGCCCTTCTCTTTGAGCCATTGCACCGACTTGTTCGATACTTTTTCGTACGGCAGCGGCCAGCCCCACTCCGTGAATTTGCCGTCTTTAGTTTCGGCAGCCTCGAGGGGGACGCTAGAGACGCAGAACAGAACAAAAGCAATCGAGACCATCGTCTTTCGCAACATGGCAATCCTCCTTAAATTCTTCCCGTGCGCTCAAAACCTGATAGCACTCGTAAGCCTTCCCGACGCCGACGCGCTGAAGAAAGTCGCCGGCTACTTCGCGTGACTTCGCATGCGCGAGGACACGCCATGCGGCAAGATGTCTTACGAGAGAAGATCGGCAGTTGATCCGTTTCCTGAAAACCGCTCAGACCCATCGTCATGCTGTCGGTCTCGGGTGTGGTCGCGACGACCGGGCTATGCGCCTAGTACTCCGCCGCGATCGCGGTGACGAAATTGGTAACGGCGGGGCCGTTTTGCCCGATGTAATCGCCGTGCTTGCCGGAGACGCGCAAATATGTCCGCCATGTGCGCAGAACCCTGTTCGTGCACCGCCGGGATGAAGCGGATGCCGGCTGCGGGGAAAAGGTCCAGGGCGTCCATGTAGGCCGAGCGGACGATGCCGAAGACGTTTTTCACCCCTGAGCGACAAGCGTCTTGACGAACGCCTCCGAAGGCGTCATGCGCTGCTTGCCTGTCACGGCGATACGTTTCACTTCGGCGATGTCGGTCATGAGGGTCCTCCGGTTCAATAGGGCGAGTCTCTCACAGTTCCACGATATTTCGTTTCAGATTCCGATAAACTTTCCGAATGCCGCGTAAGGAGGACAACGTCCCGGCGACCCTCAGGGCGATTTCTGTGCTCGAGGCACTGGTTGCCGCGGACCAGCCGACGTCGCTCGCGGAGCTGACCGATGCCTCCGGGCTGCCGAAGCCGACGCTTTACCGCATGCTCCGCATGCTCGAGTCGGCGGGCCTGGTGGGCCGCGAGCCCGGCGCCCGGCGCTACGCGCCCGGCCCGCGCCTGGCCGCGCTCGGGCGCAATGTCATGCTGAACGGCAGCCTGCGCACCGAGCGCCGCGCGATCCTCGCGCGCCTGGTGGGGGAGATCGGCGAGACCTGCAACTTCACCATGCTCGACGGCGACCAGGTGATCTACGTCGACCGCGTAGAGACGGCGTGGCCGCTGCGCATGACGCTCACCTCGGGCTCGCACGTGCCGCTGCACTGCACCGCGAGCGGCAAGCTGCTGCTCGCGCTCCTGCCCAAGGGGCCGCGCGAGCGGCTGACCCGGCAGCTCGCACTCACGCGCTATACCGAAAGCACGATCACCGACACGAAGCGCTTCGCCGCCGAGCTGGCCCGGATCCGCGCCCGCCGCTACGCCACCGACGACGAGGAATTCCACGCCGGCCTGGTGTGCGTCGCGGTGCCGGTGCTGGGCAAAAAGCGCGCGTGCGCGGCGCTCGCGGTGCAGGCGCCGATGTCGCGCATGCCGCTCGAGCGCGCGCTCGGCTACCTGCCGGTGCTGCGCCGCGCCGCGAGCGCCATGGCTTCGACCTTGGATCCCTAGGAGCCCGCCGCCTGCACCGGTGTCCCGGCTTTTTCCCGGCTAAGCCTTGTTGAAATAGCTGGCCGCGAATTCGTAAGGCGGCGGCACCGCGAGCCGATAGGACGCCACCAGGCTCGCATAGCGCTTCTGCGAC
>Ga0214472_10009380_pt1 | contig 10204 bp, 9 predicted proteins | sample RVTome_6_FD_207662 | JGI IMG/M metagenome (GOLD analysis project Ga0214472, IMG submission 207662) | Soil microbial communities from uranium-contaminated site in the Upper Colorado River Basin, Wyoming, United States - RVT140D175 | ecosystem: Environmental > Terrestrial > Soil > Contaminated >...
GCAGCGCTCATGAGGTCGTCGTCGGCGCCGGGTTCAATGGTCGGATGGATGTGGGAATCGACGGCTTCGAGGCCCGCGCCAGCCTCGAGGCCGGACTCTTCTTTCTCAATCGCTCCTCAGTCACGCCTGTCCTGACACTGAACCTCGAGCGGACCTTTGGAGACGACAATGACACCGGGGTTTTCATAAGCGGCATTTGGAAACTGAAGAACAGCATCGTGGACTGCGCGTTCCGACGGAACACCACGGCTGGCATCCACATCATGGACGGAGCCGAAGCCCGCATCGAGGGTTGCACCATCGCCGACAACGGCATCGGACTGCTGCTGGAAGGGGTCGCTCCGAGCGAGGTTGTTGGAAATACCCTCACGGGAAACGGGCTCGCCCTCGTCCATGCCGGAAGCACGGGTGGCATTCTGTTTTCACAAAACTCCATCTTCGCCAACGCAGGCCTCGGCATCGATCTGGGCAACGATGGCGTAACTCCCAACGACCCGGGGGACTCCGACACCGGCCCGAACAACCTGCAGAACTTCCCTGTGTTGACGTCCGCAAGCATCGACAACGGATCCACCACGATTCTTGGGACCTTCAACAGCACCCCCAACGAGACCTTCACCCTCGAGTTTTTCTCCGACGTCGAGTGCGACCCGTCCGGGTTTGGCGAAGGGGAGATTTTTCTCGGAAGCGAGCAAGTTACGACCGACGCCAGTGGCAACACCGCATTTCAAGCCGTCCTTCCGATCACCGTGCCCGCCGGCAGCGTGATGACCTCGACCGCCCGTGATTCGATGGGCAACACCTCCGAGTTCTCGCAGTGCCTGTCGCTTTCCCCGGGAGCAAATATCGCACCTGTTGCCGATGCCGGACCCGACCAGACCGTGAGTGTCGGGGCCGATGTCATGCTGGACGGCGGCGCGAGCAATGACCCTGACGCAGGACCGGGCGCATTGACGTTCGCCTGGGAGCAGATCGGCGGCACACCAGTGGTGCTCAATGGCGCAGACACGGCGATGCCTGGATTCACCGCCGACACAGCAGACACCTATGTGTTTCGCCTCACGGTAAGCGACGGACTCGCAAGCGACAGCGACGAGGTCAGCGTCACGGCTGAAGCAGAGGAACCCGACCCCGTCCTCGCCGCCGTACGACAGTTGATCGAGCGGGTGGAGGCGCTGGATTTGCCACGTGGCCTGGAACGCGCGCTGACGGCGAAGCTCGAAGCCGCGCTCAGGCAACTTGCCAGCGGGCGGGAACGCGCGGCTAGGAACAAGCTGCTCGCTTTCATCGAACTGGTGGAAGCCCAGAAAGGGAAGAAACTCACAAAAAGGGAGTCGCGCCAACTGATCAGGGATGCGCGCGAGATCATCCACAGTATCGGTCCGCCGCGCCGGCCGAAGCACTAGCCAGGCGTTCTGTCAGAGGAAAAAAAGAACCCGATGCGCCTCTGACCCGCCGCCGGCGGCGGGTCAGAGGCGGAGGGCTTTGAGGCTGGTCCGCGGGAGGGGAATGCGCCATGCGTGCGTGATGGAAAACCGATTTGCACCGGCGATTCCCCAGCTCCCTGTTTCGGATCTCGTCGCGACCCGGCGCTTCTACCGCGACGTGCTCGGATTCCGCATCGACCCGGTGGATGGTGAGCATGAATACGCATCCGTGTCCCGGGGCGCCGCGGTGTTCCATCTGTACGCGAGCGACGGCGCGATTCCGCCGCATCGGATCGTCCTGCCGGCATGGGACGTGGATGCCGTTCATGCGGATTGGAAGTGGAAGGGCGCGCATGAGTGCTCCGAGCCGGAGGAAAAGCCCTGGGGCGTGCGGGAGTTTACGGCGCGGGACAACAACGGCCACCGGCTGGTGGTCCGGCAGCGGTTGCGGGCGTCACTGCCGGCACCGCGCGAACCGCTGGAAAATGTCCGCATTGTCAAGCGTCTGCCGACCACCGGCGAGTATCATGCGCTCGTCGAGGCGGTCCGGTGGACGGAGTTTGTGAATTACGAGGCCGCCGCCCGCTCGCTGTCACGCTCGCTTTTCTGCGTGGTTGCCGAGCTCGAGGGCCGTTGCATCGGGATGGCTCGCGTGGCCGGGGACGGGGCCTTGTTTTTTCATGTCATGGATGTGGCCGTGCTGCCGGAGTATCAGCGGCGCGGGGTCGGCACACAACTGATGAACCGCCTCGTCGAGTTCATCCGGAACTCGGCGCCGGAGAAGGCGCTTGTCGGATTGTTCACCGGCGCCGCGCAATCCCCGTTTCTCGAGCGATTCGGTTTCAGGGGCCCGGTCGCCCCGCTCATGGGCATGACGGCAACCTCCCTCGAGCAGGTGTAGCCGGTTGGTTGCGCCTGCGCCAATCGGTAATCGAACTTTCGATGCCAGTCGTTCCCTCCAGTTATCGCGCCCCGCCTGGCTTTTCCAACGGCCATGTGCAGACGGTTTTTGCGGCGCTGATCCGACAGGTGAACGTCGTGACGGGCGCGCGCAAGCGCATCGAGATTGCCGACGGAGACTTCCTCGATCTGGACATGGCGCTGAACGGGAACCGGCGCGTCGCCATCCTTTCGCACGGCCTCGAGGGAAGCTCGCGCCAGACCTACGTGCAGGGCATGGCACGCGCGCTCTTTCGCAATGGATGGGACGTGGCTGCTTGGAACTTTCGCGGATGCAGTGGCGAGCCCAACCGGTTGCTTCGCTTCTACCACAGTGGAGCGAGCCAGGACCTGCACGTGGTGGTGGATGCTGTCCTGAGCCAGCGGCAGTACGAGCGAATCGCGCTCGTGGGCTTCAGCCTCGGCGGAAATGTCACGTTGAAATACCTGGGTGAGCGGGGCGGCGAGCTGCCGGCCGCCATCAGCGACGCGGTCGTGTTCTCCGTTCCCTGCGACCTGGGGGCCAGCGCCGCGCGGCTGGCGAGCTGGTTCAACCGCATCTACATGCGTCGATTTCTCCGCACGCTGGCGGCCAAGATCCGCGCCAAGCGTCCCGCCTTTCCCGCCCAGATCGATGTTGGCGGCCTGGAGGACATCCGCACGTTTGAAGAGTTCGACGGTCGCTATACCGCGCCACTGCATGGATTTGCCGACGCGCACGACTACTGGCGAAAGTGCAGTTCGCGCGCCTTTCTGCCAGGCATTCGTGTGCGCACGTTGCTCGTGAACGCGCACAACGACCCGTTTCTCGCGCCATCGTGCTTCCCCCTTGAAGAGGCGCGTGACAGCGAGTGGCTGCACCTCGAGATCCCGCTGTCAGGCGGACACGTGGGTTTCGTCTCGTTCGTCTCGTCCGGAGATTATTGGTCGGAAATCCGGACCACGGAATTTCTCGAGGGAGGCGCGCCATGAAGCATTCACAACCGGCGCCCGCCTGCGATGGGGACGGCGCGAAGTCCACCGCGTTCAGCATCTGGCGCGACGAGTGGCCACCCAAATTCTCCGAGGAAGCACGCCAACATCCGGAACTTTGGAGCTTCGAGAAGTCTGGAACCTCCTCCAACGGAGAGGATTGCGAGTGAAGTGAAGATTTCGATCGCTGTTTCCGCGAAAACGGCTCTAACTGCCCCCCTTCGTTTGAGATACGTTAGGTGCCAGATACTGGTGAGTTGTCAGCTGGGGGTCATGCTTCAGTGATGATTTGAAACCCGATGGTCGGGAACAGGCTGCAGATAGCGCGAATCGACGAACACATCACAATGGCCAACTCCAAACTCTATGTAGGCAACCTGTCCTTCAATCTGACCGACGACGACATTCGCGGCGCGTTCGAAGCACACGGTGCTGTCACCGACGTATATGTTGCCATGGACAAGATGACGGGCCGCCCGCGCGGCTTCGCTTTTGTCACCATGGGAACACCAGAAGAAGCAAAGGCGGCAATCGCTGCGCTCAACGGCAAGGACATCGGCGGTCGCGCCATCTCGGTCAACGAAGCCCGTCCAAAGGAGGAAAGCGGTGGACGCTCATTCTCTGGCGGCGGCGGCGGTGGCAATCGCCGCGGTGGCTTCGGTGGCGGTGGCGGTGGTGGCAATCGCCGCTACTAAGCCGATGCCCGGCCGGATGGCCGGTCCCGCCGCTCCACGTCTGTCACGCCCCCAGGGCCGGATTTTTCCGGCCCTTTTTTTTCGCATCCCGCGGACTCGTGACGGGACCTCGGGAGTGCAGGGTTCGGTAGCCGTTGTCAGGGATCCTTCCGCCGCACGCGGAGCACGGCGATCTTGGTGGCGTGGTTGAAGGGAGCGGGGTCCGTAACGGGACCGCGCACCCGAGTAGCCGGATAGGCGATGAAATCATCCGGCACCGGGATGATTTCCTCGATGCTCAGACAGCCATCCGCGCAGAGCGCCTCGACGCTCTCCATGTAGTCGCGGCCACTGACGAAGAGCGCGTTGTTGACGGAAACGAGATGGCCGCCGTCGTTGATGAGCGGGCGCACCTTGTTGATCAGTCGCGGGCTGTTGCGCGCCAGATCGACCACGCCTTTGGGGGTCGAGGCAAAGAAAGGCGGATCCAGAAACACGCAGTCAAAGCGTGTTCCCGAGCGTTTCAGCCGGCTGATTTGCGACCAGAAGTCACCTTCGAGAAGGCGGGTCGAATCCTCCGGAAGCCCGTTGAGCACGAGAGATGCGCGCGCCATTTCCAGAAAGCGGCGATTGAGGTCGAGTTGGACCACCCCGGCCGCACCTCCGGCAATCGCCGCGACCCCGAGGCTTCCCGTATAGGCAAACGTGTTGAGCACCGTCTTGCCGCGCATGCTTCCAATGGCCCATGCGCGGAGGTTGCGCGTGTCGAGATAGAAGCTCGCGTCGCGGTTCATGCGGAGGTTTACCGCGTAGCGAACGCCGTGTTCGCAGATCCGGGTGTCGGGTGATCCGCCGAAGAGCATCCGGCCGCGTTTTTCGAGCGGGGTCTTCCCTTGCCGCACCTTTACCACCCCCGCGCGGAGCCACGGGAGGCGGGTGCGCAGGACTGATGCCGCCTCCTCGACCAGCTGCCGCCCCTGCTCCGGAACGTCGGCATAGTCGTGAAAGACCGCGGTGGATGCGTAGAGGTCTATCGCCAGACCGGGTTCTCCTTCGAAGAAGCCGTTGAAGAGACGAAGAGCAGTCTCGTGCGCAGCGTCGAAAAGCCCCTCGCGCGCAGCGATGGCATTTTCAAGCAAATTGGCGACAGCCTCACGGGACATCCGCCCAACCAAGCGCATGCCCTTCCTTTGATCGAGCGGGATCTGGGCGGACTTCCAATCCCCTGGGCGGGCTTGCATTCCCAGGGCGGCGCTAGTGGTCCGTCATCGGTTTCCTGCAATCGCTCGAATCGTGGCAGGCCGTCCGCTTTTCCTTTCGGATGGCTGAAAGGCGTGGTAGCATCACACTTTTATTGGATCCAATTACACATTCGAAACGAAACGAATCGATGCCACGTGAACCCTATCCATTCTCAAACTCGCACGGGACTCCCGACTGGCGGATGATCGCCACTTATGCCCGGCACATCCTCCTCATCGGAGTGATTGCCATCGTCGTCGCGGGAAGCTTCTCGAGCTACTACACCGTCCAACCCGAGGAGGAGGCGGTGGTGAAACGCTTTGGAAAAGTGATCGCGATCAAGGAGCCCGGTCCGCATTTCAAGCTTCCCTTCGGCATCGACAAGGCCGTGCCGGTGCCCACGGCGCGAGTTCTGAAGGAGGAATTCGGCTTTCGTTCCACCGGAGTCGGACTGGATCGCACGCGCTACCAGAAGGACACGAGCCATCGAGGCGAATCGCTCATGTTGACGGGTGACCTCAAAGTCATCGACGTGGAGTGGGTGGTGCAATACCGCGTGGCCGACGCCGGGAAATATCTGCACCGCGCCCGCGACCCGCGGGCGACGTTGCGCGATACGAGTGAGGCCGTCATGCGCCGCATAGTCGGGAACAGCCTGGGCAGTGATGTGCTCACGGAGAAACGTGTCGCGGTGGCGATGGCGGCCCGCGTGGAGTTGCAGCAGATCCTTGATCTTTTCGACGTGGGCATCCAGATCAGCACGATCGAGCTGCAGGACGTGACGCCTCCGGAGCCGGTGAAGCCCGCGTTCAACGAGGTGAACCAGGCCGAGCAGGAGCGCGAGCGTCTGATCAACGAGGCCGAGAAGCGGCGCAACCAGGTGATCCCGCGGGCCGAGGGCCAGGCCAAACAGATTGTCGCGGAAGCGCAGGGCTATGCCGCCGAGCGCGTCAATCGCGCGCGGGGCGAGGCGGAACGCTTCCGCTCCATCCTTGCGGAATACAAAAACGTACCCGAAGTGACACGACGCCGGATGTATCTCGAGATGATCGACGAAGTGCTGCCCAAGGCCGGGCAGATCTTCGTCATGGAAAAGGGCCAGCATGCGCCGCTGCCGCTGCTCAACCTCGGCAACATGGACAGTGCGGCGAAAAAGGAGGCAGCACGATGAGTCGCTTCCATGTATTTCTAGTCGGAGGAGCGATCGTCGTGGCGGTGGCGATCGCGATCCTGTCGTCGGCCGTTTACACGATCGACGAGGCTGAACAGGCCATCGTCGTGCAACTGGGCGCCCCCGTCGGAGATCCCATCACCGAGCCCGGCCTGCATTTCAAGGTGCCGTTCATTCAGGACGTGCGGCGTTTCGACAAGCGGCTGATTTCCTGGGATGGCGATCCTAACCAGATCCCCACGCGCGGAGAGCAGTTCATCTCCGTCGATACGACCGCGCGCTGGCGCATCATCGACCCCCTCACGTTTCTTCAGCGTGTGCAGAACGAACGCGGTGCCACCACAAGGCTCAACGACATCCTCGACTCCGTCGTGCGTGACCACATCTCGGCCACAGACCTCGTGGAGATCGTCCGATCCAAGGACTGGAAGGTCGACGTCGAGGACCTCCAGCGGGCCCAGGTCGCCGGTCAGGAGGACGAGAAGATCCTCCTGCAGAAGGTCCAGACGGGACGGGAGGAACTCGTCCGTACCATCCTGCAACAGGCGAGCAAGAGCATGCCGGAATACGGCATCGAACTCGTCGACATCCGCATCAAGCGCGTCGACTATGTGGAAGCGGTGGAGCAGCGGGTTTTCGATCGGATGATCGCCGAGCGCCAGCGGATCGCGGAGCAGTTCCGCTCCGAGGGCGAGGGACGCGCGGCGGAGATCGACGGCGACACGCAGCGGGGGCTGGCGGAGATTCGTTCGGAAGCGCGCCGGCAGGCCGAGGTCATCCGCGGCCAGGCGGATGCCGAGGCAACGAGAATCTACAACGAGGCCTTCGGGGCCGATCCCGAGTTCTATGCGTTCCTGCGCACGCTCGAGAGCTACGGCCGGTCGCTCGGCGGACGCACCACCTTCATCCTCGGCGCGGACTCCGACTACTTCCACTACCTTCGGGACATCAAACCTCCGAAGGAGTGATCGATGGGAAACCGGGCACCATGAGCCGCGACTACTGGGATACGGTCGCCGCGGACTATGACGGCAGCGTCCTGAGCGTATTCGATCACGACGTGGAAAACGGGATACAACGCCGCGTCGACGAACTGGCCGATCGCGGGGCCCGGGCCGCCGATCTCGGGTGCGGGGTGGGCAAGTTCACGCCGATGCTTTCCGCGTGCTTCGGCCACGTCGAGGCCTGCGACCTTTCGCCCCGATGCCTGGAGCGGGCTCGTGTCCGCTGCCAGGGGGTGGGGAACGTGCGCTTTCACCAATTCGATTTCACCTCCGAGCCCGCGCCTTTCGAGCCGGTGGCGTTTGCGTTTTGTGTCAACGTCCTGCTCATGCCCTCGCTCGATGATCGCATGCGGGCCTGGCGGCTCGTCGCCAACCAGGTGGCGCAGGGCGGTCATCTCCTTCTCGTCGTGCCCGCGCACGAGTCCATCCTCTTCCAAAGCTACCTGGCGGTGAGCGACGGCCTCAATGCGGGCCTGGGGTGCGAGCAGGCCGTCGAGGAGGCGGTCGTTGGGGCCGGTTCAGCTCGCGAAAAGCAACTCGGGGTGCACGCGTTGGACGGTCGGCCGACCAAGCACTATCTCGCGGACGAATTGCGCGCGCTCCTGTGTGAGCATCATTTCGACGTGTTGGAGCTCGCGAAGTTCGAATACGAACTGACGAATGACGGAGGTGTGGTCGACCGGTTCTGGGACTGGCTGGCGGTGGGCCGGCGGCGTTGATCCGGCAGCGGCGCCTTGCACGGGATGTTGCCGAAGAGCGGGAGCTTGAGGGGCGGCGCACCAGCGCTCTTGATCAAGCGCTAGCACCGCCGTCCGGGGCTGGCATTCACCCTGCGAGTCTTCTTTGCGGACGCCCCCTCAGAGATCGAAATGGCAGGCGACACGGTGCGGCGTCTTGTCGCCCTCGGCGGCCACGCGCAGTTCCGGTTTTTCGATGCGGCAGCGCTCCTCCACAAACGGGCAGCGGGTGTGAAACGGACAACCGGGCGGCGGATGAATCGGAGAAGGAACATCGCCGCTGAGCACAATCCGCCCACGCTTGCGCGCCGGATCCGGGACCGGGATCGCGGACAGGAGCGCCTTGGTGTAGGGATGTCGTGGATGCCGGTAGATCGCATCGGCGTCTGCCAGTTCGACAATGTGGCCGAGATACATGATGGCCACGCGATCGGAGATATGTTTCACGACCGCGAGGTTGTGCGCGATGAAGACGTAGGAGAGTCCCATCTCGCGCTGCAGATCCATGAACAGATTCAAGACCTGCGACTGGATCGAAACGTCGAGCGCCGAAACCGGCTCGTCGCAAATGATCAGCTTCGGGCTCAACGCGATCGCCCGCGCGATGCCGATGCGCTGGCGCTGTCCGCCCGAAAATTCGAACGGAAACTTTTCCATTGCGCCCTTGGGCATTCCGACGTGGTCGAGCAACTCCTGCACGCGTTTCCTTCGCTCAGCCGGCCTGCCCTGGCCGTGGATCACGAAGGGTTCCTCCAGGATCTGGCCGACCGTGTGCCGCGAGTTGAGCGAATCGACCGGGTCCTGAAACACCATCTGAATCTGGCGCCGGTAGGGCTTGAGCGCGCCGCGTGCCAGCAAGGTGAGATCCGTGCCCTCGAAGATCACTTCGCCGGCCGTCGGCTTGTAGAGACGGGCGATGCATCGGCCCAGCGTGCTTTTCCCGCATCCTGATTCGCCGACGAGCCCAAGCGTCTCCCCGGGCCCGAGGGATAGGTCCACGCCGTCCACCGCGCGCAGCGCTTTCGACGAACGCAGGAAGATTCCCTCGCGCACCGGGAAATGCATCTTGAGCCCCTTCAATTCGAGCAGGGGTCGCGGCGCGGCTGCCGGCGCGTGGTTGGTTGCGCTCATGGCTTTTCCCTCCCGGCAGGAGCGGGGGCCTCGACCACTTCACGCCAGCGCCAGCAGGCGACATCGTGGTCCTTCGCGATGGTTTCCAGGGGAGGCTGCTCCCTGCATCGATCGATGGCCCACGGGCAGCGGTTCTGGAACCGGCAGCCCTGGGGCATCTCGGTCAGTGCCGGCACGAGCCCGTCGATGGTGCTGAGCCGCGTCTTTCGTTCGTTTTCGAGCCGCGGGATGGAGGAGAGCAAGCCTTTCGTGTAGGGATGGGCGGGCTGCGAGAAGAGATTGTCCACCGGACCGCGCTCGGCGATGCGGCCGGCATACATCACCACGACGTTGTCGCAATTCTCCGCGATCACACCCAGGTCGTGCGTGATGAGGATGACAGACATGCCCATCTCCGCCTGCAGTTCGCGCAGCAGTTCGAGGATCTGCGCCTGAATCGTGACATCGAGTGCGGTCGTGGGCTCGTCGGCGACGAGCAGCGACGGCTTGCAGGCGAGCGCCATGGCGATGACCACGCGCTGCCGCATCCCACCCGAGAGTTGGTGCGGAAATTCCGCCGCTCGCGATTCCGGGGCGGGGATGCCCACGTGCCGCAGCATTTCCACCGACATCTTCAGCGCCTCGGCCTTGTCGCTCGTCTTGTGAAGGAGAAACACCTCCGAAATCTGGCGCCCGATGGATTGGACGGGATTGAGCGCGCTGAGCGGCTCCTGAAAGACGATGCCGATGCGGTTTCCGCGGATCGCGTGCATCTCGTCATCCGAAATCGTGATCAGATCCCGTCCCTCGAAAAGGATCTTTCCGCCGAGAATCCGGCCAGCCGGCTGCGGGAGCAGGCGCATGATGGAAAAGGCGGTGACGCTCTTGCCACAGCCGGACTCTCCGACGATGCCCAGCGTCTTCCCGC
>Ga0214472_10009381_pt1 | contig 10204 bp, 6 predicted proteins | sample RVTome_6_FD_207662 | JGI IMG/M metagenome (GOLD analysis project Ga0214472, IMG submission 207662) | Soil microbial communities from uranium-contaminated site in the Upper Colorado River Basin, Wyoming, United States - RVT140D175 | ecosystem: Environmental > Terrestrial > Soil > Contaminated >...
CCTTAAGAGGGTGGCCCGCAAGCCAGGGCATCAATGACGGCTGGCATTTTCTGGTAAGGGCCAAGATTTTATCAAACCGCTTGGCGTCCCGACTTTTACCGATGAGGTTAACCGCGTCGTCGAGAGTATCAATCCACATCTCATCGGGAATGGCGTTATTACCTATAATATGATGCCGCAGCTCTCGCATCACCACGCGGTAATGTTTACCCTGCCGCAGGTCGGCGATCCATTTTCGCACCTCTTCAAACCGGTCAGCAAGTTCGGACGATCTGGGCTTCTTAAGCGTCAGGCGCCGGGGGAACAGCGCCTGGCCGTCCACCAGAGAAGCCAGAATCAGGCCCTTGTCCCACAGCTTTTGAACCTGCGCACGCAAGTCGGCAGGTGTCGTCCAGCTCATGCCGATACCTTCGCCTTTTCCGCGCGATACTCCTCGATGGAGAGGTTACGGAGTTTTGAGGAGCTACCTTCCTCGTTGTGGACAAAGCCCACTCCCGAAACGAAGGGTTCGATGACGTGTATCTTCTGAAGCGGTGTTACGACCAGAAGTTGCAGGTTCATCCTCTGGAACAGTCTCAGCCCGTACTGCGATGACTCGTCCGAGCCACGCCCGAAGGCCTCGTCTATGACGACGAAGCGGAACGATTTGGAGCGCACTGCGCCCCATTCGAGGCCGAACTGATAGGCCAGACTTGCCGCGAGGATGGTATACGCCAGCTTTTCCTTCTGTCCTCCCGATTTACCGCCGGAATCAGAGTAGTGCTCGTGCTCAGCACCGTCCTCGCGCCAGCGCTCGGATGCAGCGAAGGTGAACCAGTTGCGGACATCCGTAACTTTCGCTGTCCAGCGCCGGTCCAACTCGGCTTGCCCCTGACGGCTGCGGAAGCGCTCGATAATTTGCCTGACTTGGAGAAATTTGGCTTCCGAGTATTGTTCATCGTCAGAGCCGGTCAAGCTGCCCTCGGTACATGCCCGCAACTCGCCCTGGAAATCCCGGATGTCGGCGTCCTGCGCCGCCTGCGCTTCGAGCTTAATGTAACGGTTGGGGTTATAGTCTATCTGGACGAGCGAACCATTTATATTGGCGATGCGTTCTTTAATCGTTTCGCGCTCGCGGTTCAGTTGAGATTGAAAGTTTGCCACCTCGCGGATGGTGTTTTCATTAAGGAGTTCCTTGAAGCGTGCCTCAAAGCGAGGCAGGTCATCGGCATTCAGCCTGCCCAGCATCGAGCGATACTCGCCGTCCGCATCAATACTTACATCCATCTCCTGGGTATCGAGTGGGTACGCATTGCGAAATTCGGTCATGGCGCGGATAACTGTACCTTCCAAACGTTTGAGCCTGTCCGCTTCATTATCAATCTTTCGTTGCAGCAAAGCCCGCATATCCTGTTCCCGGTTGTCGCAGGACTCCACGGTCAAGTGGTGTTCGCCAAGCGCCTCACCGCGCATGACGTCCAGGGACGCGAACCTGGCCGCGTGGAGTTTATTCTCCGGTTCATCGAGCGTCTTCTTCGCCTCCCGTTGCATGGATTCGGTATCGGCCTTCTTCTGCTCCGTCTTTGACCGCTTGTCCCTCTGCTCCACGAGCAGGTTCTCGGTCTTCTGCATCTCGATCAACAGATCATTAAGCCGCATGGTAAGTTCCCTGAGCAGGTCGGACGCCGATTCCAGCCGCATCTTCTCATCCTTGAGCCTTTCAACCTCGGCTGCGAGGGGTTGCCAGTCGAGCTCGCGGAAGTCCCGGTATTCATCGAGCTTCGACAGCGTTTCAAGCCTGCGCTTGACCTCCTTCTGCTCGCCCTGGAGGGCGCTTATATGGCCGCCCAGTTCCGCCATCCGCGTCTCAAGTTGCCGCGCTTTGGCTTCGAGCGCCGCGACCTTCGCCTCGTTGCTCCATCCGAGGACGTATCGGCTGAGGTCGTCTATCCGATGGCGGTCGTCCTTTTCATGTCTCTCGCCTCCCGACTTGGTCTGCCCTGCCAGCGTGACGGCGCGGGTCTCGCGGCGGAACTGCTCTTGCGTTGTGCAACAGGCAAAATCGAAGCGTCGCGCGACTTCCCGTTCGAGCCAGTCATAAAAAGATGAATCGGGCTTGATAGCGAGCTTGCGCGCCAGAGAATCACTGTGCAGGCCGGGCAGGTCCTGACGGGCAGCGGTGCGCGCCCTGAAATAGACCAACCGACCCCTTAAGTGGGTGCGGTCCACCCACCCGGCTACTTTTGCATAATATCCGTCGGGCACAAGCAGCGACAGCCCGAAGTTGCGCAGGAGTCTTTCCGCCGCACCCTCCCACTGGCGCTCTTCATCGCATACCTGTATCAGTTCGCCCGCGAACGGCATGTCCAACTCGGGCAGACCCAGCGCGGCGGCGATAGCGGCGCGCATCGCCACTTGCTCGGCCGGGATGTTGCTGCGCCTTGACTTCAGGCTCTTGATTTCAGCCGTCAGCGCCTCACGTTCTTGACGCCATTGTGTAAAAATTACTCCTGCCTCATTCAGCTCGTTCTGAAGCGTTGCCTCGCGTCCGGCGGTTTTCTCCGATAGTCCAGCGAGGGTTTCCCGCTGGGCAAAAAACGTCTCGGCGCTGTCGGCGACGGCAATATCCAGCAATCCTGTAAGTTCGGCGTAACGCTCCGCCTTACGCCGTCTTTCCAGGCAATCCACTTCTTTCCGTTTAATCTCCGCGCCGAGCCGCTCGATACGGTCGCCGCCTTTTTCGGCTATGCTTAGTCTGGTCTCGCGCTCCTCGCCTTGCTGCTCTGCCCGCTGCTCTTCGAGCCGCAGCACCTGGGCGTTCTGCCTGGCCAGTTCGGCATCGAGGGAAGCGATGCGCTTTTCGAGCAGGCCGAGTTTCAGTCCCGTAAAGTAGGTCTTGAGCGCCTCACGGCAGGCCCGCAGTTCGTCGTTTCTGGCGGCTGTCTCGGCGTATCGGTCGCAGTCGGCGACCAGCGGCGTGAGCAGTTCCACCTGGCGCTTGGCCTTCAACACCGCCTCGTGCGCACGGCTCAAGTCATCGAAATGCGTAATCAACGCTTTTATGCGAGGCTCAACATCGAAGGGCTCCAGCATGTGGCCACGTACAAAATCGGTGAGGTTGCCGACCGATTTCATGGACACCGTCTGATGGAAAAGCTCCAGCGCCTGCTCGTTGTCAATTCCGAACCTCCGGCGGAACCACGCTCCGTAAGGCGGAAAGCTGTCGAACACCTCCGTCCCGCCCTTGCGCAGCCGCTTCTTCAGCGCCCCAATTTCTGGACCGAAGCTGGAGAAGTCCCCGGTAATGGAAAGCGCGCGTTCCGCCCCGACAAGAAACCGCGCGGGCTGCCCCTGCTGGTCCTTCATCCAGAAAACTTGCGCCAGCGTTACCGTCTGGTCGTATCCCTCGTTATGGAAAACACCGAGGATAACGGAGTAGCTGTTCTTGTCGCGCAGCGCGACCGGCCTGGCCGTTCCGCTTGTCTCGCTCTTCTCGGACTTGTAATGCCCCAGCACGTAGGAGAGCAGACTCCGTTCTCTCTTCTCTGCCCCGGCCGCCTTGTTGTAAGCAATTCGCTGCGCGGGCACAAGAAGGGTGGTTACCGCATCCACCAGCGTGGTTTTGCCCGAACCTATATCTCCTGTAAGCAGGACGTTCCTGCCGCCGAGGTTCAGCGCCCATACATGGCTGTCGAAAGTCCCCCAGTTAAAAACCTCAAGGCGAAGGAGGCGAAAGCCGGCAAGCGAGTCATCGGACATGTACTCCAATTCAAGCGGCTTATCCATCATGTCCATCACCCTTGTCATTCTTCAAGAGCGCCTGGTATTCGGCCAGCCGCCCATCGAACTCCGACAGCCACTGCGCGTCCACGAACGCCTTGAGTATGCGGCGCACCTCAAACATCTCCGCCTGCCCGCTCCCAGATTTAAGACGGCGCAAGAAACCAAGGTCCACGACCTTGTTGATATGGCCTTCCACCTGGTCTATCAATTTCGCCTCGTTGCTGCCTTCCGGCAGGAATACCCGGATCAACTCAACCACGTCGTCCCGGGAAATGACAAGGCGCGTATCGCCGCCAGTTGCGTCGAACTCCGCCAGCTTCTTCCGGAGCAGCGCCAAAAGGAGGCTCACCGGGAAAGAAAGCTGCCGTCTTGCAATCAAACGGGGAATTCTCAGCTCCGGGTCTTCCGGACGCGAACGCAGGAAGGCGTAACCCTCGGCTTCATCCAGCACAAGCTCCAGCCCGAGCACGGCCACATAATCCCGCACACGAGCCTGCAAGGCCAGGAGCGCGCTCCAGGCCTCCGGGTAGCCCTCTTGATAGACCACACCCTTCAGGAGCGGCACCATCGCCCCCGAAAGGTCATGGGCGGACGAAGGCTGTATGTCAGGATTCTGTTCCGTTGTTTTCACCTCATGAAGACCACGCGCGGCATCCGGGCCTGTTTCATGGGCTCGCTCCCACCCGGGCCGCCGCTCTTCCATATGATAATATCTACCGCACCCTCATCGACAGCGGCCTTGAACGCATCGGTTGCCAACTGCAGATATGCGATCAATTCCGCAAGCCCGTGTTGCAAGGGATGAACCTCTATAAGCTCGCGCAGGGTAACCTGAGGCCGCTCCTGTAGCGCGTTTCGGATATACCGTTTCAGCGCCTCATTGTCTATCGTCACCTCCGAAAAGAGCGCGGCGGCATCGACGTCTTCATCGCCCGGCTCCAGGGCCACATCCGCAATAAGCGGTTTGGCGGGGGGCGAATAGAGCGGCCGCTCCATCGGCAATTCGATATCGGCACCGGTGTCGTCTACCCGCATGACCTCTCCCTCGGGCGGCACGTCGCGCAGGTCCAGTGCCTTGGCCTCTATTTCGTGCAATATGTCCATTATACGACGGTTCTCAAGCCAGGCCTGGTCGTCAAGAAAGCGCCTTAACTGCTGCGAGAGCTGGGCCACCGTGCGTTGGGTGTGCTCACCCGCCTCCAGCCAGTCGTAATGAACGCGCCGGATGCGCGTGTCTGGCCCGAGTTCGTGGACAGGCGGCAGGGCCAGTACCCTCTCAAGGAGCCCGGTCAGCTCTTCCTGCCGGCTACGTGACATCAAGAAATCCCAGAAAGCTCGAAAGCTCCTGCCCTGGTCCGAATCCTCAATCGTGTCGCGCTCACCCATTATATCTTCAAGCAGCGTGCCTTTGCCACCCGACCAAAGGGCGATGCGCTCGCGCACTCGGCGGTCAAGCGTGCGGAAGTTGTGTTCCACCTCGCGGAAATCGGCGAGCAACTCGCGTGCCAGGGTAATAAACTGCTGGAAGCGGTCCTTCAGCGCCGTATCGGAAAGCGTGGGAATGTCACCGGCCTGGATGCGGGCTATTTCAGAATCTATCTCGTCGCGGCGTTTACGCAGCTCCGCTGTACGGGCATCAGGGTCTGTCTCGCTGCCCTCGCACATCTGTTTAAGCAGTGCAAATAGGGTTAAAAGGCGTGATTCCGTACCGACGAAAGTCCTTTCGGTAAGCGTGCCCAGCCACGCAATCGCCTTCTCGGTAGCCGGGGTCAAATCGAAATGTGGTTCGTCGCTGCCTTGCGGGTAAAACTTGCGCAGCCAGCCCTTCTCGTTGGCGGCCCAGTTGTTCAGATATTCGAGCGCGGGCTTGGGAAAGGCATCCGCCCCCACCCGCTCGCGCAGGCCGAACAACTCGTCCTCCAGCGCCTCTGCCAGGTCAGCCTGCGCCATGCCCCGCACATTGGGGGCGATAAACACCCTGTGCAAAAAACTCGCGATTAATGCCGCATGGTCTGAGCGCAGCATCCGCCATGCCGGGTGTTTCTGACGCAACATGTCGAGGGTGACATAGTCCATACTTAACGCCGATCAACCTTTAGGAAGAAAAGCCGTGGCTACTAAGGAAAAGGATAGGTCTTATAAGTGGGTTTTGCAAGGATTTTCTCGAAGCGCCATGGGCGCTTCGGGGTTTGGTTACGCGCTTTTCTGACCAGTCCCTTCCAATTCTCCCTTTATAAATTCCGCAAAGGGTTTAATTCGTCCACTGACCGATGCCTCCTCCAGGGCCGACATATAAAGCTCACGCCTTGCAAGCCTGATAACGGTCCAGGGATAGCCGCCCGAGGCAAGCATGGCGTTCATCAGGAACCTTCCCATCCGTCCATTGCCGTCCATGTACGGGTGTATGAACACGAAGACGAAATGGCCCAGGACGGCGCGGACGCCTGCGCTCCGTTCTTCCTTCAGCAGTCCAAACAGGGTCTCCATGCAGTCGAGCACGGTCTCTTTGGGTAGCGGGACGTGCTTGGAGCCTTTTATGAAGACCTGGCCGTTCCGGTAACCGGCGAGGTCTGACGGTTTCAGTATGCCCGCCTGTACGGACGGGGAGGACATCTGCGAGTACCACTCATGATGGTCAACCCTGACGACCTCGCCGGGACTATTCCCCGCCAGTATTTTCCTGATGCTATCCTCGACAGACTTGAATGCCAGGTTATAGCCCTTCGCTGCCAGCGCGTCTCTTTGCTGCCTGTCTTGTATGTTCTCAGGGTTCCATTGCCCGTCGCGGACCCGCTCGATCAGCCCCGCCGTGACCTCGTACCCTTCTATCGAAAGCGAGTTGTAGGCGTCGTTGACGTATATTTTATCTACCTTCCTGATGTACCGTTCAGGGTCTTTGGGCATTCCAGGAGCTTTTGGGAGTACGGCAAGTACATCTTCCCGCATGGACTTCCAGAGGGCTTCAATCCTGGACACGTATGGGGAGATAATCCGCGCGCCGCTAGTCAAGGCCGGGGTGTCTCGTTCGAAAGGATTGGAGAAGCGTATCTTGTACCCGGCCGACTCCATACCCTTCACGATGCGGCCCGCCATCTCCTCTTCGCCAAGGAATCTATATGCCCCGGCCAGCCTGCCCGCTATCGCCGTGTTCCCGCCCTCAAGCAGGATATGCAGGAGCGGAGAGGCGTCCCTGACCATCCTCAGCGCGAGTTCTATATCGGTCGGGTCGTTCTTGAAAGACGCAGGTTGCAGCCTGCATAAAGCGGCGGGCAAGTCCATTATCCACAAACCGTTCAGGTTCACTCTATCTGCCGGGAAGTTCTTTTCATCTTGGTACATAAACAACGAGATCTCGAAGGGCAACTGAAGAAGCTGTGTGCCTTTTCCTTTTGTAATCACTACCAGTTGCTTCGGGATGGCGGTTGAACCCGTTTGGGTTTTTATTGACGATTCCTGAGACAGACAATATTCATCGCCAAATCTTTCGCCCAGGTAACGCCGGGCAAAGGACCAGAAGGAAGCATACCAGGGTGTGCTATCCCCCTCCCTAAGTGCGGGGTCTTTCGCAAGAAGCCAGCCTTTTATAATTTCCTGCAAAAAACCGGCTTTCAGCAGACGCTCACGGTGAATCCTGGGCATATCAGACGAGCGGATAACCCCCTCTTGTTGTACCGCCCGCATGACTTCAAGAGACTTTGCTAAGAGTTCGCCAGGAGTAGCCATATTAGATAAATGTCGCATACAATGTTTATATGTTGCCATAACGCAATGTTATAGCGCTTCACTATTACAATGTTATTACGTATGCAATTTACATTGTTTTTATGCTTTTTGCAACCATTAAATCAGCAATTCGACTTGCTGTTATGCATCAAAACCCCACTAATTTCTTATGTGTAACGATTCGTCTTGTCAAGAACTCGCCTGCGACGCGCCCTCTTCGGTTGATATTTAGATTTATCTTCGTGAGCCATTTGATTCATTTATGAGCCAATTCACAATGGCGCGATTGACGCATTTATGGCGCATTCAATGTCGTGTTTGTCGGATTTATGTCCGGTTTCCAGATAATCGGTTTGAGGCATTTGTTCAGAGCATTCCAACTATTTCCTCCATGTAACATAACGATAATTGAGGCTTTTATGCACTTTCAGCCCGCCTGGACTACATATAATCAATGACTCAGAGGCACATTGTGGAGCTTTTTAGGTGCTTCGGAATGCTTCCTGCCGTGCCAGACCACCCCCCCATGAAAAATTTACGGGCTCTGGGGCGGTGAACCTGCCCTATACCCTCACCAAATTTAACGATCATGGGGAATTTGGGGGATGAATAATGCGAATAATCACAATTTGCTAGCGGCGAATCGCCAAATCGAAGATATTTTCGTTGCCGCATGAAATAGTGTAATCATTCAGCAGCAGAGTTTACAGGTTTCATGGTATTACAATGCAACACGCGAAACGCACTTGAAGATGAATACATCGGGCTCAAAAGGAGGGACAAATGGTAAGTTCGACGGCGGAGCGGATGGCGATCCTTATAAGGCAAAAGCTGATGCAGTTTTACATTATGGACGGCAAGCCGGTGCACGAGGCAGAATACCTCGGCAATGAGCGCGGCCGGCAGATTGAGGAGGCCCTCGTGCGCGAACTCGGCGGTATGCGGCTCGTCATACCGACCCTCAAGTGCCTCGAACGGCGGGAGAAGCACCGGCGGATAAGGAACCGCTTCACGGGCTACAACCACAAGCAGCTTGCGGTCGAATTCGGATATGCTGTACAGTCCATCTACGATATTTTGCGGAAGAAGGAGCCGGAAGGAGAATAGTGAAAAGCCAGTCAATTCTTCCGCTAATAATCTATGTTTCAACAAATGCTGAAATGTAGAAAAATACTGAAACAACCTTGACAGAAGGGAAATATCATTATATAATTCATTTCAACAATTGTTGAAAATGCCGGAAATAATGAAATGAAAACTTCGGATTTGATAGAAAAGACGGAAGATGCCCTTAAGTCTTGCTTGCAACGGGTTCCCTTCCTGGAAGTTGAATCAATAAGGAGGGAAGCGCGCCTCCAGGATGCAGGAATTGACATTATGGTTACGGTTCAGGTTGCTGGGAAGCAGCAACGCCTGATCGTAGAGGTCAAAAACAATGGGCAGCCCCGAGAGGCCCGAATGTCGGCCTACCAGCTTGCCCGGTACCGGCAAACTTCCCCCGACGTATACGGCGTGTTCGCCGCTCCCTACATTTCCCCTCAGGCTGCCGCGATATGCAGCAAGGAAGGTGTAGGTTGCCTGGACCTTGCAGGGAATTGCCGTCTGATGTTCGATAATGTGTACATAAACCAGGAAGGCAAACCAAATCCGTTTACAGAAAAACGAGACCTCCGTTCGCTATATTCTCCAAGGGCGTCTCGTGTTTTGCGGGTTCTCCTGAACGACCCTAAAAGACCTTGGCGCGTCGTAGCGCTTGCAGACGAAGCTCGCGTGAGCCTGGGTCTGGTATCGAACGTCAAGAGCCTCCTGGGAGGCCGCGAATGGCTAACCTATACCGAGGATGGTTTTCGACTCTCCGATCCCGAACAACTACTGGCCGAATGGTCGGAAAGCTACAGCATCAGAAAGAACAAGTCGTATGGCTACTATTCCCTGAAAAACATCGCCGAGATCGAGACTGAGCTTGCACAGGCATGCGAGCGGAAGGGCATAGCTTATGCATTGACCGGGTTCTCCGGCTCGGCCCGATATGCGCCATCCGTGCGTTACCAGCGCGTAATGGCATATGTAGCAAGCGGCTTGGAGGACGTAGCTAATGAATTGGGGTTCAAGGAAGTTACCAGTGGCCAAAACGTTACCATGCTCATTCCATATGACAAATGCCTGTTATACGGCTCCCGGACGGTTGACGGCATAAGCATTGTCTCCCCCGTGCAGGTTTATCTCGACCTGATTGGCCAGAAAGGGCGGGGCGAGGAAGCGGCAACTACCCTGCTTGACGAGGTGATAAGACAAACATGGTAACACGGCGAGATTATACTGCCGAGGCGGTTGAGGCGGCCAAATCTGTCCTGGTCGAGCTTGTCCACCTGCTTGGCGAGTATCGGGATGATATCGTCCTGATTGGTGGATGGGTGCCTGAACTGCTTCTCCCTCAGGAACCAAAACCGCACGTGGGCAGCATAGACATAGACCTTGCCTTGGACCACCGTAAAATCCATGATGAAGGATACAAGCTAATTGAGGAATTGCTGAAATCCCGCGGCTATTATCCAGGGAAACAGCCGTTCATATTCCTGCGGGACGTTCCCATCGGCGATAGAGTGACACTCCCCGCGTCAAGACGCGGGGCATCTTTAGCGCAGATCAAAATCAATCTGCGCAGGCGATTGCTTTTCATCTCGATGGTGCCGTATGTACTTTTCGATCATCACGGAGG
>Ga0214472_10009382_pt1 | contig 10202 bp, 9 predicted proteins | sample RVTome_6_FD_207662 | JGI IMG/M metagenome (GOLD analysis project Ga0214472, IMG submission 207662) | Soil microbial communities from uranium-contaminated site in the Upper Colorado River Basin, Wyoming, United States - RVT140D175 | ecosystem: Environmental > Terrestrial > Soil > Contaminated >...
TCCTTGCTCGCGGACGGCGGCGGCCGTCTTTTCGCGGCCGGCCTTGCCTTCGTCGGAGTCGGCTTCGGGCTTGGTGTCGGCGAAGATGAGCGAGCGGACCTTGTCCGCATGGCGGCGCCAGAACGCCATCGCGACGTAGCCGCCCATCGACAGCCCGCACAGGTCGACGTTGTCCAGCCCGATGTCCTCGATCGTGGCGGCGACGTCGTCGGCGAACAGGTCCATGGAGAACCCATCGGTCGAGTCGATCTGGGTGTATCCGTGGCCGCGCAAGTTGACGGCGATCACCGTTCGAACCTTCGCAAGGCCCTTGAGCTGCTCGATCCACATCGACGAGTTCAACGGGAAGCCGTGAATCAGGACCAGGGCGGGACCGCCGCCACGCTCCTCATAGGTCAGCACCATCGGGTCGGACATGAGCTCCTCCTAGGGGGTTGCGCTTTCGGGTGGCAAGACGCCGGGGGCGGCCCGGTCGCCGCCGGCCGTCCAGCGTTTGCGCTGTTTGGCGGCCAGCTTGCCCATCAGCGCGATCGCGCCGGGGTCTTCTTCGCCGGGCCGGGTCTCGATCCAGCCGGCGCCGGACAGGGCCCGCATCCACTCGACGCCGCGCTCGGTTCGAACGATCGTGAGCGTCCATCCGTCGGACTGGCCGAGACCGCCGGTCGAGATGTCGGCATGCTCGGCCGCGAAGTCGGGACACAGCTTGCAACCTTCGCGCGTATACGGATGGCATTCCTTCAATGGGATGTCAACCTCTTCGCCCGTGGACTTGCGCCAGATCTGGAACTTGCCCTTGACGTTGACCTTGGCGATGTCCTCCAGCGGGATGCCCAACTCGCCCTGGATCTTGTCGACCATCAAGCCTTGATAGTCGAACGACTTCGAGCACAGCAGCCCGATCGTGATCGCGATCCGCCGCCGGTACTTGGCGACGTTGCGGGCGGTCAGCGTCCCGTTGATCGACGCCTGACACGACATGCCGACGAGCGCGAGATTTTTCAGCTTCAACTGCTCGGCTTCCTTCATCGCCAGCGGGTTCGCCGAGTACGTGTAGCGGGATCCGGCGGTCGCGAGCACGCCGGCGCGGTCGGTCACGAGGCCGGGCACGACATCGAAGGCGCGCTCGGTGCTGAACTTCGACACGAGCGCTCCGTCGATCATCTCGTGCTCGAGGCCGTAGATCAGGAGCGCCGACACCAGGCCGCCGTCCTGGCCGGCGTTGAAGATGTCGGGGTTGGTCGCGCGGACCAGCAGGACCTCTTTGGAGATCCCGAAGACCTCGTCGGGGCGTCGCGCGCGTCCGAACAGCGCCTCGTCGCACTCGACTTCCCAGACGCGAAAGCGCGGGCACGCTTTTGTGCAGATATCGCATCCGCGTTGCCCGTGGATGCAATCGTCGGTCGGGGTCGAGTCCTCGATGTTGAACGGGTGATAAGCCGTCTCGTGGTCGTAGCCGAGCACGTCGCGCGGGCAAGCCATCACGCACGCCGCGCACCCGGTGCAGAAGTTCGGAGTGACGACCTCGTGGTACAGCTCTTTCCACTGGCCGTACGGGCGGTCCGCGTTCGCGGCCTCGGGCAGGGTGTCGGTCATGGGCGCCTATTCTACGGGGAGCGTCAGATCGATGGCGGCGCGAGTTTCGCGGCGCGCTGGCTGCGCTCGAAGTCGTCCTCGGTCAACGTGAGGAACTCGACGGGCTTGCCGCCGACCAGATGCTGGTCGATGATCGTCTCCACGTCGGCGACGGTGACGCCCCCGTACCACACGTCGTCGGGTGCGACGTAGAGCGTGGGGCCGGCCAGGCAGGGCTCCAAGCATCCGGTCGCGACGACCTTGAAATGGGTCAGCGCCTTCTCGCCTTGCTGGTCGCGCAGGGCTTGGAAGACGTCGAGGCAGCCGCGCCCGACGCACGATCCTTTCGGATGACCTTCGGGCCGTTCGTTGGTGCACACGAAGACATATTTCTCGGGCTTTCCCATCTCTCGCTCCTTCCCGCCAGACGGCCCGGAGACGGCCCCGGAGACGGCCCCGAAACGGCATCGTATCGAAGCGTGGATACAATCGCCGACCATGGACCTTGGCCTGCGGGGACGCGCCGCGCTGATCACCGCTTCCAGCAAGGGGCTCGGCCGCGCCGTGGCGTTCACGCTTGCGAGTGAAGGCGCCGACGTCGCGATCTGCGCCCGGGGTGAAGAGGCGCTCCGCGCGACCGAGGCGGCTCTGTCGAATCTTGGGGTGCGTGTGCGCGCAACCGTCGCGGACGTATCCAAGCCGGAAGACTGCCGCCGCGTGGTCGAAGGCGCAGCCGACGAGTTCGGCCGCCTCGACGTCGTGGTGCCGATCGCCGGCGGCCCGCCGCCCGGCCCGTTCGACGCGTTCGACGACGACGACTACCGCCGGGCCCTGGAGCTGGACCTGATGAGCGTCGTGCGGCTGTGCACGGCCGCGGTTCCGCACATGCGTTCGCAGAAGTGGGGCCGGATCGTGACGGTTCAGAGCGTCGCGATCAAGCAGCCGCTGCAGGGGCTGGTCCTTTCGAACACGGCCCGTGCCGGCGTGGCCGGCTTCATGAAGACGCTCGCCAACGAACTCGCGGCCGAAGGGATCACCGCCAACACGGTCTGTCCGGGTCCGACGCTCACGGACCGGATCAAGAATCTGGCCGAAGACGGCGCGCGGCAGGGTGGCGGCTCGTTCGATGATGTCATCAAGGCATTCGAAGCCGACATTCCGATGCGACGTCTAGGCCAACCCGAGGAGATCGCCGCGACCGTTGCGTTCTTGTGCGGCGCCCCTGCGGCGTTCATCACCGGCGTTGCCATCCAAGTGGACGGCGGCATGACCCGCGCCCTGCTTTAACGATTCTCTAGCGCAAATACGAGTCGAACAGGTGCGCGTAGATGCGCGCTCCGTCGATTAGATCCTGGATGGCGACGTGCTCGGTCGTGGTGTGCGCCTGATCCAGCGACCCCGGCCCGAAGATGATCGTCGGGATGCCGGCCTTTCCGGCGAGCACGTGCGCGTCGGTCGCGCCGGTCATCGCGCCGATCCGAGCGCCGGCGCCGCGCACCGCGGTGTGCGCGGCGATCGCATGCGTGACGATCTCGGAGTTGGGATCCACTTCGACGGGATCGGCGCGATGGATGATCTCGAGGCTCGCGGACAGTCCTGCCTCGCCGAGCGCCGCGCGCATCTCGTCCAAGATTCCTTCGTCGGTCTCGCCGGGCAGCGTCCGTCGGTCGATTGCGATCGTGCACGAGTCGGGAACGATGTTGATCTTCGAGCCGCCCTGGATGGTGCCGACGTTGAGCGAGGGCTCGCCCAGCAGCGGATGCGACTTTCCGTTGCGATGCGCGCGCAGCGTCAGCACGACTCGGGCGGCTTCTTCGATCGCGCTCACGCCCAGATCGGGACGCGAGCCGTGCGCGGCGACGCCGGCCGTCCGGGCGATCACCCAGAGCATGCCGCGTTCGGCGACGGCAACGGCAAGGTCGGTCGGTTCACCGACGATCGCGGCGTCGGCGCCGGCCAGGCCGCGTTCGTAGAGCGCGAGCGTCCCGTGCGGCCCCAGCACTTCCTCGTCGGCGACGAACTGCAGCACGAGCCTGCCCGCTGCCGGGCCACCGTCGGCCTTCAGCGCGCATGCCGCCGCGATCGCCGACGCGCACGGTCCTTTCATGTCGGCCGCGCCCCGGCCGTGAAGGATGCCGTCGTCCACGACTGCCTCGAACGGTGGGTGCTTCCACGAGGACGCATCGCCGATCGGGACGACGTCGATATGCCCGTTCCACAGCAGTGTGCGTCCGGGTCGCCCAGAATCGAGCGTTGCGATCACGTTCACACGATTCGGGGCGGTTTCGATGATCTCGATGTCGAGGCCGGCATCGGTGGCGTGCGCGGCGACCACGGCTGCGACTTCGCGTTCGTCTCCGGGGGGGTTCTCGCTGCGAGCGCGAATCAGGTCGCGCGCGCACTCCAGCACCAAGTCGCTGTCGATGGGAATATCGATCGGCATCGGGCGCATCCCGCTCCCGTTCGGTTGGATACAGTGGCCGGCGTGGAGCCTATCCCATGGTTTGTCGAACCGGTCCGCGCGGCGCTGGCCGCGACGCCCAGCACCGTGATGCCGCGGGACGGCTCCCGCCCGTCGGCCGTCCTGCTGATGCTCTACGACCACGCCGGCGAGCCCGGGCTGGTCTTCACGAAGCGATCCGAGCTGGTGCGCCATCACAAAGGCGAGATTTCGTTTCCCGGAGGTGGAATGGAGCCGGGGGACGCGTCGCTGGAACAGACCGCGGTGCGCGAGACGGTCGAAGAGTTGGGCGTCGATCCGTCCGACATCACGATCATCGGCGACATGGCCGAGATGCTGACCTATGTCACGGGATTTCTGGTCAAGCCCTACGTCGCGCACGTGCCGGCGCGCGAGGCCTACGCGCACTCGGAGGCCGAGATCGCCGAGGTGTTGCGCGTTCCGCTGCGCACGCTCGTCGATGTCGGCCGCGAAGCCGAGTGGGAGGCGCGCGGCTATCGCTTCACCACCAACGTCTTCGAGGTCGGGCCGAACGTCATCTGGGGTGCGACGGGAAAGATCGTGCGCGACTTCTTGGACGTGGTCGCGCCGGCGCTTGATCTGCCGTGGCCGCGTGCCGCGGCGGAACCCGGCTGAAGGCCGAAGCTTGGCATGGGCTTGCGCATGGGCCGAAGCAAGGGACGACGGCGGGCGAAGCGGGCGGAAGCCGCGCTACACTTGCCGTTGTGACCCCCACATCCGTCGCCGCCTTCCGCCGCAGCAGGGCCGTCAAGGCCGCGTCCGTCGCGGTCGTGGCAGTGATTGCCGCCATGCTGTGGGCGCCGACGGCGCTGGCCGTGAGCGGCACCGACTCGGTCGAGCTGATCCAAGAGAACCAAGGCTGGTATTGGTCCTCCAACCGCGAGGTCCGCCAGTGCGTTGGGACGGGAGATACCGGCCTGTGTCAGGTGAGTGATCTGTCCAGCGGCGCGCCGGTGGAGCCCGGCCATCTCGCCGTCGCGCTCCAGCTCGGCGCGTCGGATATGCGCTCCTACATTCTGCTTCCGCTGTTTTCGCTTCCCGACGATGCGACCGTCGGCTCGATGTCGCTCACGCTGAATGTGTCCCGAACGGACGCAGCCGACGCCGATCACACCACGCACCACACCGGCCCGGGTGCCAAGGCTCCCGGGACGACGAACGAGGCCGCCGCGAGCATCACCGCGTGTGCCGTCACGCTGCCGTGGGGAAGCGTTGAGGGCGCTCCTTCGTATGCGATGGACTCGAAGGACCCCACCAAGACCGAGCCGGTCGAGCCCTTCGTCAAGGACGGCTACGACTGTGACAAGTGGAGTGTGAAAGGAAAGCCCAGCGCAAAGGCCTGGACGTTCGATCTGAGTGCGATCGCGCAGATGTGGGTTTCCGGAACGCTCGACAACAATGGGATCGTGTTGCTGCCGGACCTGACCGGCGGCACGGACTCGTGGCGCGTGGAGTTCCACCTCGCACCGGTCGAGGTGCAGAACAACGAAACGCGCCAGGTCTACGTGTCGCCGCAGGAAGCGGGATCGGCGGTTGTGTCCTATACCGCGCCGGACCCGACGCCCGAACCCACGCCCGAGCCGACCGACGACGGCGGCGGATTCGTGCCGCCGCCACCGGACCCGACATTCGAGCCGGCGCCCGGCCCGGCGCCGACGTCGTCGACCGATCCGCAGCCGCGGCCGGCCGATGAAGAGCCGGTCGCCGACGTTACCACGCCGAGCGCGTGGTACGCGTGGCTCGTGCTCCCGTTGGGCGCGATGGCGTACGCGGGCTTGGCGCGCGCCGTCGGCCGCGAGGCCGGCGAAGCCGGAGCGAACCGCGTCGCAGCCGTCCTGCGGCGCAGACGAATCGAGCGAAGCGGAGACTAGAAGCCTATGCGTGCACGAACGCTGATCTCTTTCCTCGCCGTCCTCGCGCTGGCTTTGACCGCGTGCGGTCAAAAACCCGGGGTGCACGTGAGCATCCGCGACGGTGGCAGCAACGGCGGCATCGACGGCGGCTCGGATGGCGGAACCGATGGCGGAACCGATGGCGGCACCGACGGCGGCACGGATGGAGGCACGGACGGCGGAACCGATGGCGGAACCGGCGGCGGCGGCGGCAGCAACGGCGGCGGCGGCGGTGGAGGCGGCGGCAGCGGAGTCGTCGGTTCGAACCGGACCGGCATCACCGCCGACACGATCACGATCGCGATCCACGCGCCGACCTCCGGGGCCGCGCCGATCGAGCCGAAAGCGTTTCAGTACGGCGCCGACACGTACTGGAAGTGGCTCGAATCCCAAGGCAAGCGAATCCACGGCCGCAAGGTGCGCATCTTCTTCCGCGACGACAAGTACAAGCCGTCCAGCGCGGTCGATGCCTGCACCGCGCTCACGACCGGCAAGGATGCGGCGTTCCTGCTTGTCGGCGCGGCGGGGACCGACCAGATCCGTGCCTGTGCCGACTACGCGAACCGCAAGGACATCCCGTATTTCAGCGCCGGCGTGCAAGAGTCGGTCGTGAAGAACTACGACTCGTATTTTGCGCTCACGATGACCTATGCGCAGCAGATGCCGCTGCTGATGCAATACATCAAGCAGCTTGGCGCCGGCGAAGATCGCTATGGCCCGGGCGGGACGACCGTGAAGGACGGAAAGATCAAGATCGCGTTCGTCCGGCCGAACACGTCGAACTTCGACGATGCGCAGCGGGGCTTCGATCAGGCGTTTGCGACCTTGGACCAGTCCAAGTATCAGAAGACGGTCAAGACCGTCATCAAGGAGGGCACCCAGTCCGAGGCGGCGCAGCTCGCGCAGACCCTTAAGAACGAGGGTGTGGACATCGTCTCGCCGATCACCGCGCCGAACTTTACGGTGTTCCTTGCCGGGGCAGCCGGCGGGCAGCAATACAACCCGCGCTACATGGGGGTCGGCGTCACCAACGGCGTGAACCAAGGCATCGCCCGCGAATGCACGAACCAAGATTTCAACGGCGCGATGTTCTTTTCGCCGTGGCCGGCGTGGGCGGCCCGCAACACCGCCGGCGTCGGCGACCCCAACTTCGACCGCGCGACGGCGGCCGACGATGCGCAACAAGTCAACGGCCGCAACAACGGCGGCGACTTGCTGCTGGCGCTGTGGGGCATCAACCGAACCATCCACGGCATCCTCGAGAAAGCGGGGCCGAACCTGACCCGCGAAAGCTTGATCTCGCTGATGCGAACCTATAAGGGCGGCACCACCGGTTTCTTCCCCGATCTGTCCTACACGTCCGGAAGTCCCTTCGGCGCGAATGGAGTCCATGCGCTGGTGGGCAAGTGCGACGGCAACGGAAGTTCGGGGGAGTTCATTGAAGATCCCAAGTTCCCGGGTCTGCGCAAGAGCTTCTAGCCTCGAGGCACGCGCGTGACCTCCGCAATCATCCTGGGCATCATCCAGGGCGCCGTCTACGGCTTGGTCGCGCTCGGACTCGTGCTGGTCTACAAGGGCGCTCGCGTGTTCAACTTCGCGCAGGCCGAGTACGGCACGATGGGCACGTTCTTCGCCTGGTTCCTGATCGATCGCAAAGGCGTTCCCTATTTGCTCGGTGTCGTCCTTGCGATCGCCGGCGTCGCGCTCGTCGGATTTCTGATCGAGCGACTGATCGTGCGGCCGCTGTTCGACGCGCCGCGCGTGACCATGCTCGTCGCGACGGCCGGCGTCGCGCTCGCCGCGATCCAGCTCGAGCTGATCGCGACCGGGCCGAACGTGCAGAGCCTGGCGCCCGCGGTGAAGGGCTTCGGGCCGAGCATTCTCGGGGTGCAGGTCTCGCCGCAGCGAATTCTCATCTTCGTGGTGCTCGCCGGGATCGGCGCGGCGATGGCGTACTTCTTCAACAAGACCGACCTCGGTCTGGCGGTGCTCGCGACGTCGCAAGAGCCGACCGCGACGGAGCTGGCCGGCATCTCGACCAAACGCATCTCGTCGTTCATCTGGACGCTCGCGGCTGTGCTCGGCGCCGTCGCGGGCATCTTGTTCGCGCCCTCGATCGGCGCGTTCGCGCCCGGGTACATGACGACCGCGGTGCTGCTCCCCGCGTTCACCGCCGCGCTCGTGGGCGGTATCACGAGCCTGCCCGGTGCGTTCGTCGGCGGCCAGATCGTCGGGATCACGCAACAGATCGGCCAGTACCTGGACGGGCGATACGAACTCGGCCGCTTCGTCGTGTCGATGCCGACGCTGCTCGTGTTCGTGGTGCTGGTGACCATCTTGCTCGTGCGACCCAAGGGCCTTCTGGGGACGGAGGCCTAGACCGTGGCGACGCCGCGCAAGAAGAAGACCCCCGCCGGCGCGCCGCCGGTCGAGGCGAACGCCGCGATCGCCGAGATCGTCGCCGAAGAAGAAGCGGCGGCGATGGCGCACGTCGAGGTCTCCAAGCCGAAGCAGTGGACGCCGTCGAAGAGCGGATGGATCGCGCGTCGCGGGGTCGCGGTGCTGATCGCAGCGATCGTGCTCGGCTCGCCGGCGCTGGTCGAAAACGTCGAGAATCTGCGCGCGATTTCGCTTGCGATGATCTACGTCATCGTCGGATTGTCGATCAACATCCTGATGGGCTACGCGGGGCAGATCTCGCTCGGCCACCAGGCGTTCGTCGGGGTCGGCGCGTTCACAGCCGCGCTGGTCGTGACGAAAGCGCAGGCGCCGTTCTTCGTCGCGCTGATCCTGGCCGGCGTGATCGGTGCGGTTTCGGCGTTCTTGCTGGGCATGGTGGCGCTGCGGTTGAAGGGTCTGTACCTGGCGCTGATCACGCTCGCCTACGGTGCGGTCGCCGAGTTCACGATCTTCGCGACGCCGGCGATCACCGGCGGCGGCGCCGGCGTCAACGCCGTGCGTCCCTCGTTTCTGGTGAGCGAGCGAACCTTCGTCTACTTCTCGATGGTCGTGGTCGCCGGCGCGCTCTACATCGACTGGCGGCTCGTCCGCTCCAAAGTCGGCCGCGCGATCTTCGCGATCCGCGAAAACGAGCTGGCGGCCGCGTCGTTCGGCATCAACGTCACGTCCTACAAGCTGATCGCGTTCGTGATCTCGGGCATCTTCGCCGGCGTCGCCGGCGCGCTGTTCGGCTTCCGGGTCGAGTCGGTGGACGCCGCCAACTTCGATTTCGCGTTGGGCCTGACGTTCGTGCTGATGGCGGTCGTCGGCGGGCTCGGCTCGCGCGTCGGGGTGTTCATCGGCTCGGCGTTCTTCGCGATCCTGGACTTGCTGATCCATTCGCTGTTCGGATCCGGGATCGGCCACACGATCGCCAAAGTCGGCTTCTTGAAGCAGCTCGAGCTGTATCCGGGCTTCATCGGCGCGGTGCTGCTGCTGCTCACGCTCACGTTGTATCCGGGCGGGATCGCGCAGCAGATCAAACCGATCACCGGCTGGCTGGCCGGCAAGCGGCTCAAGGACCACGGTCACGGCGTCACGATTCGCGAAGGAGGCGCCGGTGTCCGGCCCTAACGGCTCGCCGCCCCCCGCCCGCGGCGACGGCGGCGCGATGCTCGAGGTCCGGGATCTGGGGATCCGGTTCGGCGGCTTGCAGGCGCTCGGCGGCGTGTCGGTGGACGTCAACGAGTGGGAGATCGTCGGCCTGATCGGCCCGAACGGCGCCGGCAAGACCACCTTCTTCAACTGCGTGATGGGTGTCTACTCGCCGACGTCCGGCACTGTTCGCTACCGCGACACCGAAATCACCAAGCTTCCAACGCACCGGCGCACCACGCTCGGCCTGGGCCGCACCTTCCAGAACGTGGGCCTGGCCAAGCGACTGACGGTCATGGAAAACATGCTTATCGCGCAGCACACCAAGGCCGCCTACGGCGTCCTTGCGGGCGTGCTCGGCACGCCGGCAGTGCTCGCCGAAGAAAAGCTGCTGCGCCGCAACGCGATGGAGATCCTAGACTTCATGGGCCTGGCCGATCATCGCGGCGAGATCGTGTCGTCCTTGCCCTACGGCCTGCAGAAGTTGTCGGAGATCTCGGCCGTGCTGGCCGGCGATCCCGACTTCCTGCTGCTTGACGAACCGACCTCGGGCATGAGCCCGGAAGAGGCGCACGTGTTCGGCGATCTGCTGCTACGGCTTCGCACCGATCTGAACTTGACCGTGCTGATGATCGAGCATCACGTGCCGCTGGTCGTGCGCG
>Ga0214472_10009384_pt1 | contig 10200 bp, 5 predicted proteins | sample RVTome_6_FD_207662 | JGI IMG/M metagenome (GOLD analysis project Ga0214472, IMG submission 207662) | Soil microbial communities from uranium-contaminated site in the Upper Colorado River Basin, Wyoming, United States - RVT140D175 | ecosystem: Environmental > Terrestrial > Soil > Contaminated >...
AAGTCACCCCTTGGAGGTCCCGCCGCACCTGGCCCACCACCTTCTCCTCCGTGGCGCCGGCCTCCCGTTCCCCGAGGCTCTCCCCCACACAGAGGATCGGCACCATGGCGTGGGAGAAGACCGCGCGCACCTTCCTGTTCACGACCTCGTCGGTCTCGCCGAACAGCTGGCGCCGCTCCGAATGCCCCACGATCACGTGCCCGCACTTCAGCGCCTGCAGCATCGGCGGCGACACCTCCCCGGTGAACGCGCCCTTCTCCTCGTGGTGCACGTTCTGCGCGCCCAGCCCGTACGGCAGTCGATCGCTGTCGATGAGGGTCTGGACCGCGCGGAGCGCCGTGAACGCGGGGCAGATGACCACGTCCACGCGGTCGGCGTCGGCCCGGTCGAGCAGGTACGAGAGCTTCTGCACGTCCCGGATGGCCTCCAGGTGGGTCTTGTGCATCTTCCAGTTGGCCGCGATGATGGGCCGCCGCTTCGTCATCCCTCGACCTCCAGGACCTTCACCCCGGGGAGCTCCCGACCCTCGAGGAACTCGAGCGAGGCGCCCCCGCCGGTGGACAGGTGGTCGAACCCCTCTTCCAGCCCGAAGCGCTTGATGGCCAGCAGGCTGTCCCCCCCACCGGCCACGGAGTACGCGCTCGACCCGGCGATGGCGGTGGCCACCCCTCGGGTCCCCGCGGAGAACGGCTCGAGCTCGAACACCCCCATCGGGCCGTTCCACAGGATCGTCTTGGCCTCGGCGATGGTCATGGCGAACTCCTCCACCGTGCGAGGGCCGATGTCGAGCCCCATCAGCTCCCTCGGGATCCGCGATGCGGGGACGGTCGTGCGCGCCTCGTCGAGCGTCGGCTCGCGCGCCGCGACGGCGTCCTCCGGCAGCTGGATGACGACGCCACGTTCGTTCGCCCGCTTCCACGCCGACCGCACCTGGTCGAACCGTTCCGGCTCGACCAGGCTCTTGCCGATCTCGCCGCCCTGGGCCGCGATGAACGTGAACGCCATGGCTCCCCCGATCAACAGGGCGTCCACCCGGTCGACGAGGGCCTCGACGGTGGAGAGCTTGTCCGAGACCTTGGCCCCGCCGAGGACCGCCACGTACGGGCGGGCGGGCTCACCGAGGAGCTGCGACAGCGCCTCCACCTCCTTCTGCAGCAGGCGTCCGGCCGCCGCCGGCCTCCCCTGTTCCAGGAACATGGCCGGGAGGGCGGCCACCGACGCATGGGCCCGGTGGACGGCGCCGAAGGCGTCGTCCACGTACGCGTCGCCCAGGCGGGCCAACCGCTCGGCGAACGCCCGGTCATTGGCCTCCTCGCCCGGGTTGAACCGGAGGTTCTCCAACATCACGATCTCGCCCGGGCGAAGCTCGGCGCACCGGCGTTCCACCGAGTCGTCGACCACGACATCCGTCGGGTCGTAGCCGACGGCGCCGCCGATCAGCTCCTCCAGGCGCTCGGCCACGAGGCCCATCCGGGCGTCCTCGTGGACCGTGCCCTTGGGCCGGCCGAGATGCGAGGCGAGGACCAGCGATGCGCCCGCGTGGAGGAGCTCGCGCAGCGTCGGAAGGGACGCTGCGATCCGCGAGTCGTCGGCGACCGTGCCACCGTCCAGGGGAACGTTGTAGTCGACCCGAACGAAGGCCCGTTTGTCGGCGACGTCGCCGAGGTCCTCCAGGGTCCGAAGGGTCACAGCTTGCTCGCGACCAGGGTGGTCAGGTCGACCAGCCTGTGCGAGTAACCCCATTCGTTGTCGTACCAGCCGAGCACCTTGACCATGTTGCCGATGGCCATGGTGGACAGGGCATCGAACGTGCACGACGCGGAGGAGCCGACGATGTCCGAGGACACGATGGGATCCTCCGTGTACATGAGCTTGCCGGCCAGCGGGCCGCGCTCGGCGGCCGTTCGGTAGGCCGCATTCACCTCCTCGACGCTGGCCTCGCGCTTCAGCGTGGCCACGAGGTCGGTGACCGATCCGTCGGGGATGGGCACCCGCATGGCCAGGCCGTCCACCTTTCCCTTGAGGTGGGGAATGACCACGCCGGTCGTCCTGGCCGCGCCGGTGGAGGTGGGGATGATGTTGATCGCGGCGGCCCGGGCCCGCCGGAGGTCCTCGTGAGGCAGGTCTAGGATCCGCTGGTCGTTGGTGTACGCGTGGATCGTGGTCATGAATCCCTGATCGATGCCGAAGGCGTCGTCGAGGACCTTGGCCATGGGGACCACACAGTTGGTGGTGCAGGACGCGTTCGAGATCACGTTGTGCGACTTCGGGTCGTAGGCGTCGTCGTTCACGCCGAGCACCATCGTGATGTCCTCGCCCTTGGCCGGGGCGCTGATGATGACCTTCTCCGCGCCGGCCGCGATGTGCTTGTCCGCGTCCTCCCGCTTGGTGAACAGCCCGGTGGACTCGATGACGATCCGCGCGCCAAGCTCCTTCCACGGCAGGTTCGCCGGGTCCTTCTCCGCCAGTACCTTGAGCTCGTCGCCGCCGGCGAGGATGCTGGTCTCCGTCGACGTGACCTCGCCCGGGAACGTCCCCAGCACCGAGTCGTACTTCAGCAGATGGGCGAGGGTCTTCGCGTCGGTGATGTCGTTGACCGCAACGAAGTCGATATCGATTCCCTGCTGCTTCGCCGCTCGGAAGAAGTTCCGGCCGATCCGACCGAACCCGTTGATGCCGACCTTGATGCTCATGGCGTGCCTCCTGGAGGGGCGGGGTTCACCGCCATCCTAGCCAATCCGGGGTGGTTCCCCTCGGGCGACGTTCCGGGGGAGCCGTCGCTCCGCTCGGGTGGATCAGGCGGTCTCGCCGCGGTCCATGTCCCGGTGGTCCACCGAGACGGGCAGGCCCTTGTCCCTGAAGAACGTAGCCAGCTCGTCGGCAACGACCACGGAGCGGTGCTGGCCGCCGGTGCAGCCCACGGCCACGGCGAGGTAGGCCTTGCCCTCGGCCAGGAACCCGGGGACCATGAACCCCAGCAGGGCCCGGAGCCGCCGCATGAACTCCCGGTAGGTCTGCTGGCCCTTGACATAGGTCCGGACCCGGTCGTCGGTCCCCGGCAAGGGCCGGAGCTCGTCCACCCAGTGCGGGTTGGGGAGGAACCGGACGTCGATCACGACGTCGGCGTCGCGTGGCGTGCCGTACTTGTACCCGAACGAGATCAGCGAGACCTGGAGGCCGGCCTCGGGCGGCGCGTCGGCGAAGGCGTCCCGGAGGCGGTCGCGGAGCTCGTGCGGGGTCAGGCCGGAGGTGTCGACGATCAGGTCGGCGTCGCCCCGGAGGCTCTCCATCATCAGCCGCTCTTTCCGGATGCCCTCGATGACCCGATCGGCCGGCGCCAGCGGGTGGCGGTGGCGGGTGGACGCGTACCGGTTCACCAGGTCCTCGTCGGAGGCCTCCAGATAGAGGATGTGGTACGGGATGGAGAGACCCTTGAGCTCCTCCAGGGCCTTGGACAGCTCACCGAAGAAGACCCCGCCCCGGGCATCGACCACGGTGGCGACCCGCCCCGGCCCGCCGGGGCGGGCCGCCAGCTCGGCCATCTTGGGGAGCAGTGCCGGCGGGATGTTGTCGACGACGAAGAACCCCAGGTCCTCCAGGCACTTGGCCGCTTCGGAGCGTCCCGCCCCGGACAATCCGGTGATGATGGTGAACCCCGGCCCCTGCGGACGCCGCCGGAGGGAGCGGACCTTCCCCTTCGACTCTGGCTCGCGCTCGGCCGGCTGTCCCATCAGGCGCTCACCCTCCGCTCCGGCGCTGGGGCTGATCCATGGAGCCGCTCGTACACGGCCCCGGCGATCTCCGGCCCCACGCCCGGCGTCGCGGCGATCTCCTCCAGCGAGGCCCGTGACAGGCGGGCGAGCGAACCGAACCGCTTCAGCAGGGCCTTCTTGCGAGCGGGCCCGATCCCCTGCACGTCGTCCAACGACGAGGCCATCACCCTCTTGGAACGTTTCTCGCGATGGTAGGTGACGGCGAACCGGTGAGCCTCATCCCGGATGTGCTGGAGGACGAACAGTGCCTCAGAGCCCCGGGGGATGCGGAGAGGGTCTGGCCGGTCGGGGAAGTACACCTCCTCCAGACGTTTGGCCAGGCCGATCGCCGGGATGTGGAGGTCCAGGTCGGCCAGGACCTTGGTGGCCACGGAGAGCTGCCCCCGGCCCCCGTCCACCACGATCAGGGAGGGGGGATAGGAGAACCGGCGCCGCCTCGCCGTTCCTTCGTCGCCGGGCCCCCGGCCGCCGTCGCCGTCGGCCCCGGCCCTCAGCCGGGCGAATCGCCGACTGAGCATCTCCTCCATGCTTGCGAAATCGTCCTGTCCGGGCACTCCCTTGATCTCGAACCGGCGGTAATCGGACCGCTTGGGGAGCCCGTCCTCGAACACGACCATGGATCCGACCGTGTCCGTGGGGCCGAGATTGGAGATGTCGTAGGCCTCGATCCGAAGGGGCGCCTGCGGGAGGCCGAGGACCGTGGCCAGCTCGGTCAGGGCCCGCGACCGCGCGCCGAAGTCGGAGGCCCGTCGGAGCTTGTGCCGCTGGAAGTGCTCCCGGGCGTTCTGGGTGACCACCTCGAGCAGCTTGCGCTTGGCGCCCCGGCGGGGGACCGCGAACGTGACGGGGCCACCTCGCCGGTCCGAGAGCCACCTGGCCAGGACGTCGGCGTCGGCGGGCGTCTCCGGAACCAGGATCCGGGGCGGGACCTCCTCGCGCTCCATGTACAGCTCGCGGACGAAGGAGGCCAGTAGGCCGGGGCGGTCCAGCTCCTCCACCCGGTCCACGATCCATCCCTTGCGTCCCATCGCCCGTCCCTTCCGGACGAAGAACACCTGGAACGCCGCCTCCAGGTCGTCCTCGGCCAGGCCGATGACGTCGAGGTTCTCCGCCTGCGTGAGGACCATCTCCTGGCTCTCCAGTGCCCGGCGGGCGGCGGCGAGCTGGTCGCGGAGCTTCGCCGCGAGCTCGTACTCCTCCCGCTCGGAGGCCCCGCGCATCTCCCGCTCCAATCGCCGCAGGACGGGGCGCTCGTTGCCGGACAGGAAGTCGGCCAGGGCGTCGACGTGCGCGCGGTAGGACTCCTCGGTCACGCCGGTGACCTCGGGCACACATGGGCCGGCGCACCGCCCGATGTCGTAGTACAGGCAGGGCCGCCGGGCCCGGGCCCGCTGGTCGAAGAACGCGTTCGAGCAGGTCCGGACGGGGAACACGCGGGTCAGCGCATCGAGGGTCTCGCGGATGGCGTAGGCATGGGCGAAGGGCCCGAAGTACCTGACCCCCTTGCGCCTGGATCCCCGCACGACCTGGGCCCGGGGCCACCGCTCTCCCACGGTGAGCGCCAGGTACGGGTAGGACTTGTCGTCGCGGTACCGGATGTTGAACCGCGGAAGGTGCTCCTTGATCAGGTTGTACTCGAGCATCAGGGCGTCGACCTCGTTCGACGCGACGATCCACTCCACCGACCCCGCGGCCGCCATCATGGCCTCGGTCCGGGGATGGAGCGGTTTTCCCCAATAGCTCGCCAGACGCTTGCGGAGCGAAGTGGCCTTGCCCACGTAGATCACGCGGCCGTCGGCGTCCCGGAAGAGGTAGACACCGGGCGCGTCGGGGATCGTCGATGTGTCGGGGCGGGCGACGCTCACGTACCCATTCTATGGGCGGGACCTGCGGCCTCCGGGGAGCGCGGCCGCAACTCCACGCCTATTTCGCGACCACCTGCCCGCTCATCGTGGGATGGACGTCGCAGTGGAAGTAGTACTCGCCCGACTCCAGCGCGGGCACCTCGTAGTCGGCCGTGGCCGGGCCGGTGATGATCTCCCCTTGCTCGATAGGCTCAGTGAGGTCGGTCGCGCTGGGATAGACCGACACGTTGTGTTGAACGCCGCTGTCCTTGTTGTCGAGGGCGATGGTGAAGGGCGTGCTCGCGGGGGCCTGGATGCAGTTGGTGTCGAAGGCGATGCCCTGGGCCACGATGTCCACCACCCCGTTCGACACCTTCGTGCATTGGGTCGTCGGCGGGGTGGTGGTCGGCACGGCGGAGGGAGTCGAGCTGGGGACCGCGAGGTCCAGCCCGCTCACTTCGGCGTAGGTCCCCAGCAGCAGGTCCTGCGACGTGTCGGCATACCAGGCAACGTAGACGGCCGAGCCGTCGGGCGTCGCGGCCACGGCCGGCAGGATGCCGCCGTTCGTGCCCTTCACCTCGATCGGATCAAACCCCTCGGCGGTGGCCGAGGCCAGGCCCACGCTGTCGGTGCCCGGGTCGTACCAGGTGACGTACACCTCCCCGCTGTCGTTTGCGGCGATCCCCGTGGAGCGCCCGGCCTGGTTGACGCCCTTCCCCACCGTCGCCACGGTTTCGGTTCGCCAGGTGATGCCGTCGTCGGAGGTGGACGCGTGCACCTGGTCGCCCGCGTAATACGAGACGTGGATGGTTCCGTCCTTCCCGGTGGTCGCGGACAGCCCGTAACCGTCGGCGCCGGACTCGACGGTCGAGTAGGCCCAGCCACCTTCCTCGCCTTCACCCAAGGCAGCCGCAAGCACGCTCGATCCGTCGGAGTAGAGCACCACGGGCTGGCCGGACGCGGAGATGGTGGAGGCGACACGGTACGGCTGCGACGGCCCGGACCGCGGCGGGATCGTGTCCAGCGCGTCGGTCGTCCACGCCCCGGCGACCGTCGTCTTCACCGTGACCTCTTGGCCTCGACCCGTGGTCATGATGAAGCTCACCCAGGGTGTGCCCGACGTGGTCACGGCCACGGCGGGAGGCCCGAGCGGGCCGGCACGTTCCAGGCGCGGCCTCATGGCCTGCAGGAGCGTCGCCGTGAACGAGGTCCCCGTGCTCTCCGCGTACCACAGGCCGGTGTCGGCGGCCCACGCCACATGGGATCCACCCGACGGATCGACGGCGAGCGCCGTCCCGTTCACGTTCTGGGGGGTCATCGACTTGACCTGACGCACGGTTGCTGGGGCGAACGGCACGCTCACGTTGGGGATGGGGGCCTGCATGGCCACCGCCCCCCGCGTCCAGATGCCGTCCTTCGTGCTGGCCATGAGGACCACGGGAAGGGAGGGCGCGCCGATCGGTCGAGTCGGCGCGATCTCTCCCTCCTTCAGGTCGGCGGGGAACCCGAAGGAGGAGATGTACGGCGTTCCCTCCGAGTCCACGGCCACCGACGGATACAGCCCCACATCGTCGAGGAAGTCGGCGACCTGCGGGACGAACTGCTTGCCGGAGCCGAAGGTGACGCTCGGCGGGGTCGGGGTGCCACACGCCGCCGCCATGATCGTGAGGACGAAGACGGCCGGAAGGACCTTCCTGGACATGAGCGCGGGCCATGCTAGCAAGCTCGGCTGGCACGCGCGCCCCTGCTATGCGTCCTGCGGGATCCGCTCTCGCTCCAGCGGGAGCGCCCCAAGCACCTCGGCCAGGAACTGTCCGGTGTAGGACCCGGCGTTGGCGGCCACGGCTTCCGGCGGACCCTCGGCGACGATCCTGCCGCCGGCGTCCCCACCCTCCGGCCCCAGGTCGACGATCCAGTCGGCGGTCTTGATGACGTCCAAGTTGTGCTCGATCACGAGCACCGTGTTGCCCGCTCCGACCAGCCGCTGGAGGACCGCCAAGAGCTTCCGCACGTCCTCGAAGTGCAGCCCGGTCGTGGGTTCGTCCAGGATGTACAGGGTGTTGCCGGTGGCGCGCTTCTGGAGCTCTGAGGACAGCTTGATCCGCTGGGCCTCGCCGCCGGACAGCGTGGGCGCCGGCTGTCCGAGCTTGACATACCCGAGGCCGACGTCCGAGAGCGTCTGGAGGTGCCGGCTGATGACCGGGATGTTGCGGAAGAACTCCAGGGCCTCGTCGACGCTCATCTCCAGGACGTCGGCGATCGAACGGTTCTTGTACTTGACCTCGAGCGTCTCGCGATTGTACCGGTGGCCCTTGCACACCTCGCACGTCACGTAGACGTCCGGGAGGAAGTGCATCTCGATCTTGATCTGCCCGTCGCCGGCGCAGTTCTCGCACCGCCCGCCTCGGACGTTGAACGAGAACCGCCCGGGCCGGTACCCGCGGATCCGTGCCTCCGGAACCTGGGCGAACAACGCGCGGATATGGTCGAACATGCCCGTGTACGTGGCCGGGTTGGACCGCGGGGTCCGGCCGATGGGCGACTGGTCGATGTCGATGACCTTGTCGATGCGTTCCCACCCGACGAGGCGACGGTGCTTACCCGGGAGGACGCGCGACCGATACAGCTTCTGCATGAGCGCTCGCAGCAGGACCTCCTGGACCAGCGTGGACTTGCCCGAGCCGCTCACCCCCGTGACGCAGGCGAAGAGCCCTAGGGGCAACGCGAAGTTCACGTCCTTCAGGTTGTGCTCCTTGGCTCCCAGTACCTTCAGCCACCGTTCGCCGGGGGTCCTGCGGACCTGGGGTGTGGGGATCACGCGCTTGCCGGAGAGGAACGCGCCGGTCAGGGAGCCGTCGTCGTCCAGCAGGCCTTTGAGGTCGCCCGTGTACACGATCTCGCCGCCGTCATTGCCCGCGCCCGGCCCGATGTCCACGATGTGGTCCGAGGCCCGGATGGTGGCCTCGTCGTGCTCCACGACGATCAACGTGTTGCCCAGGTCCCGGAGGCGGACCAGCGTGTCGATCAGCCGGCGGTTGTCGCGCTGGTGCAGGCCGATCGACGGCTCGTCCAGGATGTACAGGACGCCGACCAGCCCGCTCCCGATCTGGGTGGCCAGGCGGATCCGCTGGGCCTCACCGCCCGCCAGCGTGGCCGAGGCCCGGGCCAGCGCCAGGTAGTCCAGGCCCACATCGACCAGGAACCCCAGCCGGGCCCGGATCTCCTTGATCAGGCGTTCGGCGATCATCCGCTCTCGCTCGGACAGGTCCACCTGCTCGAAGAACGCGAGCGTGTCGCGGATCGAGCGCGTGGTGAGCTGGGCGATGGTCGCCGCGCCGATCGTCACCGCCAGACTCTCCGGCCGAAGGCGCGCGCCGCGACACGTCCGGCACGGAACCTCCCGCATGTACTGCTCCAGCCGGTCGCGCTGGCTGTCGGAGTCGGTCTCCCCGTACCGGCGTTCGACGGCCGGGACGACGCCTTCGTATGTGGTCCAGTACGAGCGTGTCCGCCCGTACCGGTTCCGGTACCGGACGTGGATCTCCTGGTCCGAGCCGTACAGGACGATCTCGCGGGCCTTCTTCGGGAGCTTCCTCCACGGAGCCTTGGTGGAGAAGCCGTGGGCCTCGGCCACCGACTCGAGCACCCGGTACCAGTACTCGAGGCGGGTCCCCGCCCACGGCGCGATGGCCCCCTCTTCGATGGAGAGCTCGGGATCGGGCACCACGAGCTCGGGCTCGACCTCCAGGCGGGTCCCGAGGCCATCGCACGTCGGACACGCTCCGTACGGCGAGTTGAACGAGAAGTTCCTGGGCTGGAGCTCGTCGAACGAGATGCCGTCGAACGTGCAGGCGAGCTTCTGCGAGAAGTGCTGCACGTCCTCCTTCCCGTCCGGCGTCTGCACCGCGATGGCCGCGATCCCCTCCGCTTGCTGGAGCGCCGTTTCGATCGAGTCGGCGACCCGGCGGCGGATGTCGGGCCTGGCCACCAGGCGGTCCACCACCACCTCGATCGTGTGCTTGTAGTAGCGGTCCAGCCGGATGGGCTCCGCCAGGTCGCGGATCTCGCCGTCGATCCGGGCCCGGGGGAACCCCCGGCGGGCCAGGTCGGCCAGGAGCTTCTCGTACTCACCCTTCCGGCCCCGGACCACCGGGGCGAGGATCATGAACCGGGTACCCTCGGGCAGCTGCATGACCTGGTCCACGATCTGCTCGGGGGTCTGCCGGCCGATGGGCCGCCCGCACTTGGGACAGTGCGGATGGCCGATCCGGGCGTACAGCACCCGGAGGTAGTCGTAGATCTCGGTGATGGTCCCCACGGTGGACCGGGGGTTCTTGGACGTGGACTTCTGGTCGATGGAGATGGCCGGGGACAGTCCCTCGATGAAGTCCACGTCCGGCTTCTCCATCTGGCCCAGGAACTGTCGCGCGTAGGCCGAGAGCGACTCCACGTAGCGCCGCTGGCCTTCGGCGTAGATGGTGTCGAAGGCCAGGGAGCTCTTCCCTGAGCCGGACAGGCCCGTGAACACGATGAGCTGGTTGCGGGGTAGCTCCAGCGTGACGTTCTTGAGGTTGTGCTCACGG
>Ga0214472_10009385_pt1 | contig 10199 bp, 7 predicted proteins | sample RVTome_6_FD_207662 | JGI IMG/M metagenome (GOLD analysis project Ga0214472, IMG submission 207662) | Soil microbial communities from uranium-contaminated site in the Upper Colorado River Basin, Wyoming, United States - RVT140D175 | ecosystem: Environmental > Terrestrial > Soil > Contaminated >...
GTGCGGTGCTCGAGGGGTCCCTTGCACTTGGGGCAGACGAGGATCTCGAGGAGGTCGGGCGCTAAGCTCATGACGTGACGTACCCCAGACGCTTGAGCGAGGGTTCGTGGCGGCGCCATTTCGGCAAGACTTTGACGTGCAGATCGAGAAAGACGCGCTGGTCCAGCAGGGCTTCGATCTTGGCGCGCGCCGCGGCACCGAGCGCTTTGATCGTGCGGCCCGCCTGTCCGATGACGATGCCTTTCTGGCTGTCGCGCTCGACGTAGATGATCGCCCGAATGTATACCGGTTCGGTGCCTTCCCGGAACTCGTCGATCTCGCAGGCGACGCTGTAGGGCAGCTCCTCGTGGAGCTGCTCGAAGGCGGCCTCGCGTACGAACTCCGCGGCGAAGAACCGCATTGGCTGCGTGGCCAGCTCGTCGGGATCATAATGAAAGGGGCCTTCGGGCAGGTGTTCGCGCAAGACGCCCAGGAGAGCGTCGAGCCCCGTCCCCGCTACGGCGGACACGGCGAGGACGCCGGGACGGGGCGCGGCGAGGTCGGCCTTGGTGTACACCGTCACGACGGGCGCCGCCACCGCTCGTGGGAGCCGCGCGACCTGCGCCAGAGGGGGCGCCGGGTACTCGTCGAGGGGGTGCAGGTAGGCCACGACCTCGGCGTCGGCGATCGCGCGAACCGCCGCGGCCCGCATCGCCTCATGCAAGGGGTACTCGGGCTCGAGCAGGCCGGGCGAGTCGGTGAAGATGAATTGGGTGTCGTCGCGCGTGAGCAGGCCGACGACGGGGAGGCGGGTGGACTGCGGCTTGGGCGCCACGATGGCCAGATGCTGGCCGACGAGGGCGTTGAGCAGGGTGGACTTGCCGACGTTGGGCCGGCCGGCGAGGGCGACGGTGCCGCAGCGAGGCATGACTCAATGTAGAACGTCCAATGTCCAATGGCCAATTTCGAAATTCGTCATTGGGTATTGGATATTGGACATTTACGGTTCGGCCCCGCCAAGCCTCCACCGCCCGGCGTGCCGCCGGGCGCGCACGCCCAGGGAAAGCGTGAGGGCTTCGAACTGCTCCGACCGCGCCGCAGCGTCCGCAAAGCTGAACCGTTCGATTCGATAGCTCAGCATGACAGCGATCGGGAGCTTGCTCGGCGCGAGAGCAATCCCCACGTCGCTGCCCAGGACGAAGCTCGGTCTCTCCTGTTCGCTCACGTTCACCACCGGAAAATAGAGGAGGCTGACGAAGGCGCGCACCGCCGGGGTGCCGAGATCCCGCGACGCGGCCGCACCCACTCCGACCAGGTCCCAGCGCTGGTAGCCCGCCGCCGAGCTGAAGGCGCGGGCGGTATAGCGCAGCTCCAGGCGTAGCCAGGGACGGAGCCCGTACTGCCCGTCGAGCGTCAACTCGCCGACGTCGCGCTCGGGCACGCTCCCGGGATCCGGAGCCGTGAGCCGGCCGCGCATGCCGCTCAGCGAAACGCCGAGGCGCCCCACGCCGAACTCGAGCACACCACCGGCCCACGCCCCGTCCACGCGCTCCGTCAAGCCCGTGAGACGGGTGCTGTGCTTCGGGGCGGCGAGGACAGCATGAGCCGAGACCGTCTGGCCGCTCGTTGCCGCCGTGGGCACGAACGAGCCGGCGAGCAGGAAGGTCAGTCGGCGCAGCGACAGGGACGGGCTCACGGCTCCCTCGTGGCGCGGATCCTCAAGGGTGCGGTCCCGAGCCTCGTGGCGTTCTGGGCCGCGATCGCGCGGTCTTCTTCGTTCCACTGACGGCGCAGCGACTCATTGTAGGCGATGTGCTCGGTAATCGGCACGCCCGGGCGCTTGAGCGCGATATTCGCGAGAGTCAGTGAGCCGCCGATGAGCCAGGCCCCCCGCGGGATCGCGCGTCCGCTGACGCGGGCGTCGTTCACGACGGCCGACACCAGCAGGGCCAACGCGCCAAGGCCGATACCCTCCCCGACGGTTCGGAGGGACGGGCTTCCCTTCCGTGTCTCGGGTCGGAAGTCCGGGATCGGTGCCTGATGGGGAACCGTGTCTACCCGGAGCCGTTCAACGGTCAGCTCCACGAGCGCGCTCGGGCCGGTGCCGGCGACTTCCGCCTCGATCGCATATCGCCCAGGTGCCAGGGCACTGCCGTCCGGTGCCGTGAGCGGGATTCTCACGCCCGCGACCCCCTCCACGTGCAGAGCGACCAACAGCGAGTCGCGAGGGCGTGGGCGCGTGAGCCGCAAGAGCAGACGCACCTCTCCGGGCCGGCCGACCGCGATCCGGATCGGGAACGAGTCTCGAACCGGCGTTACCACGGTATCGCGTGGAGCTTGGATCGCGATCGCCGGGGTCTCCCGCCGCACACGTCCAAATGCCGCATCGAGCTCGGGGTTGAAGAGATCGGGTGGTACGGAGTAGAAGGGGTCCGTCTGGACGAGATCGCGCAGGTAGGCGCGCGCGGAGTCTCTCAGCCCGAGCGACCAGGCGACTTCGCCGAGCCGAGCGAGCGCCAAGGATTGCGTGCCCTGCGGCGCGCCGGCAGCGTCCGCGCTGAGCCACTGCCGCAGGAGGACCACGCCGCGTTCGGTATCGCCACGGTCGAGCGCGGCGAGCGCGCGGTCGAGCTGCGGGTCACCCGTCGTGTCTGGCTGGCCCACCCACGAGACCCGAACCGCCTGCCGCTCGCCCACCACGATTGTCGTGTCTCTCGCCGCGCCGCCCTTGTGCTCAAGCCGCAGCACGTGGCGACCGGGAACGACACGATGCGCGGCGACGCTGGTGTAACCGATCGGCTGGCCGTCGACAAAGAGGGTGCCCCATGGGCGGACCTGGACGTACAGCAGGCCGGCGGTCTCGGGAAGCAGCGAGACGGCGACGACGGTCGTGACTCCCGGCAGGACTTCCACGGTGAGGCGCGTGGGCAGGTACCCGGGCGCGGACACCACCACCTCATAGCTTCCCGACGGGAGCCGGCGGGCTTCACCGCCCCGCAGGAACTGATCCGCACCGACCCGCGCGGTGATGGGGATGGGCGCGGGTGCCAGGCGGACGATCCCGGGCGCTGGGGCGCTGATGGTGATCGGCCACTCGAAGGCCGTTCGCGCGACGAAGCGATCGTGCGGGGTAGTCTCCACGAACGCACGGGCGGCGGCCGCCGCGCGCACGACGGCGGGGGGGACCAGGTCCGCGTCCACCTCGAAGTCCGGAGCGAGGCGGATCGCCCACCGCAGCCAGGTCGCCGCCAGGGAATCCCGTCGCAGCACCAGGAGCATGTCCGCGAGGCGCTCGACTCCCTGCTTCCAGAGGCGATCGGGCGGCCCGGCCTTGGGGTCGAGACCCCTGCTCAGCAGAGGCACGGCGCCCCGATAGTCGGCCAGTAGGTAGCGCTCGGCCCCCGCCGTCAGAGCCTGCCGACCGGTCTGGGCAGCGGCGGGCGCGGCGGCGAGCACCAGGAAGAGCAGCGGCGCCGGGCTTCTCACGGCGTCGCCCGGCGCATACGAATCTCGACCACGTTCTCACCGGCCCCAAGGGTCAGAGTCGTGTCCAGCGGCACGAACCCCGGGCGCTCGAAGCGCAACGTGTGCGTCCCCGGCGGCAGCTGCTCACGGTGTACCGGCCGCTCGCCGCGCAGGTCGCCGTTCACGTACACGCGGGCCCAGCCCGTGGTGAGGCGGAGGATGAGCACGGCCATGGGCGCTTGCGTCGGTCGGGTCGGTCGGTCCAGCGGCGGCGGCGGCACCCTGGGTTCCGCAGGCGGTCCCGATGACGCCGTCGTGCTTAGCCCACGCCCGGCAGCGTCCTCAGCCGCTGGCGAACGTACCGGCCCGGGTTCCTGGACCCCGTTCCGCAGGATCGTAATGCCGCCATACAGGGCGACGGCTGCGGCAGCGATCCCAGCCCCCCACCTCATCAACGCGCCGCGACGAACGGGAGCCGGTGTGGGTGCCGCGACTGTGTGTGCGCGCCCGGCGAGTGCGTTGACGAAGTCGGTCACGGTCGAGAAGCGGTCTCCGGGAGCCTTTGCCAAGGCCCGCTCGATCGCCGGGTATGCGTGGGGCGGCAGATCGGGCCGCAGCTCGAGGAGCGGTGGCGGCGGCTCGGAGGCGTGCTTGCTCAAGACCTCGTAGGCCGTGGCGGCGTCGAAGGGCACCCGGCCGCCGAGGCACTGGAACGCGACCACGCCCAGGGAGTACTGGTCCGCGGCGCCGGAGATCTCGGCGCCGCGGTAATGCTCGGGTGACATGTAGTAGGGCGTGCCGAGCAGGTGTCCCGACGCGCTGACCGACGCTTCCTGGATCTCCTTGGCGATGCCGAAATCCGTGACGGTGACCCGGTCGCGGTCGTCGAGCACGATGTTGCCGGGCTTGACGTCGCGGTGGATGACGCCGTGCTGGTGGGCGTAGTCGAGGGCGTCGGCGACCTGGTCCAAGATCGTGATGGTTTCTTCGAACTCGAGGCGCTCGCGCTCTTTGAGAATCGCGTCGAGGCTTTTGCCCTCGAGCAGCTTCATCGAGTACCACAGCAGCTCCCCGCCGGCGCTGACGCGGTAGATCGGGATGATGTTCGGGTGGTCGAGGGCCGCCGCGGTGCGGGCTTCGCGCCGGAACCGCTCGATCGCGCCCTCGCCGAAGGTGAGCGCGGGGGGCAGCACCTTGATGGCGACGCGACGGCGCAGCCCGATCTCGGTCGCCAAGTACACGACGCCCATCCCGCCTCGGGCGAGCTCGCGCTCGATCTCGTATTCACCGGCGGTTTCCTCGCGGAGCACGCGCGTGAGCTTCGCGACCCCGGCGTCGTCCAGCGACGGCGTGGTAGACGCCGGATCCCGCACGTCGGCGCCGCAATTGGTGCAGAACTGGCTGCCGTCGGGGAGCGGGCTTGCGCAGTGGGCGCAGCGCATCGGGGGATACGATACGGCGAGCTGCGCGGTCCAGCCAGCTTCCGAGACGGTCGCTTCGGCGAGACACCCTCCCATACCTCGTCATCCAGTACCTAGGGCCGCGCGCCTTGAGCGCTCGCTTGCGGTGGCGGGAGCGGTCGCCACGCTGGATTGGATTCGTCGATGTCGGGGGTCGAGGTCAGTTGTCGCAGCCCCGTGCCGTCCCGATTGATGATGTAAAGGTCGCCGTTGCAAGTGTCACAGGCGACGACGAAAACGATCTGCGCACCGTCCGGCGACCACGCGGGGCTGGACGCCCACCCAACGCCGAGGTCCCTACCGTCTTCGCCATCGGGATTCACCAACCGTAGCGTGCCGTTACTATGGGCCTGTTCGGTATGGTAGGCAAGTTGCGAGCCGTCAGGGGACCAGGCCGGTCCGTAACCTGAGTAGACTTTCAAATTGAGACCGGTGCTGCAGCCGCTGCAATCGGCGTTGATGACGTAGATGCCACCAATGTCCCCCCACCCGGGATAGCCCTCAAAGGCGAGCTTCGCCCCGTCCGGAGACCACGTCGGGTTGAGGTCCCACTCGTAGCCGGAGCCGAAGAGCACCTCCAGGTTGGAGCCGTCGGCATGCACAACGTAGATGTAGTATCGATCCCAGTAGTACTCGTCGAAGGGGAAGAACCTGGAGAAGGCAATCTGCGTTCCGTCCGGCGACCACGCAGGGTTATAGTCGCATTGCGCGCCGTCAGTTACCCTGCGCTCGTCTGAGCCGTCGGCGCTCACGGTGTAGATCCCGCGTCCACAGCCGCGGGTGAAGGCGAGCCGAGCGCCGTCCGGAGACCATGTTGGCTCTCCACCGTCGCCAATCAACACCCTGCGCCCCGACCCGTCAGCGCCCATGACTTCGATGCCGTGCCCATCGAACGCAATGACCGCCAGCTGCGGTGCGCCCGTGACCGTCACGGTGACCGTATCGGACTGCCCGCCGTTCACGGGCGTAGCCGTGATTCCCGCAGTGCCGCCCCCCCACGCCGTGACCAGGCCCGCGGCATCCACCGTTGCCACTAGGGGGTTCCTGCTACGCCAGATCAGCACCGCCCCGTCCACGACGAAGTCGTTCCGGTCGAAGCCCACGGCGCTGAGCTGCGCGGTGGTGCCCGCCCCCGTGAGCGCCACGCTGTCCTCCACGATCCGCGCGGCAGCGACCTCCTGCCGCACGACGACCGTGGTGAACGCGGACTGCCCGCCCGCGGACGCCGTTACCAGCGCGACGCCGTTCTTGGCCGCCTGCACGAGCCCCGCCTGATCGACCGTGGCGACTGCGGGGTCGCTCGTCGCCCAGGCCACGGGAGGCTCGGGGATCTGGAAGTTCAGGCTGTCGAACGCTAGGGCGGAGACCCGCGCCGTATCGGCGATGGCCGTTAACGTGTCGAACCCGGGCGTGACGACCAGGAACCGGACGACTTGCACGACGGCCAGCGTCGCGGTGTCTGCGGCCGTACCGACCCGTGCGATGATCCGGGCCGTGCCGCCACCGGTGCCGGTGGCGAGCCCGGCCGTATCGACCCGAGCGACACTTTCGTTGCTGCTGCTCCAGCGCGGTTTGGCCGTACGGAGCACCTCGCCCATATCGTCGAAGGCGACGGCGAGGAACCGCGTCGATCGGCCGACGGTCCGGAGCGTGTCGAGCCGGGGCGCGATCCGCACCTGTGTCGCCGCCTGGACGACGGTCACTGGGGCTGAGTCGGACACGCCGTCCGCCTCGGCGGCGACCATGGCTTCGCCATCGTTTCGTGCGGTGACGAGTCCTACAGGCGAGACCGAGGCGACCCCAGGATCGGCACTGGTCCACGTGAACGACACGTCTGAGACCAGCGCGTCGTTCGCGTCGAACGCGCTCGCCGCCAGCCGAACCGTGTCCCCCAACCGCGTGAGTGCTACTTGAGGAGACGCGACCGCGACCCGGGACACCACGACCTGGACGCCGAACGTCGTGTCCGGCGATCCGTTCGCGGTGGCGTAGATGACGCGTACCGTGGCCGTGCCCCGTGCGATGCCTTCAAGGCCGCGCCCCGTCGGATCCACCCGCACGAGACTGGGATCGAGACTCTCGAGACGATAGTTGGGACCTTGGAGAACCTGGCCGTCGGCCGCGATCTGGATTGACGGCTGCGCGACGCCGGCCAGCGGCACACGGTACGGTTGCTCAAAATCGAACGTGAAAACCACCCGCCTGGCGTCCGACGGCTCGCTGGGAATCAGACAGGCGGTCACATACAGCGCGGCCACAGCGAGCAGCGCAACAGGGTTCGCGTACTTGGGGACGGTCACGGAGCCCTCCTGGTGTCTCGATGCCCACCGGAATGCCTGATCTGGGCACGAGAGTAGCAGGACATGCACAAGCACCGACCAATTGCCCGGCGCGTCGTGACAACTCATTCCGCCACAACTCGTTCCTGCTGGCGCAATGGCTCCAACAAGGCGAGCCTGCCAGCATCCCCTCCAGCGGCGCGCTCGGCCGCGCGCAAGGCGCTGGCTGCCGTGCGCTTCGCTCCAGCTGCCAGCGCCCCCTCCGCCACACGGCAGGCGGCGTCGAACGCCTCGGCGTGCCGCTCAGCTACAAGCAGCCGGGCGCGGAGCAGTTGGGAATCGAGGTCGTCCCGCGTCGCGAGGGCCGCGATGTAGCGCTCCCGCAGCCGCCGCCGCCCGCCGGGCTGCATGGATTCGCTCTCGACCACCGCGGCGAGAAGACGGCCGGTGAAGGCGTACCGGCCACCGTCGAACACCACGAACCGCTCCCGCTCGAGCCGATCGAGCGCCGCGTCGATCCGGGCTTCGGGGATGCCCGACACCTCGGCGAGGAGCGACCGGTCGGGAATCTCGCCGGCAACGCTCGCCGCGCGCAGGACGGCAGTGCTGTCTTCGTCCAGCCTTGCCACGCGCGTCGCGACGGCGTTTTTCACGACCGCGGGAATGTTGACCGGGAGCGTGGAGTCGTAAGTCGCGCCGGGGCGCGGCCACGCCGAGGGCTCCTCGTGCAGCGGTGTCGCCTGGCCGATATCGCGAAGCAGCGTCACCGCGAGAAACGGATTGCCCCCCGACTCTCGCTCCACGCGACGGGCCAGGCGCTCGCGGTCTTCCTTTCCGGTACACCATGGCGCCGTTGCCTCGACGAGCGCGACCATTTCGTCGGCCGTCAGCGGCTCGAGCTGGACCTGGGTGCCTGGCACTTCTCGCCCCACGCTCCCAACCAGGGATCGAAGCTCTGCCGCGAGGTCGTCACCGGCTTCGACAGTGATCACGAGACCAAGAGGCGCTTCTCGCTCGCGCGACCAGACGGCGCGCAGCGCGGCGAGCGTCGGGCCGTCCGCCCATTGCGCATCGTCCACGAGCAGGGCCACGGGCTGCTGCTCGGCAACGGCCCGCAGCAGGGACGCCAGCGCCTCGGCCACTTGGGCGACATCGCCCGCCTCGAGCGGCTCGACCCGCCCCGCGAGCTCCGGCACGAGCCCGGCGAGCACGCGGAGTCCGACGTGATCGGTGGCCGTGAGACCAGGGGCTTCGAGCAACCCGCCGCGCATGAGGGCACGGAGCGTGCTCCATGGGGCGTCATGATCGCTCTCCAGGATCCGAGCGGTCGCGACCGTTGCTCCGGCAAGCGCGAGGCGCTCGGCGCACGCGTCCAGCAGTCGCGTGCGCCCGGAGCCGGCGTCGCCGGTGATCACCAGGCAACACGGTCCCGCGCCGGACAGGTGCTCGAGTCTATCGAAGAGCTGCGCGTGCGATTCCCGGCGGCCGACGAGCGGCGGCTCGAGGCCGGCGTGGCGGCCGCGCGGCCGCTGCCACTTCCCCGCGCGGATACGGTCTGCCAGGGCACCGAGTGCTTGGCTCGGTCGTTCGCCCAGCTCGCGCTCAAGACGCTCGGTGAAATCGTGGTAGGTCGCCAGCGCGCCAGCTGCGTCGCTCTCGAGCGCCGCGCTCCGCATGGCGAGGGACAGCGCGGGCTCGCTATAGGGATTCAGCGTCAAGGCGCGGCGGGCGAGCGCGCGTGCCTCGACGTGTCGGTTCACGGCGAGCTGGTCAGCGGCCCGGGCCACCAGCAGCCCGGTCGCTGCGTCGCGGATCCGAGCGCGCTCGGTGCCAATCCAATCCTCGAATGCGGGTGCATCCTCGACGTGAAATCCCTCGAGGAAATCGCCCCGGACGAGGTCCAGCGCCCGTAGCTGTCCTTGCTCGCACAACCGCTCAAACTGGAGGACATCGACCTCGAGCTGCTGCGGATCCAGTTGCAGCGCGTCGCCATCGGTGACCAGGCGACCCTCGCCGAGGGCGGCGCGCAGCAGGCGCACCGCCTCGTTGAGCGAGCGCCGGGCCTTGTCGTCGGGCCGCTCGCCCCACAGCAGGCCGGTGAGGTGTGCGCGGGTACGGGTGTGGTCTGGGGACAGCGCGAGATACGAGAGGAGCGCGAGGTGCTTGCGCCACACCACGTCGGGGGGCGGATCGTGACCGTCCACCTGGACCGCAGGAGGGCCCAGGCAGCGAAGCGTGAGGAGCGGCATGGCGGTGGCCATCGCATCGTGAAGATGCAGCGCGGGCGCGGGCGGAGCAACACGAATGTAGAATGTCCAATGTCCAATGCTCAATGATCATCGGGCGTTGATCATTGAACACTGAACATTCGCGAAGCGTGCCGCATAGACCGGTACCACCGTCGCAGCGTTTTGGTTACCTTGGCGTTCGCCGCTCGAGCAAAATGAGGGGCATGCCCGCGACGCGCTATGACCTGGAAGATCGGCTCATCCGATTCGGCGCCGCAGTCTGCCGTCTTGCTGAGCGCCTACCCGTCACGGCCGTCGGTAAGCATGTTGTCGTTCAGATCGTCCGGAGCGGTACATCACCGCTTGCGAATTATGGCGAGGTGCAAGGAGCCGAGTCCCGACGCGACTTCATTCATAAGCTCGGCATCTACGTCAAGGAGCTGCGGGAGACGCGGGCGTGGCTGAAGTTGATCGGCGAGATGAGCCTCTGTCCTGAGGACCAGGTGGCGCCGGTGATGAGCGAGTGTGACGAGTTGCTAGCCATTCTTGCCAGCAGCGTCAGAACGGCGCGCCAGAACGGACGAAATCGAATGTAGAATGCAGAATGTCCAATGTTCAATGATCATTGGACATTGATCGTTGAACATTGGACATTCTTTAGCAAGGCTGGCGGCGGCCTACTCTCCCACGACCTCGCAGTCGCAGTACCATCGGCGCTGACAGGCTTAACGACCGTGTTCGGGATGGGAACGGGTGTGGCCCTGTCGCGCTAGTCGCCAGCCAAAACC
>Ga0214472_10009386_pt1 | contig 10199 bp, 8 predicted proteins | sample RVTome_6_FD_207662 | JGI IMG/M metagenome (GOLD analysis project Ga0214472, IMG submission 207662) | Soil microbial communities from uranium-contaminated site in the Upper Colorado River Basin, Wyoming, United States - RVT140D175 | ecosystem: Environmental > Terrestrial > Soil > Contaminated >...
ATGGCCTTTGTCGGTGAATTTGATTGCATTGCTCACCAGGTTGCCGATCACCTGCCGCAATCGCACCGGATCGCCGAGCACGGCATCCTGCACTTCCGGAGCGACGAAGCCCGCCAAATCGAGGTGCTTTTCGGCGGCCCTTTCCTGGAACAAAACCAAGACATCGCGGATGATGCCTGTCAGCTGCATGTCCACCCGCTCGAGCTCCAGCTTTCCCGCTTCGATTTTCGACAGGTCCAATATGTCGTTGATAATAGTCATCAAACTTTGACCCGACGAGGAAATCACCTCGGCATAGCGCCGCAGATTTTCCGACAGATCCGCCTTTGTCAGCAGTTCGGCCATGACCAGCAGGCCGTTCATCGGCGTGCGGATTTCGTGGCTCATCGTCGCGAGAAAGTTCGACTTTGCGGCGTTGGCCGCCTCGGCATCGTTTTTGGCGATCTGCAGATCGCTGGTGCGTTCGGCCACATCGTGTTCCAGACTTTGCCGGTGCAGGGCAAGGCGTTCGTCGCGTTCGCGGATATTCGACATCATGTCATTGAACGCATCGACGAGGACCGCCACTTCCCGAATAGGCTCCTTTTGCATGGCGCGGGAAAAATCCTGCTCGCTGCGCACCTGTGCCATGGTTTGCGAAAGTCTGCCGATGGGATCGATGATGCCGCGCGACAGGCGCGCCGAGACCAGAAGGCCGATGATGCCGGCGATCAGCGCCCAGAGCAAAGTATCGCGGATATTGCCCCAGATCCGCGGCCACAAATCGATCGGGTAGGTGACGAGGTAAAGCGAACCGACCTGTGCTCCGCCTTTGACCACCGGAACGATTATTTCAACCGGATGGCCGCGCAGCAAACCGAGAGGGTCCACCGCGCCGGGTGCGACGGTCTTGTCAACCAGCCGGACCCCGGCGCCGATCTCGGCGATGACGCGGCCCCAGCCGTCCTCGACACGGGCATAGCTCAGACCAGGAATACGGCCGATCGCTTTCAGGACCGCAAGCGTGGCCGATTTGTCCCTTCGGGCCGCCGCCCCCACCGTGGCGGTCGCAAGCACTCCCGCCGTCGCCGTCAATTCCTTCTGCATGAAAAGGGCGTACCGGCCGGCCTCGCGCCAAACGGAGGCGGCGGTCAGGCCGGTGACCGTGAGGGTAATCGAGACAATTACGACAACGGCGAGCCGCCGACCGATGGTCGAGCCAAGCATCTGTTTTTCAATTCAAAACGCGTGTCATTCAATTTAACTGACAAAGGAAGTCAGAAATTAACTATCTGCGGATGATCTCGATGCCGCAGAATACGAAAGAAAGCACAAATTTCTTAATTTTTTCAGATCATTAGCTCTTTTGTTGAATTTTTTTGCCACAATTTCGTATCCAAAATTAACCGGGAATGCGTCGGAATACGGGATGGTTCGACGGGGCAAAAGGCCTCGGGACCAATTCTTACCGGGATCCGTAAGCAGCAATTGAAACAATGATGACCAGACATATGGTGAGACTGAAGTCCCATAATAAAAGCCGGCGAGGCGGGCTCGCGGCTTTTCATCGGAGTATTTCGGGCAATATCGTACTGGTTTTCGGACTCGCCGCCGTCGTTCTGGCGGTTGCCGGCGGCGGCGCCATGGATTATGCGAAGCTGCTCTCGGTCCGCCAGGATATGCAGGCGGCAGCGGACGCGGCGGCGCTCGCCGCGGCGCGGGAACTATATGTCATGAAGGGCAGCGACGCCCATGTCCGCGCTGTGGCCGAAAGCATGGTCGCCTCGACCCTGGCGGTCGATGATGCGATCAACTCTTACAAGACGGATGCGAAAATTGATCGAAACCGCGATACGGTGACGACGAACATCACTTCAAAACCCCAGGTTTATTTTTCGTCGCTGGTCGGCGTGAGCGACCCGACGGTGTCGGTCAACGCGACCGCGCAAATTCTCGGATCGGGCCGCATCTGCGTCATCGCGCTCGAAACCTCAAAGGCCCATGTTATCAGCCTTGAGAAAAGCGCCCGGGTTACGGCGCGCAAATGTTCGGTTTTTTCCAATTCCAGCCACAAAAACGGTATCAAAGCACACAATACATCCCGCCTGACCGCGGAAATGATATGCTCCGCCGGCGGGATTCAGGGGTCCCAGGCCAATTTTGCGCCCAAACAGGAAACCGATTGTCCCGTCCTGGCGGATCCGCTCGCCGACCGCCCCGCGCCTCCCTATTCGGGCTGCACGAAGACGAACTGGGCATTGTCAGTGGTGAAGATCAATCCATCATACGCAGCGCCGAGATCATGGCGACAAAATACGGCCTGAAATTCATTGGACCCATCACGAAACCCGTCGATATCGCCAAGATCTCCGATCTGTTGAGCCATTCCGGTCCGTTGCAGAAAACGGCGAAACACACGGCCTGTGAACTGTTTTCGCAAAGCGATCTCGTATCCGCCCTCGTCAACCGGGATATCACGGCGCATTTTCAACCGAAAATCTGCACGCGCACCGGACAATTGGCCGGTGCGGAGGCGCTGGCGCGCTGGGATCATCCGGATATCGGTTTCATCCCACCGGCGACCTTTATCCCGTTCGCCGAGAATGATGGGCTGATCCAGGTGGTTACCGCGTCGATCCTGCGCGATTCCCTGTCGGCCTTGTCGCATTGGTCCCGCCAATTCCCGGCCATGAAAATGGCGGTAAACCTGAGCGGCGCGGTGCTGGTCGATCCCGACCTGCCGGAGCAACTGGAAGCATCGTGCCGCAAGAACGGCGTCGACCCGGCGCAGGTTATCCTGGAAATCACCGAAAGCCGGGTCCTGAGCGACAACGCCATGCCCCTCGAAGTTCTGGCGCGATTGCGCATGAAACGGTTTGAACTGTCCGTGGACGATTTCGGCACCGGCTATTCCAACATCGACCGTTTGAAGGAATTCCCCTTTACCGAATTGAAGATCGATCGAAGCTACATCCGCAATGCCGGCTCGGACCCGTTCGCCGACAAATGCGTGCGCGCCAGCGTCGATCTCGGGCGCTCGCTGGGTCTGCGCCTTGTGGCCGAAGGCGTCGAATCGGAGGAAGATTACCGCTATGCGAAAAGCCTCGATATCGATCTGATCCAGGGTTATTATTTTTCCAAGGCCCTTGCCTATGACGAATTCGTTCAAAAATATTTCGCGCAAACGGCAAATGTAGCGTAGAATTCTCTCCGGTTCATTCAGGCGCCGTGACGGTTTATTGAGCAGACATCCGACGATCAAACGCTGCACCGCCGACGTCCGGTTTACCCGGGCGGGAACCTTGATATTATCATGAAACCAAGACGCCGCATCGTGCTTGAGCCTGTCGAAGGCATTGGAGCCGATGCATTTCCATATCCGGCGCTGCGCCAAACAAGGTCGAAAACCGCGCGATGAACGACCCCGCAACCAGCAAAGACAGATGGGAGGCCCGGTACAGGAACGCGTCGGCGCCGCTGTTCGGATCCGAACCGAGTGAATTCCTGCGCCAGGTCGTCGCCCGATCGGATTTCGATCCGGAATCCGTGCTGCTTTTGGCGGATGGCGATGGCCGCAACAGCCGCTGGCTAGCCACGCGCGGCTGCAACGCCATGGCCGTGGATCTGTCCAAGGCGGCGACCGATCGGGCGCGCCGGCGCGACGCGGACGCCGGCGTCTTCATCAATCGGATCGTTGCCGATCTCGGTACCTGGCAAGGCGTCGAGGAACGGTTTGGCGCGGTCTTCCTCATTGCACTGCACTCGGAACCGCAGATACGTCGGCGCGCGATCGAAATCGGCATGCGGCATCTGGAACCGGGCGGCTGGTTGGTGCTCGAAGGCTTCGCCAGCTCGCAGACGAGACGCGGAACCATGGGACCGACGGATCCGGAAAAACTCTACGATCTTGCCGAAACCGTAGCCTGGATCGAACCGACCTGCCGGGTTTTCGAAGCGCTCGAAGGCATGGTGCTGCTGGCCGAAGGCGACGGACATGACGGCCCCGCCGATATGGTGCGCATTCTGGCGCGTCGGCGCAAAAATTAACAAGGGCCGGGAGTGTCCGGTCACATCAGTTTTCGCATGATCCGCTTCAGGTGTTTGCGTTCCATCGGCGTCAAAGCGTCGAGGGCGCGCAATTCGTGCTCGCGGGCGAGGGCGATCAAACCCGCGGCCACTTCGCGGCCTTGTTCGGTCATCGTAACCTGCACCATCCGCCGGTCGCGATCATGCCGCTTGCGCCGCACCAGACCAGCCAGCTTCATCTTGTCGATCGTCTTGGTCAGCCGCGGCTGGTCGTAAAGGGTTTTTTCGCCCAACTGGGTGACGCTTTGCGGCTCGTAAGAGGCAAGCGTCGCAAGAATCCGCCATTCCGGGACGCGCAGGCCCCGGCTGCGGATGATGGCGTGGAATTCAGCGCTCATCTGCTGGCTGGCGCGCGCCATCATGTAGAGGACATATTCCTCCATGAAGGAGGAATCGAGGACATTTTCCTGAGTCACGCGGTTTCCGCTTTCGTTCGCTCGAATTCCCGTCATCCAATGCATTCGGCGCCTGCCGGCGATTGGCGGCGACCATCCGGCACCGCACGCCGTCGTCGTCGTTCGGTTTACGGCTGAACGGATGCGCCGGGCGATAGCCGTTTTTCCTTTTCCCGGGCTTTAAATATATTCTTTTTCATGTATTATTGAAAGTCGAAACAGTCCCATTGAGAGGAAATCGGGGGATATGCCCATGAAAGCCCTCGACGAAAACTGGATCGACGCCTTTGTCCGCGTGTTCGAGCTTTGCAAGCTGCGGCGCGACGAACGGGTGATCGTCCTGTCGGAATCGGCCAGCCGGCCGGTCAATGTGCAATTGGCGGAACTGGCGCTGGCGCGTATGAAGGCCCGGTTCTTTCACATCAGGCTGCCCAGCCCCAAACCGGAACCCGGCCCGATTATCCGGTCTTCCGGCGCTTCGCTGGCGCTCACCGGCCAGGACGAAGCGGTGCGGGCGCTCGCGGCCAGCGATTTCATCGTCGATCTGACGGTGGAGGGCCTCATGCATGCCCGCGAAACCGGCGCCATCCTGAAGGGTGGCGCGCGCATCATGAATATCTCCAACGAACACCCGGAAGCGCTCGCCCGGCTGGTCCCGCAGGAGGACATGAAACAGACGGTCCGCGAGGCGGTCGCGCTCTGTCGGGCCGCCGAGACGATGACGGTGCGCTCCGACGCCGAGACCGATCTCAGCGTCGCCATGACCGGCGCATCGACGGTCGGCATCTGGGGATGGACGGACCGGGCCGGCACGCTCGCCCATTGGCCGGCCGGAATTGTCGTCAGCTTTCCCACCGCCGGCAGCGTCAACGGCCGCCTGGTGTTCAAGCCGGGTGACATGAACCTCACGTTCAAGCGCTATTTCGAAAGCGAAGTCGTCTTCACGCTGCGCGACGATTATGTGAGCGAGGTCGGCGGAACGGGAGCGGATGCGCGGTTGATGCGCACCTATCTCGAAGCCTTCGCGGACAGGAACGCCTATGCCACGTCCCATGTGGGCTGGGGTCTCAACCCGGCGGCCCGCTACGAAGCGCTCGCCATGTATGACAAGGCCGACACCAACGGCACCGAATTGCGCGCCATGGCCGGAAATTTCCTTTATTCCACCGGCGCCAACGAATTCGCCGGACGCTTCACAAGGGGCCATTTCGACCTGCCGATGATGGATTGCACCATCGCGCTCGACGGGCGGGCGGTGGTCGAAAACGGACATCTCGCATGAACCGACACACGGCGAAAATCACCTATGCGGAAGCCGGCGCCGGCGCCGGAGCGGCGCCCCTGATCTGCCTGCACGGGATCGGCGGTGACACGCAAAGCTTCCGGCCGCAATTGGACGGCCTTGGCGACGGGTTGCGGGTGATCGCCTGGAACATGCCGGGATATGGCGGTTCGGCACCGCTGCCCGAAACGAATTTCGCCGCCCTGTCGGCAGCGCTCTGCCAATTCATGGACGACCTGGGCATCAAGCGGGCGCATATCGCCGGCCAATCGATCGGCGGCATGGTGGCGCAGGATTTCGCCCTGCGCTTTCCCGAGCGCGCCGCGTCGCTCATTCTGATCGGCACAACGCCTGCCTTTGGCGGCCGCGACGAAAGCTTCAAGCAGGCCTTCCTCGAGGCCCGGCTCGGGCCGCTCGACGCGGGCGCGACCATGGCCGAACTCGCCGCTTCCTCCGCGGCGGACATCGTCGGCCCGATTGCCGGCCCGCATGTCATCGAATCCGTCGCACGCTCCATGGCCAGCGTGCCGGAGGCAACCTATCGCGACATCCTCGCGTGTCTGGTCACCTTCAACCGGCGCGACGACCAGCAGGACATCGGCCAACCCTGCTGCCTGATCGCCGGGAGCCATGACCGCAACGCCCCGGCGCGCACCATGGAGAAAATGGCCGCACGCCTGCCCGACGCCGAATACCACTGCATCGAAGGGGCCGGGCACATGATCAATCTGGAAGCCCCGGAGCGCTGCAACGGAATCATTCGCGCCTTCCTCACCGCCCACGATGACAGGATTTGAGCCCCATGCAGGACGCACCCATTTTCGACCCGGTTTCCTGGAGGCTCACCGAGCAGCAGGCCGAACTGTGCGGCCTGGCCCGCGATCTCGGTCATTCCAAATTCGCCGACCGCGCCGCCCATTACGACAGGGAAGCGATTTTCCCGACCGAGAATTACCAGGACCTGCACACATCCGGCCTGTTGGGCATCTGCATCCCGAAGGAAAATGGCGGCCTGGGCGCGGATCTGAAAACCTATATGCTGGCGGCCTCGGAAATCGGCCGCTATTGCGGTGCGACGGCGCTGACCTTCAACATGCATGTCAGTTCCTGCCTGTGGACCGGCTTTCTGGCTGACGGCCTGGGCATGGAGCCGGCCATGCAGGCCGAGCATGAGGCCATGCGCCAACGCCATTACGGCCGCATTCTCAAGGACGGCGCCATCTATGCGCAGCCGTTTTCCGAGGGCGGCGCGGCGGCGGCCGGCGCCAAGGCTTTCGGCACCACCGCTTTGCGCGTCGAAGGCGGCTGGCGGATCAACGGCAAGAAAATCTTTGCCTCGCTGTCCGGCCACGCGGATTATTACGGCGCCCTGTGTACCGAACTGGAAACGCCGGACGCGACGCCGTCGCGGCGCAACACCATGTATATCGCCGTGCCTGCCAAAACCGAAGGCGTCTCGGTCGTCGGCGATTGGGATCCGCTCGGCATGCGCGGCACGGTTTCCCGCACGCTTCTTTTCGACAATGTCTTCGTTCCCTCCGAAGAGCAATTGATGCCGCGCGGCATCTATTTCTCGGCCGCCAAACGCTGGCCGCACATGTTCATGACCTTGACGCCGAGCTATATGGGCATGGCCCAGGCGGCCTATGACTTCACCGTCAGATATCTGCGCGGCGAAATGCCCGGAACGCCGCCGGTGAAGCGCCGCATGTATCCGACCAAGCAATTGGCCGTGGCGCAGATGCGCGTCATGCTGGAACAGACCAAGGCGCTGTGGTTCCAGTCGATTTCGGAAGCCCGGCCGGATCCGGACAAGGACGGCCTGGTGCGTGCCTGGGCAGCGCAATATTCTGTCATGGAAAATGCCAATGAAATCGCCCAATTGGCGATCAGGACCTGCGGCGGCCAATCCATGCTGCGCAGCCTGTCCCTGGAAAGGCTTTACCGGGACACGCGCTGCGGGTCGCTGATGCTGCCGTGGACGGCCGAATTGTGCATGGACATGATCGGCAAGGGCGCGCTCTATGAGAGCGGCGAAAGCGACGAAGCATGACACTTGATGCCTGGATCGCCGGCCACGCCCGCTTCGCACCGGACAAGACCGCAATCGCCTTTGCCGGCGAGACGCTCTCCTACAGGCGCCTGGATGCGTTGATCCGGGAGACGGCGCGCGTCCTGATCGAGGAATTCGGGCTGCAAAGCGGCGACCGCATCGCCTATTACGGCATGAACAATCCGGAGGTATTCGTCCTTGTCTTCGCCGCGGCGAAACTCGGGCTTATTCTGGTTCCGCTGAACTGGCGGCTTGCTGTGCCGGAATTGCGTTACATCGTCGAGGATTGCGGCCCGAAAGTGCTGTTTTACGACCACCATTTCGCCGACACGGCGCCGGGTCTGGCCGGTGCGCAAGCCGGTTGCCGGGCCGTCCCGATCTTTGCCGCCGCGGACGACGCCTCGCTGCCCGATCTGCGGTCCAGGCACGCGACAGCGGACGACGCCCGCGGGCCGGATTCGGTCCAGGCCGTCAAAGGCGATCCGCTGCTGATCGTCTATACGTCCGGCACGACCGGCAAACCGAAGGGCGCTGTGCTCAGCCAATCGGCCGTGCTCTGCAACGGGCAAATGAGCCAGCACGCCTATGACATGACCAGCGCCGACACCGTGCTCAACGTCCTGCCGCTGTTTCACGTCGGCGGCCTGAACATCCAGCCCCTGCCGGCGCTGCTGCTCGGCGCGACGCTGGTCCTGCACGAGAAGTTCGAACCGGACGCGGCGGTCGCGGCGATCGCAGCCGCCGGCGTCACCCTGATCAACACGGTCCCGACCCTGCTGCAGGCGATGATCGACAGCACGGCCTGGGCGCAAACGGACCTGTCGTCGCTGCGGGCGATTTCCATCGGGTCCACCGACGTGCCGCGACCCCTGATCGACGCGGTGCATGCCAGGGGCATTCCTCTCATCCAGATCTACGGCGCGACGGAAACCGGACCCATCGCGATCTACCAGCGCATCGAACACGCGCGCTCGACCGCCGGTTCCATCGGCCGGTGCGGCCTGTTGTGCTCCGTTCGGCTGGTCGGCGATGACGGCGCCGACGCGGCGCCGGGAGAACTGGGCGAAATCTGGATCAAAGGCGACAACATTCTCGACCATTATTGGCGCGACAGCCAGGCGAGCGAACAAAATATCGTGGACGGATGGTTCAAAACCGGCGACATTGCCAGGTGTGACGAGGCTGGCGACTTCTGGTTCGCAGATCGCATCAAGCACGTCATCATATCCGGCGGCGAAAATATCTACCCCGCCGAACTGGAGCGCGTCCTGCGCGGGCATCCCGGGCTCGCGGAAGCCGCTGTCGTCGGGCGGGCCGACGAGAAATGGGGAATGGTTCCGGTCGTCGTCGCCGTAAAGGCGCGCGAGACGGTTACGCGCGAAGACGTCCTGGCGGCGTTTGACGGTGAAATCGCCCGGTTCAAGCGGCCGCGGGACGTGGTGTTCGTCGAGGCTTTGCCCCGTAATGCGCTGGGAAAAGTACTGGTCGACGCGGTTCGGACCCTAGTATAGGGGCGAAAGACAGGTTGATGGTTACAAAACGAAAAAGAATAGTGACGCCGCCAATCTGAGATTGAAACGAATTGGTTCAAAAAGAAGCACCAAACGGAGGACTCTATGACACTTATGCACAAAATGGCCGGTTTCGCCGCGGGCCTGGCGGTTGCCGCAACGGCGTCCGGTTCCGTCATGGCCGCGGATACGACACTGACGATTTCCAGCTGGGCGCCGCCGACCCACGCCATCAACGCAATGCTATGGCCGAAATTCATCGACATGATCGAAAAGGCCACCGATGGGCGCGTCACCGGGCAAATCAAATACAAACTCGCCCCGCCGCCGGCGCAATTCGACATCGTGCAGGACGGCGCCGCCGACATCACCTGGATCTTCCATGGCTACAATCCGGGCCGGTTCGTCGCCACCAAAATGATCGAATTGCCAGGCTATGAAGGCAGCGCGGAAGCGGCTTCGGTGACCTATTGGCGCGCCTACGAAAAATTTCTCAAAGGCGCCGACGAACACAAGGGCGTCAAGCTGATCGCCCTGCACACCCACGGTCCGGGCGTGCTGCATTCGGTCGCCAAAGTGACGAAGCTCGATCAGATCAAGGACATGAAATTGCGCCTGGGCGGCGGCGTCTCCGGCGATGTCGGCACGGCTTTGGGCGCGACCGGTATCCGGGTGCCCGCGCCGAAGGTCTACGAAACCCTGGCCTCGAAGGCCGCCGACGGCGTGATGATGCCAATGGAAGGCAAAAAGGGCTTCAAACTGACGGAAGTCGCGCAGAACACCTTCATGGTTCCCGGCGGCTTCTATCGGGGCTCCTTTGCCGCGATCATGAACGAGGACGCGTTCAAGTCCCTGTCCGAACAGGATCAAAAAGCGCTGGACGCGATCTTCGG
>Ga0214472_10009387_pt1 | contig 10199 bp, 11 predicted proteins | sample RVTome_6_FD_207662 | JGI IMG/M metagenome (GOLD analysis project Ga0214472, IMG submission 207662) | Soil microbial communities from uranium-contaminated site in the Upper Colorado River Basin, Wyoming, United States - RVT140D175 | ecosystem: Environmental > Terrestrial > Soil > Contaminated >...
GGCTACGTGGCGAACATACGCCGGGCGATTCACCTTCCCCCGGTGCGGCACCGGAGCGAGATAGGGGGAGTCCGTTTCGACCAGGATTCGCTCGAGCGGCACGGCCTTGACCACCTCGCGAACCGGCCCCGCGTTCCGGAAAGTCACGATGCCCGAGAAGGAGATCAGAAAGCCCATCTCGACCGCCGCCAGCGCCACGTCGAGGGTCTCGGTGAAGCAGTGCATGACGCCGCCGACCTCGGCCGCGCCCTCCTCCCGCATGATCCGCAGCGTGTCGTCGGCCGCGGACCGCGTATGGATCACGAGCGGCTTGCGGCAGGCCCGAGCGGCTCGAATGTGGACGCGGAATCGCTCGCGCTGCCAGTTCAGGTCGCCGCGCAGCCGGTAGTAGTCCAGCCCGGTCTCGCCGATGGCCACGATCCTGGGGTGATCGGCGAGTGCGACCAACTCGTCGACGGCGACTTCCCCGGCATCCGGGTAGTCCGGATGGACGCCCACCGTAGCGAACAGCCGCGGGTGGGCCTCAGCGAGTCCGCGGACCCGCGGGAAATCGGTCAGGGTGACGCTGATGCAGAGCGCGTGCTCGACGCCTGCCGCGGACATCTCCTCGAGGATCTCGGGTACGCGATCGCGGAACTCGTCGAAATCGAGATGGCAATGGGAGTCGACCAGCATCAGTAGGTATGGGTCGAGCGCGTCGACTGCAGCAGGCCGCCGAGGATCATCTCGATCCGGCGCTTGGCCGCGTGACCGCTCGCGTCGTCGGAGAAGTGCACGCCGATGCCCTGGGCCTTGTTCCCCTGGCAGTTCGCCGGCGTGATCCACACCACCTGCCCTGCGACCGGCAGCTTGTTGGGATCGTCCATCAAGGTGAGAAGCATGAAGACCTCGTCGCCGAGGCGGTAGGGACGCGTCGTCGGGATGAAGATGCCGCCGCGCTTGAGGTGCGGGATGTACGCGGCGTACAACGCGGATTTTTGCGAGATCGTCAGCGACAGGACGCTCGGCCGGATACCGCCCTTGTTCGGATCCTCACGCATGTCGCGTCTCCCAAAGCTGTGTGTAGCGGATGAAGGTCGCCTCCAGGAACAGCCGCGCATTCAGCGGATGCTGCGCGACCGCCGCGCATGCCCCGAGCGAACGCTCGAATCTTAGCAGCGGCTCGAGCGCAACGGCGTCCGCCAGCGCCCGCAAGGCGGGCAGCTGCCGCAGGTGGTAGCGCGCCGTGCTCGCGACCCGCGCGAGGATCAGGTCCGCGACCCATTTCTGCAACCAGGCGATGACTCGAACTGGCCCCGCGTTCTGGCAGACGTCCACGAGCGTGAGCGCATCGCGCTGGCCGCCCGCCAGCTCCCGGAGGAGCGCGTCGCGAGCCGGCCGGTCCGCCGCGTCTTCGAGCACCGCGAGCGGGGCATTCGCCGCGTAGGCCAGCGCGGCCTCGGGATCGTTCACGCCTTGGGCCATGAGCCACGGCACGGCGTCAGCCGCCGATGCGGGCGGCACGAGCACCCTCTGACACCGGCTCCTCACGGTCGGCAACAGGCGGTCGGGCGTGCTCGACACGAGCAGGAAGACGGTACTCGGCGGCGGCTCTTCGAGGCTCTTCAGGAGCGCGTTCGACGCCGCGACGTTCATCGCCCCTGCGGGCCGGATCAGGACGACTCGGAGCCCCCGGCGATGCGTGCCGATCGCGAGGAGCGCCTGCACCTCGCGGACCTGGTCGATCCGAATCTGCCGGCTCGCCGCCTCGCCATCGCGTCGCGGCGACTCGGTGTCGACCGGGGGGGATTCGTCGAGTGCCTCCGGCTGGATCAGCCGGAAGTCGGGATGGTTTCCCTGACTGAACCAAAGGCAGGCTTGGCACTGGCCGCACGGCAGGTCGGCTGCCGTTGGCCCCTCGCACAGCAACCGCTGCGCAAACGCTTTCGCGAGCGCGGTCTTCCCGAGCCCCGTCCGCCCCTGGATCAGCAGCGCGTGCGGCAGCGCTTCCCGCCGGGCCTGAAGCTGGGACCAACTGGACGCTAGCCAGCTAAAATCATTATCCTTCATAAGGATAAGATCATATTCTCAAGTGTCGCTTTAACTTCGTCGACGCTCTTCGCGGCATCGACGACCCGGAACCGCTGCGGAAACTGTCGCGCACGGTCCAGGTAGACGGCCCGGACCCGCTCATGGAACGCCGCATCCTCCTGCTCGAAGCGGGCCCCTGGGAACGCTTGAGGCGCGTCTGGCCGGTGCTTACGGGGACGTCGAAATACAGCGTGAGATCCGGCTGGAGGCCTTCCTGGACCCAGGCTTCGAGGATGCGGAGCTTGTCCACCGGAAACCCGCGTCCGCCGCCCTGGTAGGCGAAGGTGGCGTCCGTGAACCGGTCCGAGACGATCCATGCGCCACGGGCGAGCCCGGGTCGCACGACTCGCGAGAGATGCTCTTGCCGGGCCGCGAACATGAGCAAGGTTTCGCTCCCGGCGTCCATGGGGTCGCGCAGCAGAATCTCGCGGAGCTTCTCTCCCAGCGGCGTGCCCCCGGGCTCGCGCGTCACGACCACCTCTCGCCCCGGTCGCCGCAGGCGCTCGGCGATCCAGGCGAGGTGGGTGCTCTTGCCCGCGCCGTCGATCCCTTCGAGTGTGATGAACTTCCCGCGCATCTCCCGACGCCCTCAGCGACGGCCGCCGAGCTGATATTTTGTCACGGCGCGGTTGTGCTCCTCGATCGTCCGCGAGAATTCGCTCGTGCCATCGCCGCGCGCGACGAAATAGAGCGCGTCCGTGCGCGCCGGATTCATCACCGCTTCGAGCGACGCCAGCCCGGGGAGCGCGATCGGCGTCGGCGGCAAGCCGTCGCGCGTGTAGGTGTTGTACGGCGTATCCGCGACGAGATCGCGCTTGCGGAGGTTGCCATCGAAGGCGTTGCCCAGCCCGTAGATCACGGTCGGGTCCGCCTGGAGCTTGACGCCTGCGCGCAGCCGATTGACTAGGACCGCCGCGATCATGGTCCGGTCGTCGGCGCGCCCCGTTTCCTTCTCCACGATCGAGGCGAGAATCAACGCCTCGTAGGGCGAGGCCAACGGCAGGTCGGGCCGTCGCTGCGCCCACGCCGCATCGAGTCGTTTCCCCATCGCGCGGTAGGCGCTGCGCAGGACCTCGAGATCGCTCGCGCCCTTCGCGAACCGGTACGTGTCGGGGAAGAACAGCCCCTCGGGGTTCCCGCTCGGGGCCTCGAGGCGCTGCATCACCTCGGCGTCGGTGAGTCCCTTCGTGTCGTGCCGGACGTCGGGATGCGCATCGAGCGCCTCCCGGAGCTGCTTGGAACTCCACCCTTCGATGAACACGATCTCGGTCAGTGCGACCTCGCCGCGGGCGAGCTTCCTGAGGAGCTCCAGGGGGGTCACCCCTGCCTGGATCTCGTACTGCCCGGCTTTGATGTCGGCCGGGTTGCCGGCCACGCGCGCGAGCGCCTCGAACGCCCAGGGCCGCATGTCGACCCCAGCCTGCGCGATCGTGCGCGAGGCCGCGCGGAGCGAACTCCCGGGCGGGATCGTGAATTCGGCCGCCGGTGCCCCCAGATGAAGGGGCGAGTGGGCGAACCACCAGAGCCAGCCGCCGGCGGCGAGCATCGCGAGAATTCCGAGCAGGAATAGGGACTTGAGCGTCCGGAACATCACGGTCGGCGGGGCGGCTGTCGCGGCCCCGCCGATATGATACGGTCCCCTGCCCTATGACGCCGGATGTCGATTCGGTGAACGATACTTTTCTCGCTTTCCTTGCCACGCGAGGCGCAGCGGTCGCGCACGGCCTGGTCCGCGATTTCGGCGATGCGGCCGGCGAGATCGCCGCGACCGCGTCGGGCAGCGTGCTGGTGCACGTCCCACAGTTCGGGATGCTCGCCTTCACGGGGGAGGAAGCGCGCGATTTCCTTCACCGCCAGCTGAGCTGCGACGTCGAAGGGTTGACCGACGACGCCGGCGCCTACGGCGCCTACTGCACCCCCAAGGGCCGCGTGCTCGCGAACTTTCTGCTCTGGCGCGAACCGGATGCGTTTTGCATGCTCCTGCCGCGGTCGGTCCTGCCGGGGATCCGGAAGCGGCTGCAGATGTACGTGCTGCGGTCGAAGGTGACGATTGCGGCCCGGACCGATGATCTTGTCGTCCTCGGTGCATCGGGTCCCGGAGCGGTGGACGCGGTGGCAAGCCTGGTGGGAACGCCGCCAGGAAGCCCGATACCGGTCGCGCGACGCGACGCGGTCACGGCCATCGCGCTCGGGGCCGCGCGCTTCCTGGTCACGGCCCCGACCGCGTCCGGACCGCAGGTCTGGGGCCAACTGTCGAGTGCGTTGCGGCCGGTCGGCGCCGCATGCTGGGACTGGCTCGAGATCTCGAACGGGCTGCCTTGGATTACCGACGCCACGCAGGACCAGTTCATCCCGCAGATGGCGAACCTCGAGCTGCTCGGTGCCGTGAGCTTCCGGAAGGGCTGCTACCCGGGCCAGGAGATCGTCGCGCGCACGCAGCATCTGGGCCGGCCCAAGCGCCGCCTGTATCTCGCGCACGTGCGCGCCGAAGGAGCCCCGGCTCCAAGCCAACCGCTCTACAGTGGCGATCTCGGTGACCAGGCCGCCGGCACGGTCGTCAACGCGGCGCCGGCCCCTGGCGGCGGCTTCGACGTCCTCGCCGTCGTCCGGACGGCGAGCGCCGCGGGCGACAAGGTGCACCTGGGGTCCCTGTCCGGCCCCGAACTGCAGTTCCGCGACCTGCCGTACTCCGTGACTTGAGGCGCAGCTACTACATCTACTACCGGACTGCCGCCGATGCCGTGCGGATTCGCGCGGCGGTGGCCGCCATGCAGGCCGCGCTTGCCGAGGCAACCGGCGTGGCCGGGCGGTTGCTGAGCCGGGTCGACGACCGCACGACGTGGATGGAAATCTACGCGGACGTCGCCGATCCCGACCGCTTCGAGCAGGAGCTCGCCGTGGCCGTGGAACGCTTCGGCCTGCGCGCGTTGCTCGCCGCGGGTGCCGAGCGGCACGTCGAGCGCTTCACCGGCGACTGAACTCCGGATGTGCCTGATCCTCTTCGCCCATCGCGCGCACCCCGCGTATCGGCTGGTCGTGGCCGCGAATCGCGACGAATGGTTCCAACGGCCGACCGCGCCCGCCGGCTTCTGGGGCGACGCCCCTGCGGTCTTTGCCGGTCGCGATCTCGAGCACCACGGCACCTGGCTCGGGGTCACGACGACCGGCCGGTTCTCGGCGATCACCAATTTTCGTGATCCGGGGAGCCACCGTCCCGACGCGCCCTCCCGCGGCCGACTCGTCAGCGACTTTCTGCGCTCGAGCGTCACACCGGTGTCATACCTCGAGCGCCTACGGCCCGACGCGGCGTCCTACAACGGCTTCAGCCTGCTCGTCGGCGACGGCGCGTCGCTTTGCTACTTCTCCAACCGCGAGGGCGAGGTCCGCAGCCTCGAGCCGGGGATCTACGGTCTGTCGAACCATCTGCTCGACGTGCCGTGGCCCAAGATCCGGCTCGGCAAGGAACGCCTCGCTGGCCAGCTCGATGCCCGCGTCGACGCGGACGCGCTGCTCGCGCTGCTGGACGACACGCTCACCGCGCCGGACGAGGAGCTCCCGAGCACCGGAGTCAGCTTCGAGTGGGAACGCAAGCTCTCAGCGCTCCGCATCCTCGCGGACGGCTACGGCACCCGCTCGTCGACGGCGCTGCTGATCGGCGCCGACGGCGAGGTTTGCGTCGCCGAGCGGTCGTTCGACGAGCGCGGCCGGGAGCGGTCGGCCGTCCGGGAGCGGTTCGCGATCAAGTAATCTCGCGCGCCATCGCGATGTGGGGAATCCCCGCCTCCATGAACGCGTCGCCGAAGGCGACGAACCCGTGGCGAGCGTAGAACGGCGCCGCGTGCGTCTGGGCATTGAGGATGATTTGCTTCATCCCTCGCTCCCGCGCGCGCGCCACGAGCGAGCCGAGGATTCGGCTGCCGATGCCCTGCCTGCGCCACTGCGGGAGCACGGCCATGCGGCCGATGTGACCATCCGGGAGCAGGCGTCCCGTACCAACCGCCCGACCGTCGCGGTCGAGGGCGAGCGCATGATCGGAGCGCTGATCCCATTCGTCGCGCTCGATCTCGCGCGGCACGCCCTGTTCGACGACGAACACCGCCTCCCGGACGCGCATCGCCTCCGCCTCGGCGTCGGGCCAGGCGAGAATCCGAACCGACACTTCGCGCATCGCCGAGAGGAGTGAAAGAGTGCGGTCGGTGTGAGTGCGGCCGCTATAATACGCGGCCCTCAATAGGGCTTACGCGAAGACCAAGTCTGATCGATGCAGAGTCTCTGGCAGGACGCCGAAGCGGCCGCTTTCACCGGCGATCTCGCGCAACGCGTGTACACCTCGCGGCTCCTCGGGCGTGACAAGTCGCTCGTGCTGCACGGTGGCGGCAACACCTCGGTGAAGATCGGCGAGCGCGATCGCTTCGGCGAAAACGAGACGATCCTGTACGTGAAGGGCAGCGGCTGGGACCTCGAGTCGATCGAGTCCGCCGGCTTCTCCCCGGTGCGGCTCGACCACGTTCGCAAGCTCGCGCAGCTCGAGCGGCTGTCCGACCCGGACATGGTCAACGAGCTCGTGACCCACATGGTCCGCGCCGCGGCGCCCGCGCCGTCGATCGAGACGATCCTCCACGGCTGCATGCCGTTCAAGTTCGTGGACCACACCCACGCCGACGCGGTCCTGGCGATCACGAACACGCCCGGCGGCGAGGCGCGCATCCGCGAGGCCTACGGGGATGCGGTCATCGTGATTCCCTATCTCATGCCCGGGTTCGACCTCGCCCAACGCGTGGCGCGCGAGTTTGCGCGGGCGGCGACGCCGAAGACGGTCGGCGTCGTCCTGATGAAGCATGGCGTCTTCTCGTTCGGCGAGAGTGCACGGGAGTCCTACGAGCGCATGCTCGACCTGGTCGGACGCGCGGAGGCCTACCTCGCCGGAAGGCGGGCCTGGGACGTCGTGATCCCGCCCACGGCCGCGGCGCCGGAAATCGACGGTCTGGATCTTGCCGCCCTCCGCCAACGGATCTCTGCCACCGCGGGGTTTCCGCTCATCCTGCGCACGCGGACGACGGCGCAGACGCTCGCATTCGCACGGCATCGCCACGTGAAGCGCCTCTCGCAGCAGGGCCCCGCCACGCCCGACCACGTGATCCGGACGAAGCGCGTTCCGATGCTCGGCGACGACGTCGAAGGCTTCGTTGCGGCGTACCGCGACTACTTCACCCGTCACGAGCCGCGAGCCAAGGAGCGCAAGGCCATGCTCGATCCGGCGCCCCGCATGGTCCTCGACCCGCGCATCGGCCTGGCGAGCCTCGGCCGCACCGCCAAGGACGCGCGCGTCGTCGAGGAGCTCTACGAGCATACGATCGACGTGATCCTTCGAGCCGAGGCCCTCGAGCGCTACGAGGCGCTGCCTGCGCAGGACATCTTCGACGTCGAGTACTGGGATCTCGAGCAGGCGAAGCTGAAGAAAGCCGGCAAGCCGCTCGCGTTCGCCGGCGAGGTGGCCTGGGTCACCGGCGCGGCATCGGGCATCGGCAAGGCCGCAGTGAGCTCGCTGCTCGGGCGCGGCGCGGCGGTCGTCGGGCTCGATCTCAATCCTGCGGTCGAAGCGCTTCACCAGCGCGACGACTATCTCGGCATTCGCTGTGACGTGACCAATGAAGGCGCAATCGCCGAGGCGCTCGAGCGCACGGCGCGCGCGTTCGGCGGCCTCGACATGCTGGTGCTGAACGCCGGGATCTTCCCCGCGAGCCGCAGCATCAAGGATCTGGCGAGCGACGAATGGCGTGCGGCGATGAGCGTCAATCTCGACGCCAACCTCCTGCTCATGCGGGCGTGCCATGCGTACCTCAAGCGGGCGCCGCAGGGCGGCCGCGTCGTCGTGATCGGCTCCAAGAACGTCCCGGCGCCGGGCCCCGGGGCGGCGGCCTACTCGGCCTCCAAGGCCGCGCTCAACCAGCTGGCGCGGATCGCGGCGCTGGAATGGGGCGCCGACGGGATCCGCGTGAATACCGTGCATCCGAACGCGGTGTTCGACACCGGGCTGTGGACCGACGAGGTGCTGGCCGAGCGCGCGCAACGCTACGGCATGACCGTCGAGCGGTATAAGAGCAACAATGTCCTTCGCACCGAAGTCACGAGCCGCGACGTCGCGGAGCTCGCCGCCGAGATGTGCGGTCCGCTCTTCGCCAAGACGACGGGCGCGCAGCTGCCGGTCGACGGCGGCAACGAGCGAGTGATCTAGCCCTTTCATGGCGCTCTCCATCGAGACGCTGCGCTGGCGAGGCGATCGCCTGGAGCTCATCGACCAGCGGGCGCTCCCTCAGCGACTCGGATACGTCTCCTGCGCCACTGCCGCCGAGGTGGCCGCAGCGATCCGCGAGATGATCGTTCGGGGCGCGCCGGCGATCGGGTGCGCCGCGGCCTACGGCATCGCGCTGGAGGCGGCGCGGCCGACGTTCGCATCGATCGACGAGTTCTATCGCGCCGTCGAGACCGCGTTCGGCGAGCTCGCGGCCAGCCGGCCCACGGCAGTGAATCTGTTCTGGGCATTGGACCGGATGCGCCGCGTTTTCGATGCTGCACGCGGGGGATCGCCCGAGCTCGTGGCGGCGAAGCTCGCGGAGGAAGCCCGGGCGATTCATCGGGAGGATCTCGAGGTGAATCGCGCGATCGGCCGCAACGGGGCCGCGCTCGTCGCCGACGGGGCGCGCATCATGACCCACTGCAATGCGGGCGCGCTCGCGACGGCCGGGCACGGGACCGCGCTCGGGGTCGTGCGCTCCGCCCGCGACGAGGGAAAGCGGGTATCGGTGGTCGCCACCGAGACCCGCCCTTACCTCCAGGGCGCGCGCCTGACGGCGTGGGAGATGGTGCAGGAGGGGATCCCCGTCACGCTGATCACCGACAGCATGGCGGGCCACCTCATGCAGCGCGGCGCGATCGACATGGTCGTCGTGGGCGCCGACCGAATCGCTGCCAACGGCGACGTGGCGAACAAGATCGGCACCTACACGCTCGCGGTCCTCGCCTCCCGTCATCGCATACCGTTCTTCGTTGCCGCGCCGCTTTCCACGATCGACCCCAAGATCGCCGAAGGCAGCGCGATCCCGATCGAGGAGCGCGGCGCAGCCGAAGTCACCGGCTTCCGCGGCGAACGCTGGGCGCCCGAGGGCGTGGCGGTGACGAATCCGGCGTTCGACGTCACGCCCGCGGAACTCGTGACCGGGCTCGTGACCGAACGCGGCGTCGTGTCTCCGGTGACCCCCGAGGGCGTCCGCCGCACGCTCGAAGGCTGAAGCCAGGCCGGCGCGTCGGTCGAGCTCTAAGCGACGATATCGACCCGCGTTCCGGGGGGGGCCCGGTCGAAGAGCTCGACGAGATCCCGGTTCCGCATCCGGATGCAGCCGATCGAGCCAGGCTTACCCACCTCCAGCGTGTCCGGGGTGCCGTGGATGTAGATGTAGCGGCGCATCGTATCGACGTCGCCGAGCCGGTTGAAGCCGACGTCGCAGCCGGAGAGCCAGAGGATGCGGGTGAGGATCCAGTCACGGTTCGGATGACTCGCGGCGAGCTCGGGCGTCCAGATCTCGCCCGTAGGCCGGCGCCCAACGAACACCGTGTTCAACGGGAGCCCTGCCCCGATCTTCGCCCGCACGATGTGCTGTCCACGCGGAGTGCAGTGGCTCCCGCGCAATTCGCCGGCGCCCTTCGCCGCGGTCGACACCTGGTAGCGAGCCAGCGGCTCGTCGCGCTCGCCGAACAGGGTCAGCGCTTGCGCGGGAAGCGACACCTCGATTCGAGGCACGCCCGCCTTACTCCCCGCCCTGGCGAGCCCCGTTGCGGCGCGCGGCGAAGAACCGCTTGAGCAGGGCTCCGCACTCGCCCGCCAGCACTCCGCCTGCTGCGGCCGTCTGGTGATTGAGGCGAGGCTCGGCGAAGAGATCGACAACGCTGCCGCAGGCGCCGGTCTTCGGATCCGCCGCGCCGAAGACGAGCCGCCGGACACGCGTCTGCATGATCGCCCCGGCGCACATCGGGCACGGTTCGAGCGTCACGTACAGATCGCAGTCCGGCAGGCGATAGTTGCCCAGCGCTTGAGCGGCGTGCCGGAGAGCGGCGATCTCGGCGTGGGCGGT
>Ga0214472_10009388_pt1 | contig 10196 bp, 9 predicted proteins | sample RVTome_6_FD_207662 | JGI IMG/M metagenome (GOLD analysis project Ga0214472, IMG submission 207662) | Soil microbial communities from uranium-contaminated site in the Upper Colorado River Basin, Wyoming, United States - RVT140D175 | ecosystem: Environmental > Terrestrial > Soil > Contaminated >...
AGTGGAGCAGCGCCAAGGCCCATGCAGATGGCACCGACGATATTTTAGTGCCTTACTCCAGAAAACCTTTCACTCAGTTCAGTCCCCCTCAAAGCATGGGGATTAAAAAGAATACCCCCTTGTGGGGTGTTAGGATCGGATTCCTTTCTCGAATCGCTTGAGTCGTCTTTGATGAGAGCAGTGAAACGTCGGAAAGTTGGACGAAAGAAGAACGTGGATTAATAGGTAAGGTGTCCACGTATTTAAAGGTGTCCCCGTATTTTGTACTAAAGTTGAGTTGATGGGAGGGAGCTTGTCACATCCTGTTTATCAAGCCAATTTTTTATCTTCATCCAGTGCGACTTGTTTGCCGACTTAAAGAAACCAACGTGACCCAGGGATTCTCCATGCGCAGGAATTCCCTCATATTGAGAACAATTTCTAAGTGAATAGAAACGCCATAAATCGTTCTGGTTCTTTACTGTCGCTAATGGATCATCTCTGGTGGATATCCGCAAAACCGGAATATCAATTTCTATCGGAAACGCTATATCCAGCGAGGAAATTATATCCCTATCTCCCAAGGCATATCCACGCCTTGAGCACCAGCGCGAGAAATCACGTGCTACACCTGGAGCTAAATCACTGCCCAAACCAAGTGTACGGAGACGTGCGTAACCGAAGATCAGCACGCTTAGTGGAATGTAGATCTTGAGTATCAAAAGGCTTCGAATCCAGTTTTTTGTGTAATAGATATAGCCACTAGAGCAACAAACAGTAATGATTCCACTCAATGGATCTATTGGAATAATGGCTTTAAGGCCTTGCCCGCCAACGCTATGACCCAGGAGGTAAACAGGCTGACCCCTTCGATCAGCGTAGGTAATTGCCGCGGGAATATCGTATTTCATCCAGTCAAGCTTCCTTGCAGGGTTTGAAGCCAGCGATCTTCCTCCTCCAAGACCACGATAAGCAAAGGTAATGACATCAATTCCCTGAGCACGTAGCCATCTTGCAAAGGATGAATAAAATTTTTCAGGAACTCCGGTCGCGCCTGCTATGACAATTGTTTTAGTTGCGCTTCCCCGTGCATATAAAGTCCCTGATAACTGAATTCCATCAATGGTATCGATTATTATTGGAGCGTTACCCCGACTCATGATGCATCGCGATGCAGCTTATTTCGCACATGATAGGGAGAAAACGTAAACTGAGACCAATAACTCTCTGCTACCTCCACCCACGTTTGAAGCATTTCCGATGAATCACAGAAGTGCTCAATGCTCACCAAAAGCCAGCTCAAAATCGCCTGGCTATCGCGGCAACTGTTGCATTCGCCTGAAGTACAACAGAGCTTCAAGGATTTTAAGTCCGCAGCCCAAGTATTAAAGCGGGTTAAGTAACGATTCCCATTTTTCAATCGTTCAAAATTTTCGGGATAATCTACACTTATGCTAGGACATACTTTATAACCAAATTCTCCCCACTCCGTCTTTCCTTCAATTAATGTCTTTATATAGAAGGGGTGACTAATAACAGCACCAGGAAACTTTTCTTTCGTGTAAAGAGCGGCATCTAAGACTCGCTGCCGTTCGCTCAATCCGGCAGGATCATCGGCTCCATACTTACTATAGAAATTAAAAACGCACCGATTTCCGTTATCCTGAATTTTTCGAACCGTATCTTCGATATGCTCGTCGCATCCATCGCTAAGAGCAATCACAAAACCTGCCCGATTATCATTCCGATAGTGCTTTAGTGCTGTATCAAAAAGACCGGTAAAACGTTTTCCGCTTGGTTTTATTGCGCGCAAATTATCATCAATTGGACCCGCCCCGAATAACGTAATCGCAATGGTTACGTCTTCGAACCCTTGATGAGGAAGTGCGCGCAGACCATTTGTCGATATGGTTACTTTTTCGAACTTGTCGACATATCTCTCTAATCGATCCGGGAATAGCGAGGGCTCACCGCCAATTAATATCGCCGTATTAATTCGTCTAACAACGGTTTCATTATCCAGGAATTCGTCGAGCGCCCTTAAATTTGTTTCTTCGCGCGTAACCTTGTCGTGTCCATGCGCGAAAAACCAACAACCTTCACACCGTAGATTGCAAGCATTGGTCACGTGGTACTCAGATGCTCTAATTCCGGATGCGAAAGCCTGTAGCTTTCTAACTCTTTCGGCAAGCGCGTCGTCGCTCCTCATAAGCCGCAATAATTTAGCGCGACTTTCTTTTCTTAACTTTTTTTCCATTGCAATATCCTTGTAAGGCTGACAGCTGACAAGACATCGCTTTCTAAGGCGCCCTATAAGACCGGCTTCCTGATCGAAACCGCTCCATTTTCGGTTATCATCGTATCCGCTTCAGGTCGATCTTGCAAGATTTTTTCGGCTTATCAACTAAATGTAAAAGATAGGGTAGTAAAGATAAAAGATATAAATAAAAGATAGGGTCGAAAGAGTATAAATTATAAATAGCGCAAAACAACAAGGGGTCAGCCCTTGTGAAAAATAAGTGGACACCATACGTAGAAAAATAAGGGGACACCATACGTATTTATCCCTTGACGATAACCATCCCTGTCAGTAGGATGCATTCCCATGCTAAGAATTGCCCGTATAATCGCCCCCGGAGTTCCGCACCACGTTACCCAGCGTGGAAATCGGCGGATGGAAACTTTCTTTTGTGACGAAGACTATCAGGCATACCTGGCCCTGATGGCCGAGTGGTGTCGAAAGTTCAGCGTATCGATTTGGTGTTATTGCCTGCTGCCAAATCACGTTCACCTCATCGCCGTGCCGGAAACAGCAGAGGGCTTTCGCAGGGCGATTGGCGAGGCGTATCGCCGCTACTCCGTTATGATCAATCGTCGGTAGAAATGGACCGGTCATCTGTGGCAGGGTCGGTTTTCCTCGTTCCCGATTGTTCAACGACAGTTATAATTCCCGGGAATTATAACTGTCGTTGATCACCCGATGGATGAGGCGTATCTTCTTGCCGCCGCCAAATACATCGAAACGAATCCTGTCCGGGCAGGTTTCACCCCTGATCCGTACGCCTGGAAGTGGAGCAGCGCCAGGGCCCATGCAGATGGCACCGACGATATTTTAGTGCCTTACTCCAGAAAACCTTTCACTCAGTTCAGTCCCCCTCACCACATGGGGATTAAAAAGAATCCACCTCAAAGCGTGTGGACTAAAAAGAGTCCACCTCAAAGCGTGGGGATTAAAAAGAATACCCCCTTGTGGGGTGTTAGGATCGGATTCCTTTCTCGAATCGATTGAGTCGTCTTTGATGAGAGCAGTGAAACGTCGGAAAGTTGGACGAAAAAAGAACGTGGATTAATAGGTAAGGTGTCCCCGGATTTATCCGGGCACGGTGATCAGTGATGATTCACTTTCGCCTACCCATGTTATGGTTCGGAATGCTCGGGTATACAACACCTACGATCTTTGACGGAGAGCCCTTTCAAACAGACCGCCAAAATATTCTTCAATGCCTTACTGCTCCCCCGTTCGTACACAAAAAACAGTCTTTCTTCCCCACCCATCTCTACTTTTGTGATCTGGTACCGATGCTCGTTTAAGAAGAAATTAATACGTTCGAGCACACCGTCTTGTTCAAAAGGGCCATCGATTTTCAAGGATTCAATCGGAAGGCTGTCTATTATCTTGGACCTATTTGATAGGACGCACGTCAGTTTGCTTAAAAACTCCTCTACTGGAGCCCGGCAGTCAATGTATATAAAAAGCGGCCTTATACGCTCATGTTTGAGGCAATAGATGTAAATTAATTTCGACACGGAAAGTGGATCGATTTTTTCCTGGCTGACCGAAGAAAGGTAGTTCCTGAGGTTATCACAGTCACTATCCGTCCAGCCAAGGAGCTGCGCCAAAGCCCCCCATGCAGCGACGTTCTTTAAAGGAATGGAGCGCTTACAAGGATGACTTTGCAGGGTTATCCCACGTTTCTCGGTTTCGTGGATCATGGCACGAAAACTGTTCTCTATTTTTTGAAAGAAAATCGGATCGTCAGGGTAAGGTTCGGATTTATCAAGGGTATCCAGCCAGCTGGACCAGAAGCCCCCTCGAACTACTCTCACATCCAGCTGACCATCGATATTTGCGATAAAGCAGTAATCCTGAGAAGCAAAACCGTGTTCATCATTGTCAAATAATACTATCGCATCCGGAAAGTATAAGGTTTGGTTTTTATATTCAATATAGCTATCACCTTTCCAAACCAGGGCTGTGTTGAAAATCGGTGCCCCTTCATCTTCTAAGACAAGCTGTGTGCAATAGCTGGCTGGTGGATCGAGACTAAACAACAACGTTGAGAACATTTCATTTGTGACAATTCGGCTGCGGAAAGGAGCCCCTAATAACTTTTTCCGCCGATAGCAAGCCCCCGGCCACTTTCTGGTCCCATCAACAATAACGTCGTCCTCCAGCCTCATTATCCCTGCCAACTCTCTTGCGAAGCGAACCGCCATCTCGGTGGATCTGAATACACCAAAGTTGTATCGCCTTAATCCCGACAGATGGAAGTTCACCGAGACGCTCGCCAACCACTTATCCGGGGTGTTCTCGACGGTACCCGTCCGGATTCGTTCGATACGCAGATTGCGACGCACACCTACGCGGTCTATTTTTCTAAAGGGGATGCGACGCCTGCCTACCTGCAGATGCTGGCCGCTAAAATCAAGAGTGGTATCGGCCATGGCTGTGTAATAGAGCCACCCCACAAGAGCGACGGCACTACCAATAGACGCACACACCGAACCTATAATGATCTCCGTGTCATTAGGTAATCCACTTATAAACAAGTCTACAAACAGCAGTGCCGCTGTCATCATCGCAAGAAGACCAATGATTGTCGCGTACTTAAAGTACAGCCTGCTTTTATTCGGCCAAACAATACTCAGGCGTGTTCCGCAGGTAGATAACCACATTCGGGTATGGAACATGGCAGGTTGATAGGAACTGAGCATTCGTTTCAATCGGCTAATATCCAACATAGGAAAATTTTTCATTCGTTTTAGCGTCTGGCGGACAATTTTTCAGGCTTCATTGTTCGTCAATTGAAAGGATCAAGACAAGGCGTTGAGCTTTGCCGGCCGTTCATCCATCAAAGTACTGACGGGAGCCCACGGGGGGGCTCCCCTACGGTGAATTGACGATGGTTGAATTATAAGGGGCGGGTCCCCGTGCCCGCCCTCTCCTCTGTCTTCATTCCGGGCTTTACCCCAGCACGGAATGAAGCAATCGAGCCTTAGGTTGGATTGAATAAAAAGTATCCTTAAACTGAAAGATCCCTATTTCCTATAGTCCGCCAACACCGATATAGAGTGAAATGATTTTTTCAAAGGGCATTGTGCCGGCTTCCATGTTAACCAATCTCAATAGAGTTTCGCTGTTTTCATTTTTAGCAATAATCTTATCGTCCAGGGAATAACTAAAATCACCAGGCTGTTCAATGTGCGCTTTGAAACGTTTTGAGCTAAACTCGCTACGTAGAATATCCACAGGATCAAGCGTCTTGAATCATTTTTCCCAGGTTACAGTCTTTGTTAGCGTATTTGACAGTTGTAATGGAACTTTGTCTTGCAAGGGCGTTACCGGCGAAAAGGAAAAAGAATAGCAGCCATAATTTTTTCATAGGCGTTGTCTCCATTGGATTCATTTTTTTACAATATTACATAATATTATTAATTAGTTAGGTTTACCTGTCCAGGCACAACCCCAGTCTTGGCCTCGGTTTTGCCGGCACTCCCACCGGAAAAGCCGCGCAACAGATCGACAACCTCAAGGTGGCCATGCTCTCTGGCCAGATCGAGCGCTGTTTGCCCGTTCTTGTTCTTCAGCGATCTATCCGCCCCCGCATGAAGAAGCTCTTGAGCAACCTGCAGGTCTCCCAGGCTGGAAGCTACCATCAAAGGTGTTTCATTGGACCTGTCCTGGTGACAATCGACTTCGGCTCCGGCACCGATCAGGGCCTGAACTACTTTCAAGTGTCCATAGTTGCTGGCTGTCATCAAAGAGGATGTCGCAAACGAACGTCGTTCATTCGAGTCTGATACGGCCTCCAGCAGCGCTTCAAGAATCTGCACATGCCCAGCTCTCGAGGTCTCCCATATCGCCTCTTCCGTGGGAAGGGCTTTTGCCTTGAGGAGAATCCAGACAACCTCCAACATTCCTTTGTCGGAGGCAATCTCAAGAGCTCCGCAGTCAGGTGAAGCACCAAGCTCAAGAAATACCTTTGCAGCTTCCAACCGATCAAACTCATGATAATAGGTCGCCATGGATCTTCTAAAGGCTTCATTCAAATCACTTTGCCTTGCATGTGCAGCCAGTTGCCGGACAATCTCCAGATGCCCTCTTTCTGCAGCTTCGATCAGGGCCCATGACGTATATGAAACCCCATTCTCCAGTAAAATCCGACAGACCTCCGCCTGCCCGTTTTCCGCGGCGATTGTCAGCAGTGACGTGTTCTGGTTGCCATAGGGAAAGCCCTGAATATTTGCTCCCTTGGCGATTAAATACCGAACGACTTCCAGATGGCCGTTTTGTACCGCTTCATAGATCGGGGTTGTCCAGTATCCTTCCGGGCTGTGATTTATATCCGCGCCCGCCTCAACAAGATCCTTGACAATGTCGATATGCCCCTCTTTCACCGCCTCATAAAGCGCAGTGTAGCCCCTGTCACCGGCGTTGGGATCTTTCCCGGCGGCGATCAATAAGGCAGAGATTTTCGATGTACCCTCCTGAACTGCCCGCTTCAGCGCAATGGCCTTCTTCTCATCCGACAAAGCACTTTCACCCTCAATCGCCAGCAGAGCTTCGGCAATTTTCAACCTGTCCAGAATGGCCGCCCATTCAAGGGCTCCCCGGCCGCAACTGTCCTCAACATTTACATCCACCTTCGCGGCAATAAGGGCTCTCGCTTGCACCTCATCCCCACGGATGACCGCCTGAATAATGGGTGGGGGCTCCGTCAATACCTCAGTGAGTTTCTTCTCTTCATAGACCTCCCCATCGCTTTTCTTACCAAACAAGCCGTTCAGTCGATCAAGGAGCCCACCTTTTGCTTGGCGGTGGCCACTGGGGGAGGCTGGAGTAAACGCGTCGGGCTCGGGACTATACAAAAGCTGAACGAATTCCTTGTGGCCGCTGTGTACGGCGAACATAAAGGCGCTCGCTCCATCATGGTTTCGATGATTCGGTGAGGCTCCGTGCTCAAGAAGCATGCGGACAATCTCCACGTCATAAGGCTTACCGCCAAAACTGGTCGTAAATTGCCGAGCCGCTGTTGTCAGGGCGGTATTGCCCTGTTTGTCGGTCAAGGCGGGATCTGCCCCGCCGGCCAGGCATGTCTTTACCATTTCTGCCTTATTGCCTGAGGCGGCGACCATCAACGGTGTATTGCCGATATCGTTTTTCAGATTAATATCCGCCCCGGCTTTAAGCAGAGTTTTGACAATACTTCCACGATCGGCTCCCTCTTTCGCCGCCAACGTCAAAGGCGTTTCCCCGCGTTCTCCCCTCAGGTTAGGGTCTGCTCCAGCCTGGAGCAGCAATGCAACCATTTCCGGTCTGTTGAAGATTACCGCCATCGTGAGCGGCGTGTCACCGTCCTCGTCCCGCCCATCGACATCGGCTCCCGCCTCGATCAACATCCGGACGACCTGGCTGTTGTCTCCCATAGGGGCAGCAGCCAGGGGCTGTCTCCGGGCCCTGGGATTGACATCGGCCCCGGCCTTCAGCAGCAATGCCGCTATATCGGCTTTACCATACATCGCAGCCAGGGTTAAAGGGGAATCCTGGCGATTGTTCAGGGCGTTGACATCCGCCTTGGCTTGAAGTAACAGCCGGACGATTTCAAGCCGTCCTTTTGCAACCGCGGTGAAGAGGGGTGTATCTGCATCGGAATCCTGGGCCTGTACATCTGCCCCTGCGTCCAGCAATCGCTGAACTATCTGAATTCTGCCATTGTCCACGGCGATGGCCAGCGGGGTATTTCCCTGGCGACTTCGGACGTTCACCTTGGCACCCGCGGCCAGTAACACATCGATAATTTCCAGATCGTTCTTGTCAACCGCCGTCAGAAGGGGAACCTGGCCCTCTTTGTCGGGAGCGTTCACGTCCGACCCTTTTTCCACAAGGGTTTGCACTATCTCCAGATTGCGGCCCTCCATCGCGTAATGCAGGGCCGTTCTGCCATCGCTGTTTTTTCTACCGACATCGGCACCGTGATTAAGAAGAACCTGTGCAATTTCCCAATCTTCATAGAACAGAGCGTACATCAGGGGCGTTTTTCCCTGGGGGCCGGCAACATTGACATCGGCTTTGTTTTGCAGAAGTTCCTTGACCCGGGCCAGATCCCCAACCGCGGTTGCCTTGAGAAGCTCCGCCTTCGAAAACAGGTCGATCGCATCGGCGATCCGGTACCGGTCCTCATCCCGTGCCACGCGAGCCGCACTTAAATCCCACGCTCCAGCCTGCAATAAAATCTGCACCATTTCCAAGGAGCCATAGTTCGCCGCTTGCATAAGGGGAGATCCCGCAAAACCGATACCGTTTACTCCGGCACCGGACTTTACGAGTAACCGTATCGTCTCAATATCCCCCTCATGAATCGCCATCATGAGAGCGCCGCCATTTTGGGCGTTTACGTTGGCCCCACCCTCAAGCAACAGCCGGGCAATACCATGATTGCCGCTATGAATTGCACGCATTAACGGTGTAAAATCACGAACCGGTCGATCAAGGTCGGCCCCGTGTTCGATAAGAAGCTGGATATACTCTTCCTTACCCCAGTCCACCGCTTCCATAAGGGGAGTATCTCCACTGGGGTCCTGAATGTTGACTTTTGCACCGGCCTCCAGTAGCAGGCGAAACATCTTCACGTCACCAAGCGCCAACGCCCGCATGATCGGGGCATAGTCATCGCGATCCACGGCATCGACAGGTCCGCCCGCCTGGATCAGCAGGCTAACCACTTCGTAGCCATCATCGGAAGCAGCTTCGGAAACAAGACTGGCCCGGCTCGTCCGGTGCCGAGCCCGGGCATCCGCTCCAGCGGCCAAAAGAGATTTCACCCTTGCAGCATCCTGCTGCGATACAGCCTCTTGCAATTGGTCATTCAATGTAACTTCCCCTGTTTTTTCACCGGCGTTCGCCGGTCGTACATCCATGACAACAGCACACAACGCCAGACATCCCCAGAAACACATAATGCGACAGGGTAAATTTATGCTAAGCCATTTTCTGTTGATATTGTAGAGAATATGCCACGTTTCTTTTTTCCAAGATGTTGATTTTATGCCAAATTTTGCTTCGCATATATCGCCTACTTGCTTCCCATTTAGTTTTCACTGTAACATATTGATTTATATGGAGTATTGTCAGTAAATAAATTTACCCTGCATAATGCGACCTAATTCTCGATATGACATATCCTGCACCACAGACCTCGTATATTTTCTCAGATTGTTGATAGAACATCGCTTTGCAAAGACTGCCCTACCTTTTATGCAAATTCCTTCCAATCTGTCATCAATTCCCAACAACCTATCTTCTTTCAGCAGTCCTTTCAAACAATTTTTGCTGTTTTCAACGTGTTACGCAACCGATTTAGGGAAAGCATTGAAAATCTTGCCCAATATATAATCCGCAATACATGCCGGTTTATTGGTTTCAGCGTGAAAATAATTGCGAAAGCTGTTAGTAAAAGGTAGTTTTGACGCATTGGATCGGACGCCCCTTCGTTGGAAACTATATTTAGTGCAATATTTCCGGATGCGCCTCAGACCGGAATCGATGCTTTAACGAATGCTTTTAATGAGACTTACCAACAATTTAATGTGAATACTAAATATTTAAACTCCCTTACAGCTGTTGCCACCCTATTGATAACTTCCATAGTCGTTTACGCTGCTGATCCAATTAGTGAATCCTGTAAAGAAATCGTGAGTAGTCAACAAGTTTTCGAGTGCTCCGCCTATGAAAAGGGAAGAGCAGACAAGGCGCTGAATGACCAATATCGCAGCCTACTAAAAAGGGTTGGCAGTCAATACAAGTCAAATCAAACGCTGCGTGATGAATACATCCAGAAAATAAAAGAATCTCAACGCTTATGGATTAAGCTACGAGATGCTGACTGTGCACTGGAAACATTTCAGATAGAAATTGGTACTCAAGCTTATGAAACCAC
>Ga0214472_10009389_pt1 | contig 10196 bp, 10 predicted proteins | sample RVTome_6_FD_207662 | JGI IMG/M metagenome (GOLD analysis project Ga0214472, IMG submission 207662) | Soil microbial communities from uranium-contaminated site in the Upper Colorado River Basin, Wyoming, United States - RVT140D175 | ecosystem: Environmental > Terrestrial > Soil > Contaminated >...
CAGCCGCCGCAAGGGCGAGCGCCGTGCGCCAACGCGCGCCGCCGCTCCCGGCCGGCGGCGGGAGCTCGTCGCGGGCTCCACCGGCGAGCTCGTCGAGCACGATCCGCGCGTCGGCGATGTCGTGCAGCCGGTTCCTCGGGTTGCGCTCGAGGCAGCGGCGCAGCAGGCGTCGAATCGCGGACGGTGTCGTCGCGGGCAGCCGCTCGAAATCGATCTCGCTCTTCAGCACGCCAGCGAGCACGTCACTCACCGAGTCGCCTTCGAAGAGGCGCCGGCCGGTCAGCATCTCGTAGAGCACCACGCCGAAGGCCCAGATGTCCGCCCGCTTGTCGACCGCCCCACCGCGCGCCTGCTCCGGCGCCATGTACGCCGCCGTGCCCAGGATCATTCCCTGAACGGTGGCGCCGAGGGTGAGGGTCGGCGAGGCGGCGAGGTGGGACGCGGAGGCGACTTCCGACGTCGTGCCGGTGGGATCCATCGCCTTGGCCAGCCCGAAGTCCAGAACCTTGACCCGGCCCTCGGGGGTGATCTTGACGTTCTGGGGCTTCAAGTCCCGATGGATGATCCCCTTCGCGTGCGCCGCCTCGAGAGCCTCGGCGATCTGGCGGGCAATCGCCAAGGCCTCATCGACGGGGAGGGCTCCGCGGGCGATCAGCGCCGACAGATCCTCGCCGTCCACCAGCTCCATCACCAGAGCGCGTGTTGCGTCCGCGGACTCTTCGAGGCCGAAGATGGAAGCGATGTTGGGATGGTGGAGCTGGGCCAGGAGTTGCGCCTCGCGCTCGAAGCGCGCCAGGCGCTCCTTGTCCTCCGTGAACGCCGCCGGCAGCACCTTGATCGCGACCTCGCGCCGGAGCTTGCTGTCGGTGGCGCGATACACCTCCCCCATCCCGCCCTCGCCCAGCTTGGCGGTGACCTCGTAGGGGCCGAGGCGCTGGCCGATCATCGGGATGCGGGCATCGAGTGGCGAGCGGGTGGCACTCGCTGTGATGGGTGATGCGATCAGGGTTCCGGCTCGCCGACTTCCTTCTCCGTCGACAAGCCCTCGATCGAAGAGACCAGCCAACCGGTCTCCATCTTGCGCAGCAGAACGCGAAGCTCCTTGAGCTCCGCCGTTTCGGGGTCGAGAGGCCGACGCACCGCCACCGTGCAGTCGCAGGAGTAGGTCCCGGGCTCACCGGGGACGGCGACCTGGGAGCTCTCGCGGATGCTGGTGATCAGATCGAGCTCCTCGAGCAATGCCGTGCGCAGTTGCCGGCGCACCGGCTCCGAGATCGAGATGTCTTCCATGGTCGTCCGCCTCAGGCGATCCAAGTGTCGCCCAGGAGGGTCTCGCAGGCCTGCAGATTGTGACACACGCGGTCGGCTCCCGCTGTGGCGAGCTCCTCGGCCGTGGCATGCCCGGTCGCCACCGCGAGGCACGGGATTCCGTGCGCTTTGGCGCACAGGACGTCGAGCGGAGAGTCGCCGATGATCAGCACTTCGCTCGGCTCGAACCGATGGCCCACCGCCGCCTCGGCCCTCTCCAGCGCCACCGGCACGAGATCCGAGCGATCCACCTGCCCTTCGCTGAACGCCCCGAAGGGGAAGTAGCGGTTGAGGTCGAATCTCGCGAGCCGGGTTCGCGCCGCCGGTTCCCAGTTGCCGGTGAGGAGCGCCAAGGTGACGCCTTTCCTGTCAGCCAACCTCTCGAGGAGAGAGTGCACACCCGGCAGGAGGGTCATCTCTTCCGCCTCGAGGCCCGCCTCGAGCGCTTCGAGGTAACGCCGCCGCACCTCCGGCAGACCCCTCTCGACGACCTCGCGCGCCACCCCGGCCCGCATCGCCAGCTCGCGGAAGATCCGATCGTCGGTCTTGCCCGAGTAGGCGTAGCCCACGGACTCCGCTTCGCGACCGAAGGTCTCGCTCAGCGCGGCGCAGATCCAGGTGTGAACCCGCGGTCCGCAGAGCAGGAGAGTGCCGTCGATGTCGAACAGGAGGAGACGACGCTTCACGGGCCTCGCTCCGCAGCTCTCGCTAGCTGCGCCAGTCGGGAGTGGTCTTGCTTTCGAGGAAGGTACGGATGCCGCGCCGGCAGTCCTCGCTGGCGCGAGCGCGGGCGTTCACCTCGGCGGCGAGATCGAGACGCTCGGAGAGTGGCCGGCCGAGCAAGTCGAGCAACAGCCGCTTGGTGAGGGCGATCGACTCCGAGCTCGAGCCGCGCAGCACCTCATCGACCAGAGTCTCTCCCGCCGTGGTGAGCTGGGCAGCGGCGACCACCCGATTCACCAAGCCCAGCTCGTGCGCTCGCTCCGGCTCGAGAAACTGCGGGTGGAGCAACAGCTCCCGAATGTCGCTCCCCTTGAGCCGCAGCGGCAGAAAGGTGGCCACCAGCGCGGCGACGAAGCCGATGCGCACCTCGCTGTAGAGAAACCGCGACCCCTCGGCGGCGATCACGAAGTCGTGCGCCGTCGCCAGGCCGCAGCCGCCGGCGACGCAGGCGCCCTGTACCAGCGCCACGGTCAGGGCCGGCTGCTCGAGGACCGCCGAGAACATGTCTCGGAGCTGCTCGGAATCGGTGCGGTTCTCCTCCGGCCCGGCCGCAAGCAGCGATTCGAGATGCTCGAGGTCGGCACCGGCGGAAAAGTTCCGCCCGGCGCCCGAGAGCAGCAGCGCCCGGACGCCCTCGGCACGCCAGTCCCGGCGGTAGACCTCGGTCAAGCCTGCCACCAGCCGCGGGGAGAGGGCGTTGGCGCGCGACGGCTGGTTGAGGACGATCCGCACCCGATCGCCCTCCCGTTCGATCCGCAGGAGGTCGCTCTCCATGGTCATCGCCGCGTCAGGCGGCGCAACTCCAGGCGTCCTGCCGCCCAGCCACGCCGACGGCGGAGATCTCGCTCGGCCGCCGGTCGACACCTCGCACGATGGAGAAGACCGAGAAGACCTGGGTCAGCAACAGTCCGGTGATGAGAACCAGCAGGATGGTCACCACGCTGGCGATCGCCGCGGTGCCCATCGGCGTGCGGGCCACCGCGATGAGCAGCGCGGCCCAGTTCCGGCTCTGACGGGTCACCTTGCGATCGCGCAGCGTCGAGACGGCGATCCGTGCCGCCGACGGCACGTTGAGGTAGCCGGAGAAGTCCTTGCGCAGGAGCCGATGGCTGAGCAGCTTACTGGGCGGCAGCGGATCGCCGACCAGCCGCGTCATCTCGATGATCATGCGACCCGCCTCCACGAGCTGCTCCTGGTCGACGCCGGTGGAAACACCCATGCTCTCGAACAGCGAGACCAGCTCCTCGGTCGAGATGTTCCCCACCGAGTTGCGCACCGCGCGCGAGCCGCCGATACCCCCGATCGAGCTGTCGAAGGTGCGCACTCCGAGGCGGTGCGCGACGAGCGCGTTCGCAAGCCCCTGCCCGTAGCGGTCGTGGAGGTGAGCTCCGATCGCTTCGACCGGCACATGCTCCCGCAGGTGCCCCACGATGCGCTCGACGTCGCGCGGCGTGGCGCGGCCGTCGGTATCCGAAAGGCACACCTCGTCGCAGCCCATATCGAGGAGCTGGCGCGCATCGCTGAGGACGACGCTCGCCTCCATCTCGTGGCTCTCCGGATCCAGATCGCGGAAGGCGCACGAAAGGTAGCCGCGGCAGCGGTAACCGCGCTCCCGCGCCGCCTTCGCCACCTCCCGCGCCGCGGCGAAGGCGGTCGCCTTGTTCATGCGGGTGTTGGCCTGTGAGTAGCTCTCGGAGGAGGAGACGAAGAGGGCCACGGTGTCGACCTTGCGGTCGGGATCGCTCTCTTCGAGGCGTCGGTAGTAGGACAGTTTGGGAATCAGAATCGCCAGCTCGGAGATCGAGGGGCGCAGCTTGGCGATGAGCTCGACGGTGTCGGCCATCGCCGGGATGACCTTCCAGTTCACGAACGAGCCGATCTCGATGTAGGGCAGGCCGGAGCCCTGGAGCGTCTCCGCCAGGCGCACCCGCAGCTCCATGGGGATGGCCGCGCGGCGGTTGAGCACCTGCATCCCGTCTCGCAGGGTGACGTCGCAGATCTTGACTTGGGGCACGAGGGGATGGGCTCCGGGTCGGCGCGCAGGAAATCGTACCAGAGGGCTCGGGCGGCGCTCGTCTCTCCCGCAGGCGCGCCGGACTCCTGCCCGGGTCCGGGAAGGACTGTGCCCTCCAAGGGGACGGCGGCCGCTTCCCGTTCCCGAAGGGTAGGCCTCGCACGTCTCTCCCGCAGGCGCCCGCGCGGGCCGCGGCCGAATGACGTTCGGCGTCTCGCGCAGGAACTCTCCGGAACTGAGGCCCGACATCACCGCTCTCGATGCCTCACCGCCCTCGGTGGCCTTGCTCGCCGAAGTGTGCGCGTCCGGGCCCTTACGGCTCGCCTCGGGAGAGCCGCCGAGTGGCGAGAGCGAGGCGCGGGACCTGGCGACCGCTGGGGTCTACGAGGGGTGTGTATCCGCACCACCGCGGCCTCGGGAGGGCTTCCCGCGCGAGGGGGCTCGGGGCCAGCGAACGTGCACAAAGAGTGGGAGGCCACGAGCCGTGCCCGCGCCGCCCCGCGCAGGCGGGCGCCGGAGACCGTAGTCCGAGAAGCGCCCGCCGGCCCCTCGGCGGGAAGACCTCACGGAAGCCGGGCTAGCCTGACCTTCTCACCAACCGCTGCGGCGAGTATCGGAAATGCCTGAATCTGCTTCGTTTCGCTCCCTCGCGCTCCTCGACGTATCTACGGATACGCCTACGGCGCTCTCGGTCGCAAGCCTCGCATCTCCAGGCATTTGCGACACTCTCCATCAACGCCCGGTGAGAAGGTCAGGCTAGGTCTGGAGGACGCCGGTGCGGAACTCGCCGAGCTCGGTGTTGTGCGCCGCGCAGGCCAGCGCGCGGGCGATCACCGAGCGGCTGGCCGCCGGGGCGATGATGCCGTCGACCCACAGGCGGGCCGCCGCATAGCGCGGATCGATCGCGCTCTCGTAGCGCCGCTCGACGTCCCGCAGAAGCTCCTGCTGCTCGGCCTCGGGCACATCGTTGCCGCGGTTCTTGAGGAGAATGGAGAGCAGAGTCTTCGAGGCCTGTTGCGGGCCCATCACGGCGATCGCGGCCGACGGCCAGGCGAACAGGAACCGCGCACCGTAGGCCTTGCCGCACATCGCGTAGTTGCCCGCCCCGAACGAGTTGCCGACGAACAAGGTGATCTTGGGCACCACGGAGTTGGCGACCGCGTTCACCATCTTGGCGCCGTCCTTGATGATGCCGCCCCTCTCGGAGCGACTGCCGACCATGAAGCCGGTGACGTCCTGCAGGAAGATCAGCGGGATCCCCTTCTGGTTGCACAGCTCGACGAAACGAGCCCCCTTGTCCACCGAGTCCGAGTAGAGAACGCCGCCGATCTGCAACTCCTTCTCCTTCGTGCCGGTGGCGCGCCCGACGATCGACCGCTGGTTCGCCACCACCCCCACCGCCCACCCCTCGATCCAGCCGGTCCCGCAGACCAGGGTGCGACCGTACGTCGCCTTGTACTCATCGAGCTCACTGCCGTCGAGCAGATGCGCCAGCAGATCGTGTGCGTCGTAGGGTCGCGACCGGTCGATCGGCAGAACCCCCTGGATCCCCTCGATCGGATAGGCCGGGGGTCGCGCTTCGCGACGGGCGAACGGCGAGACCGGGGGCGGCGCGAGCTGCTCGAACTGCGAGCGGATCTTGGCCAGGCAGGCGGCGTCGTCCGGGTGCCGGTGATCGACCACGCCGGAGACGTCGCACTGCACGAAGGCGCCCCCGAGCTCTTCCGTGCTGACCCGCTCCCCGATCGCTGCCTGCACCAGATGCGGACCGGCGAGATAGATCGAGCCGGTGCCTTCGACGATGTGCGACTCGTCGCTCATGATCGGCAGGTAAGCACCGCCGGCCACGCAGGGGCCCATGATCGCCGCCATCTGGAAGATGCCGGCCGCCGACAGCCGGGCGTTGTTGAAGAAGACCCTGCCGAAATGCTCGCGGTCGGGAAAGATCTCGTCCTGCATCGGGAGGAAAACACCCGCCGAGTCCACCAGGTAGACGATCGGCAAGCGATTCTCCAGCGCGATCTCCTGCGCCCGCAGCACCTTCTTGCAGGTCAGCGGGAACCAGGCGCCGGCCTTGACGGTGGCATCGTTCGAGACCACGAGGACCTCACGGCCGTGGATCGTCCCGACGCCGACCACCACCCCCGCCGCGGGAGCCCCGCCCCACTCTTCGTAGAGGCCGTGCGCCGCCCACAGGCCGATCTCCAGCAGCTCCGAGCCCGGGTCGCACAGCGTCGCGATCCTCTCGCGAGCGCTCATCTTGCCCTTGGCCGTGTGCCGCTCGCGCGCCTCCTCGGAGCCGCCGAGGCGAATCTGCGCCGCCTCGCCCTCCAGCTCCTCGACCAGCGCCCGCCAGTGCTCGGCGCGGCGCGCGAACTTCTCCCCCTCGTGGACCTGGCTCTCGATTCGGCTCACGGCGCGGGCATTCTACCGGTCGCCGGGGCCGCCGGCGGACCGCCGACCGACCCCCTCGGGCGCCCGCGGTTTCGGGCTACCATGCGGCCATGAGGATCCGCGTCGTCGCCTTCGCTTCGGCGGCCGAAGCGCTGGGCCACCGTGCGCTCGACGTCGAGATGGCGGAGGGGAGCCGGCTCGCCGACCTGCGCCGGCGGCTGGAAGCCGACCACCCCGGGCTTGCCGGGCTCTGGGACCGCTGGGCGATCGCCGTCGGCGGCGCCCTGGCGGCGGAGGATGCGCCCCTCGCCGACGGCTCCGAGGTCGCGCTGCTGCCCCCGGTCTCCGGCGGCTCTCCGCGAGCACGGCTGGTCGACGAGACGATCGAGCCGGCGGCGCTCGAGGCGGAGGCGCAAGCCGCCTCGCGCGGCGCGGTCCTGCTCTTCGTCGGCCGGGTGCGAGGTCGCCACCAGGGGCGCGCGGTGGTGGGGCTCACCTACGACGCCTACCGCCCGATGGCCCTCGCCGCCCTCGAACGAATCGCCGATGAGCTGAGTGGCGCGACGCCGGATCTCGAGGTTCGCATCGTCCACCGGCTGGGCGACGTCGCGGTGGGTGAAGCGAGCGTGGCGATCGCCGTCGCCTCGCCGCATCGCGCCGCCGCCTACGAGGCGAGCCGGGGGGCGCTCGAGCGGTTGAAGCGGGAAGTTCCGATCTGGAAGCGAGAGCGGTACGCCGACGGGGACGCCGAGTGGCGCGAGGTCGAGCCGTTGCAGCCGGCTAGTAGCGGGGCACCGAAGGGTCCACCTCGAGGCTCCACGCCTCGATCCCACCGCGCAGATTGATCACCCGGGGGAAGCCGTGGTCGCGCAGGAAGCCCTGCGCTCGCGCCGAGCGCACGCCGGTGTGACAGTAGGCGACGATCGTGCTCTCCGGGTCGAGCTCGCCGATTCGCTCCGACAGTTCCTGGAGCGGGATGTGCAGGGCGCCTTCGAGCGCGCAGATGGCGGTCTCCCGCGCGGTGCGCACGTCGAGCAACACCCAGCCATCGCCGCTGTCGAGCTGCTCCTTGACCTCGCCGGGCCCCAACTGTCGCGGGATCTCGTCCATGCTCGCCTCCGCCTCCTCCACCTCGCAGGTCGCCGCGTAGTCTACAAGCCCGGTGATCGTCGGAGTCTCGCCGCAGATCGGGCAGTTCGCGCTCTTGGCGAGCGAGAGCTCGCGGAAGGTGAGTCGCAGAGCGTCGAAGATCAGCAGCCGGCCGAGCAGGCTCTTGCCGGCGCCGAGCAGCAGCTTGAGCGTCTCATTGGCCTGCAGCGAGCCGATGACGCCCGGCAGGACGCCGAGCACCCCGGCCTCGGCGCAACTGGGTACCAGGCCGGCCGGCGGCGGCTCCGGGAAGAGGCATCGGTAGCACGGCCCGGAGGCCGCCCAGAAGACCGAGACCTGGCCTTCGAACCTGAAGATCGATCCATAGACGTACGGCTTGCCCGCCAGGACGCAGGCGTCGTTCACCAGGTAGCGGGTGGGAAAGTTGTCGGTGCCGTCGACCACGACGTCGTACGCCGACACCAGCTCGATCGCGTTGGAAGCGTCGAGTCTCACGGCGTGGGGCTCGAGCCGCACGTGCGGATTGATCCCCGCCAGCCGCTCGGCCGCCGCTTCGATCTTCGGGCGTCCGACGTCCGGCTGGCCGTACAGGATCTGGCGCTGCAGATTGCTCTCGTCGACGCGGTCGAACTCGACGAGGCCGAGGGTCCCGACCCCGGCCGCGGCGAGGTAGAGAGCCGCCGGTGAGCCCAGGCCCCCGGCGCCCACCAAGAGGACGCGGGCCGCCTTGAGCCGTTCCTGCCCCTCCATGCCCACCTCGGGCAGCGTCAGGTGCCGGCCGTAGCGCCGGATCTCTTCCGGCGAAAGCGCCGTCGCAGCGGATCGGCTCGCCGTCTCGACCGTCACGGAGGTCATTGTAGCTCCCGCGCCCCCGCGTCCTCGACCACGACCGGCTCCTCGCTAAAGCCCTCGTCGCCCGCGAGTCGCCAGCTTCGGACCGCCGGGCGGGCGCCCGGAGCGACGATCAGGTAGCTCACCTCGGGCCACGCCCGCTCACGATCGAAGGCGCTGGGCCGCGGCTCGCCACGCGGATGCGAGTGGTAGTAGCCGACCACCTCGAGCCCCTCGCGGCGGGCGGATTTCATCGCCTGAAGAAGCACCTGGGGCGGGATCTCGTAGCGCCGCGTGCGGTCTCCGGGCCAGGCATTCTCGGAGGCCACGGTGCGCGTCACCCGGCACCCGCCGGCGGCGAGCGGGCGGCCGATCAGCACGCCGCAGCACTCCTCCGCCCCGGCAAGCTCGGCGCGCTCCACCAGCGCCGAGAGCTGGCTCGCCGCGAGGATGAGTCCGCGATCAGCGCAGCCCACTGAGGACCGAGGCGAGGACCGCCAGCAGGCTCAGCAGCAGAGCGCCGAAGGCGGCGAAGAGGTGATCGGCGCGCTCGGGCGTGAGCGGATTCATCCAGTGGGCCAATCCGAAACCGCCGAGGAAGCCCCCGAGGTGGGCCCAGTTGTCGACCTGCGGCATGATCACGCCGAAGACGAAGAGGATGAGGGCGTACATCCACGCTTGCCGGCCGACGTGCATCGCGATGCCGCGCCGCCCGGCGTAGACCAGCGCGCCGAGCAGACCGAAGATGGCGGCCGAGGCGCCGACCGTGAAGAGCGAGCGGCCCAGGAGGCTCGAGAGCACCGGGATGAAAAGGCCGAACGAGCTCATGGTGAAGCCGACGACCGAGGCGCCGATGTAGATCAGCATGGCGCGGGCCGGTCCGTAGATCGCCGCGGTGACCGGCGCGAGCTGGCGCACCCACAGCATGTTGAAGACGATGTGGAGCAGGCCGCCGTGCAACCAACCGGCGGAGAGTGGTGTCCACCAGTGGCGCTCGACGACGACCGGGATGGCGCCCGACGCCCCCAGCAGGTGGAGGGCGCCGTTGCCGGGCGACAGGAACCCAAACGTCCCTCGCATGTTGACGGAGGAGGGATCGACCAGCAGGCTCGCGACGTAGAGCGCGCCGCAGCTCCAGATGACGACCTGGGTCACCCCCAGGTCGGCGCCCAGCTTGCGGAGCAGCTTGGCATAGCCCCACATCCCGGGGTTGCGGCGCCCGCAGTTCCAGCAGGCGGCGTCGCTCACCCCGACGAGCTTGCCGCACGCCGGGCAGACGACGGAGCCGCTGGTCTGGCGCCCGAACATCCTCAGTCCTCGTCCGGCCCGTTTCCCGGTCGAGCCGCAGCCTCGGGCTCTTCCAGGGAGCGGACGATCTGGCGCACCTCGACCTCGGCCTTGCGGATCTTGCCGCGGCAGAGCTCGAGCAGGGCGGCTGCCCGCTTCAGCTTCTCGCCGAGCTCATCGATGTCGATCTCCTCGCCTTCGATACCGCCGAGAATCTCTTCCAACTGCTCCATCGCCTCACCGAAGCTCAGCGCCTGCTCCGCCTCGTCGAGGCGACCCTGTGGATCGCTCATGATTCCTCCACTCGGCTGGTCCGGCGCCCGTCCCGCCACTCGGTAACCAGCGCCAAACCGGGACCGATCCCGGCGGACGACTTCAAGATCTTCCCGGTGCCGTCGCGGGTGATTGTAAAACCGCGCGCCAGGGTGCGCTCGACGCCCAGTCCGCGGCACAGCCTCTCACGACCCTCGAGCCGGGCCTTGGCGGCTCGCAGCGCGCCTCGCGCGGAGGCCGCCAGCCGGCCGGCGGC
>Ga0214472_10009390_pt1 | contig 10195 bp, 9 predicted proteins | sample RVTome_6_FD_207662 | JGI IMG/M metagenome (GOLD analysis project Ga0214472, IMG submission 207662) | Soil microbial communities from uranium-contaminated site in the Upper Colorado River Basin, Wyoming, United States - RVT140D175 | ecosystem: Environmental > Terrestrial > Soil > Contaminated >...
CATTCGATTTCCTCGACCTGTCCTTCGAATTCCCCCTCGCTCATTTTCCCGAGTTCGGCCCCTTCGAGAATACGACCCTTTTGCAACAGGCCCAGGTCCCGGGCAATCGCCCGGGCTGTCAGGGGATGATCTCCGGTGATCATGACCGGCCTGATGCCCGCTCGCCGGCAGGTCTCGATCGCCGCCCGCGCTTCGGGCCGTGGTGGATCGATCATGCCGAACAGACCTAGGAAGATCATGCCATTGTCAACCCCCCTCCGGTCCGGGTTCCCTTTGCGGGAGGCCGCCAGCACCCGAAGTCCCTGGCCGGCCAGGTGGCGGGATTTTTCCAGGATTTCTTCCCGGCCCTTTTCGTCGAGGGCGGATTCCCCCTTATCCGTCAGTTGCCGGTCGCAGGAGAATATAATGACCTCCGGGGCCCCCTTGGCGAAAGCGATCGAGCCTTCTGGACCTTGATGAAAGGTGGTCATACGCTTGGTCTCGGAGGAAAAGGGAATTTCATCCACCCGGGGATAGTCTTTTTCGAGGGTTTTCTTATCCATTCCCGCCTTTGCGGCCACAACCACCAGCGCCCCTTCCGTGGGATCGCCCTTGATGATCCAGCGGTCGCTGCCCTTTTCCCGATCCAGACGGGCATCGGAGGCGAGGGTCCCGGCGAGGAGCAGGGCCCTCAGGGACGAACCGGGCTCCAGGTCGGCTTCATTCTCGCGGAATGATCCCTCGGGCAGGTATCCCGTTCCGGTCACTTCGATCTCCCGTCCGGCCGACAGCAGAATCCGGACGGTCATTTCGTTGCGGGTCAGGGTCCCGGTCTTGTCGCTGCAGATCACCGAGGTGCTGCCCAGGGTCTCGACTACCGGCAGGCGGCGCATCAGGGCGTTGCGGCTCGCCAGGCGCCGGACACCGAGGGCCAGGGAGATGGTGACCACGGCCGGCAGCGCCTCGGGAACCACTGCCACCGCCAGGGCGATGCCGAAAATCAGCATTTCGACGAAGTCCTGGCCGCGAAGGACGCCGAGGGTGACCACCCCGGCGACGACCGCCAGAGCTATCCAGGCCAGGGCATGCCCGACCCTATCGAGATTCTTCTGCAAGGGAGTGCGTTCGGTTTCGACCGATTCCAGCATCCGGGCGATCCGGCCGAATTCGGTCTGCATCCCGGTGGCGACGGCCAATCCCTTACCCCGTCCGTAGGAAACGACGGTGCCAGAATATGCCATGTTGATTCGATCCCCCAGGGGAAGATCCGGGTTATCGAGGGATCCGGTTCCCTTTTCAACGGGCAGCGATTCGCCGGTCAGGGCGGCTTCCACCACCTGGAGGTTAACTGCCTCGATCAGCCTGGCATCGGCCGGTATTTTGTCGCCGGTCCGCAGCAGCAGAATGTCACCTGGCACCACCTCCCGCGCCGGGATCTTTGTTTCCTGCCCATCGCGCAACACCGTGGCGGTCGGCGCGGCCATCTTGCGCAAGGCTTCCATGGCCTGTTCGGAGCGGTATTCCTGAATAAATCCCAGAACGATGGTGAAAACTGTAATAACGGTAATGGCAACGGCTTCGACCGTATGCCCGGAAAACGCCGACAGCCCTGCCGCCACCAGCAGGATGACGATCAGGACATTCTTGAACTGGCTGAAGAGCAGGGTCCAGGCGGAAGTTCCCCCGGACTCCTGCAATTCGTTGGGGCCGAAGCGATCGAGACGATCCGCTGCCTCCTCGCCGGTCAATCCGTCGAGGTTGGCGTCCAGGTCCGCCAGCAGGTTTTCCAGAGCACGGGCGTGCCAGGGGCGATCGGAGGAGGGGAGGGCATCTGGGTCGGTGGCTCGGTTCGGCGACATGACAGAATTTTAGCAGGTTTTCACCCGGGGTTACGATGCTGACAAACGATGGATCCGCGATATTTTCACAGGTGACCAATAATATCTTCATAAGGCAGATATATACTTTGTGAAAGCCCTTGGATTGATGGAACTTTCATCGCCTTCAATTAGAGTTGGGATACCGATTCCATGGAACGTCGACTTTGGTACATCAAACATGCCGAGTTTTTCTCCTGGCTCGGCGACGAGGAACAGCAACAATTGGCCCTCCGTACCGAGATGGTATCCTGCCGTCGCAATTGCCAGTTGTTTTTTGCCGATGACCCGAGCGACAACATCTATCTGGTCAAGGAGGGACAGGTCAAACTCACCCGAACCAGCGCCGAAGGGCGCGAGATCATTCTGGATATCCTGGGTCCGGGGGAAATTTTCGGCGAACTGGCCCTGGCTGGCGAGAAGGTTCGCTCCCACAGCGCCGAGGCGCTCCGGGATGCCCTGGTCTGCATCATCCCCCGAAAGATTTTCGAGGATTTGCTGCAGCGTCACCCCGAGATGACCCTGCGGGTTCTCAAGCTCGTCGGTCTGCGTCGCCGGCAACTGGAAATGAAGCTCGAAGACCTGATCTTTCAGCCCCTGGCGGGAAGGCTGGCCCTGGCGCTGCTCGGCCAGGCCCGGCGCCACGGGACAACGGAGAAGGACGGCAGCATCCGCATCCCGATCACGCAGAGCGACCTCGCCCATCTCATCGGAGCCTCCCGGGAGGCAGTGGCCGAACAACTTGCCGAACTGAAACGGCAGGGGCTGATAGATACGTCCTATCGGGCCATCCGCTTGACCGACTCGGGAGGTTTGAAGAAGTATTTGTCCGGTCAGGCGTCCGGAAAACCACGAAAGGAGGACGAACTGTAAGCCGGCTGATATTCTTCCTGGAGGCAAGGAAACATGATGGAGCGATTCGTCAAGTCCGTCAGGCCATGAGGGTCTGGCGGATGTTACCCGGTGGCGTCGAAGCGCCCGAGTTCCAAGGGAGGTAAAGATGAGAAAAGGGCATGAAAAGGTGGCTTTGCTGGGGGTGTTCTCCTTGCTTTTGATCCCGGTCATGGTCCAGGCGATGGGCCTGTTCCGCGATAAACTGCCGGAGGCTGAAGGGAAGGCGCTGTACGAGTACATCACCCAGACCAAGCCCTATGAGAAATGGGCGATGTGGCCGGGCAAGGAGAAGCTCTACCAGGGAACCGAGCCTCACGGGGCATTGCTGACAACCTACGTGAACAAGACGGCCCTCAAGGGCATCGAGGAGCAGGGGGGAGAACTGGCCGACGGCGCCATCATCGTCAAGGAGAACTACATGCCCGACAAAACGCTGGCCGCCGTCACGGTCATGTACAAGAAGGACGGATACAACCCGGAGGCGGGTGATTTCTTCTGGCTCAAGTACACCCCGGACGGCAAGATTGAGGGGGAGGGCAAGGTTCCCATGTGCATCGGCTGTCACACCGCCGCCCAGGGGAAGGATTTCCTGTTCACCAACGACAAGAAATAATCCGCGGCGCCCGGGAAGCTCGGGCCATTTGCCCAACTGGAGCATAGTACATAACCAGAAAAAACAAAAAGCCCGCAGGCCGACAGTCCTGCGGGCTTCATTTTTTTCAGGGAAGAGGACTGTTCATCAAGCCTTTTCCTCCCGGAGGGTAACCCTGACGAGTGATTCCCTGCGGATATGGTGCTCACTTATCGCCACGTACGCTCCGGCAGCGACCAGTCCGAAAACGACATGACCGACGATGCTGATCCAGTTCCTGGCCATGGCGAACCAGGGAAACAGAGCCGTGAAGCCATAAAAGTTCACCACGTAGAGAACCATTCCGCCGATGGCTCCCAGAGCCAGGGCAGGCCCAAGGCTCAACCGGCTGACCGCCAGGGCGAAAACGGCGGCGTAGACGACGGACAGCATGAGATGCAGGCTCATGGCCGCCATGACGATCCCAAAATCAAAGGTGGCCGGCGGCGGGAGTACGCCTTTCCCCAGAGCGATGGCCGCCATCATGCGCGGCGGCCCCCAGGGGCTGCCGCCACCGAAGACCGGGACCATGAACATTTCCAGTGCCAAAAAGACCGAGCCGGCGATGATCCCCGCCCAGGCTACCGCTTTCCAATCTTGCTGAAACGACATCATACGACCTCCCTTAATCGTGGGTGTACAGTTTCTGGATTTCTATCTTCTCCTTTTCTTTAGATGATATTCCGGGATGCCAACCGCAGAATGTATTCCGGCTTACAAAATTTAGCGGATTTTTGAGGCGAGACTGTAAACTGGATCACATATTCAACCAATCAGGACCTATCGACTCACGTCTGCGGGGTTAATTGTCGGAGAGTTTTAAAAATCCATACAATGTAATGGAGGTTACATTCTCTTGACATGTTACTGGCATATTTTATCATTAAAGCTAAAGTTCACTGACCCTGTTTACGCTGGATTCCAAAAAATTGGGCAGTGAAGCCAAAAATCAGGTTTTCAGAAAGATTTGCATTGTCGTGGTAGTAAGGAATTTCAAGGATCAAACAATTTCAGAGGAGGTAGACATGTCAAGGTTGATTATTCTAGCATTATTGGTTTCGGTGTTTGTTGCCTACGACTTCAATTCGACAGTAATGGCGGCCCCTCAAGCCGAGGACTCCAGTATACTGATCAAATGTTCTACCTGCGGAGTGGAATTCACTTCCATGTCGGCGGCAAAACAGCACATGAAAGATCATCCAGACCATGAAGTCGCTGCAGCGGCGAATCCGTTGATCAAATGCTCCACCTGCGGCGTGGAATTCACTGCGCAAGCGGGCCTGAAAAAACACCTGCAAGAGAATCCTGATCACAAGGGAGCTACGCTGATCCAATGTTCCACCTGTGGAGTGGAGTTTACTTCTCCGGGGCTATGGAAGGAGCACCTTAAAAAACACCCTGATCACAAGACTCTTTAGGATTGATGCTTTCGCAAAAACTCGCTGGATGGCTAAGCAACTCTGCGGCGACACCCCCGGCGCCTGCCTCGACAATTTCTTCCGGCAGGCGCCGGCTTTTCACCGTCAAAGTCACTTCGTTGGCGGATGAGGCGCCGAAAGAAATGACTGTCAGAGCGAAAGGACAAGGACAATGAGCCGAATCGAAGCGATACCGTCCGCCAACCCACCGGAAGATCTGACGGAGATTTTCCGCGAAATCGAAGGAGCCTTCGGCATGGTGCCCAACCTTTTCCGCACCTATGCCTGTCATCCGCCCCTGCTGAATGCCAATTGGCTCAAGGTCAAGGCGGTAATGATGGAGGGGGCTCTGAGTCCCAGGGTAAAGCAGACCATTGCCGTGCTGGTTTCCAGGGACAACAGCTGCGCCTACTGTGTGGCGGCGCACACTACGGCGCTGATGGCCCTTGGCCTGACCCGTGGGGAGATCGACGCCCTGTGCGAGGATTTGGAACAGAGTGATTTTTCCGCCAAGGAAAAATCACTGATCACCTTTGCCCGCAAGGCCAACCTGGCGCCGCTGCGGATTGACGATGCCGAGTTCACGTCCCTGCGCCACTCCGGGGCGAGCGATGCCGAGATCGTGGAAGCCCTGGGTGTGATGGAATTGTTCACCGCCTTCAACAAGTTCCTCGACTCCCTGCAGGTCGAAGTCGACTTCTGATTTGCACAAGGGAGACGCTGGTCATGGAACGGCAACCCCAAAGGAGCCCTGCCATGCGAATTTTCCTTCTTCAAACCCGGTCCCGGCGAAGAGGAAAAAACGATGATCGTCGGCGTGACGCTGAATGGGAAGGCCAGGGCCTATCCCCTTGAGATCCTGCGCAAGAACAAGATCCTGACCGACACCCACAGGCCTGCCAGATCGGGAGACAAACTAATCGGTCATAAAGTTTCATCCCGGATAAATTCCCCCAGCATGTGCAGAAAAAGACGGACATCTTCCGCGTTGTCGACGGCGTAGTGGGCCGCGGTGGGTCGGTTTTCATCCCGGACCAGGATGCCTATGCCATGGTCCCGCAACTCTCGAAATCCGTCCTCATCGGTAAGGTCGTCGCCGAGGTAAAAAATCAGCACGTTCTCGTGAGCGAGGTTGAGTTTCTGCTGGATCCACGTGATAGCCTTGCCTTTGTCCCACTCGATATCGGGCCGCAGTTCAAAGATCTTTTTCCCGCCCGTCTTGCGCAGCCCTTTGTTCAACGTCAATACTTCATCCACCGCTGATTCGATCTTCGGCACCTGCAGATCGCCCACCCTCCGGAAATGGACGGCAATAGCGAACCGCTTTCTCTCGATCTGGCAGCCAGGTATCCCCTGCAGCAGGCTTTGCAGGGACTGTTCCGCCATGTCGAGGGCCGGCAGGTAATCGACTCCCTGCTGGAAATCCATGTATCCCCCGGGCCCGGAGATGTCGAAACCGTGGCTACCGGCGTAGACGATTCCGTCGATGCCGACCATGTTGCGAACATTGGCCAGGTCCCTGCCGCTGACGATCGCCACAGTGCATTTCCCGGCCAGATCGCGCAATGCCTGGCGCATCTCCTCCGACAGCCTGGCCTGTTCCGGGCTTTCGACAATAGGCGTCAGGGTACCGTCGTAATCGATAAACACCACCACCGTCTTGCCCCGGATCCTGTCTCCCATTTCCTTTACGTGTTCCAGAGCCAGGGGAAGCTCGTCCGTCATTTTTTGCGCAGGAGGATCCTGCATGGGTGCCTCCTTCAGATTCTGAATGGTCACATCGGCGACGGGGGCAAGCTGCTACTCGCCTCCGAACACCATCTTTTTGGCCTCGACTCCTTGAATGGCGTTCAGGACCCCGACCAGTTCTTCGGTAAATCGTTCTTCGCCGAACATTTCCAGCAGAATGAGGCCATAACCGGCGCAGAACTCTCCCTGCACCTCGTGCAGCCCGACTCGTGCCTGGATATAGCAGCCGTAATCGGTCAGGAATTTCTGCACCTCGGCGGCATTTTTCTGTCGATTCTTGAGGTATACACCCACGATGACATGTTTGCCGTTGACCATGGTAATCCTCCTTTGAAAGGTTTTTAGGGTTGGAACCCGGGCCGGGAAGTGCTCCGGGGCCCGGCGGTATCCATTTGGGGATGAAGCCGGGAAAGTGCCGAAATTCCATATAAAGATACCGGTTCCTGGTAGAATTTCCAGCAGAGCCGATTCCCCCAAAAAAAGTCGGCAAAAGTCATGAGTTTTTGCGAAGGCATCAAAGTTGGATAAGATATTCAGGACCCGGATGGGAAAAGGAGGAAGCCATGGTTCCCGGAAAAGATTCTCCAGGCACGGACCGGATAGGGCGGGGCGCGGCAAGGGCCGCAGCCCCGTCTGGTGGTTCGCGCCCTGCCTCGCTCCCTGACGAAGGCAAGAAAAGGGTAATCATCGAAGGCGTGGCGCCCATGGTCGACGCCGGGCGTTTTCCGGTCAAACGGGTGGTGGGTGAGATGGTTTCGGTCGAGGCCGACGTCTTTACCGACGGTCATGACGAGGTGACGGCCCTGCTGCTTTATCGCAAGGAAGATGAGTACCAGTGGCACAAATTTCCCATGCTGCCCTTGAGCAACGACCGATGGCAGGGAACCTTCACGGTGGAGGAGACCGGTTCGTACCGGTACACGGTGGAGGGATACGTCGACCATTTCGCCACCTGGAAGAAGGATCTCGATAAAAAGTTCCGAGCGGGACAGGATCTTTCGGCCGACCTGCTGATCGGGATTGAATTGATCCGCCGGTCCGCCGACCGCGCCGGGGGAACCGACGCTCTCCGATTGGGGGAATTGACCGATACCCTGGCCGAGGCCGCCGATGAAAATCAGGCGCTGTCCCTGGCGAAAAACGAGGAACTGGCCGAATTGATGGCGATCCATTACGATCCGGACCTGGCGAGCATCTTTCCCGCCGAACTGGAGGTGGTGGTGGAGAGGGGCAGGGCGCTGTTCAGTGCCTGGTATGAAATATTCCCCCGCTCGTGCTGCCTGGAACAGCAGGGCCACGGCACCTTCGTCGATTGCGAGAAATTGCTGCCGGAAATTGCCCGCATGGGTTTTGATGTCATCTATTTCCCCCCCATTCACCCCATTGGCCGAACCCGCCGCAAGGGGAAAAACAACGCCACCGTGGCCGAGGAGGAGGACCCCGGCAGCCCCTGGGCCATCGGCGCCGAAGAGGGGGGACACAAGGCGGTGCACCCCGATCTGGGCACCCTGGAGGATTTTCGGCATTTTGTCGCCCGGGCCCGGGAATACGATATCGATGTAGCCCTCGATGTGGCCTTTCAGTGCTCTCCCGATCACCCCTATGTCAGGGAGCACCCCGAATGGTTCCGCTGGCGGCCGGACGGAACGGTGCAATTCGCCGAAAACCCGCCGAAAAGATACGAGGATATCGTCCCCTTCGATTTCGAATCGGAACAATGGCGCTCCCTCTGGCAGGAACTGAAGTCAGTGGTAAATTTCTGGATAGAGCAGGGGGTGACCATCTTCCGGGTGGACAACCCCCACACCAAGCCTTTTGCCTTCTGGGAATACCTTATCCGGGAGATCAGGCGGGATTCCCCGGATACGATCTTCCTTGCCGAAGCCTTTACCCGGCCGAAGGTCATGTACCGCCTGGCCAAGCTTGGTTTCAGCCAGTCCTACACCTATTTTTCCTGGCGCAATACGCGCCGGGAGCTCGAACAGTATCTGCAGGAGCTTTGCAGCCCGCCGGTAAGGGAATTCTTCCGCCCCAACTTCTGGCCGAACACCCCTGACATCCTTCCGGAATTCCTGCAATACGGCGGCAATCCGGGATTTGTCATCCGCCTGATCCTGGCGGCAACCCTGTCCGCCAGCTACGGGATCTACGGGCCGCCTTTCGAACTGTTCGTCAAGGATGCCCTGCCGGGCAAGGAGGAATACCTCGATTCCGAAAAGTACCAGGTGCGATGCTGGGACTGGAGCCAATCGCAACACCTGCGGGATCTGCTCGCTCTTCTCAACCGCATACGCCGGGACAATCCGGCCCTCCGAACCACCTGGAACCTGCGGTTCTGCGAATCGGGCAACGACAACATCCTCTGCTATCTCAAAAGCGACCCGGGCAGCAACAATTTCATCCTGATCGCCGTCAACCTGGACCCCTTCAATGTCCAGAAAGGCGCTATCCGCGTGCCGGTGGAAGATCTTGGCATCGAGCAGGGGCACCCCTTCCTGGTGGACGACCTGCTGTCCGGCGGCAAGAACATCTGGCACGCGCCGTGGAATCCCGTCGAACTCGATCCGCAGGCGCTGCCCGCGCGGGTTTGCCGCCTCTATCCGAGACTGCGGCGGGAGCAGAATTTCGACTATTTCCTGTAAATCTGGATAAAGGAGACCCGGCATGCCCACGGGCGCACAACTTGGAAACACGCCGCCTCCCTGGTACCGCGAGGCGGTCATCTACCAACTGCACATCAAGGCCTTTTTCGACTCGAACGGAGACGGCATCGGCGATTTTCGCGGCCTGATCCAGAAACTCGATTACCTCCGCGACCTCGGCATCACTGCCGTCTGGCTGTTGCCCTTTTACCCTTCGCCCCTGCGGGACGACGGCTACGATATCGCCGATTACCGCAAGGTTCATCCTGACTACAACAACATCAGGGATTTCAAAAATTTTCTTCGTGCCGCCCACCAGCAGGGGATACGGGTCATCACCGAGCTGGTCCTGAACCACACCTCCGACCAGCATCCCTGGTTTCAACGGGCCCGCACCGCCAAACCCGGCTCCCTTCACCGCAACTATTACGTGTGGAGCGACACGCCGGAAAAATACCGGGATGCCCGCGTCATCTTTCAGGATTTCGAATCCTCAAACTGGAGCTGGGACCCCGTCGCCAAGGCCTACTTCTGGCATCGCTTTTATTCCCACCAGCCCGATCTCAATTTCGACAATCCGTCGGTGCAGGATGAAATGCTACGGGTGCTCGATTACTGGTTCGATATGGGGGTCGACGGGGTGCGTCTCGACGCCGTGCCCTATCTGTTCGAAAGGGAAGGAACCAACTGCGAAAATCTGCCGGAAACCCACGCCTTCCTGAAGAAACTCAGGGCCCATGTGGACGGCAAATTCCAGGATCGACTGCTGCTCGCCGAGGCCAACCAGTGGCCGGAGGATGCGGTTGTCTATTTTGGCAAAGGCGACGAGTGCCACATGGCCTTTCATTTCCCGATCATGCCCCGCATGTTCATGGCCTTGCACATGGAGGACCGCTTTCCCCTCATCGACATTCTCGACCAGACCCCGGCGATACCCGAAGGCTGCCAGTGGGCCATCTTTTTACGCAATCATGACGAACTGACCCTGGAAATGGTCACCGACGA
>Ga0214472_10009392_pt1 | contig 10194 bp, 8 predicted proteins | sample RVTome_6_FD_207662 | JGI IMG/M metagenome (GOLD analysis project Ga0214472, IMG submission 207662) | Soil microbial communities from uranium-contaminated site in the Upper Colorado River Basin, Wyoming, United States - RVT140D175 | ecosystem: Environmental > Terrestrial > Soil > Contaminated >...
CAGCACCACATCGGGACCACCGGGCTGACTCTCCTCCTCTCGGAACAGGCGACCGAGCAACGGCTGCTCGCGCAGCTGCGACAGGCCGCCGGGTGTGATGAACGCACCGTCGTAACGATCGGGTCTATCGGTGGACCCGGAGATGTTCACCGTGCCTTCGTAGAAGCCGGAGATGTCATCGAAGCTGGTCTGCTCACGGCGCCAGTCGATGAAATCCGACTGCGTGACCTCCATGCTCTCGATACCCTCGGAGAGCTGGTTGCGCTCCAGGTGCATGATGCGGTCCGCCTCATCGAAGGGCAGCGGCGAGAAGATGTAGCCGTTGAGGGCGGTGTACATGAACACCGTGAAGCCCAGGCCGATGCCCAGGATCGCGATGGCGAGCAGCGAGAAACCCGGCGCTTTGGCCAGGGAGCGCGCTGCCAGTCGGAACTCGTAGATCATCCCTGTCATGACGGTCTCCTCAGGCGACGTCGGCCTGTGCGCGCAACTCGTTCAGCGTCTCCTCATCCACCACCCGACCATCGAACAGATGGATCTTGCGGTCGGCGAACTCGGCGTAGCGGGTGTCGTGGGTCACCATGCAGATGGTCGAACCCTCGGCGTGCAGCTCCTTCAGCAGGCCCATCACGGCCTCGCCATTGCGCGAGTCCAGGTTACCGGTGGGCTCATCGGCCAGCAGGATGGATGGGCGTCCGGCCAGGGCTCGCGCCACGGCCACGCGCTGCTGCTGACCACCGGAGAGCTGCGCCGGGTAGTGGCGTACGCGATGCGCCATGTCCACGCGCTCCAGCGCCGCCATCACCGCATCGCGGCGCTCACCCTTGCTCATGCCATCGCGGTAGGTCAGCGGTAGCTCGACGTTCTCGAACACGTTGAGATCGCCGATCAGGTTGAAGGCCTGGAAGATGAATCCGATCTCGCGGTTACGGATGTGCGCACGCTGGTTGCCATCCATGCCGGCGACCGCATGTCCGTTGAGGTCATAGGTTCCGGAACTCGGTGAGTCCAGCAGGCCCAGGATCGATAGCAGCGTGGACTTGCCGCAGCCTGACGGGCCAGAGATCGAGACGTAGTCGCCACGCTCGATGCTGAGGTGGATGCCGGACAGCGCGTGGGTCTCCACCTCGTCGGTGTAGAAGACCTTCTCGATCCCTTCCATCTGGATCAGTGTTCCTTCCTTACTCATCGTCTTGCTCCTTGCGAGGACCCTTTGTTCGAAGATATGTAGGGCCGACTGCGGTCAGTCGATCACCAAGCGGTCGAAATCGTCCCAGCGGCTGACGTCCGAGAGCACGACCTCGTCGCCCTCCTGCAGACCCTCCAGCACCTGGACCACGTTCACGGATGCGCTGCCGAGGCGGACCTGCACGCGCTGTGCGCCGTTCCCGTCGGGATCGACGCGGAACATGCTGGCGAAGGCGCCGGAGCCACCGACCGCGGGCCGGGAAACGAACAGCGTGTCGGGGATGCGTTCGATCTCGATCTCGCCATCCACCGACAGGTCGGGGCGCGCGCTGGCCGGCAGCTCACCGGTCAGGCCGACGTCGACCTGCACGGTGCCGTTGACCACCGCGGGGTCGATGCGGATCACCTCGCCGGTGACCTCACCGCTGCGGGTATCCACGGTCACGGACTGGCCCAATGCGATCTGTGAGGCCTGCGCCTGCGGTACCCGCAGCTCAGCGATCAGCAGGTCAGGGCGTGCGACGCGGGCGATGCTGGTGCCTTGCACCACGCTCTGCCCCGCCTCCACCGTGACCGCCTGCAACACGCCGGCCATACCAGCGCGCACGCTCAGGCCTTCGAGCTGCTCGGTGCGCCGCTCCACGGTGCGGCGCGCGCGCGACACGCGGGACGCCTGCGCATCCATCTGCGCGACCCGCGACTCCTCCATCTGATCGAGCCGCTGCTGCTCGATGTCCAGGCGCACCGCGAGCTGCTCGGCCCGCAGGATCGAGGAGCGGTACTGCACCTCGGGGATGATGTGATCCTCGAACAGCTCACCCTCCGCGTCCGCAGTCAGGCGCGCGGACTCTGAATCAGCGCGCACCTGCGCCACGTTGGCCAACTGGTTCAGGCGGTCGGACTCCAGGCGCACGCGCAGGGCGGTCAGGTCCGACTCCGCCTCCTCCAGCGCCAGCTCCGCCTCTTCCAGCTGACGCGGGACCTCCGGGTTCACCAGCTCAGCGATCACGGTATCGGCCTCGACCACCGCACCTGCCTTCACCAGCACGCGTTCCACGCGGCCCTCGGTCTGCGCAGCGACGAAGCGCACATCGCGCGGCACCAGCGTGCCGTTGCCGCGCACCTGCCGCAGCATCTCGCCGTACTGGACGCGGGCGGTGTACAGACTCTCCCGCTCCACCACTGGCGCTGCGGAATCCAGCGTAGCGAGGCCGGCACCGACGACCACCACGCCGACTACGGCAGCGGCGATCCAGATCTGCTGGCGGCGGCGCTTGCTGGCTTTGAGGTCGGGGCGGGCGACGTCCATGGATTCCGGTATCCCTGCGCTGATGCGATGTGTTCCCTAAGAACTAATGCAACAGCCGTGCCAACTCGCCCGGAGACCGTGATCACTCGGATCGGTCAGTGCAGGAGCGGCGGATGGAGTGAACCCCCGTCCCGCCGGCGGGACGCCGCGAGCGAGTCAATCCCGGGAATGGGACAGGAGACGAGGCTGTTTTCTGCGGATTTTGTAGACCTTGCCTTGCTATGAGGCCTCTGAGGCCCTACGCTTTCTTCGTTCCCGCTCTGCTTCGGCATCGGGCATTCGAGACTACGGAAGGGTCCGTCCCCCGTAGCCGGTCCGGGAACCGGCGATGACAAGCCCCACCGGACTGTGTTTAGGCCCCCGCAAGGGGGCCTTGTCATTTCTAAGAGTCGGTCGTCGTAATCCTGTGGCCCATAGCGAGGCCATGCATGACGCACTCTTCAATCTGCGCCATGAGTGCGGAGGGTAGTTCGCGGCGAAAGTAGGCTCGCTTCCCAGTCTTGGGGTCGCGCTTGTTGAGCAGAATTTGGTTCAGGCGGTGAAAGTCGACGGTGTAGATCATGTCGGCCTTGACCCACGAATCCGCCTTTTGAAATGCTCCCAGTTGCGGCATGTGCGCTCTGGCGAGCCGCAGATGGAACGGCAGCATTGGATTCGGCTCAACGCTGCTGATACCGACCACCGTCACCAGCCCTGCCCTACCAACTATCGGTGGCGTGATCACCAGTACCGGCCGGTTCTTGACTAGCTCAGGAGCCTTGAAGCCGTCCGTGAAGTCGCAGACCAGAATCTGGCCTCGCTTCGGGTGAAATGTGATTGCCATGCGTTGCTCGTGTTTCCCTTACAGGCGTTATTAGTGAATTTCAAAGCCCTTGTCTCGGTACCCGAGTGTTTACGGGGCTTTCAGACCCGTTCAGGATCGCTCTGAGGTCTGTATAGCGTGCTACGGAGCCGGAAAATAGGTGTCGCGCGCCCCCATTCGTAGGCGCTTGAAATAACGGAGCCGGCGCTAGGCCGGCTCACGATAAGGGTCTGAATTGAGAATCGAGGAAGACCCGGTGGTGGGGTTTCGGACCCCAAAGACGCGGTGCCCCACAGCAACCAAAGTTCGAACAGCAGAGGAGAACCACCGGCAATACGGACATCTGTCGCCTGTGGGGCATCTGTCCCATGGGCGGCACGTACCGGCCGCGGGCCTCGGGCCCCGCGCACCGAAGCGACTGCGATCACCGACGGAGGTGAGGCGCTACGCGCGGCTCGCGGCCTGCGGCCCGCGGCCCGCCTACTGCACCCGCTTGATCAGCCCCAGGGTGAGGGCCATCAGCACCAGGGTCGGCAGCCAGGCCGTGAGCATCGGCGCCAGACCGTACACCGCGCCGGTATTGCCGAAGGTGCGGTCGAACAGGAAGAAACCCGCGCCGATCAGCACGCCGAAGAACACCCGCTGACCGGTCCCCGCGCTGCGCAGAGCGCCGAAGTTGAAGGGCAGCGCCAGCACCACCATGAACAACACCGCCACCAGGGTGGAGACGCGGCTGTACAGGGCCAGTTTGAAATTGGCGTCGTCCAGGCTGTTCCGCTGCAGGTAGGCGACGTAATCCATCAGGCCGACCATGCCGAGCGCATCCGGATCCTGCGCGACCAGGTTCATCAGGTCTGGATCCATGCCCTGCGACCAGTTCCGGCTCTGGGTCTCGGACACCGCCACGGTGCCGTCGGCGTGCAGCTGGCTCTCGCTGTAGCCGTACACCTGCCAGTCCCCATCCTGGTACAGCGCGCGCCCGGCGGTGGCCGCGACCTCCAGACCACCCTCGCGATCGAAGCTGTAGATCGTCACCTGGCCCAGGTCCGACTGCGACTCGAGGTTGCCGACGCTGATGAAGGTATCGCCGTTACGCAGCCAGGTGCCGTTGCTGGTGAACGCCAGGCGCGAGTGCATGCTGATCGCCTTGCTGCTGACCGCGTACTGCTCGGCCGGCGGTGCCAGCACCTCGCCGAGACCGGCCGCGAACATCGCCATCAGCACGCCGGCCATCGCGACCGAGCCGGCGAGGCGCCAGGTGGTGACGCCGGCGGCGCGCATCACGATCAGCTCGCTGTGGGTCGCGAGGTTGCCGAGGCCGAGCAGCGAACCCATCAGCGCTGCGATCGGGAAGATCTCGTAGGCCTGCTGCGGTGCCTTGAGGATCACGTACATAAACGCATCGCCGAGCGCGTAGCGACCTACGCCGATGTCGTCGAACTGCCCGACGAACAGCATGAACGAGGACAGCGCGACGATCACGGTCAGCACCAGCAACACGCCACCGATCACGGAACTGATGATGTAACGGTCGATCAGCTTCATGCCGGCTGCTCCCGGAACCGCCAGCGCAGGCCGTACTGCCAGACCAGCAGCAGCCCGGCGATGGCCAGGGCGATCAGGTGCACCCACCACAGGCCGAGCCAGGTCGGGATCACCTCGCGCTGGATCCAGATCTGCGATGCGCCGAGCACGTTCGAGTAGATGATGTAGGCCAGCACCGCGAGCAGCAGCCGGCCGTAGCGACCCTCGCGCGGCGCGCTCTTGGATAAGGGGATCGCCAGCGTGATCAGGATGAGTACCGACAGCGGCCCGGCCAGCCGCCACTGCAGCTCCGCCGCATCGGCCGGGTCACCGCTGTCGAACAGGCTCAGGCTGGTGGCCGTGGACCGGCGCCGCTCGCGCGGTGCCGGCGCGTCGGGACGGATGGGGATACCGTGCTCGCGGAAGCTCACGCGCTGGAACTCGGCGCTGCCAGGCTCACCGTCGTAGCGCACACCGTCGTACAGCACCAACCAGCGCTCGCCGGTATCCGGCTCGGTGCGCTGCTCCGCGCGCGGCGCGTAGATCACTTGCGTACCCTGCGGCGTCCGCCGCTGCACGAACACGCGCGACAGCGAACGCCCGCCTTCCTGCTGCGCCTCGGAATAGAACACCGTGCTGCCGCCATCGCTGACCCGGAAGCGGCCCGCCTCCAGGTTGCCGTACTGCGCCTCCTGCTGCGCGCGTTCCCGGACGATGGTGGATTGCTCCGACGCCCAGGGCCCGACGATCATGGTCATGAACAGCAGGACCACCGACACGATCGCACCCAGGGTGTAGACCGGGCGGAAGATGCGGCCCACGCCGACACCGCAACCGAGCATGGCGACCATCTCGCTGTCGCGGTACAGGCGGCCGGTGGTCAGCATCACCGCGATCAGCAGACCCACCGGCATCAGCACGATCAGGTAGTAGATCGAGATCAGGCCCAGCAGCTCCATCACCGCATCGCGCGGCAGGGTGCCGGCCGCGGCCTCGCCGAGGAAGCGGGCGAAGCGGTTGGAGATCAGGATGAACAGCAGCATCAGGACCACGCCGATCCAGGTCAGCAGGACCTCCCGGAATATGTAGCGGTCTAGGATCGAACGGCTGGGCTGGCTGGACATCGGGCTGAGCGCTCCGGGTCAGAGCTTCGCGTGAATCGGGGTTCGCGGTAGACTGCCCGGGATCCCTGTCCCGGAGCTGAACGAGGCGGTCGCAAGGTACCGTAGCGACCGCAGCGGCGCCAATACCGGCGCTCCCGGCTCAGCATCCCAGCCCCCCCCCGCCAGCATCAGGAGCATCTCATGGAGTACGGAGCCTCGAGCGGTAGCAGCAGCAACAAAGCCAGCGGTTGCTTGGTCGTCGGCGCTTTCGAGCGCGGCCAGTTGCACCCCGGCGCCGCCGCCCTGGACGAGGCCACCGACGGCCTGGTCCGCCGCCAGATCAAGAACGGTGACTTCGACGGCAAGGCCGGCGACACCCTCCTGATCACCGAGCCCGCTGGCGCCCGCGCCAAGCGCGTGCTGCTGGTCGGCCTGGGTGCGGCTGGCAAGTACGACGTCAAGGCCGCCCGCAAGGCCGGCACCGCCGCCCTGGCTGCGGTCCGTCGCACCGGCGCCACCGATGCCATCTTCGACATCGCCCCCGAGGGCCTGGATGAGGAAGGCGCCTACCGCGCCGGCCGCTACCTGGTCGAGACCGCCGAGGGCATGGCCTACCACTACGGTGCTACCCGCGCCGAGAAGGCGCCCAAGGTCGCGCTGCGCAAGATCTCGCTGCACATGCACGAGCGCAAGCTCGCGAACCGCGCTGCTGAGGGACTGAAGGACGGCGAGCAGATCGCCGCCGGCATGTCGCTGGCGCGCGAGCTGGGCGACCTGCCCGGCAACGTCTGTACGCCGAGCTACCTGGCGAGCGAGGCGCGCAAGCTGGCCAAGCGCTACACCAAGGTCACCACCAAGATCCTGACCGAGGAACAGATGAAGCGCCTCGGCATGGGCTCGCTGCTTTCGGTGTCCAAGGGCAGTCGCGAACCCGCCAAGCTGATCATCATGGAGTACAAGGGTGGCCCCAGTGGAAAGAAGGGTGCACCCCATGTACTGGTCGGCAAGGGCCTGACCTTCGATGCCGGCGGCATCTCGATCAAGCCGGCGCCGGCGATGGACGAGATGAAGTACGACATGTGCGGCGCCGCCAGCGTGTTCGGCACCATCCGCGCGATCGCCGGCCTCAAGCTGCCGATCAACGTGGTCGGCATCGTGCCCTCCTCCGAGAACCTGCCCGACGGCGCCGCCAACAAGCCCGGCGACATCGTCACCAGCATGCAGGGCACCACCATCGAGATCCTGAACACCGATGCCGAGGGTCGTCTGATCCTGTGCGATGCGCTGACCTACGCGCGCCGCTACAAGCCGGCCAGCGTGATCGACGTCGCCACGCTCACCGGCGCCTGCGTGATCGCGCTCGGCAACCACGCCACCGGGCTGTACTCGCGCGAGGATGACTTCGCCGAGGCCCTGATCCAGGCCGGCGAGGCCACCGGTGACCGCGCCTGGCGCATGCCGTTGTGGGACGAGTACCAGTCCGCGCTGAAGTCGCGCTTCGCCGACGTCGCCAACGTGGGCGGCCGCGAGGCGGGCTCGGTGACCGCCGCCTGCTTCCTGGCGCGCTTCACCGAGGGGCTGCGCTGGGCGCACATGGACATCGCCGGTACGGCTTGGGTCAGCGGTGGCAAGAAGGGGGCCACCGGGCGCCCGGTGCCGCTGCTGACCGAGTACCTGATGGCGCAGGTCTGAGGGTTCCGGTGACCGCGATCGACTTCTACATCCTGGGCCAGGCCGGCGCGCGCGAGCGCTTCGCCTGCCGCCTGGCGGAGAAGTGCTACAAGCTCGGGCACCGCGTGCACATCCACACCAGCGATGCCGGCCAAGCGCAGCGCATGGACGAGCTGCTGTGGACCTTCCGCGACGGCAGCTTCGTGCCGCATGACCTGCAGCACGCGGTGGATGAGGACGCGCCACCGGTGGTCATCGGCGCCGACATCGAACCCCTGCCCGACCGCGACCTGCTGCTGAACCTGGCGCCCGAGGTGCCGGCCTTCGCCGCACGCTTCGCGCGCGTGGCGGATTTCGTGGATGGGGACGAGGCGGTGCTCAGCGCTGGCCGCGAGCGCTGGAAGGTGTACCTAGAGCAGGGTCACACCGTGCGCGACCACAAGATCGAGGCCTGAGCATGGCGGACGACGACGAACAGATCCCGACCCTCACCGACCCGGTGGTCCCCGGCGTACTGCGGCCGCAGCCCACGCGCACCGTGCTGCCTGAGGACCTCAGGATCGAGCTGGAGACCGAGCTGGCCTCACGCATCCACGGCCTCAGCGAGGCGCTGGTCCAGGATGCGGTGCGCCGCATCGAGGTTGTGCTGTTCGAGGAGCTGACCTCCAAGCTGCGCGAACGCCTGCCCGAGATCGTCGCGCAGACCGTGGACGAGCTTCTGGCCGAGAGCGGCACCGAAGACTAAGCGCTCCGTCGGACCCTTGTGTGGGAGCGCCGTTCCACGGCGCGATGATTCCCTGTGGGAGCCGCCTGGCAGACGGCGACACGACGTTCGGCTCCGTGATCCGTCGTGCACACTCACGCGGCCGCCGATCGTCGCGCCTTGGTTCCGGATCCGGTGGCCGCGTGCTCTACAAGAGCGCTCCCACATCGGCCGACCCCGTATAATCGCCCGCTTTCGCCCATCGCTCCGGACCCCAGCCCCATGGACAAGACCTACCAGCCCGAGACCATCGAGAGCCGCTGCTACCAGCGTTGGGAGCGGCAGGGCTGGTTCGCCCCTGCCGGGGACGGCACCCCCTACACCATCATGCTGCCGCCCCCGAACGTGACCGGCACCCTGCACATGGGCCATGCGTTCCAGGACACCCTGATGGACGCCCTGATCCGCTACCACCGCATGCAGGGCGACCGCACCCTGTGGCAGGGCGGCATGGACCACGCCGGCATCGCCACCCAGATGGTGGTCGAGCGCCAGATCAACGCCGCCGGCCAGACCCGCCATGACCTCGGCCGCGAGGCCTTCGTAGAGCGGGTGTGGGCGTGGAAGGCCGAGTCCGGCGGGCAGATCAGCCACCAGACGCGCCGCCTGGGTGCCTCCATCGACTGGACGCGCGAGCGCTTCACCATGGACGAGGGCCTGTCGGCAGCCGTCACCGAGACCTTCGTGCGCCTGCACTCGGAAGGTCTGATCTACCGCGGCAAGCGGCTGGTGAACTGGGATCCGGTGCTGCACACAGCTTTGTCTGACCTCGAGGTGCTGAACGAGGAGGAGCAGGGCTCGCTGTGGCACCTGCGCTACCCGCTGACGGATGGTTCCGGCCACCTCGTCGTCGCCACCACCCGCCCCGAGACCATGCTCGGCGACACCGCGGTGGCGGTGCACCCGGATGACGAGCGCTACCAGCAACTGATCGGCAAAACCATCGCCCTGCCCCTCACCGGGCGCGAGATCCCGATCATCGCCGACGACTACGTGGACCCGGCGTTCGGCACCGGCTGCGTGAAGATCACGCCCGCGCACGACTTCAACGACTACGAGGTCGGCAAGCGCCACGACCTGCCGTTGATCAACGTGCTCACCGACGACGCCAGGATGAACGACGCCGTCCCCGCGGCCTACCGCGGCCTGGATCGTTTCGAGGCCCGCAAGCAGATCGTCGCCGACTTCGAGGCCGCCGGCCTGCTGGAGCGCATCGACCCGCACAAGCTGATGGTGCCGCGCGGCGATCGCAGCAACGCAGTCGTCGAGCCCTACCTCACCGACCAGTGGTACGTGGACCTGACCCGCGAAAGCCAAGCCGACGGTCGCCCCGGTGGCAAGACCGCGATCACCGATCCCGCGCTCGCCTGCGTGGCCGACGGGCGCATCGAGTTCGTGCCCGGCAACTGGAAGAAGACCTACGACAACTGGCTGACCGACATCCAGGACTGGTGCATCAGCCGCCAACTCTGGTGGGGCCATCGCATCCCGGCTTGGTACTGCGATGCCTGCGATCACATCACCGTCTCCAAGACGGTGCCCTCCGCCTGCGGCGGCTGCGGTGGCAGTGCGCTGCGCCAGGACGAGGACGTGCTGGACACCTGGTTCAGCTCCGCGCTGTGGCCCTTCTCCACCCTGGGCTGGCCCGAGCAGACGCCTGAGCTAACGAAGCACTACCCCACCGACGTGCTGGTCACCGGCTTCGACATCATCTTCTTCTGGGTCGCCCGCATGGTGATGATGGGGCAGTACCTGATGGGCGGCGTGCCCTTCCGGCAGGTCTACATCCACGGCCTGATCCGCGACGCCGACGGCCAGAAGATGTCCAAGTCCA
>Ga0214472_10009393_pt1 | contig 10194 bp, 14 predicted proteins | sample RVTome_6_FD_207662 | JGI IMG/M metagenome (GOLD analysis project Ga0214472, IMG submission 207662) | Soil microbial communities from uranium-contaminated site in the Upper Colorado River Basin, Wyoming, United States - RVT140D175 | ecosystem: Environmental > Terrestrial > Soil > Contaminated >...
CTTCGTGGACATGAATCCGGAAGAATCGAAGCAACTTGCCAGCTTACTGCTCGAGCATGTCCGGGAACCCCAATTCCGGTATGCCCACAAGTGGCGCAAGAACGATGTGGTTATATGGGACAACCGGTTCACCATGCACACGGCTACGGAATACGATCGAGATCGGTATAGAAGGTTGATCTGGCGGATTTCGGTGCGAGGCGAGTCGCCGGTCTAGCGGGACTTATTGCTCGCGGCGCGCCCCCCGATTAGACTTTCATATTGCAGTGCAACCACGCCATTGGGGGGGTCATGCGTCTATTCGCCTTGCTAGCCGCCGCGCTCGTCGCCGGCAGCGCCTTCGCGCAGAAGGAAACTGCGGTGCGCTTCGCGCTCGACTGGCGCTTCGAGGGGCCGGCGGCGCCGTATTTCGTCGCCATCGACAAGGGCTACTACAAGGCCGAGGGCCTCGCCGTGAGCATCGACCCGGGCTCGGGCTCGGTCGAGGGCATCAACCGGGTCGCCTCCGGCGCCTACGAGATGGGCTTCGCCGACATCAACTCGCTGGTCAAGTACCGCGACAACCCGCGGAACCTGGCGGTGAAGGCGGTGATGATGGTCTACGACACCCCGGCGTTCTCGATCGTGACGCTGAAGAAGAACGGCATTTCGAAGCCCAAGGACCTCGAGGGCAAGGTGCTGGGCGCGCCCGCGCCCGACGGCGCCTACGCGCAGTGGCCGATCTTCGTGCGGGCGAACGGGATCGACGCCTCGAAGGTGAAGATCGAGAACATCGGCTTCCCGGTGCGCGAGCCGATGCTCGCGCAGGGCAGGGTCGACGCGATCACCGGCTTCTGGTTCTCCTCGTTCATGAACCTGCGGGCGAACAACGTGCCTGCCGAGGAGATCGTGGTGCTGCACATGCGCGACTACGGGGTCGACCTCTACGGCAACGTGCTGATCGCCAACCCGGACTTCATGCGCTTCTCGCCCCGGGCGGTGTCGGGCTTCGTGCGCGCGACGATCCGCGGCATCCAGGAGACGCTGCGCGACCCGGATTCGGCGATCGACTCGCTGATGAAGCGAAACCCGATCGCCAAGCGCGACGTCGAGCTCGAGCGCCTCAAGCTCTCGCTGCAGAAGAACTTCGTCACGCCCGACGTGCGCAGGAACGGGCTGGGCGCGGTCGACATGAAGCGCCTGGAGCGCTCGATCGACCAGATCGGCCTCACCTTCAAGTACAGCAACAAGCCCAAGGCCGCCGACATCTTCACCGCCCAGTTCCTGCCGCCGAAGGAGCAGCGGCTGGTGAAGTAATTGCAGCCGCTCGTCAAGCTGGAGCGGGTCTCGATGGCCTACGGCCGCGGCGCTGCCGCGGTCAAGGCGATCGAGGAAGTCAGCCTCGACATCGCGCAGGGCGAGTTCATGGCCGTGGTCGGGCCCTCGGGCTGCGGCAAGAGCTCGCTCATGAAGCTGATCTCCGGGCTGCATCCGCCCCTCGGCGGCACGCTCACGGTGGACGGCCGGCCGGTGAGCGGGCCGGTCAAGTCGGTCGGCATGGCGTTCCAGAACTCCAACCTCCTGCCCTGGAGGAGCGCGCTCGACAATGTCCTGCTGCCGCTCGAGATCGTGCAGCCTTACCGGCGCAATTTTCACCGGAGGAAGAGCGAGTACGCGGAGAAGGCGAGAGCGCTGCTCAACTCGGTCGGGCTGGCTGGTTTCACCGAGAAGTTTCCGTGGGAGCTCTCGGGCGGCATGCAGCAGCGCACCTCGATCTGCCGCGCGCTGGTGCACGAGCCCGAGATCCTGATGCTCGACGAGCCCTTCGGCGCGCTGGATGCCTTCACGCGCGAGGAGCTGTGGTGCGCGCTGAGGGACCTGCAGGCGGCGCGCAAGGTGACGGTGATGCTCGTCACGCACGATTTGCGCGAGGCGGTGTTCCTCGCCGACACGGTGTACGTGATGTCGAGCCGGCCGGGAAGGATCGTGCGCCGCTGCGCGGTGGACCTGCCGCGGCCGCGCGACCTCGAAGTGGTGTACACGCAGCGCTTCCAGGACATCGTCCACGAACTGCGCGCGCTCATCGGGAAGCACTGATGGAGCGGCGCGAGTGGATGATCAAGGTGGTCTCCCCGGCCGCCTTCACGGTGCTGCTGTTCCTGCTGTGGGAGCTGGCGTGCCGGGCGCTGCAGGTGCCGCTCACCATCCTGCCCGCGCCCTCCGAGGTGTTCGGCGCGCTCTGGCAGTACCGCGCGCCGATCGTCGACAACTCCTTCGTCACGCTGTGGACCACGCTGGCGGGCTTTCTCATCGCCACGGTGTTCGGCCTGGTGCTCGGCATCGCGGTGGGCTGGCATCGCGCGCTCTACGCCGGGATCTACCCGGTGCTGATCGGCTTCAACTCGATCCCCAAGGTGGCGGTGGTGCCGGTGCTGATCCTGTGGTTCGGCATCGGCGAGATCCCGGCGGTGCTGACCGCGTTCCTGATCTCGTTCTTCCCCATCGTGGTGAACGTGGCCACCGGGCTTGCCACCACCGAGCCCGAGCTCGAGGACGTGCTGCGCGCGCTGGGGGCCTCCAAGCTCGACATCATGCGCAAGGTCGGCATCCCGCGCTCGCTGCCCTATTTCTTCGGCTCGCTGAAGGTGGCGATCACGCTCGCCTTCGTCGGCGCGGTGGTCTCGGAGACCGTGGGCGCGAACAAGGGCATCGGCAAGCTGATGCTCGACGCGCAGGCGGCGTTCCAGGTGCCGATCGTGTTCGCCGGGCTGCTGGTGCTGGCGGTGCTCGGCATCGCGCTGTACGCCGCCACCGCCCTGATCGAGGCGCGCTTCACCGGCTGGGCGTTCCGCGGCCAGGCAAACCGTTAGAATTTCTCATGGCGAGAATCCCGTACGAAGACGAGATCATCATCTCGTGGGTCGAGCTGCATCGCGACGCCCGCTACCTCTCCGAAGTGCTGCATGCGAAGGGCCCCTGGAAGGGCATCATCGCGGTGACCCGCGGCGGGCTGGTGCCGGCGGCGCTGGTCGCCCGGGAGCTCGACATCCGCCTGGTCGACACGGTGTGCGTCACGAGCTACGACGCCGGCTCGGCAGGCGGGGCGCAGCAGCAGCAGGGGAGCGTCCAGGTCCTGAAAAGCGTTCCCGGCGACGGCGCGGGCTATCTGCTGATCGACGACCTGGTCGACACCGGCCGCACCGCGCAGGCGGTGCGCCAGCTGCTGCCGAAGGCGCACTTCGCGACGCTCTACGCCAAGCCCGCCGGGCGCCCGATCGTCGATACCTTCGTCAAGGAGTTCAAGCAGACGAAGTGGATCCACTTCCCCTGGGACATCGAGTACACGTTCGCCACGCCTATCAAGGACGGCGGCCGCGTCTCCGCCGGCCCGTGAAGCTCGAGCTCGTCATCGGCAACAAGAACTACTCGTCCTGGTCGATGCGGCCGTGGATCGTGCTGCGCCAGGCCGATATCCCGTTCGAGGAGATCGCGCTCAAGTTCGCCGACGACAACCGCGTCATCGGCATCGAGCGCTATTCGCCGACGCGAAAAGTGCCGGTGCTGCTCCTCGACGGCGAGCCGGTGTGGGACACGCTAGCCATCTGCGAGACCCTGGCCGAGCTCTACCTCGAGCGGCAGCTCTGGCCGCTCGAGGCCGCGGCGCGGCGCATGGCGCGCTCGGTCTGCGCCGAGATGCATTCGGGCTTTCAGGCGTTGAGGAGCGCGATGCCGATGAACCTGCGCAGCCGGCATCCCGGCAAGGGCCTGAACGCGGACTCGAAGAGGGACATCGAGCGCGTGGTAGCGATCTGGAGCTCGTGCCGCAGCAGCTTCGGCGCGGGCGGTCCGTTGCTTTTCGGCCGCTTCTCGATCGCGGACGCCTTCTACGCGCCGGTGGTCATGCGGTTCGAAACGTATGGCGTGGCGCTGCCTGCGGCGGCCCAGGCCTACGCGCAGGCGGTGCAGGGCCTCGAAGCCGTGAGGGCGTGGACCGAAGCGGCGCTGCGCGAGACCGAGTTCGTGGCCGCCGACGAGCCCTACGCGACGCGGTGAAGGTCTACGTCGTCGGCGGCGCGGTGCGCGACGAGCTGCTCGGCCTTCCGGTTAAGGACCGCGATCACGTGGTGGTCGGCGCGACCCCCGAGGAAATGGCGCGCCTGGGCTACAAGCCGGTCGGCAGGGATTTCCCGGTGTTCCTGCATCCCGAGACGCACGAGGAATACGCGCTCGCGCGCACCGAGCGCAAGAGCGGGCGCGGCTACAAGGGATTCGCGGTGCACGCGGCGCCCGACGTCAGCCTGGAGGACGATCTCAGGCGCCGCGACCTCACCATCAACGCCATCGCCAAGGCGCCCGACGGCACCCTGATCGATCCCTTCGGCGGCAGGAAGGACCTCGAGGAGGGCGTGCTGCGCAATGTGAGCGAGGCGTTCGCCGAGGACCCGGTGCGCATTCTGCGCGTAGCGCGCTTTGCCGCGCGCTTCGACTTTCGCGTCGCCGACGAGACCCTCGAGCTGATGCGCTCGATGGTGCGCTCGGGGGAAGCCGACACCCTCGTGCCCGAGCGGGTGTGGCAGGAATTCTCCAAGGGTCTCGCCGAGCCCCATCCCGGGCGCATGTTCGAGGTGCTCGAGGCCGCCGGGCTGCGCTCGAAGCTCGTTCCCGAGCTCAAGGCGATCCCGCGCAATCTTTCGGGTTCGGTGCCGGTGCGCTTCGCGCTGCTCGCCTGGCCGCTCGCGGAAGCCGAGGTGGCGGCGCTGTGCGAGCGGCTGCGCACGCCGAACGAGGTGCGCGAAGCGGCGCTGCTCGCCTGCCGCAACCGGGAGCGGCTGCGCGCGGCGCGCGGCGCGGCGCCGGAGGCGCTGCTCGCGCTGCTCAAGCAGGCCGACGCGTTTCGCCGGCCGGAGCGCTTCGCCGAGCTGCTCGAGGTGGCGCGGCTCGCCGAGCCGGGGATCGATGTCGCGCGCATCGAGCGCGCCCGCGCGGCGGCGGCCGGGGTCGATGCGGGCGCGGTCGCGGCAACGGCATCGTCGCCGGCGGAAATCGGCCAGCGCATCGACCTCGAGCGCCGGCGCGCGATCGAGCGCAGCCTAGAGCAGCCTGCCGAGCGCCCAGACCAGTAGCGAGAGCAGCACCGTGCTTGCGAAGGGCACGTAGTACATCCGTCCGCGCAGCGGAATGCGCAGGTCGCCGGGCAGGCGGCCAAGGGCGAAGCGGCCGCTGTAGCGCCCGAGCCACGGCGTCGCAACCGCTAGAATGACCAGCACGATAAACAACGTGAGCAGCCACTTCACCATGATTGAGCTCTATACCTGGTCTACGCCGAACGGCCGCAAGGTGTCCATTATGCTCGAGGAATGCGCGCTGCCTTACCGCGTGCACCCGGTCGACATCGGCAAGGGCGAGCAGTTCAAGCCCGAGTTCCTCGCCATCGCCCCGAGCAACCGCATCCCCGCGATCGTCGACCCCGACGGGCCCGACGGGCCCGACGGCAAGCCGCTCGCGCTCTTCGAGTCGGGCGCGATCCTCATCTACCTCTCGGGCAAGACCGGCGGCAGGTTCCTGCCGCGCTCGCCGCGCGGCAAGTACGTCGCGCTGCAGTGGCTCATGTTCCAGATGGGCGGCGTCGGGCCGATGTTCGGCCAGGCGCACCACTTCATGCGCGCCAAGAAGGACGAGATCCCGTACGGCAGCGAGCGCTACGGCGCCGAGGCGAAGCGCCTGTACGGCGTGATGGATGGCCACCTCGCGAAGCACGAGTACTTCGCCGACGAGTACTCGATCGCCGACATCGCCACCTACCCCTGGGTGGCGCGCCACGAGTGGCACCGCGTCGACCTGGCCGCCTATCCGCACGTCAAGCGCTGGTACGACGCCATCGGGGCGCGGCCGGCGGTGGTCAAGGGCATGGCGGTCCCCCGGCCGAATTAGCTACCATTCGACCCGAAGCGAAGCCATGAGCGCCGCGCTCAACACCATTTCGCTGTTCGAAGGCCTGCCCGAGGCCGACCTGCGCGAGCTATCCGCGCGCTCGAGCACCCGGAGTCTCCCCAAGGACGCGCTCGTGATCCGCGAAGGCGAGCCGGCGGATGCGTTCTACGGCATCGTGCGCGGCAGGGTGAAGGTATATCTCGGCGGCGCCGGCGGCGAAGTGGTCCTGGACACCAAGGGCCCGGGGCAGTACTTCGGCGAGATGATGCTCGACGACAGGCCGCGCTCGGCCTCGGTGATGACGCTGGAGCCCTCGGAGCTCGCGGTCATTCCGCGCGCCGAGTTCAAGGCGTTCCTGCTCAAGCATCCGGAGATCGCGCTGCACGTGATCCGCAACCTGATCCAGATCGCGCGCGGCCAGAACGTGAGGACCCGGGAAGACGTGCACACGCGCGAGCAGCTGCGCCAGTACATCGCCCGGCTCGACGCGAGCCGGGCGCACGAGCTGCCGGGCGTGCGGCGCTGGGCGAGCGTCAAGCGCTGGACCCTCGCCGCGCTACTCGCCCTTGCCTTCCTGGTGTATTACTTCGCCGACGTCTTCCTGGAAATAGTCACGACGCCGGGCGTTTCCATTTTCGTCCCGTCCTGATCACTTCCTCGCGTAGCGCGCGAGAAAAGCGTTGATCTCCTCGATGCGCAGCTGCGGCTCGCCGGGGATCGGCCAGGTCCCCACGACGCGGTTCATCCACTGCATGTTGTGCTCCATGCGCGCGACCACGACCGGCCATTCCCGCGCGGTGTAGCGCCTGGGGTCGGGCAGCACGTGGCACTGGTTGCACGCAAGCCGGAAGGCCTCCCCGGAGGGCCGGTACACCTCGGGGTAGCGCGCCGGATCGAGCGGGACCTGCGAGTGCCTTTGCAGGTATGCCACCAGAGTGCGCGTCTCCTCGGCGGCGGGCGCGCGCACGCCGGCCATCATCTCGGCCATCAGCTCCCCGAGATTGCCGCGCCCCTGCATGCGCAGCACCATGCGCTCGACGATCCCGGGCCACTTCGGAGCGTGGTGCATCGCGGGGTTCGGCAGGTTGTGGCATTGCACGCAGTAACGCAACGCGAGCCTCGCGCCGGGGGAGGCGGGCTCCGGAAGCCGGCGCGCCTCGAAGGTCGGCGGCAGGATGCGCTCGAGCATCGGCCCGTGCGGGCTCGACTGCCAGCGGCGGCGCGCCTCCTCGGCCTCGTCCGCCGCGGCAGCCAGGCACACCAGAGCGAGCAGCAGGACGGACGCGCGCATTCGGCCTAGAGGGTATGCGAACGCTCGCCGCGCGAAAAGCCGGTGAGCGGCTGCTTCACGCCGCGACCCACCGCCAGCACCTTGAAAAGCTCTCCCATCTCGGCGGGGGAAAGCAGTTTTTGCGCCTCGGCGGCGATCGGCGCGTAGTGCAGCGCATTCGCAACGTTCGCCTCGCCGAGCACCTCGGTGATCCCGCAGTTCACCAGGAACTGCGCCTGGGTGGCGTAGCCGAGGACCTCGGCGCCCGCCGCGCGTGCCGCCTCGGCGAGCGCGCTGAAGTCGACGTGAGCGGTGATGTCCTCTTCCCCGGGATGCAGGAACGGGTCGGCGTGCGCCCGGTGGCGATGGTGGCACATCAGCGTGCCCGCCGAGCGCTGCGGATGGTAGTACTCGTGGCGCGGAAAGCCGTAGTCCACGAGGATCAGCACGCCCGGGTCCAGGCGCTCGCAAAGGGTGCGCATCCAGGCGCGCGCGGCAAGGCCGATCTCGCTTTCGTAGGGAACCGGCACGCCGATCTCCTGCGCCTCGCGCAGCAGCTCGCCGCTCGCCGGCCGCTCGCGCCAGCCCAGCCTGCCCTGCGAGAAGCCGACGCCGCGCTCCAGGATGCCCTGCGCGCGCCAGGCCACCGCGTGCACCGGCATGGCATCCGCGACTTCGTTTGCGATGACGACGCCGCGGATGCGCTCCGGAAGGCGCTCCAGCCATTCGACGCGCGCGCCGAGCCTGCGCTGCTGCCGCTCGCGCAGCTCGGCGCTCGTCTCCAGGATCCGGTACTCGAGCTCGCCCTGGCGCAGGAGCGTCTCGGCGAGCGCCCCGCTGCCCGCGCCGAGCTCGAGCACCGGGCCGCCGATCTCGCCGAGCTGGCGCGCGAGCGTGCGGCCGAAGAGCGAGCCGAGCTCAGGCGCGGTGACGAAGTCGCCGGCGGCGCCGAACTTCTGCGCGCCGCTCGCGTAGTAGCCCAGGCCCGGCTCGTGCAGCGCGAGCTGCATGTAGCGCGCGAACGAGATCCAGCCGCCGCCCGCGGAGATCTCCGCCTCGACCCGGGAGCGCAGGAGCATGCGGGCAATTTACCCTAGAATCTGCCTCGCCCATGGATGAGACGCTGACAGGCCGCTCGGTGCTCGTCACCGGCGGCGCGCGGCGCATCGGCGCGGCGATCGCGCGACGGCTGCACGCCGCGGGCGCGAACCTCGTGCTGCATTACCGCGATTCGGAAGCCGAGGCGGCGAAGCTCGAGGCCGAGCTCAACGCCGCGCGCGCGCGCAGCGCGGCGCGCGTCAAGGCGGAGCTGCTCGCCCCGATCGCGCCGCGCGCGCTCCTCGGCGCGGCGCTCGAGCACTTCGGCAGGCTCGATGTTCTCGTCAACAACGCATCGATGTTCTTCCCGGTGCCGCTGGGCGAGATCGAGTCTTCGCACTGGGAGGCGCTCGTCGGGTCCAACCTGCGCGCGCCGCTTTTCATCGCCCAGGAGGCGGCGGCCGAGCTGGCGAAGCACTCGGGCTCGATCGTCAACATCGTCGACATCCACGCCGAGCGCCCGCTCAGGGGCTACCCGCTCTACAGCGTCGCCAAGGCCGGGCTCGCCGCGCTCACGCGCGCCCTCGCGCTGGAGCTCGCGCCGCGCGTGCGCGTCAACGGCGTCTCCCCCGGCGCCATCGCCTGGCCCGAGGACGGCCAGTTCGACGACGCGGAGCGCGCGCGCATTCTCGCCACCACCCCGCTCGCGCGCGTGGGCGAGCCGCAGGACGTGGCGCAGGCGGTACACTTCCTCGCCTGCGCGCCCTTCGTCACCGGGCAGCTGATCGCGGTCGACGGCGGGCGCTCCATTTTTCTCTAGGGAATCGACCATGGCGTGGATCTGGCTCACCCTGGCGGGGCTGCTCGAGGTCGTCTGGGCGGTCGGGCTCAAGTACACCGACGGCTTCACCCGGCTCGCGCCCTCGGTGCTTACGCTTGCCGCGATGGCCGCGAGCGTCTACTTCCTCGCCCTCGCGGTGCGCACCATCCCGATCGGCACCGGCTACGCGGTCTGGACCGGCATCGGCGCGGTCGGCGTCGCTATCCTCGGCATAATCCTCTTCGGCGAGCCCAGGACGCTCCTTCGCATCGGCTCGATCCTCCTCATCGTCGCCGGCATCGCCGGCCTGAAGCTCGTCACGCCGGCTTAGAGTTTTTCGCCTCCGTATCGGTGACGAACCCGATAGGTCGTCGTTTTGGTTCCGGCGTCGACATCAGCTGGCGCAGGGCCGCGATCACCTGCCTGAACTGCGCACGCGTATCGGCCGCGAGCGCATCGTGGCGATTCGCGAGAGCTGCCGTTCTTTGTTCGAGTTGCTCGAGCTTGCTTGCCAGCTCCTTGTGCGATGCCAAGGCCTCGCGAAGCCGTACGAACGCACGCACTACATAGAGAGATACTTCGATGGCGCGATCGGATTTCAGAACATTGGCTGCCATTAACGCACCGTGCTCGGTGAAGGCTAAGGGCAGGTACCGTCTGCCACCCTTACCTGGGCGCCCCTTTGAGGTCGCATTTTGCGACCTCAAGCCGACAAGATCTTGATATTTCAAGCGAAACACGAAATCGGACGGAAAGCGGCGGCGGTTTCTCTTGACCTGCTCGTTCAAGCGCTTTGTCGTCACCCCATACAGTTGTGCAAGATCGCCGTCCAGCAAAACCTTCTCTCCGCGGACAACCACGATGCGGTTGCCGATTTCCTCCGGCGAACGAGTAGTTCCGGGTGGACCGGCCATGACCGATAAACGATCTGGCCCGAACCCGGATGACAGGGGTTGTGTTCGGACCGCGGTAAACTCACCCCCTCCATGAGCAGCAATTCAGTACGCATCCTGCGTGACCCGCGCAAGGCCGATTACGAGGAAGCGAAGCTCGCCAAGCGCCTGCGGCGGCAGGTGGGCGAGGCGATCGCCGACTTCGGCATGATCGAGCAGGGCGACCGGGTGATGGTGTGCCTGTCCGGCGGCAAGGACAGCCA
>Ga0214472_10009394_pt1 | contig 10193 bp, 11 predicted proteins | sample RVTome_6_FD_207662 | JGI IMG/M metagenome (GOLD analysis project Ga0214472, IMG submission 207662) | Soil microbial communities from uranium-contaminated site in the Upper Colorado River Basin, Wyoming, United States - RVT140D175 | ecosystem: Environmental > Terrestrial > Soil > Contaminated >...
AACGCCGCAGGTCCGTTGAAGGTGGCACCGAACACGAGGCCCGTGAGGATCGCCAGCAGAGCACCTCCCACGAGAAGAGACCACTGGACGGCCTTGGTCATCGCCGTCGAATCTCGTCGAGTCGAAGCGCGAGTTGGCGCACCGCCGCGGGGGCTCGTGGTGTCGGGCGGGCGAACTCCGTGCCCGACACGAGAAGAAACCGACGCTCGCGGACTGCCCCTACGACTTGCCACTCCGCACGGGACGCGAAACTCGGGCTCTCCGTGGTCGCCAGAATGAGTGTCGGATCGCGCGCTACGATGGCCTCCAAACTCACGGGACCAGAGGGAAGTTCCAGATCGGCGAAGACGTTCCGCCCTCCCGCGAGGGTGAGCACCTCATGGAGAAAGCTTCCCGAACCAATCACGATCGGTGGCTGGTCCCAGGCGAGGAGCAGCACGTCGATGGAATCCGGCTCCGTTCGACGCGCGGCTTCGAGTTCCCGGGCCATGGTCGTCAGCAGGGAATCGGCGGCATGACTCCGCCCGACGACGGTACCGAGCAACCGGGTGGCGCGAGCGAGATCGTCCAGCCGGTCGACTCGGAGTTGGACCGTCGGGATTCCCAACTCGCGGAGCCGCCTGGCGGCGAGTGCGTTTTGAGCCGACTGGTACAGAATCACCAGATCGGGACGTACGCTGAGAATCAATTCGACGCTGGGCTGGAGCCCGTCACCGAGGCTGGGTACATCGAGTGCCTCGACGGGCCAGTCGCACCAGGTCGTGCGCCCCACCACGTGGCCTCCCGCACCGATCGCGAAGAGCAGCTCGGTGGTCGATGGCATCAGGGAGACGATCCGCTCGGCCTGGGCTGGGAGGATCACTCTGTCCCCCGCATCGTCGAGCACCTCGATGGCCGCAGGGGTGGGAGGTGGGTCCTGACCACAGGAAGACGAGAGCAGTGCGAGCAGGAGCAGCATGATGCGTGTCGACCGATCGAGCATGCCGGCGAGCACCCGCTTGAGCTTCTCCCGTCGCTCGAGGTAGCTACTCCATTCGTTGGGGGGGGTCTCCGGTTCTCGGCCCGCATATTGGAGGTCGAGGGCGGCAAGTTCCCCGAGGATTCCTTCGCGATCGCCCGACGGGCGCACCGCGGTTCGACGGCGGAGCCTCACGAACCCTAAGAGGATCACGAGCACGGTCACTCCGACCATCACCGCGAGCAGACCTCCGTTTTGAGTTGGAAGTGCCGGGAAGATCAGCGAGATGGTCTCCCCCCCTGCCATGGCCCCAACCCACCCTCGAAGCGACTGTTGGCCGAGCCGTTGAGTGACCTCCTTCAACGCTCCCGTGACCCGAGTGGCCGGCTCCTCGGAGAGGACGGTGACGGTGTCAACCGGTCCAGAAAACGGGATGGCGAGGCGACGGGCCTTCTGGTCGAGAAAGTGCGTGAGGACTATCTGACGGCTCCCGGGTGCGAGAGGAGCAAAGACCAGCACACTGTCATTCCGAATCATGACCGCGTCCTGGGAGACCTCCGTTCCCTCGTCGATGGAAGTTCGTTCAACCCCGCTGGGGATGGCGAAGGCCCAAGTGGGTTGGGCACTATCGGCCGCGACCCGCGTCGTCGTCGTTTCGTTTCGAAGCACGAACACATCGACCAGCTCACGTCCGCCCCCTTCCTTGGGTGCCGATACGAGGAGGTATCGTGCCCGAATGCCGACGGTGGCCCGACTCGAGGTATCCGACACGACCACGATCAGCCCACTGGCGTTGGCGACGTCGGCGATGGGGGAGGAGAAGTATTCAATGCCGTGGTGGCGGGTGCTGAGGATATAGACCGCCGAGGTATCGCGCCGGACCGGGATTCGGAAGCGACCAGCGTGATCGATCTGCACCGAGTCGACCGGTCCCTGCGAGCTTCGGCTTAGACGATGGAGAACGACCTTCCCCGCGGTTACCGGTAGTGTATCGCTGCCCACGACCCGCGCGACGATCCCGTCGAGCCGAGCCTGGGCGCCGAGTCTAGGCACGGCGACCAGCGCGATACAGAGGAGCAGAACTCTATGGGTGAAAACGGCCGAAGTCCTGCGGATCGAGCTTCTCGAGGTAGCGCCTGAGGGCATCAGGGTCCTTGGCCTCCTGCGGTGCAGGTTCCCTGCGACCGGCATCGAGGCCGCGATCGAGGAGACCATCGGTCGTGAAAATCGGTGCATCACAGCGGAGAGCGAGGGCGATAGAATCGGATGGCCGGGCATCTACTTGCACCACGTTCCCGTCCCGGACGATGAGGAGTTCCGCAAAGTACGTATCATCGCGCAGGTCGGTGATCTGGACGCGCTGCAGTTCTCCCCCGAGACCGGAGACGATGTCACGCAACAGGTCGTGGGTCATGGGCCGTTGCGCCTGAATCCCCTGCAGTTCCATGGCGATCGCGTTGGCCTCGGAGGAGCCAATCCAGATCGGCAGGGCACGTTCGCCGTCCTCTTCTCGGAGAATCACCACCGGCGTGTTGGTCGATCGGTCCAGCCCAAGATGTTCCACGGTGACCCGTACCATCACTCCTCCTCGGGCCCAGAATGCCGGGGCCCTATCGCACGGCAGCGCGAAGTGCCGAGGTGCGGTCTGTCCTTTCCCACGGAAACAGGGTGACCCGCTTCCCGTCAACGCGCGACCGTTCGGGACTCCGCCCAAAGTGCCCGTACGCGGCCGTGGGTCCATAGATGGGTGTCCGGAGTCGGAGTGCGTTGATGATGCCGAGCGGTGTCAAGTCGAACACTTCGGCCACCGCGGCCTCGAGCCTCTCGTCCGGAACCCGCCCTGTCCCAAATGTATCCACAAGTACGGATACCGGCTGGGCCACCCCGATGGCATAGGCCACTTGCACTTCGCAGCGCCGGGCGAGGCCTGCGTCCACGATGTTCTTTGCCACCCAGCGGCAGGCGTAGGTGCCCGAGCGATCGACCTTGGAGGGATCCTTCCCTGAAAACGCTCCCCCCCCGTGCCGGGCCATCCCCCCGTAGGTGTCGACGATGATCTTGCGTCCAGTGAGCCCCGCATCGCCATGGGGGCCGCCGATGACGAACCGTCCTGTGGGATTGATCAGGAACTTCGCCCCGGTGTGATCGATGTCGGCCTCCGCCAGGATGGGACGGATGACCTCCTCGATCATCGTCCTGCGGATGGTTCCCTGGCTCAGGACACGGCGTCCGTAGCGCTCGGCGTGCTGCGTCGAAAGCACGACCGTGGCCACCCGCACCGGCCGATCGCCCTCATAGACGACAGAAACCTGCGACTTCCCATCGGGCCGAAGCCATTCGATGGCACTGCCACCGATACCCTTCCGCCGTTCCGACAACCGTCGCGCAAGCCGATGGGCGAGGAGGATCGGCAGGGGCATGCGCTCGGCGGTCTCGTCGGAAGCGTAGCCGAACATCATTCCTTGATCCCCAGCCCCGTCCCGGTCAACTCCCATGGCGATGTCCGGCGACTGTCGATCGATCGAACTGATGACGGCACAGGTTCGTCCGTCGAAACCGAAGGAGGCGTCGGTGTAGCCGATGGCCTCAACCGTCTGACGCACGATGTCGGGAATGTGGACGTAGGTCGTGGTAGTGATCTCCCCGGCGACCACGGCCATGCCGGTCGTGACCAGTGTTTCGCACGCCACGCGAGCACCCGGATCCTCGGTGAGAATGGCATCGAGCACCGCATCGGAGATCTGATCCGCCACCTTGTCGGGGTGGCCCTCGGTCACGGACTCCGAGGTGAAGAGATGTTGTCTCAAGGTGAAGTAGCCTTGGAAGAGGACGGGACGGACGGGCCTGAGGCGTCCAAGCTAAGCCCTGAGGCCGCGGCCTGGCAACGGCCCTCGGGGGTCGATTTGCCTGAGATCCACGTAGGGCCCGACATGCTCTCGGAGACACGCCAGGATCAGGTCCGCGCTGTCCTCGGTGAGAGCTGCCTCTGCCGCTTTGACGGCGACCGCATAGGGCACCTGTCTCAACAATCGCTTGATGAGCAGGAGCGAGGGAGGAGCCACACTCAGCGTCTGGTAACCCAATCCGATCAAGAGAACGGCGAGCAGGGGTTCGGAGGCCATTTCGCCGCAGACACCGCACGGAATCCCCGCTTCATTGGCTACCTCGATCACCCGGCGGAGTTGTCGCGTCATGGCGGGATCGTGAGGAGTGAAGCGAGCCGCCAGTTGGACGTTCCCGCGGTCAACCGCCAAGGTGTACTGAGTGAGGTCGTTGGTTCCCACGCTGAAGAAATCGACGATTTCAGCCAGGCGATCGGCGAGGATGACGGCCGCGGGAGTCTCGATCATCACCCCGAGGGAAACGTCGGGTGCGGCGTGGATACCTGAACGTTGAAGTGCTTCGCTCTCCTCGGCGATCAGTGCCCGGGTCGCGGTCACCTCATCGAGACGGGTCACGAGGGGTAGCATCAGGCGAACATTGCCCGTCACTGCCGCTCGGAGCACGGCGCGCAACTGGGGCCTGAAGAGATCGGGATGATCGAGACAGACCCGGATGGAACGCCACCCCAGGAAGGGGTTCGCCTCATCGGGGGCCTCGAAGGCCGCCGGGAACTTGTCCCCACCGAGGTCGAAGGTCCGGATCGTCACCATCCCGTCCGGGAATGCTGTGGCGACTCTCCTGAAGTAGGTAACCTGGTCTTCCTCGCTGGGGAGATGGGTCCGTCCAGTGACCAGAAACTCGGTGCGGAGCAGGCCGACGCCGCTTGCACCGTGCCGGACCGCCATGTCGATTTCTTCCGGCAAATCGAGATTGACTTCGAGGTTGACCTGATGGCCGTCCGGCGAAATGCAGGGCTCTTCGATCTCTGCCTCGAGTTCGAAGGCGAGCTTCCGGCGGCGACTGACCTGGGTGCTTGCCTCTCGCAACTCCGAGGGACTGGGGTCGATGACCAGCGTACCGCTCTGACCATCCACCAGGAGAATGGTCCCCGTCTGAATCCTACTGATCGCACCCGTGACACCCATCACCGCAGGGATGCCCAGTGAGTGGGCGAGTATCGCAGCGTGCGAAGTTCGTGTGCCCTCTTCGCTGACGAGTGCGGCTAGGTGATCGCGGTCGAATTGGACCGTCAGACCGGGGGAGAGTTCGTGGGCAACCACGATGACCTGCTCATCCGGCGCGGCAACTGGAAACTCCACGGCCTCGCCTCCGGTGAGGACCCGGAGCATGCGGAGTTGGACGGCGGTGAGGTCGGTGATCCGCTCACGAAGGCGGGCACTGGATGACCCCGACCACGCCACCCGCATCTCGAGCGCTTTGAACTCATAGGCTGTTTCGGCACCGAGGAGGTTTTCGCGAATCAGATGTTCTACCGTCGCCAGGAACTCAGGATCCTGGGCCATGAACACCTGCGCCTCAAAAATCCGCGATTCCTCCTCCCCGGCGCGCTCCTCCACGCGACGTTGCAGCATGACGAGACTCTCGACCACCCGCTCGACGGCTTCCCGCAGCCGCACGACTTCACCAGCTATCTGGTCGGCGGTGATCGTGCGATCCTCGACGTCCGGGAACCGCAGATCCAGCACCAGCGCAGGAGCGTAGGCGACGCCTGGAGAGACGCCGATGCCGGTCAGGGCGCGATCCTGGTCAGTCTTCGCCAAATCCACCCTCCACAAGTGCTGTCAGCGCGGCGACCGCGGCCTCTGCATCGTCGCCCACGGCCCGAATGGAAATCTCCGACCCGTGCTCGGCGGCCAACATCATCACTCCCATGATGCTCTTCCCATTGATACTCGCCCCATCCTTTCCCAGTTGGATGTCGGCACCGAAGGTGTTGGCCAGGCGCACGAACTGGGCCGCGGGACGGGCGTGGAGCCCGAGCGAATTCGAGATGGTCACCACGCGTTCGATCATTTGAACACCATCTGCCAAGTGAACACGAGTACGGCCCCGATCAGCGTGAGTGCAGTGGCCGTCATCCGACGACCGAAGAACCAACGCAGGAGGACGGCCCCGGTGAGCAGTCCAAGGACGGCAACGAGATCCTGGTTCCCTACATCGCGGAGAAGCCACGCGCCGGCGATCGGGGTAGCTCCGGCCGTGAGCACCGTCGCAGTCCTTACCGCGACCGAACCGATCCGTGGCAGCGCGGACGACTGGATGGCTTGCCCAACTGCCATGCCGTTTTCCCAGCCGAGTTGCAGCAACCACGACGCGAGATAGACGCGGAAGGCATTGTGGGCGACCACGACACCGAGCACCGCCCAGAGTCCAGCTCCGAGGGTCACGAGCACCACCCCGAAGGCGGTCAGGCCGGGTACGATCCCTGTCCAGAAGAGTCGATCCCCGAGCGCACCCAAGGGCCCGCAGAGGGCCGACCGTAACCGTTCGATCTGCCCGGCCGGAAACCCCTCCTGTTCGGCACGCAGTTCAGCGCCAAGCGCCGCGGCAGCGAGGTATGGATTGGCGTTGAAGAACCCAGTTGCCCGCGCCAAGGCCGATTGATACCGCTCACTGTCGTGGCCCAGGAGCCGTCTCAACGCCGGCTCGCTGGCCCAGCCAAAGCCGACGCCCTGCATCCGCTCATAACTCCAACCGGATTGCATCCCCAGCAACCGGGCCACGGTTACCATTCGGCCGGTCAGGCGATCCATGCGACCACCATCCCCATGAGCAGACCGAATCCGATCAACGGGGTTCCGCCCGACCGACGGAGCATGCCGTTCACCCCCCCGAGGATGCCACCAGCAATCGCGACGAGCCCCAGCGACTGCCCTAATTCGACGGGGACCTCGACGCCCCATCGCAACAGGGCCACGCCGGACAGACCGAACGCCGTCAAGCCGAGACTCCGCGCGGCGTCCGCCGAGATTCCGACCCAAAAGAGGTGGCTGACCATGCTCCGGTCCCCCTTGAGGAGAGCGGGCTCCGCTTTCCGCACCAGCCCCCCGTTGAGTCGCCGCAGCCCCTCAACCGACCGCCCACCCACGATGGCCAGGAGCACTCCCAACAGGACGGCCGGACCGAGCAGATGCGATCCGGATCCACTCGCGGCGAACGCGGTGGCCACGACCGCGCCGGGTCCATAATCTGGGTAACGCGAGGCCCCGATGGGGAGGACATCCAGGGCGAAGAGTTCGAGGATGACCCCGACCAGCAAGCCGCTGTGGGGGTCACCCAGGATCGCTCCGGCCACACTGGCAGCCACCAAGGGACGGCTGAGCAGTCCTTGAGGGAAACTTACGAGGTCGACGCCGACGACAGTTCCCCAGACCAGGAGTACCGGGAGCGCCGGGCTCATCCCAACAACTCCGTGACCGGGACCGGAGTCGAGGTGGGCAGGTCCTGGGCCGTGACCGTGACCCCAGAGGCCTCGAGGGCCCGCAGGTGATCGATGTCCTCCTGCGTGAGATAGACGTACCGAAGGCGTTCCGTGCGCCCCGGAGCGTGATGGATACCGCCCAGATTCACTCGCCTGATGAGACCCCCACTCCCCCGGACCAGCTTGGTCATAGTCTCCAGATCGGCTGTGAGGAGAATCACTTGTCGCGGATCGCGCGACCACTCAGCGCACCGTTCTTCGGCCTCCGCCTCGGTGACGAATTCCACCTCGATCCCCTTGGGGACTGCCAAGCGGTAGATGTCTCGTTCCCAATCGTTGTGGGAGACGGCATCGTCCACGAGGACAATCAGCTGGACATGGAGAGCGCCACCCCAACCAATGACGACCTGCCCGTGAATCAGTCGGTCGTCGACGCGGCAGAGCGCGATCGGCATGCTACCGCCCAGCGATTGCCTGGACGCCGACTTCCCCTGCGCGAGTCGCCGCCTCTTCGGGGGTCTCGTCGCGGTGGAACACGAAATCGAGGAGCATCGCCAAATTCACCCCCGACACCACTCTCACATCGGGTATCCCTTCCAAGAGTCGCATGGCAGCCACGAAGCAGGAGCCACTCGGCAGGTCGACGAAGACCACGGCCGGATGGCCCTCGATCGCCTCGCGCACCCGCTCTTCCAAACGGGTCCGATCGCAGTCCGTATTGGACACGCCGGTCAACGCACCGCGGACACCGCTGATCTCCTCGACCGCATGGATCAGCGCCTCGGCCAACCCGGCGTGCGCGACGACGACCCCGTGAAGTTCCTGTCTCATTCGAGATCGTCTTGCAGATACTTCCGGAGGCCACGCTTGTCCATCATCCGTCGAATCAACCGCTCATTGAAGGCGGCGGCGGAATCGATCCCCGTCATCCGCAGGAGATGGTTCATCGCCACGACCTCCGAAACGACGGTGATGTTCTTCCCGGGGTTGAGCGGCACCATGACCTTGGGCACTGACAGGCCGAGGATGTCAGTCTCCTCCTGCACCAGCCCGGTGCGTTCGGCATCTTGAGCGTTGTCCCAGTCCTCCAGTTCGACGACGACCTCCACTCGCTTCTGCTGGCGTACCGACCGGATACCGAAAAGCGCCGGGATGTCGATCAGTCCCACTCCACGGATTTCCATATGGTGCGCGGCGAGTTCGTGGCCCTGCCCGATCAGGGTGTTCCCGCGCCTAACGATCTGCACCACGTCGTCGGCCACCAACCGGTGACCTCGCTCCACCAGGTCGAGCACACACTCCGACTTCCCGATCCCGGATCGCCCAATGAACAACAGGCCGACCCCGTATACGTCGGCCAGGGAGGCATGGAGGGTGGTTCGCGGTGCCGTGGCCGCCTCGACCACGGGTTTGATATTCCTGTAGAACTCCGCCGTGGAGAGGGTCGAACGCAGAATTGGAATCCCCCGCTGGCGCGCTTGTTCCAGCATGACCTCGGGGACCTCTTTGGCCTTGGTCACGAAGACGATCGGGAGCGGGAAGCTCATGAACGCCTCAATCACCTTGAGCCGAGCGTCCGGATCGAGCGACTGGAGGAAGCTGGTTTCGGTCTCACCCAACACGTGCATGCGGTCCGGCAAGAAACGCTCGGTGTAGCCCGCCAGAACCAGGCCCGGGCTTGCGACTTCCCCCTTCGGCAAGGGACGGTCGAGCCCGATGTCTCCCGTCAGCGATTCCAGCCCGAGGGGATTCTCGGGCAGCTGGAGGAGATCCCGCGCGCAGATGGTCATGCTTTACGAGGCGATCCCCGACGCCGACTCGGCTTGGCCATGGGGCGCTCGAGTTGTCGTCGGACCTTCCGCTCCGCCCGATCCAGCGCCGTCCTGTGGTCGGCCGCGGCGCTCTCAGCGATCAGCACGGTTCCCCCAGACAAGTGCAATCGGATCTCCACGGCGGGGCGCTCACCCTCCGCGTCGAAAACGACCGTTGCCCCCTGTCCGAAGGGTGTGAGTTGGCCGAGACGAGCCATGACAACCTTGGCACGTTCACGAAGTATTGGTGTGATCGAGCAATGCCGGGCAGTGACGGTCACACGCATCACGCCTCCAGGATCTGGGTTGAGGTTAGCCGTCGAGCTTCCACGATGTGCCGCAAATGTTCTTCGGTCGCTGCCGCCGCCTGTTCCCAGGTCAAGGACTCAGCGTGGAGTCGCGCCTGTGTCCCCAGCCTGGTGACGAGGGACGGTGCTTCCGCCAACTGCACCATCCGCTTCGCCAAGGCGGCTGCGTCTCCGTGGGGAACGAGGAACCCTGTCTCACCATCCCGCACGGAATCGCGGAGGCCCGGACTGTGAGATGCGATCGAGGGAGTCCCGCATGCGGCGGCCTCCATGATCGTGATCCCCCACCCCTCCTTGACCGAGGGGAAGATGTTGGCCCACACGGTGCGCAGCAGCCGCAGCTTGTCTTCTTCGGTCACGAACCCGAGGAATCGGACCGCGTCCCGGAGGCCGAGCGAATCGGTCAGCTGTTCGAGTTCCTTTCGCGCATCTCCGGTGCCGGCGATATCCAGCGTAATGTCCCTTCGTCCCCTGCGAGCCAGCGCGAGGGCTCTGATGGCCTGCTCGATCCCTTTGTACCGCTTCAGACGACCCACGTATAAGAAGGACGGCCACGCGGTGCGGTCAAGGCCAGACCCAGGGGAGTAGCGGCGACTGTCCACACCCGGGTGAATGACTCGAATCCGATCCGAAGATACGCCCCGTGCCACGAGGTCATCTCGCGTACTCTCGCTAATCGCGTGAAAATCCGCCTCCCGGTAGTGTCGAGGCACCGGTCGCTCTGCAAGCCACACGATCGTCGCCAGGGGCCAGGCCAATTCCAGGAAAGCTGTCGGCCCGAAGAGGTGGGG
>Ga0214472_10009395_pt1 | contig 10191 bp, 9 predicted proteins | sample RVTome_6_FD_207662 | JGI IMG/M metagenome (GOLD analysis project Ga0214472, IMG submission 207662) | Soil microbial communities from uranium-contaminated site in the Upper Colorado River Basin, Wyoming, United States - RVT140D175 | ecosystem: Environmental > Terrestrial > Soil > Contaminated >...
TATGGCTTCGCCTCCAGCCAGAACCCGGACGGCGTGATCCAGTCGATCAACGGCGGGAGAGGCTGCGGGGAGTAGGGGTGGTGGGCGCTACTGGGATTGAACCAGTGACCTCTGCCGTGTGAAGGTACATCAGGGGGTCCACGCCGCTTGGCGAATCGCCGAAAACCCTTGTGACATAAGGGTTTCGTGCTGCAAGGATTTTCATCGTTTCGCGGCGTTTCTCACCAAATCGCGTCCTGAGCGCGTCCTGCACGCCTTCGACGCCAGAGTGGGTGAGCCGCTCCGAAACGTGGCGAGCTCGCCCATCAGCTGCTGATGGTCGCTCGTTACGGTCGCCTTGTCTCGACTCATGGGATGGCAATAAGTGATGGGCACCAGGCATGCAGCAGGATTCAGCTCGATGTCAACTTGTCGAACCGCTGCCAACCCGAGTCGCGTGACCAGCGAATTCCGAGACCCGCGCTCCAAGTGCTCATGATCCAGACGTGGGTCACCTCTGTCGGGAGGGTAGGTGGCTGTGTCGGAAGCGGTGGGTGCTCACGCATGAGGAGATCGACCACCGAGAACGGTGCGTCGGCGAAACCCGGCAAGATGACAAACAGGTGCCGTTCCTGGGCGCCCGAGTCCATCAGCTTTCTCAGGTTGTGGGCCTGTTGGGGCTGCATGATCCATCCGCTCAGCCATCGAGCAAGAGGGTCACCAGTCTGCGGAACGAATCCGCCGGACCTCTCATCTGGGAGTTCGATAGTGAAGTAGATGCTCCCGGGATAACTCGTTCCGGACTGAACGAGGTGCGTGATCCCGAGTTCGGACGCGACTCTCTCGATCCTTCCCGTACTCCACGGCTCCACCCGCACCTCGGACACCCTTTCCCGTTCCAACTCGTCGAGCAGTGCAGGCAGTTCGGCACGAAGCCGCTGCGCTCGAGCCTGGGGCAGTAGCGCTACCAACCAGCCCCCTGCAATGTCGGGCTCGACCCAACGCCCTGAACCATTGACAAGGTTCCAGAGTTCGATTGAGTCGGCATCAGCAGCGGCCGTAACCTCGACCGCCGCTGGAGGTTCGTTCTCGTACACGATCTCAAGGTCGTGCATACCAGGACTCGACCCATCATCGTTCTCTCTGACCTCAGCCACAAGCGCGTGGTGAATGCAGTTGGCAGCCCAGCGTTCTTCTCCTCGAATCCTGCTCACAAGCTCGCTCCAGCACCTGTGTGTCCATCGAGAGGAGCCGCAATTCTCGGGTTCATGGGTCCTCGTTCGAGGGCGATTTTCGACCAGGCGGACATCGGTGATTCCGTCGAGCCATGGCTCGCATCGGCAAGGAGGCTACAGACTGTCGCAGACTCAGTTCCTCGCGTGGTTCGCGACACCCTAGAGGTCAGGATCCTGCGGATCGTGTGGTGGCGAGCCGTCGAGGGACGGACTCGATAGGGCCCTGATAGCCTCCGAAGCTGGCTGACTCTCGAGAGCCGTCATCGTGGCGGAGTGGCGGAGGGCGTCGTGAGCAATCGTGACCCAAGCGACGGCGAAGCTTACGGAGGGTCAACGCGGTCGTCGATCGAGCCTGTAGCCACGATCCCCGAGGAAGGCTTGCCGGCACGGCTAGCCCCAGACAAGACGCTCGCGCCTCTCATGCGGCTTCCCGGTGGGACGCGCGTGCGCGTACTCGGCAGGCTGGGTGCGTGGGCGAGTGTCAGGACCCCGAACGGCTTCGTTGCCTGGGTTGACGGGAGGAGACTCATCGAGTCTCCCCCCGTGACTCTTGAGGCCTTCTGTGCCGCCTGCGGTGGAACCGATGAACGCCTGAACTGTCCCCTTTCCCATGATGATTCGCCTGCCTCTCATGACATAGGTGTCGGACGCGTCGTGAGCTACCGACGACGTCTCCGCCGGAGGTCAGCTGTGGTGGTAGGCAGATCGAATGTGGGCCGCAGGCACGGGTACCGCCTGATCGAGGCGAACCGAACTGGAGAGATCGTTCGGACAAAGGTGCGAGGTGATCCCTTGTCGGACGTCGCCTCGATGATTCGTAGCGCGCTCTTGAGACTGGAGACGCTTGCCGAGAACGCCAAGTGGGCGGCTGGCCTGTCGGAGTGGATCAGCGATCATCGGGACGAGCTGCTCGCCACCATCGGCGATCGCCGCTTGTACGCGCACGCTGCCGTCAGCGTGGGAGATGTCGAACGTGCTAGGTCAGCTGGCTTACCAGAAACCGAGGTCACCTGGCTGTCCATGCACGCTCATCGTTTCTCTGACCGGATGCACGAGGCGTTCGAGGAGGCGATCCGCCTTCCCCCAGATGGCTACCCCGATCATGCTCTCGTACTGTTGGAGGCCATTAGCGAGGATCGTGAGCTTCTCGATCACCCTGGATTCATCGCTCATCTCGTAGACCTAGACCGCGAGTTCACGGGAGCACAGACCCTCGGCGTCCTCGTGGGTGGCGACCCAGATGTAGCGACAGCCGCCGCGGAACTTGACGCTCTCGCGGGCACCACGGTCGCCTCGGAGATCGAGCGCATACTCAGGGGACGGGATCACACCGCGTCGTCAGCTGCGGCCCACACGGTGCGACCATCAGCTCTCGATGACACTCTGTGGACTCGAGTCGCTACAGGCGCCTGGGTATCCGCGACCGAGCTCGGCCACGTCTACGAGCAGTACCCGTCGGTTGCCGACGACCTGATCGATACCGGCAGGGTCCATGGCATCGATCAGGTCGCCGATGTGGCCTCCACGTACTTGCGCGCCCGTCTGAACATTGAGAGCCTCGCTGAGAATGAGCTGCGGGAACTCGGTGCTGTTGGTGAGCTCGCACGACGCTTCTATGAGAAGCGCAACACTTCGGCTCTGGAGGCCCTAGCGGCAGAAGCACCGGAAGCCTTGTACTATCTGGCGTTGGATGCCCTCCGCCGTGGAGAGGTTCCAGCAGACGTGCCACACGATCCGCTCGTCAGGGCGGTCGCGACCTCGCTCGAATCAAACGAGGTGCATCCCGAGGCGCTCGTGGATCCATCGGCGTGGTCGGTGCTGGGCGACCTGATCACCGATGAGGACGCCGCACGCCATCCGGACCAAGCAGCCATCTGGCACCTCGAGCAAGTGCTAGCGGATGTTCTGGGGTGGCGATTCGACTCCGCGCTCGAGAGAGCCCGCGTAGTCCTCGGGATGTCAGATGACGAGAGTATTCGCGACGAGGCACTAAACGTCATCGGGTTCGTGCTTCATCAGCGGGGCGATGACGAGCCAGCGATCACCGCCCTGGAGAAAGCGCTCGAAGACGACTACTCAGCGAACCTTCAGGCCAACATCGGGATTGTGGCTGAGTCCTTGCGACCGGAAATAGCTGCTCACCACCTCGCCAAGCTGGCGAGCGAAGCTCCGACACTCGACCTTCAGCTGAAGGCCGTGCGTCACGCTTTCGGTATTTGGACGGCTAGCCCCAACGCTTGGGAAGAGGGCGCCATCACCGTTCCCGAAGACTTGCTGTCGATCATGAGAACTCTCGTTGTCGCAGACATCCCATACTCCGACTACCTGCGGCTCATTGAGCTTCTGGCGGGAGCCGATGACGGCTGGCTGGCGAAGGACTCCAACACCGATGCTGGCCCGCACGCACTCAGCGCGGCACGGCGTGTCTACGTGGCAAAGGCGTCCCATGAGCCGGGTGATTACGTGGAAGCGCTTGCGGCTGAGTCCAAGCAAGGAGACCCCGAGGAGTGGCTTCTCAGTGAGATGGCCTCGTTCGTCGAGAGTCTTCGAGCCCTCATATTCGCCAACCTAGGAGAGGCCATCGGGCCAGCCTCGTATGCCTTCGCCGCCATCGATGCTGGCCTCGAACTCGACAACTTCGATTACGTCACCCTCTCGTGCGGCGCCGCTGTCAGCATATTCGGCGCCATGGTCGATGAGGGGGGCGTGCCGTCGGATAAGGTGCGTGACATGATCGTGGAGGCGCGACGGCGTGCCGAACTGCTCGATAAGGATGACAAGGAGCGGATCCAGCGGCTTGTCGACATGGCCAGCAACGGATACGGGGCTGTCGTCGGGCAGTTCCACGCCGTCCTGCACGACCAGATCATCGACGCCGTACAACCGCTCTCCAGGCAGCTCTATGGGATCTCGCGATACCGGATCAAATGGTATGAGGTTGAGCGTGCGCTTCGCCCCATGAGAGATCAGGCTGTCGACTCCGCCATGGAGGTCCGAGCCGCCACGGAGTTTGTAACCGATCCCGACCTCGGGCAGAACCTTCTGAACCTCGCTGTGGGCCTCGACGAACTCGTCTTGAAGCTCGACGCTCCCAGGAGCCACTTCTGATGGCGAATGAGCGACGGAACCCGTACGTCATACTCGGCGTCCCCTTCGGAGCCACTGCCGAGGAAGCGAGAAGCGGCTTTGCGAAGGCAAGTCGGCGCATCAGGACAGAACAAGGGGCGATGTACTCGATGGAGGATCTCACGTGGGCGCTTCACCAGGTGGAACAGATCATCGAGGATCCCTCCAAGGCCCTTCACGTCTACCGGATTCCCGCTGACCCCCACGCAACCCTGACCGCTAGACCAGGAGTGTTTCGGCCTGAACCCGAGAGAATTCAGCGACAGTCCCCACCCTCGACCGTTGAAGACTGGGAGGCGGTACGACTTCAAGCAGCAAGGGCCCTGCTCAAGGACGCCCTCACAGCCACGCCGCTGACCCTGAACCTTCCCGAGCCCTACGAAGCAAGGAGTTGATGGATGGTGAGGAATAGAGAGCTGAAGAGGGACCTGGACGAGCTGCGCCATCAGATTGAACTCATCCGGACCGTGGTCATGGTCAGCAACCCGGACAGCATCATGGCAGCGGACGCCTACGAGGGACTTCGCAAGACGATCCTGCGTTCCCTTAGCGCGACCCAGGCGTTGCATGCGGCTCTCGCCGATCTCGATAAGGTCGCGTCATCCACCACTGACATCGAGTTCATTCGGGTCAAACTGAGCGAACTGCTCGCTCAGTACGGGATACAAAAGGTGACACGGTACGAGGATCGGCCCAATGCCTTCGAGCCCATAGGCCCGGGCCCGCGCTTCTCCGTGACCAAGCCGGCGTATGTGACAGAGTCACACCTACCGCCTGTCGTCATGGGGGTCGCAGAGACGACCGACGAACCTCCTCCGCATCCCGCGACGCTGACTACTGGGCCGAAGGTCGCAGGAACGGATGAGGCCGGTAGCGGTGATGGCTCTACTGCCGCGGACTCCCCTAAGCCCGAACCACGAGACCTCGGGAGGGATGGAGGCGAGACGTGACCTCGCTTGGGATTGACTTCGGAACGACCAACTCGGTCGCAGCGGTGTTCAGTGGCGGCGCAAGCGAAGTCCTCCCCATCGGAGAAGCTCCTGCGGACTGGGCTGCAATGGGTTTCGATCGGGTCCTTCCGTCCGTTGTCGCCATCAATGATGAGAGACAGATGGTTTTCGGTTGGCAAGCGAAGCAGTTGACAACCGAGAAGAAGTTCGAAGCCATCAAGCGTCTCTTTCGAGAAGAGGAAAGCGTGTCTGCAGGAGGTGAGGATTTCTATGTCGAGGAGATCGCTGCTGCCCTCTTCGCTCACATCAAGCAGAGGGTCCTCGCCGCAGGCCTGGATGTAGACACCGCTGTCATCACGATTCCAGCAAACTCACGAGGTCTCGCCAGACACCGCACGAAGGTGTGCGCTGGGCTCGGGGGAGTAGCACCGTTGGCGCTCATCAATGAACCAACCGCCGCTGCGATGGCATATGCAAGGCGTCACGAGGTCGACCAACAGAAACTTCTGGTGTTCGACTTCGGTGGCGGCACACTTGACGTCACGGTTCTCGCTGTCAATGAGGGGGTCTTCTTCGAACAAGCGTCGTCCGGAGTCGGTCGGCTCGGCGGAATCGATTTCGACCGAGCCATCCTTCGACACATCAGCGATGAATCTCCCGTTTCCGGCACTTGGTCCAGCAGTGATCGGGCTCGGCTACTCATTGAGATAGAAAAGGCGAAGATCCGTCTCTCGGGGGACTCGGACGAGACGGTCATCTCTGACGAATCGCTTGGAGGCGGAGGCTTTCGACTGACGCGTCCGAAGTTTGACCAGCTCACCAGGCATCTCGTTGAGCGCTCCAGCGAGGCGATCAAGCGGACCCTGAACGATCTTCGAATGGACTCGGCTGGTGTCGACCAGATCCTTCTTGTCGGTGGAACGAGCAAGGTTCCAGCGGTGCGTCAGTTCGTTTCGGAGATTCTCAACAAGGATCCAGCGACGGGAGTTGATCCGATGACGGCCGTCGGGGAGGGTGCGGCTGTCGCTGCCGCGATCCTGAAGGGCGAGTTAGCGGAGAGCGACTTCTTCTTGTCCACCGAACACGCGATGGGCACGATTGTTGCCGACCCAATAGCTCGAACCCTGCGCTTCTCGACCGTCATCCCCAGAAATCAGAAGCTGCCCGCGAAGCAGACTGAGACCTTCGTCCCGGTGCTCGACTACCAGGACGCCGTCAATGTGACGGTCATGGAAGGGGACCCAGACCTACCGCTTGATCACGAGGACAACCTCATACTGGCGGAGTTCTCCGTACCACTCGATCCGCCTCGGCCTGCAGAAGAGGTGCTGATCGAACTGACCTACACCTACGACTCTGATGGGTTGCTTCATGTCGACGTCGTTGACGGGCGCACCGGGGCGATGCTCATCGAGCGTGTGACATTGTCGAGTCAAGGTGCGGTCGGAGGGCGAGCCCTTGTCGACATGGCAGCGCGGGTGAGAGCCTCGGTTGAAGACGGGGTTGCGGTTGAGAGTGGGGCAGTGTCGATCTCAAATCTCCCGCCGGAGGTAGCAACGCTGGTCGCTCTGGCTCGGTCGAAGGTGATCCCCTTCGTTGATGACCAGGACGCCGCAGAGTTGAAGCAGCTGGTTGAAGCCATCGAGCAGGCCGAGCCCTCCGAACTCCAGGCGCGGCACGATGAACTCCAGGTCGCTCTCCAGCGGTTCTCGTATCTCCTCTAGACCGCACCTTGTCGCCCGGTGTCTGACTGGCCGGAGGGAAGTCCACGGGTGTGGCCAGCGTTGGCATCGCGTGCGGGTTGAGGTTTGTTGCCACCGAGTGGCAATGTGCGTTAAGATGCAAACTACTGAAACCGGAGAATGAGAGTGGAGCCGTCCATCAACGCAGCGGAGTCACTGATTGAGCAAGCGAGAACGACCCTCGAATCCCTGCTTCCGCCACAGTGGAAGGTCGAGCGCAGTACGGGCCCGGCACAGGGGGAGGGCCTCGTCGATGAGCGCTTCTACATAAGGGACCGCTCTGGCAGCGGCAGGGGAGTCCTGGTCGATGCTCGCCTTGAGACGACTCCTGCCGAACTCCAACGAACCTACACGGAACCCCTCGGACGCCGGCTCCGCGCCAATGCTGGGGACCCGGTGCTGGTCGTTGCTCCCTACCTGAGTCCCCGCAGTCGAGTGGTCCTCGAGAAGGCGGCTGTCAACTACCTCGACCTGACGAGGAACGCGTGGATCGCTCTTGACTCTCCCGGTCTGTCGATCACGACCGTCGGCGCGCAGCGTGACCCGACTCCCCGCAGGCGTGCCGACCGAGGTGTGGCCGGGCCGGCCGCGGGCCGAATCATCCGCACGCTGGTCGACATCGCGCCTCCCTACACGGTCACCGAACTCGCCGGCCTGGCCGGAGTGAGCCCCGGGTACTGCTCACGAACCCTGCAGGCGCTGGAGCGTGAGGCGCTCATCCGTCGGACCCGCCGGGGTGCAGTGGAGGAGGTCGACTGGCCGGCCATGCTCCGGCGCCGAGGGAACGCGGTGCCGCTCTTCGACGAACGGAGGACCACCGCCTACGTTGCCCGCGCCGGTGCCCAAGGCGCCATCGAGGCCCTCGCCGCGGTCGACGACGACGCCTACATCATCACCGGCTCCTTCGCCGCCGCTCGGATCCGCGCGGTGACCGCCCCGGTGGGACTGGCGGTCTACGCCCGCGAACCCGACGAGCTCGCCGAGTCTCTAAACCTGCTTCCGGTCGACCAGGGCGCCGACGTGCGACTGGTGATCCCGCCCGACGAGGGCGTCTTCGCCCGCTCCTCGGTCTCGGACGGCATCCGCTGGGCCGCGCCGAGCCAGATCGTGCTCGACTGCCTCGGTGGCACGGGCCGGATGCCGCAGGAGGGCGAGGCGGTCCTCGAGTGGATGATCGAGAACGTGGCCGAGTGGCGTACCTCCGGCGGAGTCGACCGCGAGTGACGAATCCTCCTCCCCTGATGGTCGAGGCCCGGCGGGCGCTCCTTGACGCGCTCGAAGCCCTCGAAGAGCATCGTCGCTCGCTCGTCCTCGTCGGGGCGCAGGCGGTGTACCTGCGGACCGCCGAGGTGGACCTCTCCTTCTCCTCGAGCTACACAACCGACGCCGACCTCACCGTCGATCCGACGACGCTGGCGGAAGCGCCGTCGCTTACGGAGGCGATGCTGGCCGCTGGTTTCGTTCGCACTCAACCCGATCGCCCGGGCATCTGGGGAAGGTCGCTGACCGTCGACGGACGCGAGGAGACGGTGTCCGTCGACCTCATCGTTCCTGAGACGCTCGCCGGACGCGGCCGGCGCGGGGCCCGGCTCGCCGGGCACGGCATGCAAGCCGCGGGGAGGGCGGAGGGGCTCGAGGCTGCCCTGGTCGATCGATCGTCGCTGGTGATTCGGTCCATGGATCCATCCGACGAACGGGCCATCGCCATGAACGTGGCGGGGCCGACTGCGCTTCTGGTGGCCAAGCTCCACAAGATCGACGACCGGATCGCCGAGGCAGGAGTTCGTCCGGATCGGGTTCTCATCAAGGACGGTGCCGATACCTACCGGCTGATGCTGCACCTGAAAGCGTCGACGGCGGTGGATCGCATCACCGCCCTCCTCGACCACCCTGTGGCCGGAGACTCGGTTCGAGAGGCTGTGGGCCATCTCCGGACCCTCTTCGGTGCTCCAGCTGCTCCCGGCGTTCGTCTCGCCGTGGAAGGCCTCGCCGCGGACTTGCCTGCCGATCGTGTCGAAGCCGTCTGTGTCGGCTTTGCCCGGTCGGTGCTGGAGGGTTTGACTCCGCGGCTCAATGGCTGATGTTGGCGCGCTGTCATCCGCCGTGACAGCGCTTGTGCTTGACGCCCGATCCGCACGGGCAGGGCTCGTTCCGGCCGACCTTCATGGAGCGCGCGGGCGCCGGTCTCGGATCGGGATCCCCTCGGACGACGCCCATCCTGGCGCTGAGCCACTGCTCAGGGGTGTCCAGGCTGCGCTCACGGCTGTCCAGGCTGCGCTCACGGGTGTCCAGGCTGCGCTCCCGCGTCTCCAGCTCGTGTCGTCGCTCGGCCACACTCCGCTCGAGGTCGGTGAGGAACGTCGGGCGGTCGACGACGTTCTCCACGACCGAGCGGAGCTCGTGCTCGACGAGGGCGGCGATGGCGTGGCCCATGGGGATCCCGATGGCGTCGCAGTATCTGCGCCAGGTCGACCACGTCGCCTCGGAGAGCGGCACCTTGACGGGCTGGGAGACCTGCTCGTGGTCGAGAGCGGCCAGGAGGGACCTATCGATTCTGGCCAGCGTGCCCCGATCGAGGGTCATGGGCGGCACCTCACCGGTATACCGGTATACCGGGGCAACTTGTTGCAAGTGCGTGTGGTCTGAAAGGGTGCGGGCGCGATGGGGGTGCACGCGTCGATCTCTTCGTCTGGTGCGGTGAGACGGTCATCTCGGTGATCGGGCATGGGGTAGCTCCTCGCGATCGGTGTTCGGTGTGATCGTGAGCGGTGACCCTTTCATTCCGTTATCAAATGCCCAGCCGTGCTGCTCGCGACGTATCGGGGATGCGTCCTAGGGTCCGGTGCCATGGAACGCCTGCTCATCGCCCACCTCGATGAGCTGCTCAGAGATCGATCCGCGACAGTGCTGATCGCCCTCGACGGGCGGAGCGGCTCGGGGAAGTCGACGCTGGCGGCGACGGTTGCCGCCAGGATCGGAGCCGCGGTGATCGATGGCGATGACTTCTACAGCGGCGGCACGGCCGAGGAGTGGGATGCCATGACGCCCGCGGAGAAGGCGGCACAGTGCATCGACTGGCGCCGTCAGCGTCCCGCTCTCGCATCTCTCGCCCGAGGTGAGCGGGCCTCGTGGCAAAGCTACGACTGGAAGGCCGACGAC